>Ga0114129_10007167_pt1 | contig 15869 bp, 16 predicted proteins | sample RhiMetdeltSRZDD1_FD_80071 | JGI IMG/M metagenome (GOLD analysis project Ga0114129, IMG submission 80071) | Populus rhizosphere microbial communities from Tennessee, USA - Rhizosphere MetaG P. deltoides SRZDD1 (version 2) (version 2) | ecosystem: Host-associated > Plants > Roots > Rhizosphere >... | reverse complement strand
GAGCGGCCCGAGATCGAGATGAAGGATCGCGCACGTCGCCTGCGTGATGTTCACCGGCGTCGCGAAGGTCGACATCACCGTCGTCGTGTTGCCGGCCGCATTGGTGAGGAGGCCGGTGATGGTGCCGACCGCGGTGAGCACGCCGTTCTGATTGACGAACCGCGTGATCGTGAGCGTGCCGGCGAACGTTCCGCCGGCGTCGACGGTGCCGACGACCGGCAAGGTCAAGGGTCGAATAGCCTGGGCCGACGCGGCCGCGGGCGCGAGCGCAACGGCGCTCAGTGCGAGCGCCCCGATGAGCGCGAGTGACTGCCGCCGGAACTGACCGATCATTTCGTGCCTCCTAGTTGGTTCCCGAACTCCACACCGAAGTCACTACAACGCGCGTGCCGGATATGCTTGAGGCCCTCAAGCACTCGCATCGTCTTTGCATCATGGGTCTGCATGATGGGCAGGTCGCCGCGGAAGTTCGTCACGCGCGCGTGCGCGGTGTGCGAGTGGAGCGGTGCCTGGGTGGAGCCGCCGCAGAGCACCAAGGTGGTCGACTGCCCGTGGTGTCACGCGCCGACGAGAATCGTCCGCGAGGAATGGCTCTTCGATGTCTCGGAGATGCGCGCTCAGGCGGCGGTGTTCGGACGGATGGGCGGCCTGAAAGGCGGACGGAGCCGCGCCGAGCGGCTCAGTCCGCGCCGGCGCAGTGATATCGCGCGGAGAGCGGCAGCGGCGCGATGGAAGCGCCGCTGACCTCGGGCGATTGGAAGAGGATCAGTCGTGGGATCGTCTCTCGTCGAGGGCTGGTCTGGCGGTGCGGCGCTCGAGGAGAATGCGCTCGACGAGCTCCATCCGGTCCATACAGAATGCCGCGTTGTCAGGCTGCTGCGCCTGTTCTGCGGCTTGAAGGTCGAGTCGAAATCCCTCTCGTACAGCTACCAACAAGTCACTCTCCCAGGATCGGTACGTGGTCGCCACCGAGTCGTCGTCGTCGGACATGGAATTGAACCTCCCATATATTCACCGCCGACGAATCTATCAACGCATGTGCCCATCTGCTTGACACCCTCAAGCAACACCGCGCACGCGCGCTTCGCGTGTGTCCTGGTCGTTCTGCGCGCGGCTGGGGCCATGAGCGGACACACACGCGCGATTTGCTCGCGTTCGAATGCACTACAACGGCGCCCCTTTTTTACACGGTCCGATGAGGTTCACGCCCGAATCACTGCAGGCCGCGACATATACTGAGTGGATGTTGTCGAGCGCAGAAAAGCCGTCTACGCACGCGGGTCGGGTCGAGGTCGCGAATCCGCTTCGCCGGAATGTCGCCATCATCGCCCACGTCGATCACGGCAAAACGACGCTCGTCGACGCGCTGTTGCACCAGAGCGGTGTGTTCCGGGCCAACGAGCGCGTGGCCGAGCGCGCGATGGACAGCAACGAGCTCGAGCGCGAGCGCGGAATTACGATTCTGGCGAAGAACACCGCGGTTCACTACCATGACATCCTCATCAACATCGTCGATACGCCGGGCCACGCCGATTTCGGCGGCGAGGTCGAGCGCACGCTGTCGATGGTCGACGGCGTCATGCTGCTCGTCGATGCCTCCGAGGGCCCGCTGCCGCAGACACGCTTCGTCCTGAGAAAGGCGCTGGAGCGCCGCCTGACGCCGATTGTCGTGATCAACAAGATCGATCGCCCCGACGCGCGCCCGCAGGAAGTGCTCAACGAAATCTACGACCTGTTCATCGACCTCGACGCCAACGAGGATCAGCTAGATTTTCCGGTGCTCTACACCAACGCGCGCGTCGGGACCGCGAGCGCCGATCCCGCGGCGCCCGGCGAGGACCTCCGCCCGCTCTTCGATGCCGTCGTCGCGCACGTGCCGCCGCCGCGCGGCAACCCCGACGCGCCGCTGCAGCTGCTCGTCGCCAACCTCGACTCGAGCGATTACGTCGGACGCATCGCCATCGGCCGCATCTTCAACGGCCGCGTGAGAATCGGCGACGCCGTCGCGGTCTGCAAGCTCGATGCGGCGGTCCAGGAAACGAAGGTGACGAAGCTGTACGCCTTCGACGGCCTGAAGCGGATCGACATCCAGGAGGCGGCGGCCGGCGACATCGTCTGTCTCGCCGGCATCGAGGACATCACGATCGGCGAGACGATTGCGGATGTCGTCGAGCGCGTGGCGATTCCGCCGATTGCGATCGACGAGCCGACCGTGTCGATGATCTTCGGCGTCAACACCTCGCCGATGGCGGGACGCGAAGGCCAGTACGTCACGTCGCGCCAGTTGCGCGATCGGCTCGATCGCGAGCTGCTCGGCAACGTCTCGATCAGGCTCGAGCCGACCGATTCGCCGGAGCAGGTGAAGGTCGTCGGCCGCGGCGAGCTGCAGTTGTCGATCCTCATCGAGATGATGCGGCGGGAAGGCTACGAGCTGCAGGTCTCGCGCCCCGACATCGTCACGAAGGAGATCAAGGGCGCGATCGTCGAGCCGGTGGAGGAGCTCGTCATCGACGTGCCCGAAGATCATCAGGGGGTCGTCATCGCGCAGGTCGGCGAGCGCAAGGGCGTCATGACGAAAATGGTCAACAACGGCAGCGGCCGCGTGCGTCTCGAGTTCCGGATTCCGGCGCGCGGCATGATCGGCTTCCGCTCGCAGTTCATGACCGACACCAAGGGCACCGGCATCATGAACCACATCTTCTCGAGCTGGGAGCCGTGGCACGGCGCGATTCCCTCGCGCAGCAACGGCGCGCTGGTGGCTGATCGGCCGGGCGTGGCGACCTCCTACGCGATTTTCAACCTGCAGGAGCGCGGCGAGATCTTCATCGAGCCGGCGACGGTCGTCTACGAAGGCATGGTTGTCGGCGAGAACGCGCGGCCGAACGACATGGACGTGAACGTCACGAAAGAAAAGAAGCAGACGAACATGCGCGCGTCGACGGCGGACGAAGCGATCCGTCTCATCCCGCCGCGCAAGCTCGGGCTCGAACAGGCGATCGAGTTCATCAACGACGACGAGCTCGTCGAAGTCACGCCGGCGAGCATCAGGCTCCGCAAGAGGATCCTCGCGGCGAACATGCGGCCGAAGAGCAGGGATTAGGGATTGGGGATTAGGGATTAGGTAGGGATTAGGTAGGGATTAGGTAGGGATTAGGTAGGGAGTAGGGTGTGGGGATCAGGATGAGCGCGGCGATTGTCGTCGCCGCGATGATTGCGGTCACGACGGGATGCACCGACGCGCCGGCGACGCCGACGACGACCGCTCCGTTCAGTCAGACCGATCTAGTGATCGGGACTGGCGGCGACCTGCTGACCGGCGCATCAGCGACGGTGGACTACACGGGCTGGCTGTACGACGCATCGAAGCCGGATAACAAGGGACTGCAGTTCGATTCGTCGATCGGCAGGACACCGTTTACGTTCACGGTGGGAACCGGACAAGTGATCAAGGGCTGGGACCAGGGGCTGCCGGGCATGCGGGTCGGTGGCAAGCGCCGGCTGATCATCCCGCCGTCGCTCGCGTACGGCGACGCGCGCTCCGGTCTCATTCCTCCCAACGCGACGCTGCTGTTCGACATCCAGTTGTTGAGCATTCAGTGAAGCGGTGCGCGGCGGCGTGACGATCAGCGTCCGATGCGGACACGGGCACCGGCGACAGCCACGAACATCCGATCGTCGATGCCGCCTTCGCCGCCGCCCGTCGGTTTGCCTTTGATTTTCGCGACGTTGACTTCGCCGTAGAACGCCACCCGGCGGAAGAACCACGCTTCGACGCCGCCGCCGACCACCCAGTTCCAGCCCGTGGTTTTTTGCGCGAACGACTGTGTGCCGCCTTTGATCGTCTGCGTGACGTCGCCAATCGTGACCGTCGTGTCGTCGAGGGTTTCGGTCGTCGTGGAGGTCGCTTCATGACGATTGAAGCCGCCGAGTCCGTACAATCTCGCCGGTCCGACGGCGCCGCCCAGCTTTGCGCCCACGGTGAGCACGCGCGTGTGCAGCGTGCTGTTGAATCGAAAGGTATCGCCGTTGCCTTGCACCGTCACATCGGCGGGGCTCACATAGCTCGCATACGGCGCGACGAACCGTTTGATCCAGTACTCGGCACCCAGCGCGAACGCGACGCCGAAGTTGCTGCTGGAACACTGTGAGACGGCGCCGCACGCGAGATCCACGGCGCGACTGAACGTCGAGAATCCACCGCCGGCGGAGAGCGCGAGACCGTTCTCCGGTTTTCCCCAATGGATCCTCGAGGGCCTGGCGACGACGCCGCGCTCCAGCCACTCGCGAGGCGGCGGTCCCTGCGTCACGTGTGCAGTCGCGTTCACGCCATCGAGGTCGATCACGAACGTCGTCACCGGTCGCACGATGAAGACACTGCCGATGTCGGTCCGCGTGCATCCCGGCGGCTGCGCCGCAGGACGCAGCCGGACCAGCAGCACTCTGACGAGCGTGCCGCACGCGTCGACGAAGATCTGACCCTCGGTCTCGGCCGCCTGCGGCGGCGCCGTCACCGTCGCGTCGCCGAAACTATCGGCGGTGGCCGTGGCGACCCGGCCGCTTTCCATCGTCAGCTCGACGGTCGCGCCCGCGGGCGCGCTGCGCACGATGACGGTTTGCGCCGCGGCGCCGCGCACGCCCGCGAGGGCGGCGAGCACGACCGTGAGCGCCAAGAGCCGAAAGGGATTGTCTATGAGGAGCGCGTCGCGAGAAGGCATGTAGGTTTTGATTATCGTTCAAGCGAAGAGCTTGGCCGAAACGTTTCGGCCGCGCCGCGCGCCGTGAACGCGATCGTGCGGCCGCCTGCCCGGCCGGCCACGCGATACACGCCTCCGAGCTGCAGGAAATCCATCGGCGCGGTCGTCGTGGCGATCTGGATCATCGACAACCGCGTGCGGACGCGTTCGGCGACGCTGAACGTCAGCGTGAGATCGATCGCGTCGCCGGTTGCGCGAACGGTGATTTCATTCGGCGTGCTGCCGTCGCTGACTTCGGCAATCGCGACGTTGGTCGAGAACGCGATCGGACCGTCCGGCCCGAGAACGGCGAGCAAACCCGGCATGCGGTCGGGATCCACCACGCTCGACGGCGGGAAGACGCGGCCCCACACGATCGAGAGATCGCCGCCGGCGACCTGACCCCACTGCCAGTGCACATCATTCCAGAAGCCCCAGTTGTGATCGTGATAGCCGGTCGCATCGTCGAGCGCCAGCCGCTCGCCGTCAACCGTCAAGGTGCCATGAATCGCGCCCGACAGCACCGGCACGACGTAGCCCGTCACCCAGCCGCGAGCACCGTGAATCGTTGCCGGCGGCAACGCGGCGCCGGGCGATGCGTCGAGCGCGATCTCGCCGACTGCCGTTCCAGCTCCTCCCTCCTTCTGAAGCGCGAGCCGCATGAGATAGCGCGATCCCTCGAGGCGCACGTGGTTGCCCGCGATGTCGAGATCCGGCGCGCGCTCGAGCACCGCGGGCTCGTCGATTCGCGACGCCGCCGAGTAGTTCGTCGACCGCCCGCGATAATCGAGTTGCAGCCGCACGATCGCCGGCCTCGTTCCGCCGCCGCCCTCTCCAACGAGGAAGGTCAGATAAAAACGGATCCGCCCGTCGCGCGTCCGTCCGTTGAAGTACAGCCACTCGGCCCATGAGGACGACGTCGTCTGCGAGCTGTTGTGCGGCACCGGATGAAATCGATCCATCGCGCGGAGAATGTCGCCGGACGAAGGACGCGTCCAGTCCGCATCGGACAGCGCGTCGATCCAACTCGATTGACTGGTGACTTCGGGATCACCGACCGCTCGTTGAAGGCTGGGAATGGCGCCGCGAACCGAGATGGGAATCGCGTCGCCGTGTTTGGCGACGAGATACAGCGAGGCCTTTCGCGACGGCGAGGCGGCGGCCGTGCGCGGCCGGAGCCGATCGGACCCGATCACGTGCGCCATCAGGAATCGCGCGCTGTCGACGGAGCCCGAGCTTCCGGCCACCACGAGATCGCCGCCGCCCGCGAGCGCCGGCGACCGCGCCTGCTCGAGGATCACCTCGCCGACGCCGAGCAGCGCGGCCATGACGGCGATGCCGAGACCGAAGCCGGCGGCGAGCACGCCGCTGCGCAGCGGCCTCGTCGCCAGCGATCGGAATGCGAGCGTGAGGATCACGCGATGAGGCTCCCGCTCTTCATGGCGACGCGGCGCTGCGCGCGCGCGGCGAGCATCGGATTGTGCGTGACGACGAGGATGGCGGTGCCGTCGGCGTGCACGCGATCGAAGAGGTCCGCGATGTGCTCGCCCGTCTGATCATCCAGCTCGCCGGTCGGCTCGTCGGCGACGAGCAGCGCCGGCCGGTTCGCGAGCGCGCGCGCGACGGCGACGCGCTGCATTTCGCCGCCCGACAGCTGCGACGGCAAGTGGTCCGCGCGATCGCCGAGTCCGACGTATTCGAGCAGCTCGCGCGTTCTCGCGCGGCGGTCCGCGGGCGGCACGCGCGCTTCCGCCTGCGGCAGCTCGACGTTCTCGCGCGCGGTGAGCATCGGCAGAAGAAAGAAGCGCTGGAACACGAACCCGATGCGGATCAGCCGGATGCGGCTCCGCTCGGCCTCCGAGAGGCCGGCGACGTCGCGCTCCTCGAACAGAATCTCGCCGCTCGTCGGCTGGTCGACGACGCCGATCAGATGCAGCAGCGTCGATTTCCCGCAACCCGACGGTCCGCTGACCGCGACATACTCGCCGGCGTCGACCCGCAGCGAGACATCGCGCAGCGCCGCGACAGGCCCCGCGGCCATGGGAAAGAGGCGTGTTACGCGACGCGCTTCGACCACGGCCTTCACCCCACCACCTCGCGCCTGAGCGTCGCGGCGATCGGCAACCGCGTGGCGAGCCACACCGGGTATCCGGCGGCGGCGGCGGCGGTGACGGCGAACAGCATGGCGTGCATGATCACGGCGCGCCACTGGAAGACGAAGAAGTGCAGGCGATCAGGGAGTCCCGGCATCTGGCGCAGCAGACGATCGAGACCGAGCGCCAGCAGTCCGCCGAGCGGCAGCGCCAGCACGGCGCCGGCGCCGACGAGGAGCGCCGATTCCCACAGCAGCAGCGACGCGATCCGCGTGCGGCTGATTCCGAGCGCGCGCAGCGCCGCGATCTCGCCGAGCCGCTGGTTCACCGACACGGTGAGCAGCGTCGCCACCAGCAGAAACGCGAACGCCATCGTCAGCGACGACAACACCAACGAGATCTGGCGGAAGTAGGCGAAGCCGTTCTGGTTGAATTGCGCCAGGACGGCCTCGTTCGAGTAGGCGCGCAGATCGGGACGCAGCCGTTCGATCGCGCGCACCGCGGCGGCCGGTCCCGCTTCGGGTCGCGACGCGACGAGGATGAGCTCGGCGTCGGCGGGAACACCGAGCGCGTCCTGCAGCGCGTCCATCGTCGTGGCGACCGAGTCTTCGCCGGCGGCCGCGAAATAGAAATTCACCACGCCGGCGACGCGGCACGCGATCGACGGCAGCGCCGAGCGGATCCCCTCAGGCCTCACGCTGACTTGAAGCGACGAGCCCGGCCCCACGTCGAGAGAGGCCGCCAATCGGCGGCTGACGAGAACCGGACATCGATCCAACGAGGAGGCTGAGGTCGGCAGGTCGTCGCCTTTCACGATCGTGTACGGACCGCCGCCGGTCTGCGTGGTGCCGACAATCGTGATCGTGCGCGCCGTGTGGCTTGCCGCCTGCGCCGTCGCCCGTTCGATGCGGATGAGCACGACGTCGCGGATCTCGGGCAGCGCCCGAAGGTCGGCGGCGAGCCGTGCGGCGCCGGCAATGGGCAGCCGGACGATCGGGAGCCCTTCGCCGGCGACGACCCGTACGTCGTACCCGGCGCTCCGCAGGAGGTCCGCAAAGGAATCGAGCAGTCCGCGTGACAGCAGGAGCATGTCGAAGAGCAGCGCGCCGATGACGGCGACGCCGACGATCGCGAGCATCGCGCGGACGCGATAGCGCTTCGTCGTCCGCCAGGCGAGCCAGAGCGAGGTCATCGGCGGAAGAGCGACAGGATGTCGCCGCGCAGGAGCGGCCACGACGCGCCGACGCCCGCGGCAAGGCCGAGCGGCAGCGCGATCGCGATCGATCGGGCTGCGATCGACGGCGTGACGCGCAGGAAGACGAGCGCCGTATCGTAGCGCGCCTGGAAGAATCGGTTGACGAGGCCTTCGGCGGCGAAGGCGATGACGACGCCAAGCATCGCGCCGAGCACGGCGATCAGCAGGCCTTCGACGGCGACGGCAGCGATGAGCGACCGCCGCGAGATGCCGATGAGCCTCATGACCGCGATCGTCTCGCGCCGTTCTTCGGCGCGAATGACCATCAGCGCCAGCAGAAATGCGGTCGCGCCGACGACGGTGACGATCGAGATCGCGACATGAAACCGGTCGAGCACGGCGAACGGATCGTCGTCTCGCGTCCGGTTCGTCGGCGTGACGGTCACCGCCGGCGACCGCATCCTCAGATCCGACGCGAACCGGCCGGCATCGTTCGGATCGGTCAGCTTCACGTTGATGGCGTCGACTGCTTCGCGCGACCCCGGATCGGCCGGATCAGCCACGAGCGCGATGAGATCGGGCAGATGCATGTGCGCTTCGAGGCGTTGCGCGGTGAAGCGCAGCGGATCCGGCGTCGGCTCGTAGATGCCGGCGACGCGAACGGTGACCGCGCGCGTGCCGGCCGGATCGATCGCGATCGTGACGCTGTCGCCGACGGAGACATGCGCCCGCGCGGCGAGCTGGCGGGAGAGGAGCACGCTCGGAAGATGCGGGCCCGGACGCGAGTCGCTCGCACTCGCGAGCGCCGCACCGAGCGCGACAGCCACAACCGTCGCACGCACGCGCGAACCGATCACGTTCGGATTCTACCTCGGCCCCACGCGGTACACTGTTGATCGATGCGAATCGACGGCTACGCGCCGATCGAAGACTACGCGCTGATCGGCGACGGACGAACCGCCGCGCTCGTCGCGCGCGACGGCACGATCGATTGGCTGTGCCTGCCGAACTTCGATTCGCCGAGCGTGCTCGCGGCGATGCTCGACGCCGATCGCGGCGGCGCGTTCGAGCTCCAGCCGTCGATTCCGTTTCGCTCTTCGCGACAGTACATCCGAAACACCAACGTGCTCGAAACGACCTTCACCACCGATCGCGGATCGGTCCGCGTCGTCGATGCGATGACGCTGCCCGACCGCCGGCTCGAAGCGATGCGCGAGATCGTTCGTTCGGTCGAAGGCTTGTCGGGCACGGTGCCGATGCAGTGGCGGTTCGCGCCGCGCTTCCATTACGCCGCCGGCGTGCCGCGGTGCGAGTGGCGTGACGGCGTTCCCGTGGCGACGTGCGGCGCCGAGGCGGTCGCCGTCACCAGCTGGGATGCCGGTACGCCGTCGTGCGCCGACCATGCGTTCCACGCGCAGTTCGAGATCCGCGAGGGGTCGCAGGCGCTGGTGGCCTTGATTGGCGCATACGCGGAGCCGCTCGTCTTCCCGCAGCGCCACGCGCTCACGGCGCGGCTCGAGAGCACGATTCGCTTTTGGCAGCAGTGGATCGACGGGCGTCAGTACGGCGGACCCTTTCGCGATCAGGTCGCGCGCAGCGCGCTCGTGCTGAAAGCGCTCATTTTCTCTCCCTCGGGGGCGAGCGTCGCGGCGCCGACCACGTCGCTGCCCGAAGCGATTCGCGGCGAGCGGAACTGGGACTATCGCTTCTGCTGGCTGCGCGACTCGAGCTTCACGATCGACGCGCTGCTCGAGCTCGGATGCTACGACGAAGCGCTGTCGTCGTTCTGGTGGTTCATGCACGCGACGGCGCTGACCGAGCCGGATCTGCACGTCCTCTATCGGCTCGACGGCGGCCTCGGCGTCGGCGAGCGCGAGCTGCCGCTCGCCGGCTATCGTCACTCGCGGCCGGTGCGCATCGGCAACGCCGCGGCCGGACAGACGCAGCACGACATCTACGGCGCGCTCTTCGAGACGGCGTGGCTGTACAGCGAGGGGCACCACGCGCTCGACCGCGACACGGGAGTGGTGCTCGGGCGGATCGCCGATCGCGTCTGCGAGATCTGGCGCCAGCCGGATTCCGGGATCTGGGAGGTCCGCAACGGCCCGTTCCACTTCACGCACTCGAAGGTGATGTGCTGGGTCGCGCTCGACCGGGCGGTGCGGCTCGCCGCGCGCGGCGAACTGCCGTCGCAGCACGCCGCCCGGTGGACCCGCGAGGCAACCGCCATCGTGGAGTACATCGAAAAAGAATGCTGGTCCGATCCGCTCCGCAGCTACAGACGCAGCGCCGGCCGCGACGATCTCGACGCGAGCCTGCTGATGCTGCCGCTGGTCGGCTACGGCGCCGCGGATCGCATCCACGGTACGATCGACGCCGTGAATCGCGATTTGCGCAGCGGCGACTTCGTCTATCGCTATCGAGCCGACGATGGCCTTGCCGGCGAGGAGGGGTGTTTTCTCAACTGCTCGTTCTGGCTCGTGGCGGCGCTCGCCGCCGCGGGTCGCCGCGACGAAGCCGCCGCGCTGATGGAGCGGCTCGTCGGACGCGCGAACGACGTCGGCCTCTACTCGGAAGAAATCGATCCGCAGACCGGCGCGTTCCTCGGCAACTTCCCGCAGGCGCTCGTGCACCTCGCCCTCATCGACGCCGCGTGCGCCCTTCGCGGGCCTGAAAGGCCCGCGCTACAGGAGCGTAGGGCGGCCCGTTCAGGGCCGCCACGATGAACCCGATTCCCTCCGCCCTCGCGGGTGGATTCATCGGCACGCTGGTGTTGATCACGATCATCCGCGGCGCGAGCGAGCTCGGATGGACGCGAATGGATCTCGCGTTCCTGCTCGGGACGACGGTGACCGTGAACCGGCGCAAGGCGAAGGCCATCGGGTACGTGTTTCAGTTTCTTCTGGGCGTGGCCTTCGCGATCCTGTACGGCGAATTCTTCGCGATCGTCGGGCGCGCGTCGTGGTGGCTCGGCGCGCTCGTCGGCGCGCTGCATGCGGTGTTCGTCTCGACGGTCCTCGTCAACGTGCTGCTGCCGGTCGTGCATCCGCGGATCGGCACGCCCGAGACGGGCGCGAACGAGATCGCGCTCATCGAGCCGCCGGGCTTCCTCATGCTCAACTACGGGCGCAACACCTTCCTTATCACGCTCCTCGCCCACGTCGCGTACGGCGCGATCGTCGGGTTGGTGATCAAACTGTAAGGAGCGTATGGTGCCGGGTGCTTGGTGCCGAGTGCTTGGTGCCGTGCAAGGTGCCTGGTGCTTGGTGCGGTGCTGGGGTGCTCGGTGTGGTGCAAGGTGCTGCGCGCCTGGTGCGTGGCCGCGCACGTGGCCAGCACCTCGCATCGCACCTCGCACCGCACCCAGCACTCGGCACCCAGCACTCGGCACCCCGCACGGCACCAGGCACCAAGCACCAGGCACGCGGCACCCTGCGAGCATCAGACGCGCGGCACCACTGCGATATGATCCCAGCGTGTTCCAACGAAGAACCACCGGCTCCGTGGTCTGTCCCTCGTGTGGATCGCTCGTCGGCGTGCGCGACGACAAATGCTACACGTGCGGGCGATCGAATCCAGGTTTGTGGGGCTTCGCGCCGCTGCTGCGTCAGCTTGGCACCGATCTCGGATTCGTGCCGCTCGTCATCACGACGTCCGGCGTGCTGTACATGCTCACGCTGCTGATGTCAGGCAACGAGTTGCAGACCGCGCCAGGCGGACTCAATTTTCTCGTACCCGGTCAGCACGCGCTGGAGCTGTTCGGCATGACCGGCTGGTATCCAGTGTTCTTCTACGGCAGGTGGTGGACGCTCCTCAGCGCGAGCTGGCTGCACGGCGGCGCGCTGCACATTCTCTTCAACATGATGTGGGTCCGCGATCTCGGGCCGGCGGTTGCCGACATCATCGGGCCATCGCGCATGGTCATCATCTACACGGTTGCGGGAATCTGCGGATTTCTCCTGAGCTCCACGATACCCTTCGTGAGTCCCGCTCTCGGCGCGCCGTACACCATGGGCGCGTCCGCGTCCGTGTTCGGTCTGCTCGGCGCGCTCGTCCACTATGGGCGCAAGAGCGGCAGCAGCTTGATCCACGGTCAGGCGATGTACTACGCCATCATCTTGTTCGTGATGGGTTTCGCGTTGCACGGCGTCGACAACTTCGCGCACGCGGGCGGCTTCGCCGGCGGATACGCGACCTCGGCGTTCTTCAACCCGCTCACGCGCGAGCGTGGCGATCACATGATCGCAGCGATGCTCTGTCTCGCCGCGACGTTCCTCGCGATTGCCTACTCCGTTATCCACGGCTTGAGCGTCGGGCTCTACCGTTAGGGGCGGTTCGCGAATCGCCCCGACTCGCTTCCTGGCACCTCGCTTGCGATTCCTGCGTTCACGAAAACATCAGAGGAGGATCGTCGAATGAAGAACGTGACGCTCGCAGGTGCAGTTGTGTTGGCCATGGCCGCGACGCCGGCGCTTGCTCAGAAGGCGACCGGCACCAAGATGATGTCCGACGAGCACTTCGTGACCGACGTCTTGAACGTCGGCATGGCCGAAGTGGAGCTCGGCAAGATGGCGGCCGACAAAGCGTCGAGGGAAGAGGTCAAGAAATTCGGTCAGCGAATGGCGGACGAGCACAGCAAGGCCGGTGACGAGCTGAAAACGCTTGCGCAGAAGAAGAACATCACGCCGCCCACCGAGCTGGATGCGAAGCACAAGGCGCTGCGCGATCGGCTGATGAAGCTGTCAGGCGAGGGATTCGACCACGCGTACATGCAGGCGATGGTCAGCGGCCACCGTCAGGCCGTGAATGCGTTCCGGATGGAATCGAAGTCCGGGAAGGATCCCGAAATCAAGGAATGGGCCGCGAAGACGCTGCCGACGATCGAAGATCATCTCAAGCAGGCGCAGGAACTCTCACACGGCGCCGTCGGAACCAGCGGAACGATGAAACATCGTACGAAGAAGTAAGAGGAGTCGTAGGGGCGGACCGGCGTGTCCGCCCCGGGGCCGACACATCGGTCGGCCCCTACCTGTTCTTTTTCTGAGTCCGCTTCGCCTGTTTTTCCTGCCACCGCGCGCGCGCCTCTTCCAATTCGGCCATCGCCTTCGGCGCTTTCGCAACCGCGTTGCCCGGCCGCTCGCGCCCCGCGACTTTGTAGTGATCCGGGTTGACGTTGTTGGATTTCGACATCAGATCTTGAACCTCAGGAATGCGCCGACGCCGCCGATGCTGGCGACGAGCGATGTCTCCTCGATGAAGCGGATCTTCGCGGAGGTCTGCCGCGCTTTGGCGATGAGTGTCTCGGCGGCTTTCTCGTCGAGATTGACCGGCTGGGCCGCGATGATCAGCTCGTCGACCTGTCCGAGCTCGAAGGCTTTCATGGTGTTCTCGACGCCGACCGTCGCGAGGCCGTTCGCGCGATAGGCGCCGATGAGCGCGTCGACGCGCTCGCGATCGGTTTCGGCGTTCTTCTGCCGGAGCGCCGCGATCGTCGCCTGCAGGATGTCGCGCTCGCCAGCGTGCGCGTCGATCTTGACGACGTCGACGACGCGCTCGGCGATGTCCTTCGGGAGCTGTTCTCGCAGGAGCGGCACGATGACGTCGTCGCCGGAGAACACGATCTTGTCGATCTTCTCCTCACGCGCGATCCTGGCGACCGCGTCGACGACTTCCTTCGCGTGCTGCAGGTGATAGTTCTCGACGTGCCGCTGGAAGCGCGCCTGCGCCCAGCCGCCCTGCTTGTGATGTTTGACCTTCGGGTTGTCGATCCGATCGCTCTTTTCGACGCGGTTCGCCGCGAAGACGAAGATGCGCGCCGAGTGCGAATCGGCCAGCAGCGCCAGATAGCGCGGATACTCATCGAGCACCCGCGCGAGCGGATACAGATGCGGCGTCTCCGAGATGTAGAGCCGATGCGCGTCGATCGGCGCCGCCAGCGCGACGGTCTCGAACAGATCCATCCCCGAGCAGGCGAAGACCGCCAGCCCGTTCATCGATGGCTCGACGCCGTCGACGTGGCTGCGGATCTTTTCCGCGTCGCGCTCGAGACTGTTCCGCTCGGGCGTGCCCGGCGGGTACGTCCGGATCCGCTCGGTCAGCTCCTTGCGGAGGAACGGCTCGAAGTGTTCCTTGCCGTTTCCATCCGGCTGCAGGTTGAGATACAGGCTGATGACGGGAAAGGGACCGGGTTCGAGCGCGGCGAGTCGGTCCAGTTGCGCGGCAAGCTGTTCAAGCTGTGGCATGCCGCGAGTGGTCGCAAGCCGCGTGCCCGCGGTTATCGCTTCTTGATGTCCAGCTCTTCGTCGATGATCCGCTTGAAGGCATCGAACGGTTGTGCGCCGCTCAACATACGCCCGTTGACGAAAAAGGCCGGGGTGCCATTGACGCCGGCTTCCTCGCCCGCCTGCATGTCGGCGTCGACCTGCGCCTTGTACTTGTGCGTGTCAACGCACGCATTGAACCTGGTCGTGTCGAGGCCGAGCTCAGCGGCCCGCTGCTTCAAATCCGGATCCGCGAGTTTTGACGGATTCGCGAACAACGCGTCGTGATACTGCCAGAACTTGCCTTGCTCGGCGGCGCACTGCGACGCTTCCGCGGCCGGGCGTGCGTTGGGGTGATTGCCGAGCGGGAAGTGGCGATAGACGAAGTGAATGCGCTCGCCGTACGTGTTCAGCACCTGCGTGACGGTCGGATTCGCGCGCTGGCAGAACGGGCACTGGAAATCCGAGAACTCGATGATTTCAATCGGCGCGCTCGCCGGTCCTTTGGCCGCGCCGTTCGCCGCGGCGACCGTCTGACGCGGCGCTTCGAGCAGGATGCGCACCGGTGTCTTCGCCTTCAGCGTCGCGAGAAATTCCTCCTTCGCGAGCTGCATCCGCTCCTGCGTCAAGTACGCGCGAATCGGGTCGCGCACCTGATCGAGTGGCCTGCCCTGGATGCGCCCCTGGTTCGACTGATACCACTGCGCGATCTCGACATCGCTGACCGGTGAGATCTTCGCGGTGATTTCCTTCTCGATGAGCGCTGATCGATCGATGCCGCGCGCCTTCGCTTCTTGATCGAGCAGCGCGTTCGCGATCAGGTCGTCAATCGCCGCGCGCCGCGCTTCGTAGAGCGCCAGCGAGAGCTTCATGCTGCCGAAGCTGCCGGTGGACTGCTGCAGCGCCTTGTCGTCGACGTCCGCGAGCGTGATCGAGGTCGATCCCACCGTGGCCACGACATCGGACGGCGCCAATCGTTTGGCCGGCTGCGCCGACGTCGACGAGCATGCCGTGACGAACAGCAGAATCGCGATCAGGGTGCGGATACGCATCTTGAAAGTATAGGCCGCTATTGGCCGAGCCGCTGCGACAAATCGGCGACCACGTACGCCATCACCGCTACCGCCGCCGCGCACTTGGCCATCTCGACCGAATCAATCTTGTCGATCGTATCGGCCGGCGTGTGGTGGATGAGGAAGTACTTCGAGCCGTCGACGTCGAGCGACATGGCAGGGATGTGCGCTTCGGTCACGCTCGGTCCGATATCGGCGCCGCCGCCGCCCGGGTTGATTTGATCGGCGGCGATGCCGGCCAGGAGCGTCGCAATCGCCTTGACGGTCTGGCGCCCCGGCTCGTTGCCGGTGAAGCCGAAGCCGAGCGGCCGGAAGACGCCGCCGTCCGATTCGAGCATCATCACGTGCCGGCCGAGCTCGCCGCGATGCTGATCGCGATAGGCGAGTCCGCCGCGCCCGCCGTTCTCTTCGTTCGTCCACAGCACGACGCGCACGGTGCGGCGCGGCCGCATGTTCAGCTTCTTCATGATGCGCAGCGCTTCCCACGTCACGATGCATCCACCGCCATCGTCGCT
>Ga0114129_10007165_pt1 | contig 15870 bp, 12 predicted proteins | sample RhiMetdeltSRZDD1_FD_80071 | JGI IMG/M metagenome (GOLD analysis project Ga0114129, IMG submission 80071) | Populus rhizosphere microbial communities from Tennessee, USA - Rhizosphere MetaG P. deltoides SRZDD1 (version 2) (version 2) | ecosystem: Host-associated > Plants > Roots > Rhizosphere >... | reverse complement strand
GCTCAGGGTGTTTACGGCCGCCCTGAGGAGGAACAAGCACATCGGTGCCTTCGAGCAGTTTCAGCAAACCCTGCTGAACACCTTCACCGCTTACATCGCGGGTGATTGAAGGGTTATCGCCTTTGCGGGCAATTTTATCAATTTCATCTATATAAACGATGCCTCTTTCGGCAGCGGCTACGTCGTAGTTGCAAACCTGTAATAAGCGGGTTAAAATGCTTTCAACATCTTCGCCTACATAACCGGCTTCGGTGAATACAGTAGCATCAACAATGGCGAATGGCACATTCAGCAAACGGGCAATTGTTTTGGCCAGCAGGGTTTTACCCGTACCGGTTTCACCAACCATAACGATATTGCTTTTTTCGATATCAACCTCGTTATCGCCTGGTTTTTGCTGAAGGCGTTTGTAGTGATTGTAAACGGCTACGGCCAATACTTTCTTAGCTTCGTCTTGTCCAATTACGTATTCGTCGAGAAAACGTTTTACTTCAATGGGTTTTTTAACGTTCAGCTTGAAAGAAGTAGATGGCGGTGTGGTTTCATGACGGATCATCAGCTCCTGTTCAATGATCTCCCGTGCATGCTCAACGCAATTTTCACAAATATGTCCTTCCTGCCCGGCAATAAGAATCTTTACTTCATCGCGGCTGCGTCCGCAGAAAGAACAATGTAATGTAGTTTTAGCCATGTTTGTATAAAATCGCTTACAAAGGTATCTAAATGAAAGTCCAAATCCCAATTAAAAATCCCAAACTCCTCATTTGAAATATTATTATACGGAATTTGGGACTTTTAATGGTTTACCTGTAGTTATAGCTTTTCAACTACCTGATCTACAATTCCATATTCAACAGCTTCTTTTGCATCCAGCCAGTAGTCGCGATCGAAATCTTTCATGATTTGCTCAAATTTCTTTCCACAGTTTTCGGCCAGTATTCGGGCACCCATTTCCTTGGTCTTTTTGGTTTGTTTTGCCTGAATTTCAAGATCGGCACTTACGCCCTGCATATACCCGCCGAGGCTGGGCTGGTGAATCATTACTTCGCCATGGGGAAAAATATAACGTTTGCCCTTGGCGCCGGCGCTTAATAAAATTGAACCCATAGATGCTGCCAGTCCCATGCACACGGTGCTAACCGGACTTTTTAACATGCGCATAGTATCATAAATAACCATGCCACTGGTAACAACACCACCGGGGCTGTTGATGAAAAATTTAATTTCTTCACCGGGTTTATCGGCATCTAACAATAACAAACGGGTTACAATATCTTTTGCCGATTTATCTTCTACAACACCCCACAGGTACACGGTTCTTTTTTCAAAAAAGAACTTTTCCATTTTTTTGGCCAGCACACCAAAATCAGGTTTTTCTTCTTTGCCGTTTTCTTTTGGTTCATCTTCATCATCCATTCTGAATGGCTGAAACAAATGATTTGAATATATATGCATGATAATTTTATTTGAAGTTCGATATAATGAATTGTTCAAAGTTTGCCCGTACTGAACGCCCTGAGCGTAGTTGGTCCTGAGCGTAGTCGAAGGAACCTGCTTGCTACGATCCTGAGCGCAGTCGAAGGAACTGTTTAGCTTTCTTTCTTCTCTTTGCGTGGATTGACCAGCAGCACTTCATCTACCAGGCCATATTCCTTAGCTTCTTCTGAAGTTAACCAGTAATCACGATCGCAATCTTTTTCAACCTGTTTCACTGTTTTGCCGGTATGTACCGAAATGGCATCGTACAGGTTCTTTTTAATTTTTTTGATCTCAGCTACGGTGATCTCGATATCACTGGCCTGGCCTCCGATAGCGCCGCTGGGTTGGTGCATCATAACCCGGCTGTGCTTTAAAGCGGTACGTTTTCCTTTTGTACCTGCGCACAACAATACAGCAGCCATAGAAGCAGCCATACCTATGCAAATGGTACTTACATCAGGAGTGATATAATTCATGGTGTCGTACACGCCCAAACCTGAGTAAACATTACCGCCGGGCGAGTTGATGTACATCTGGATGTCGCGCGTACGATCGGTGCTTTCCAGGAACAATAACTGCGCGGTAACAATGTTTGCCACTTCGTCATTGATGGGGTAGCCCATGAAGATAATGCGATCCATCATCAAACGGCTGTAAACGTCCATGACCGCAATATTCATGGGACGTTCTTCAATAATATTGGGAGTGAGGTCCGTAATCTGATGTTTTTGGTAACCATACAGGGTATTGCTTGAAATACCTCTGTGGTGTACCGCGTATTTTTCAAATTCTTTTCCAAGATTCATAGTACTTTTCTGTTATTTGAGTTGGCAATTTAAGTTTTTGTGAGAAACCAAATACCGTGCTACATAAAAAAACAGCCATTTTGGCCTAATATCCTCATAAACAAGCCCTTTTAAGCTGCAATACAGGCAGGCTATGGGCCCTGAAAGGTGCCTTTTTTGCCATTTGCGGCAGTCTAACAGGCACTCCTATGTAAAAATTGCCGATCGCCAAAAAGGAGCCTCCATGTGGTTGATGCTCATAAGTTTTGTATGCCATGAATAATTTTTTAGGCTATCAACATATAAAAACACGGTTTTGTTGATACCCGCGTGAATAAGCGAACTAACAATCGTTTGTAGTTGAAATTGTTAAACCAGTATTTAGTCCACCTGTTCGGTAGAAAAAATATTTTGATATCAATCTTTCTGTAGTATCTTTGTTCTACAATTTGAGTAGACTTATTTATGTTTCATTCCCTCACTATAGAAATCATGTACATCTACTGTTGCAACAAGCGTTGTTGTTGTTGCTGTTAATACTCAATTGCCAGCCAGTTTCTCAGCCCTCTTTGCTTCCAGGATTTTTTTACGAATGAATGAATAAACATATGAGTGTAACACTAAAGTCAAACTTGTCAGATTTAACCCACCAATCAGATAGACTAAACATCAGAGAATTTATTGAACTGCTCACAAAGCAGTTTCCCGGCCAGGTTACTTTTTCGACCAGCTTTAGTTATGAAGATCAGGTGATAGCACATGAAATTTTAAGCAACAACCTGCCTGTAAACATTTTTACTTTAGATACCGGAAGATTATTTGCCGAAACCTATTCGGTATGGAACAATACCAACGAAAAATATAACACCCACATCGCCGCTTACTATCCCGACTATCGCCAGCTCGAAGAATTTGTTGCCGGTAAAGGACCGAATGCTTTTTATGAATCGGTCGAAAACCGCAAACAATGCTGCTTTATTCGCAAGGTTGAACCTTTAAAAAGGGCCCTGGCCGGAAATGCAGTGTGGATCACTGGTTTACGCGCCGAACATTCGCCCGACAGGCAAAACCTGAACGTAGTGGAATGGGACGAAACCAACCAGGTTATTAAATACAATCCCATTTTACACTGGACCACTGAACAGGTAAAAAAATACATCAACGACAATAATGTACCATATAATATTTTACACGATAAAGGTTTTGTGAGCATCGGTTGTGCACCATGCACCCGCGCCATTCGCCCCGGTGAAGATTTCAGAGCCGGCCGCTGGTGGTGGGAAGACGCATCTAAAAAAGAATGCGGTTTGCATGTTCATCAATAATTATTAAACGAATTTCTGAAAACAGACATATGAGTAAGCATAGATTAGATTATTTGGACCATCTGGAGTCGGAAGCCATTCACATCTTTCGCGAAGTCGCCGGACAATTTGAAAGGCCTGCATTATTATTCTCAGGCGGTAAAGATTCTATTACGCTGGTGCATCTGGCATTAAAAGCATTTCGCCCCGGTAAATTTCCTTTTCCGTTGGTGCATATCGATACAGGACACAACTTTCCCGAAGCCCTGCAGTTTCGCGATGACCTGGCAAAAGAGATTGGTGAAAAATTAATCGTGCGCAATGTAGGAGATACCATTAAAGCAAGGCATTTAACCGAGCCCAAAGGCAAATTTGCCAGCCGCAATGCATTACAAACCTATACTTTACTCGATACCATTGAAGAATTTAAGTTCGATGCCTGCATAGGTGGCGCCCGTCGCGATGAAGAAAAGGCAAGGGCCAAGGAACGGATCTTTTCGGTGCGTGATGAATTTGGTCAATGGGACCCCAAATTGCAACGCCCCGAATTATGGAATACCTATAATGGCAGAATTCATAAAGGTGAGAATGTACGTGTGTTCCCAATCAGTAACTGGACGGAGCTGGATATATGGAATTATATCCGCCGCGAAAAAATTGCACTGCCTTCAATTTATTTCTCGCACGAACGCGATGTAATTGATCATGAAGGACAACTGGTAGCTGTAAGCGAATTTATTAAACTCGATGCTACAGATACCGTGTTGAAAAAGAAAGTGCGCTATCGTACAGTAGGCGATATGACCTGTACCGCAGCAGTTGAATCGCATGCTTCGGGTATCGATGATATCATTAGCGAAATAATCGCTACCAAAACCAGCGAACGCGGCGAAACCCGTATTGATGATAAGGTATCGGAAGCAGCAATGGAAGACAGAAAGAAAAACGGTTATTTCTAACCCCCAACCCCTGAAGGGGGAGTTGGGCTTGATTATATAATGATTTAGGGATTAAATCGAAAAATCTCAAAATCCCAAAATCTCAAAATAATTCGACGATGGATTTATTACGGTTTATAACAGCAGGTAGTGTTGATGATGGCAAAAGCACATTGATCGGCCGGTTATTATACGATAGCAAAAGTATAATGATCGATCAGTTGGAAGCTATTGAAAAGCAAAGTAAAAATAAAGATCTTGGTGAAATTGATCTGGCGCTGCTTACCGACGGATTACGTGCCGAAAGAGAGCAGGGTATTACGATCGACGTAGCCTATAAATATTTTTCTACGCCCAAACGCAAATTTATCATTGCCGATGCACCGGGGCATATACAGTATACCCGCAACATGGTTACCGGTGCCTCTACGGCCGACCTGGCGATCATTTTGATCGATGCACGCAATGGTGTGGTGGAGCAAACCCGCCGCCACTCGATCATCGCATCGTTATTGAACATTCCACATGTTGTAGTTGCCATTAACAAAATGGACCTTGTTGATTACTCGCAGGATGTTTACAACAACATCGTGATCGATTTTGCCGAAGTGGCCAAATCGCTGGGACTGAAAGATGTTTCCTATATTCCTATCAGCGCTGTTTTTGGCGACAACATTGTTGACAAATCGCAAAAGTTCAGCTGGTACGAAGGACCTGCCTTATTGAATTTCCTCGAAGAAGTAGAAGTTGCGAAAGATATTAACCTTACTGATGCACGTTTCCCGGTGCAATATGTTATTCGTCCGCAAACTGATGATCTGCACGATTATCGCGGATATGCCGGAAAGCTCGTAAGCGGCATTTACCGTACAGGCGATGCTATAACAGTACTTCCTTCGGGTCTCACCAGTAAGATCAAAACCATTGAACATAATGGAAAAGAAGTAGAAGAAGTATTTGCACCGCAAAGCGCTATTCTGCATCTTGAAGACGATATCGATATCAGCCGCGGCGATATTATTGTTAAAAGCGATAACCTGCCAAAAATTTCACAGGAGCTGGATGTGGTATTGTGCTGGATGGATAACAAGCCGCTGATACCCGGTAATAAATACCTGTTGCAGATAAACAGCCGGTTGGTGCGTAGCGTGATAAAGGAAATTGAATATAAACTGGATGTAAATACGCTGCAGAAGAACGAAGCCACTACCGCAACGCTGAACGATATAATTAAAGTAAAAATAAAAACCGCTTCACCGGTTCCGTATGATTCGTACCAGGCTTTACGCGAAAACGGCGGAGCGATACTGATCGACGAAACCAGCAATGTTACGGTTGGCGCCTGCATGATTCAGTAACGATGAATTGATTATTGAGCAATGAACATTGAGTATTATGAGTGAGAAAGCATTTATACAGCAACTGTTTGAACAACATAAAAAAGCATATACCGCTTTTCCTGATAAGGAATTGGCCGAGCAGTTCATTGACCAGGTGTTTTGCTTTTTGTTTTTGCCCAATAAAGAATATCAGCAGGTGGTTGATCTTGAAAAGGAACTTGGGTTATTAAAAAGTCATTTTTCGAGCCTGGTGTATGATGTGGTGCATAAAGAAGACAAGGCAGAGCAGGTGACGGAACAGTTTTTTGAAGCCATACCCTCGTTGTATGCAAAGCTCATGAAAGATGCCGAAGCGCTGCTGGCGTTTGACCCTGCTGCGCGTTCGGTAGAAGAAGTGCTGGTGGCTTATCCCGGTTTTTATGCCACTGCGGTATATCGCCTTTCGCACCAGTTATGGAAACAGGGCGTGGGTATTTTACCAAGATTGTTCACTGAATATGCCCATAGCAAAACCGGTGTTGATATTCATCCCGGCGCGCACATTGGCGAATCGTTTTGCATTGATCATGGTACCGGTATTGTAATTGGCGAAACCACGGTCATTGGCAATAATGTAAAAATTTATCAGGGTGTAACATTAGGCGCTTTACAGGTTTCGAAAGAAAACGCTACGGTTAAGCGCCACCCGACCATTGAAGATAATGTTACGATTTACTCAGGCGCTACCATATTAGGAGGTAAAACAGTAATTGGTCGCGATAGCATCATAGGCGGAAATGTTTGGCTTACGTACAGCGTGCCCTCATTCTCGGTGGTGTATCATAAAAGCGAAGTAAAGGTGCGGGATAAAAATCCTTTTCCCGAGCCGTTGAACTTTGTGATTTAAAGACCCTGAGCGAAGCCTGCCCGACTACTGGCGGGTCGAAGGGGTGTTCAAAAACATCGAGCGTAGTCGGGATGTCTATAAAAAGAAAAAACACAATTATGATTTCAGAAGCAAAAAACATAAACAAAACAGATAACCAAAACAACGATAGAATGAGAGCCGCTAACATTTTACAAACGATTGGCCAAACACCGCACGTGCGTATTAACCGCTTATATGGCAACAATCATGAAGTGTGGATTAAACTGGAGCGTAACAACCCCGGTAACAGTATTAAAGACCGTATTGCATTATCAATGATCGAAGATGCCGAGCAAAAAGGCATTCTGCATAAGGATAGTGTTATTATTGAGCCTACTTCGGGCAATACAGGCATTGGCCTGGCCATGGTAGCAGCCGTTAAAGGATACAAACTGATTTTGGTAATGCCCGAATCGATGAGTGTTGAAAGAAGACAGCTGATGCAATTATATGGCGCTTCATTTGAATTAACGCCCCGTGAAAAAGGCATGAAAGGCGCTATTGAAAAAGCTAAAGAACTGGTTGAAAAAACGCCCAACGCCTGGATGCCCCAGCAGTTCGATAACGCGGCGAATGTTGAAGTTCACCGTAAAACCACTGCTCAGGAAATATTAAACAGCTTTCCCGATGGACTTGATTACCTGATCACAGGGGTTGGTACCGGCGGGCACATTACAGGTGTAGCTGAAGTGTTGAAACAAAAATTCCCCAACCTGAAAGTGTTTGCTGTTGAACCTGAATTATCGCCCGTGATCAGTGGCGGTAGTCCTTCACCGCATCCTTTGCAGGGTATTGGCGCAGGTTTTATTCCATCTATTTTAAATACAAAACTGTTAGACGGAACCATACTGGTAGGAAGAGACGAAGCCTTCAGCTATGCGCAAAGGCTGGCTAAGGAAGAAGGTATTCTCGCCGGAATTTCTACCGGTGCTTCATTGGCCGCAGTGGCAAAGAAACTTGCCGAAATACCCAATGGTGCACGCGTACTCACATTCAATTACGATACCGGCGAGCGTTATTTATCAATTGATGGTTTATACAAATAGTTCAACAGGTACATGCAAACGAACCAACCATATGGCAAAGTGATTTTAGCCGCTGCCGGTCCCGGTGATCCCGAACTGGTAACGGTTAAAACCGTGCGGTATCTGCAGCAGGCCGAAGTGGTACTGGCCGACCGGCTGGTAAGCGAGGAATTGTTGCAGCAATACGTAAATGCCAATGCCGAAATTGTTTATGTAGGCAAGCAATGCAGCCGCGGCTCATCAACGCCTCAATATACCATCAATGAACTGATGGTGCACTATGCCCTGCAGGGAAAACTGGTAGTTAGGTTAAAAGGCGGCGATGCATCGATGTTCTCGAACATACTCGATGAACTGCATACCCTGGTACAACATAATATCCCTTATGAAATTGTACCCGGCGTAACCGCAGCGTTAGGAGCGGCAGCTTATGCCGGCATTCCGTTAACCGCAAGAGGATATACTACAGCCGTACGTTTTTTGACGAGCTATAAACTGGATATAGTTAGTGAATCATACTGGAAAGAACTGGCACAAACAAACGATACGCTGGTGTTTTATATGTCGTCCGAAACCCTTGATCATGTAGTGAACAATCTGGTTAAGAACAATATCGATGCCGGTAAATTACTGGCCGTTATTGAACAGGCGACCACACCTCTGCAAAATGTGCATGTAACCAATATTTATAAATACGAAGAACAGATGCGGGGGCGGCAGTTTGTTTCTCCCTCGCTGGTGATAATCGGAAAAGTAGTGAGTTTGCACGAGCAGTTTAAATGGATCGAAAACAGTAACAGTGCAGATCATTACTTTAAACCACTGGCCCGGTTGATTACTACGAAACCTGATTCTGAAAATGCGGAAAACGTAAATAAACATGTTAGCAGAGCATAAATTGAAAATATTACAGGATTTAGTAAGGTCTTCTACCAAAGAAGAACTGGTTTGGATGAACGGATTCCTTGCCGGCGTTTTAATGAATTGCCACGACCAATCGACGCTTGCTTCGCAAACTTCGCAGGCATCTGCTGCTGCACCAGCTACAGCACCTGCGCCAGTTGCGGCAACGCCCGACAAACCGGCGGTTTCGAAAATTACCATCACCTATGGAACTGAAAGCGGTAACTCGAAAAAACTGGCCTCCGACCTGGCTGCCAAAGCCAAAAAAAGCGGCATCAATGCCAAAGTGGTAAGTCTTGACCAATACCGGTTGAACGATTTATCGAAAGAAGAATATTTCTTTACCATCATCAGTACCCAGGGCGAAGGCGAACCACCCGCCACTGCCAAAAAGTTCTTTGACCATATTCATCAAAATGGTTTTAAACTGAACCAGCTTAAGTTTGGCGTACTGGCATTGGGCGATACATCGTATCCTTTATTTTGCAAGGCCGGTGAAGATGTTGATCAGCAGTTGCAGAAACTGGGCGGCCAGCGTATTGTATCGCTGCAAAAATGCGATACCGATTACCAGGGCGATGCCGAAGGATGGTTTTCGCAGGTACTCACCACGTTAAGCAGCAATGGCAGCAGTAGCAGTGTTGCACCCATTGCAGGCGCTGTGGTAACCAAAAAGCCTGCCGGTAAAAAAATATATGCCGGTAGCATAATCACCAACGTTAACTTAAACGACAGAGATTCCAATAAACAAACACACCATATTGAAATAGTAGCCGATGAGCTGGAATACCAGCCGGGCGATTCAATTGGTATTGTTCCTGAAAATGCACCCGCCATTGTTGATTCAATAATTGCAGTAACCGGAATTGATAAAACAAAAACGGTTTCATTCCGCAATGAATCGCATACGGTGTATGACCTGCTGAAGAAAAAACTGAATATTGCTTATTTACCCGAGCGCGTGGTAAAACAATATGCATCCATTGTTAAGCAGGATATTCCCGAAACAAAGATCAGCCTGCTCGATCTGCTAAAAATATATCCTGTAAGCAATGCCGCACAGTTTCAGGAAGTGATCGGTATACTTGAGCCCATCACGCCACGGTTGTATTCGATCTCTTCATCGCTTCAGGCGCATAGCGGAGAAGTACACGTAACTGTAGCCCGCGACAATTTTAAAGTAAACGGCGAAGTAAAACAAGGCTTATGCTCGAATTTCCTCGCTGAGTTACCGGTAGATAAGCAGCTTGAATTTTACGTTCATAAGAATAGCCAGTTCAGGTTGCCGGCCGAAGATAAAGATGTTATTATGATCGGCCCCGGTACCGGTGTTGCTCCCTTCAGAAGCTTTTTGGCCGAACGCGATGCCACGGGCGCTACTGGTCGTAACTGGTTGTTTTTTGGTGATCAGCATTTCACAAGCGATTTCCTGTATCAGACCGAAATACAGAACTGGGTACAAACTGGCGTGCTTACAAAAGTGAACACAGCTTTTTCGCGCGATCAGAAATCTAAAATATACGTGCAACATAAAATGCTCGAAAACAGCGCTGCCTTTTATGAATGGTTACAAAATGGCGCTTACGTATACATATGTGGAGCAAAGGAACCGATGAGCGTAGATGTGGAGTATACCATTTTGCAGATCATTGAACGGTTTGGCAGCAAAACCAGCGCCCAGGCCATTGAGTATCTTAACAGCCTGAAAGAAGAGGGACGGTTTTTGAAGGATGTGTATTAATAATAACAGAACCTGTAATCATGAGTAACAATCAAAATAATTTATCTGCTGTAGAAAAAATAAAACTGGCCAGTGATGGCCTGCGGGGTACATTAAAAGAAAGCCTGCACGACGAGCTAACAGGCGCTTTACGTGAAGACGACCAGTCGCTGGTTAAATTTCACGGTATGTACCAGCAGGATGACCGTGATCGCCGTGAAGAACGTAGCGCCAAAAAACTGGAATGGCTGTATTCATACATGATCCGTTTGCGTTTACCCGGCGGGTTTATGACACCTGAACAATGGGTTGGCCTGCATAATATCGCTGGTGAGCATGCTACGGGTGTTATTAAGATCACTACCCGGCAAACCGTTCAGTTGCATGGTATTCTTAAATCGCATGTAAAACCTACTATCAAGGACTTTAATACGCTTCACCTTGATTCTATTGCTGCCTGTGGTGATGTAAATCGTAATGTGATTTGCGGCGCGCATCCCAAATTTTCGGCCATTCATGAAGAAGTGTTTTCATATGCTTCCAAAATAAGCGAGCTCGGTTTGCCCAAAACGAGAGCGTATTATGAAATATGGCTCGATGAAAAACCACTGCTCGATAAAAAAGAGGAAGAAGATCCATTATACCAGGACCGTTATTTGCCGCGTAAATTCAAAGTGGCTATTGCCATTCCGCCAAATAACGATGTAGACGTATTTGCGAATGATGTTGGGTTGATTGCAATAATCGAAAATAACAAGTTAAAAGGATATAATATTGCTGCCGGTGGTGGTTTGGGTACCACGCATGGAAATGCGCAAACCTATCCGCGCCTGGCCACCATGCTTGGATTTATAGCAGGTGAAGAAAAAACACTGAAAGCGGTATTGGAGATCATTACCATTCAGCGTGATTTTGGTAATCGCAGCGACCGCAAATTATCGCGCCTGAAATATACCATCGACAAAATGGGTATTGAGGCCTTTAAAGCGGAGCTTGAAAAACGTTGCGGTTTTGCACTCGAAGCGCCAAAACCATATACTTTTACCAGAAGGCAGGACGATTACGGCTGGAGCAAAAATCATGAAGGCAAATGGTATTTTACCGTGTTTGTTGAAAATGGCCGCGTGCTCGACGATGAAAAAATTGCCTTGAAAACTGCGCTGCTTGAAGTGGCCAAATCAGGTAAAGCGAATTTCAGGTTCACCTGTAACCAGAATGTGATCGTGAGCGATATTGCGCCGAAAGATAAAAAAGCAGTTGAAAAAATATTGCAGGATTTTGGTGTTATTGCGCATACCGAAAATGCGGGTGCAGTAAGGCGTAGTGCCATTGCCTGCGTGTCGTTCAATACTTGTCCGCTGGCATTGGCCGAAGCACAGCGCTACCTGCCAACGTTCATCACCAAATTAGAGCCGATACTGGCAAAGCATGGCCTGCAGGAAGATGAGATTTCATTGCGTATGACAGGATGCCCTAACGGTTGCGGAAGATCGTATGTTGCTGAGATCGGGTTTGTAGGTACCGCTTACGGACGTTATAATTTGCATTTGGGCGGCGACCGCGAAGGATACCGCTTAAATAAAAAATATAAAGACAATCTCGACGAAACTGCCATATTACAGGAGCTGGATTCGCTGCTTGAAAAATATAGTAAGAACAGAAAATCCGGTGAAAACTTTGGCGATTATGTGGTTCGTGAAAAACTGGTAACGTTATAAAAATGCTGAACAGCATGTCAACAGAACAAAAAATAGCGGTTAAGACTGGATCTGCTGAAGGGCAAACCCATAATCTTTTATTTCCTGTTTTTTTAAAACTGGAAGAACTGAAAGTATTATTGGTAGGAGGTGGCAAAGTAGGGACAGAAAAATTATCGGCCCTGCTGGCCAATTCACCGGCCGCTCCGGTTACTGTTGTTGCCATCAATATATCCGACGAAGTGCGGAAACTGGCAAAACATCATCCCAATGTGGTGTTGCATGAACGACCTTTTACCTTATCTGATCTGGATAATAAAGACCTGGCCATAATAGCGGTGAACGACAGGGAAATAAGCCTGGCTGTTCGGGATGCTGCCAAGGAAAAAAAGATATTGGTAAATGTGGCCGATACACCCGAACAGTGTGATTTTTATTTAAGTTCTATTGTACAAAAGGGCAATCTGAAGATTGCCATTTCAACAAATGGTAAATCGCCCACCGCTGCCAAACGCATTAAAGAGGTGTTGAACCATGCTTTACCTCCCGAGCTCGACGACATGATCAACAACCTGCATGCAGTTCGCAATAAGCTCAATGGCAATTTTGAATATAAAGTAAAGCGGTTGAACGAAATTACCCGCATACTGGTTGAAAAGGATAATCTTGAAAGAGAAAGACGCTGGCGTAAAATTGCTACCTATTCTTTGATTGCTTTTGCGCTGATGCTCGTTGGTCACTTTATATTTTCATATCTGCCCTTTCAGCAAATTGCCGATGATACAGTAAAGTGGTATCATAAACTCGATAAAAACTTTCCCTGGATGCTGCTTGCCGGTTTTCTGGCGCAGTTGGTAGATGGAGCTTTGGGCATGGGCTATGGTGTAACCAGTGCAACCATTTTATTGTCGGCCGGTGTTAATCCCGCTGCTATGAGTGGTAGTATACACACCGCCGAAATGTTTGCCAGCGGTGCATCGGGTTACAGCCATTACAAATTCGGCAACGTAAATAAAAAGTTATTCAAAGCCCTGGTAATACCCGGTGTGGTGGGTGCCATATTGGGAGCAATTTTGTTATCGAAATACGGCGATACGCAAACGCCTTACCTGCGGCCGATCATTGCCTGTTATACCATGTTGCTGGGCATTCGCATACTTTGGAATGCTTTTAAGAAGCAACAAAAACCAAAGAAATTTAAACACTATGGCTGGCTGGCCGGCTTTGGTGGATTTTTAGATTCGTTCGGCGGTGGTGGGTGGGGCCCGATTGTAACTACCACATTAATTACAAAAGGCCGTAGTCCCCGCTTTGTGATAGGGTCAGTTAGTCTTACCGAGTTTTTTGTAACGCTGGCAAGCGCCTTTACATTCTTTACTTTACTCGGTGTTACGCATTGGCAGGTAATTGTAGCATTGGTAGTGGGTGGATTGCTGGCTGCGCCATTGGCAGCTAAACTGGCCGGTAAGTTACCCCGTAAAACATCGTTGATTTTATTAGGTTTACTTGTAATATTCTGGAGTATTAAGATTATTGTGAAACTGTTTTAAGTTGATCCCGGTACAATTTTGCACCGGGATTTAAAATATATTTTTAGTCTATTAAAATAATAGACTACTTTCGCGGTCGCATTACCAGCCCGGTACTTTTATAAACCGGGTATTATTATAAATTTTTAGTCTATTAAAACGATAGACTTAATATTATAAATCAATGAACATGAAAACAGCAATTCCATCTGGCTGGATGCTAAAGACCAAAACCTTGTATGGTAACTTGATTAACCGTTTGGGAAACCTGAAGTATGGCGTATTAGTGCTTATGGCACTTTGTGTATGTAATGCTGTTTTTTCACAAACTGTTGCGCTTATTGAAATTTCGGGCCAGGTAGTAAATAATGAAAAGAATGAACCCCTGCCCGATGTAAGTGTGCAGATCAAAGGATCGGTAACCGGTACCATTACAGATAAAACGGGCGGCTTTATACTCAGAACAAAACAAAAACTTCCTTTTACCCTGGTATTTTCATCGATAGGTTTTAAACCGCAGGAACTGGAAGTAAAAAGCCTTGGCTCCAAATTACAGGTGGCCATGGTAACGCAAACGGTTTTGGGAAATGAAGTGGTGGTAACCGCTTCACGCGTACCTGAAAATATGCTGAAATCGCCGGTGGCTATCGAAAAGTTGGATATACGTGCCATTCGTGAAACCCCTGCGCCTAACTTTTACGACGCCCTCGAAAACGTAAAAGGCGTGCAAATGACCACGTCGAGCCTTACGTTTAAAGTGCCCAATACAAGAGGTTTTAATATTCCCAATAACTTTCGCTTTATGCAGCTGGTTGATGGGGTAGATATGCAGGCCGCTACACTGGGTGTGCCTCTCGGAAATGCCATCGGCCCCACCGAGCTTGATATTCAAAGCGTGGAAATTACGCCCGGTGCCGCTTCGGCCTTATATGGCATGAACGCCATTAACGGTATGGCCAACCTGCTTACCAAAAATCCATTTAATAACCAGGGCCTGAGCCTTTATTATAAAGCAGGTATTAACCATGTTGATAATAAAGATCATGCGCCTGCCCTGTTACACGAAGCAGCTTTTCGTTACGCCAAAGCGTTTAGAAATAAGTTCGCTTTTAAAGTGAACGTAGGATATATGGAGGGTATCGACTGGCGTTCAAATACACGCCTCGATCAAAACTCCAACAACCTTAAAAGCGCCAACCCCAACTTCCCTTCATTGAACGGCGATAACAATGTGGCTTTCGACGGCTGGAATAAATATGGCGATGATGCGCTGGCAGGTAGTAATACCTCATCTATCAGCGGACTTACCATCGATGGCAAAACCAACCAAACCTTGCGTGTGGTAAGAACCGGATACTGGGAAACTGATCTCGTAAGCCCCAAAGTAAGCAACCTGAAAGTAGATGCGGCCCTTCATTACCGCCTCAATGAAAATGCTGAATTATCATACTCATACCGCTTTGGCCAAATGGATGGCGTTTTTCAACGTGGCAACAAGATCCGTTTGGATAATGTGCGGGTGCAAAACCATCACCTTGAACTGAAAGGAAACAACTATGTAATTCGCAGCTATGTATCGATCGAAAACACCGGCGATTCGTATAACGTAAAACCGCTGGCCGATAATATGGATTTGTACAGCGGCGGATCGGGCACTGCATGGGCAACCAAATATAAAAACGCATTGAATCAATATGGCACCGATCATGGTGGTTTAACATCCGACAATCTTGCTGCTGCAACAAAATATGCCCGCCAGCAGGCCGATGCAGGCCGTGTTGAACCCGGTACACCTGAGTTTGATGCATTGAAGAATACCATTACCAAAATCAATAACTGGGATATAAAATCAAGCGCCATTCCCGATGCACCGATAACCGGTGGCGCCGCGTTGATTCAAAAAAGCCGCTTGTACCATACCGAAGCACAATGGGATTTGTCGAAGTATGTAAAAATTTTCGACCTGCTGGTTGGTGGCGATGCCCGTATTTATGAAGTGATTCCCGACGGAAATAACTTCGTTGATTTCAGCCGCCCCATCAGCGAAAGAAACAAACCGGTAATGGTTGATGGTAAAGTGCCCGATTCGAGCGATTTCGGCAGCAATGTGTACTACAAAAAATTCGGTGGGTTTGCACAGATCACCAAAACCTTCTTCAACGAAAAACTGAAACTGTTTGGATCGCTGCGGTACGATTATAATCCTGAGTTTGATCCTAAGCTTACGCCGCGTCTTGCTGCCG
>Ga0114129_10007161_pt1 | contig 15873 bp, 14 predicted proteins | sample RhiMetdeltSRZDD1_FD_80071 | JGI IMG/M metagenome (GOLD analysis project Ga0114129, IMG submission 80071) | Populus rhizosphere microbial communities from Tennessee, USA - Rhizosphere MetaG P. deltoides SRZDD1 (version 2) (version 2) | ecosystem: Host-associated > Plants > Roots > Rhizosphere >... | reverse complement strand
CGCGGCGACCTCGAGCTGGATCGCTCGGCCGATCCGGACGCCGGCGGCTTCCTCGAACCCGAGGGCGGACAACGCATGCTCGACGGCCTGTCCCTGCGGATCGAGCAGGCCGGCGCGGGGCATCACTCTGACGTTGACGTGGTAGGTCATCGGTCCTCTGGCATCTGGCGGCGGTCGCGCCAGCTGGCGCGGCGCTCGCGCTGAACGGTGGGCAGCTCGGGCAGGCTGCCGTCGGCGAGCCGCTCCTCCTCGACCGGGACCGGCTCGGGGCGCTCCATCAGCCCGAGCACCGTCGCGCGGGCGATGCCGTAGGTCACGTAGAGGAGACCGAGCGGAAACAGAAAATACTCAGGCGCGAAGATTCCGCCGAGCAGGATGGTGAGATGAACGGCGAGCCCGAAGATCCCCTTCGCGCTCCGCACCCCGATGGGCGGGAACTTGGGGTATTTCACGTTGCTGACCATCAGCACCGCCAGCAGCAGCATCAGCACCACCAGTCCCTGGTGCTGCAGGTCGAGGTAGGCGATGGAGGCGCGGTACCATTCGGTCTGACTGAAGGGGTAGTACACCGCCAGCGTCATCCCGGCGGAGGGGGAGGGGAGGCCGGTGAACCAGCCGCTGGACGGCTTCCCGGCCGACAGCACGTTGAACCGCGCCAGTCGCAGGGCCACGGCCGTGACGTAGATGTAACAGAGGATCCAGGCGAAGCGGCCCGCGCTGGAGAAGTCGAGGAAGTAGATCAGCAGGGCCGGGGCGACGCCGAAGGAGATCACGTCCACCAGCGAGTCCAGCTCCGCGCCGAACCGGGTGCCGGTGCCCGAGAGCCGCGCCACCCGTCCGTCCAGCATGTCCAGGATCCCGGCGAACACGATGAACCAGCCCGCCCACCGGAAGTTGCCGTTGAAGGCGGAGACGATCGCCCAGAACCCGAAGAACAGGTTGCCGAGGGTGAACGCGCTCGGCATGACCACGACCACCTGGCGCATGGTGCGCCGTCGCACGCCTTCCTCCCGCTGCATCAGCTCCATTCGGCCACCACCGTGACGCCCGCGCGGGTCGTGTCGCCGGTGTGCACCAGCGCGCACGTCCCCACGGGCAGGAAGAGGTCAACCCGCGAGCCAAACCGGATCATGCCGAGTCGATCGCCCTGGTGCACCTCGGTGCCGACCTGGTGATCGGTGACGATGCGGCGGGCCACCAGGCCGGCGATCTGCCGGATCAGTACCTTGCCCCGTGCCGCGGCCACGCCGACCGATGACTGCTCGTTGGCGAGGCTCGACTTCTCCGCTGCCGCGTGGCCGAACTTCCCGGAGTTGTAATGTCGGTAGGCGACGGTGCCGCTCACCGGATACCGGTTCACGTGGCAATCGAAGACGTTCATGAAGATCGAGATCCGGAGCGCCCGGCCCCCGTGGAACGCCGGCTCGTCGGTCTCGATCACGCTCACCACCTTGCCGTCCGCCGGGGCGACGATGTTCCGATCCCCGAGGGCCCAGGACCGCTCGGGATCTCGGAAGAACGCGACCACCCAGATGGCGAGCGCGGTCCACAGCACGGCGCCCATCCACCAGCCGGCCGAACCGGACCTCGCCGCGAGCACGATCAGCACGACCGCGATCGCCCACGCGCCCACGATGAACCAGCGGCCCTCGGGCGCCGTGCGGATCAGGCGGCCTCCAGCACGCGACCGGTGATCAGCCGGAACGCCTCGAGATAGCGCCGGCTGGTCGCCTCCACCACCTCGGTCGGGAGCTCCGGCGGCGGCGCCTCGCCGTTCCACCGACCCTCCCGGCGAAGACCAGCCAGGTAGTCGCGCAGCGGCTGCTTGTCGAAGCTGGGTTGGGAGCGTCCGGGCTGGTACCGGTCGGCCGGCCAGAAGCGGGAAGAGTCGGGTGTCATCACTTCATCTATGAGCAAGAGCTCGCCGTCAGGCGCGAGGCCGAACTCGAACTTGGTGTCCGCGATGATGATCCCCCGGGCGGCGGCGTGGTCGCGGCCGGCGCGGTACACCTCGAAGCTCGCGTCCCTCAGCCTGGTGGAGAGATCCCGGCCCAGGCCGGCGGCCATCGCGTCGAAGGTGACGTTGAGATCGTGCCCGGAGGCCGCCTTGGTGGCGGGCGAGAAGAGCGGCGGGTCGACCCGCGCGCTCTCGATCAGACCGGCCGGCAAGGGCTCGCCGGCGAGGGTACCGGTATCCTGGTACTCGGCCCAGGCCGAGCCGGAGAGATAGCCGCGCACCACACACTCGAACGGCACCGGCTCGGTGCGGCGCACCAGCATGGCACGGCCCTCGACCTCTGCGCGGTAGTCACGGAGCGCAGGAAGCCGCGCCACGATCTCCTCCGCGCGCGCGGTGATGAAGTGCGAGGGCACCACGCCCCCCAGCCGCCGGAACCAGAACGCGCTCATCTGCGTGAGCACGACGCCTTTTCCGGGGATCGGCTCGCGCATCACGATGTCGAACGCGCTCACCCGGTCGCTGGCCACGAGCAACAAGTGCGTGGCGTCCACCTCGTAGACCTCGCGCACCTTCCCGCGGCGCAGCAACGGGAGCGGCAGCCGGCTCTCGGCCATGGCGGGCGCGGTCATACTCTCACCTCCGCGCTCCCGGTTTCCGCCGCCAACGGTCGAGCCCGCGCGAGCAGCGGGCGGAGGTACTCCTCCAGGAACTCGCCGACCTGCCGCGCCGCCCGGCCGGTGTAGTGGACCGGCTCCAGCTGCGCGCGCAGGTCGGCGGCGGGAATGCCGGCGAATGCGGGGTCGGCGCCGAGCCGCTCCAGCAGGTCATTGGGTGCACCATGCGCCACGGCGTCGGCCACGGCGAGGCTGTGCCGGCGGATGACCTCATGCAGCGCCTGCCGGTCGCCGCCCGCCGTCACGCCGAGCATGAGCCACCGCTCGGTGGCCATGAACGGCATCTTCTCCATGACGTTCCGCCGGATCACGTCCTCCCGTACCTCGAGCCCGGCCGCGATGTTGGTGGCGAGCACCAGGATCGCGTCGGTGCCGAGGAAGGCCTCCGGGAGCGTGAGCCGGCGGTTCGCGCTGTCGTCCAGCGTGCGCTCCAGCCACTGCGCGGCCGCGGTGTGGGCGCCGTTCGCCTGGAGCGAGATCACGAACCGCGCGAGCCCGCTGATTCGCTCGGCGCGCATCGGGTTTCGCTTGTACGCCATGGCGCTGGAACCGATCTGCTCGGTCTCGAACGGCTCCAGCAGCTCGCCCTCGTGCTGGAGGAGTCGGAGGTCGCCCGCCATCTTCGCCGCCGACTGGGCGATGCCGCTCAGGGCGTCGAGGATCTGGCTGTCCGCTTTCCGCGGGTAGGTCTGGCCGGTCACGGCGAACTGGTCCCCGAACCCGAGCTTGGCGGTGACCCGCCGCTCCAGCTCGCGCACCTTGGCGTCCTCGCCGGCGAAGAGCTCCAGGAAGGAGGCCTGCGTCCCGGTCGTGCCCTGGCAGCCGCGCAGGCGCAAGGTCTCGAGCCGGTGGCAGAGCTCTTCGACGTCGAGCCCGAAGTCCTGCATCCACAGCGTGGCCCGCTTGCCGACCGTGGTGAGCTGCGCCGGCTGGAAGTGGGTGTAGGCGAGGCACGGGATTCCCGCGGTGCGCTCGGCGAAGCCCTCCAGCGCCGAGAGCACCGCGATGACCCGGCCGAGCAGCAGGCGGAGGCCGTCCCGCATCACGATCAGATCGGCGTTGTCGGTCACGAACGCGCTGGTGGCGCCGAGGTGCAGGAACGGCCGCGCCGTCGGCGCCTGGTCGGCGAACGCGTGCACGTGCGCCATGACGTCGTGGCGGAACCGCCGCTCGTAGCGCGCGGCCGCGGCCAGGTCGGCGTCGTCGAGATGGGCCCGCATCTGGGCCAACGCCTCCTCGGTGATCGGGAGGCCGAGCTCCCGCTCGGCCTCCGCGAGCGCGAGCCAGATCCGGCGCCAGAGCCCGATGCGGTGCGGCTCGCCCCAGAGCCGCTGCATCGCGGGCGACGCGTAACGCGAGCCCAGTGGCGAGGTCCAGCGCTCGTCGCTCACCGGAACACCAGGTCGGTGAAGGTGATCTGCCCCTCCCGCTCGAGGTACACCCGCACGATCTCGCCCGGCCGTACGTTCAGGAGGTCACCCACCTGCGAGGCGCCATGCACCGCCGTCCGGTTGATGGCGAGGATGACGTCGCCCTCACGGAGCCCGGTCGCCTCGCTCACCGGCGGCGAGATCCGGAAGATGAGGACCCCCTCTTCGCTCCGGACCCCGCGCTCGGCCCGGATCGCGGGCGTCACCGTGATGAGCTGGAGGTCCTCCAGCACGGTGTACTTCTCCGCGGTGACCGTCGGCAGGTCGCCGGTCACCACGCGCCGCTGCACCTCGCGACGGCCGCTCCGCACCGAGAGCTCCACGGCGTCGCCCACGTGGAGGTCGAGCTTCACGGCTTCCCAGTCGAGATAGTTGCGGAGCGGGCGGCCGTTCGCCTCGGTGAGGACGTCCCCCTGTCGCAGACCGGCCTTCGCCGCGGGGCCGTCCGGAGCCACGCTGGTCACCGTGACGCCGCCGGCAGCCTTCCAGTCGCGCATGGCGGAGGCGCCCTCCACCTCGAGGCCCACCCAGGCGCGACGGACCGACCCGCTCTTGATGATCTCGTCCGTCACCCGCAGCGCGCGCTCGATCGGGATCGCGAAGCCGAGGCCCACCGACCCGCCGCTGTTGCTGAAGATGGAGGAGTTGACGCCCACCACCTCACCCAGGGCGTTGGTCAGCGGTCCGCCCGAATTACCGGGGTTGATCGCGGCGTCGGTCTGGATCATGTCGAAGTACAGCCCAGTCTGATCGCCGCTCGGGAGGATATTCCGGTTGGTGGCGCTCACCACGCCGACCGTGACCGTCGGCTCGGCGTTGCCCAGCAGGTAGGCGTAGGGATTGCCCAGCGCGACGACCCACTCGCCGATCATGAGATCGGTGCTGCGGCCGGTGCGCACCGTGGGCAAACCCTGGCGATCCACCTTGAGCACCGCGATGTCGGTCAGCGCGTCTTCCCCCAGCACCTTGGCGGGAAGGTCGGTGCCGTCGGGGAGCGTCACGACCACTCGGTCGGCGTTGGCGACCACGTGCTGGTTGGTGATGATGATGCCCTTCGGCTTGACGACGAACCCCGTGCCGTACCCTTCCACCATTCGCGAGCGCTCGGGGACGAAAAAGAAGTCCCAGGGCGAGCGGGCGCGCAGGTCCTGGCGCGATCGGGTGTTGATGGAGACGACGGCCGCCGAGACGCGCTCGGTGGCGGTGACGAGCGCGGTGCGCCGGGAGGCGTCGATCGCGGTTTGCGCGGCGGCCTGTGGTTGCGCCGGCTGGACCGCTGCGGCCTGCGCGCCGGCGGAGCTCCGCTGGACCGGAGGCTCGCCTCGATCACAGGACCACGACGCCGTGACCAGGAGCAGGAAGGACGCGCTACGCGCGATCGGCGCCCGCATGGGCCTCCTCCGCCTCGTCGGCATACATCGCGCTGGGGTAGGTCGCCGCCACGAAGTAGAGGCCCTGCGGCGGTGCCGGAGGACTGGTCTCCGAGTTGTCGGCCCGGTCCAACAGGGTCTCGACGTCGGAGAGGGGCCGTCGATCGAGTCCCACGTCCACCATGGTGCCCACCAGCATGCGCACCATGTGATGGAGGAAGCGGTCGGCCTCGACATGGAAGCTCAGCCCTCGAGCGTCGGGACGCACTTCCCACTCGGCGCGCGAGAGACGACAGAGATAATGCGGCTTGGGCTCACCCTTGGCGGCGAACGCCCGGAAGTCGTGCTCGCCGAGGAGGAGCGTGCCCGCGGCCCGGAGCAGGGCGGCATCGAGCGGCCGGCCGAGGGCCCACTCGAAGCGCCGCCGGAACGGTGATGCCGCCGCGTCGTCGGTACCGATGTCGTAGCGGTACCGGCGCGAGATCGCGCTCTTGCGGGCGTGAAAGCCGGGTTGCATCGGATCCACCGACTCGACCCAACAGTCTTTGGGAAGGAGAGCGTTGAGCGCGCGGCGGAGCGCGGCTGCGCTCCAGGACGCGGGAGCAGAGAAGCTGACGGCGAGTCCGGCCGCGTGCACTCCGGCATCGGTGCGGCCCGCCGCATGAGCCACGGCTCGGCGGGCGAAAAGGCGCTCCAGCACCCGCTCGAACTCGACCTGGACCGAGCGACCGGCCGGCTGGCGTTGCCACCCGACGAACCCGGAGCCGTCGAAGTGCAGCGCGGCGAGGAATGTCCTGCTCATCGGCCCGGAATCTAGCCGTCGGAGGACCCCCCGGCAAGCTACGCAAACCCTTGTCCCATTTGACAAAAGCCCAACTTCTCGGGTACGTTCGACCGTGACCCAGGACAACCCGCTCCAGCAGGCCGTCGCGGTGCTCGCCGGGGGAGGATCGCTCTCGGCCGAGGCGACCGCCGCGGCGTTCGGCGTGCTCATGCTGGGGGAGGGCACCCCGGTGCAGACCGCCGCCCTCCTGATGGGGCTGCGGGCGAAAGGGGAGACGGCCGATGAGGTCGCCGGCGCGGCGCTCGCGCTCCGCCTGGCGATGCTGCGGGTCGAGGCCGAGCGGCCCGAGCGGCTGGTGGACACGTGCGGCACCGGGGGCGGGGTGGTCGGCACGCTGAACCTCTCGACCGCTGCGGCGTTCGTGGTGGCCGGCGCCGGGGTGCCGGTCGCGAAGCACGGAAACCGCAGCTACACCTCTCGCTCGGGCTCGGCGGACGTGCTCGAGGCCCTGGGCGTGCCGATCGAGATGAGCGCGGCGACGGCGGCCGCGGTGCTGCGCGAGGCCGGGCTCGTGTTTCTCTACGCTCCCAGCTTCCACCCGGCGATGCGGCACGTGGGGCCGGTGCGGCGTGAGCTCGGCGTGCCCACCATCATGAACCTGCTCGGCCCCCTGGTGAATCCCGCCGGTGTGAAGCGTCAGGTGATCGGGGTGGCGGATGGCGCGCGGGCGCCGCTTCTGGCCTCGGCGCTCGCGCGCCTGGGAACCGCACACGCGCTGGTCCTCCACGCCGCGGTCGGCATGGACGAGGTGAGTCCCTGCGGGCGGACGCTCGTGTGGGAGGTGTGCGATGGCGCGGTGGCCGAGTGGGAGATCGAGCCGGCGCGCTACGGTCTTGCCTGCGACGACCTGGATGGACTCGCGGGTGGAGAGCCGTCGGAGAATGCCCGCCTGATCGAGGGGCTGTTGGCCGGCGAGAACGGCGTCGCCGCGATCCGCTGTGCCGTGCTGCTCAACGCGGCGGCGGGTCTCTATGTTTCCAGCGGCGGGTGGACCTTCGAGGAGTCGGTGGAGCGGGCGATTGAGGCTCTCGACAAGGGTGCGGCGCTCGCGGCCCTCGAGCGCCTCAGGCAGGCGTCGACGGCCGTGTCAGCGTCAGTGTAGCGAAGGGCATGGCGGCACGGGACGTCAGTACTTGCGAATGACGCCGACCACGACGCCCTGGATCAGCACGTCGCGCTCCTGGAACCGCATCGGCTGCATGGTGGCGTTGGCGGGCTGCAGCCGGATCCAGCCGCCGGGCTCGCGATAGAACTTCTTGACGGTGGCCTCGCTCCCGTTCACCAGTGCGATGACCATCTCGCCGTTCTCGGCCGCCTGCTTTCCGTGCACCACCACGACGTCGCCGTCGAGGATGTGCTCGTCGATCATGGAGGCGCCCTGGACCCGCAGCGCGTAGTTGGGCCCGCGGCGGGGGAGCATGGAGTCAGGGACCGCGATGCTCTCCTGATGCATCAGGGATTCGATCGGCGTGCCGGCCGCCACCTTGCCGAGCAGGGGGATCTCGGTGGCGGCGGAGGTGCCGCGGGGCGGGAGCACCTCGATGGAGCGGCTCTCGTTGTAGGAGCGGCGGATATAGCCCTTGCGCTCGAGATTGGTGAGATGCTCGTGCACCGTGGCGAGCGACTGGAATCCGAACTGCTCGGCGATCTCCTCGAAGCTCGGGGCGTACCCGTTGTCCTGGATGTGCCCCTGCAGGTAGCTGAGGATTTCACTTTGACGCTTGGTCAGCGGCATCGCGCCGTCTCCATGGCTGGGTAGATTCGACCGAACAGAGCCCGAATTATCATACCCGAATACGCGCCGAAGGGCAAGATGGCCGTCACCCTCGACCAGATCCTGGCCTCCACCCGGCTCGACCTGCCCGAGCTGGGCCGGCGAAGGAGTGCACTGGAGCGGGAAGCGGCGGATCGTCCCGCGCCACCGTCCCTGGGTCGCGCGCTCCGGGGCGAGCGGGTGGGCGTGCTGGCCGAAGTGAAGCGACGGTCACCTTCGGCCGGGATGATCAGAGACGACTTGGAGCCGGGCGGGCGCGCGGCCTTGTACGCGGAGCAGGGTGCCGCCGCCATCTCGGTCCTCACCGACGGTCCTCATTTCGGCGGCTCGGTCGCCGACCTTCGCGCGGCGGCTGCGGCGGTCACGGTTCCGGTCCTGCGCAAGGACTTCATTCTCGACGAGCTTCAGATCGTGGAGGCGCGTGCGGCGGGCGCCGCGGCGGTGCTGCTCATCGTTCGCGCGCTCGCTCCCGAGCGGCTCCGGGCCCTGCTCACTTCGGCTCGCTCGGTGGGGCTCGACGCACTGGTGGAGGTGCACACGGCGACCGAGCTGCACCGAGCGCTCGAGGCGGGAGCGGACATCGTGGGGGTCAACAGCCGGGACCTGGACACTTTTCGCATCGACGTGGTGTCCGCCTGGGAGCTGCTGGCGACCGTGCCGGGCGAGATCGTCGCCGTCGCCGAAAGCGGCATGCACGGGCGGGAGGACGTCGAGCGCGCCGCCGCGGCGGGGGCCGACGCGGTGCTCATCGGGACAGCCCTCTCCGCCGCCGCCGATCCGGGTAGCCTCCTTCAGCAGCTCGCCGGGGTGCCCCGCCGTGACCGCTAGGGTCAAGATCTGCGGGCTAGTCCGCCCCGAGGACGCGGCTTGGGCCGCGGCGGCGGGAGCCTCCTTCCTGGGCGTCGTTTTTGCTGAGAGTCCCCGTCGGGTCAGCTGTGCGAGGGCAGCGGAAATCGTGGCCGCGTCGAGAGGCGTTCCGGTGCTCGGAGTCTTCGACGATCAGCCCGTCGAGGAAGTCGCACGGATCTCGCGGGAGGCGGGCCTCGCGGGCGCCCAGCTCCACGGCCCGTACGGGCCCGACGATGCCGCGAGGCTCGCTGAGGCCGGTCTCATCGTGTGGCGAGTGCTGCGAATTGCGAGGCCCGTGGACCTCGACCTCCTGCCCGAGATCACGCGTGGCGCCGAGACGGTTCTGATCGAGCCCAGGGTGCCCGGCGCCGGAGGGGGCGCCGGTGTGCCGCTCGACCTCGCCCTGGCGGTCGAGGCGCGGAAGCGGCTCCCCGACTCGCGCATGGCCCTCGCCGGCGGGCTCACCGCGGAAACAGTCGGCCGTGCGGTGGCCCTCGTTCGGCCCGATGTCGTGGATGTAAGTTCAGGGGTGGAATCCCTCCCTGGCATCAAGGACCACGACAAGATCGCGCGCTTTCTGGAGGCGGTGCTTGGACGCAGTCCTACTGTCGGCTGACAGCTCGGTCGCCGGTCGGTTCGGTCCCTACGGGGGCCGCTACGTCCCGGAGACCCTGGTGGCCGCGCTCGACGATCTCACCGCGCTCTACGACGCGGTCCGGGTCGATCCTGCGTTCTGGGCGGAGCTCGACGCGCTGCTGGCCGAGTTCGTGGGACGGCCCTCGCCGATCTCCGCGGCCCCCCGCCTCTCGGAGGACGTCGGCGCGCCGGTGCTCCTCAAGCGCGAGGACCTCAACCACACCGGCGCTCACAAGATCAACAACACGGTCGGCCAGGCGCTGCTCGCCAGGCGCATGGGCAAGCGCCGCATCATCGCCGAGACCGGCGCGGGACAGCACGGGGTCGCGACCGCCACAGTGTGCGCCCGGTTCGGGCTCGAGTGCGTCGTATACATGGGCGCGGAGGATGTGACCCGCCAGGCGCTCAACGTGTATCGCATGCAACTGCTCGGTGCCACGGTGGTCCCGGTCGAGTCCGGGACCCGCACGCTCAAGGACGCGACCAACGAGGCCCTTCGCGACTGGGTCACCAACGTTCCCACCACGCACTATATCATCGGCTCGGTCGTCGGCCCGGACCCTTATCCACGGATGGTGCGGGACTTCCAGGCGGTGATCGGCCGCGAGGCGCGGGCCCAGCTGCTCGAGCGCATCGGGCGACTCCCCCGCACGGTCGTGGCCTGCGTGGGCGGCGGCAGCAACGCGATCGGCATCTTCACCGCCTTCCTGGATGACGCCGAGGTGGAGCTGGTCGGGGTCGAGGCTGCCGGCTACGGACTCGAGAGCGGCCACCACAGCGCGACCCTCAGCGCGGGCACGCCGGGCGTGCTGCACGGCAGCCTGAGCTATCTGCTCCAGGATGCCGACGGCCAGGTGGCGCCGGCGCACTCGGTGAGCGCCGGTCTGGATTATCCGGGCGTGGGGCCCGAGCACAGCTGGCTGCGCGACACCGGCCGGGTCCGCTACGACTCCGCCACCGACGGGGAAGCGCTGGACGCTTTTCAGGCGCTCTGCCGACTGGAGGGCATCATTCCGGCGCTGGAGACCGCGCACGCCATCGCCTGGGTGCGACGGTCCCGCGGGCGCTGGGCCGCCGACCAGCCGGTGCTGGTGTGCCTCAGCGGGCGGGGCGACAAGGACGTGGCCCATGTGGCCCGGCTGCTCGGGGGCTCCGCGTGACGGCGGGACCGCAGTCCGACCTCCTCCCCGTCCCCCAGGTCGCGGAGCTGATCAACGGCCTGGGCAAGGCGCTCCGCGCCTTCCACATGTACCTCCCCAACAATCCGATCTACCAGCGAGCGACGGACAACCTGCGGGCGGCGTTCTCGCCGATCTGGGCGGTGCTCGACGAGTTGGTCCTGACCGTGGTCGAGACCGATTTCGTGTGGGAGGAGCAGGTCGTCTACCACCAGCCCAACAAGAACGAGAGTCTCGCGTGGGGACTCTTCAAGGACGGGATGCGCTCGCTCACGCTCAAGCGGGGTGCCGAGCAGGAGGAGCTGACCCGGCTCCTCGAGATGATCAACCGGGCGCGCTATCTCCCGGCCGACGCCGGGGACGATCTGCTGACGCTGCTCTGGGAGCAGGAGTTCCAGTACATCCAGTACCAGTTCGTCGAGTTCTTCGGCGAAGGCGGCGGGGCGATGCCGGAGCAGACCGGCAGTTATCCGACCGGTGGCGATGACGCCGCCGCGCAGCAGCGCAGGGAACAGGTGGCGGAGGAGGCCCCGCCCAAGCCCAAGGGCGTGGTGGACGTGGAGGACTTCGACTCCACGCTCTACTTCCTCGACGAGTCCGAAATCCACCAGGTCGCCCGGGAGGTCGAGAACGAGTATCGCCGCGACGTCCGCACCTCCGCGCTCAACGTCCTCTTCGACCTCTTCGAGCTCGAGGGTGACGGCCGGACACGGTCCGAGGTGCTCGAGATCCTCGACCATCTCTTCCCCAATCTCCTCAACGCCCGCGACTTCCGGACGGCGGCCGCGGTTCTCCGCGAGACCAAGCTCGTCGCCGCCCGCGGCAAGGGCCTCACCCCGGCGGAGCTCGCGCGGCTCGAGGCGTTCGTCGCCAAGCTGAGCGAGCCGGCGATCGTGTCCCAGCTGCTGCAGTCGCTGGACGAGACACCGTCGCTCGCCGGTGAGGAGGACGTGGCGGAAGTGCTGCGCGAGCTGCGGGGGACGGCGCTCGAGCCGGCCCTGAGCGCTATCCCCGCGCTCGCGTCCCCGGGGCTCAAGACGCTGCTCGAGGGCGTGGCGGACCGGCTGGCATCGTCCCACAGCGACGAGGTGCTCCGGATCCTCCGCTCGCCGGAATCGCCGGCGCTGGCGTCGGTGGTGGCGCTCTGCGGTCGACTCGGGCTGCATCACGCCGTGCCGGGACTGGGGAACACCGTGACCCACCGCGACCCCGCCGTGCGGCTCGCCTCGGTGCAGGCGCTGGCTCAGCTCGGCACTCCCCCCGCGCCCGCGCTGGTGGACAAGGCGATCGAGGACGCCGACCGCGGGGTCCGCCTGGCCGCGGTGCGGGTGGTCGGCTCGCGAGGCTACAAAGGCGCGCTGAAGCGGGTCGAGTCGGTCGTGCTGGGGAAGAAGGAGATGGACCTGACCGAGAAGATGGCGTTCTTCGAGGCCTACGGTTCCATCGCGGGCGCCGCCGGGCTGAAGGCGCTGAGCGGCATGCTGCTGCCGCGCGGGCTGCTCAAGATGAAGGAGTCGTCCGAGACCCGAGCCTGTGCTGCGATCGCCATCGGCAAGATCCGCACGACTGAGGCGCGCGATATCCTGACCCAGGTGGCGGACGACAAGGACCTCGTGGTCCGCAACGCCGTGAGCCGGGCGCTCCGGGAGGGCGCCCGGTGACCCAGCCGGCGCACGCCGACCCGCGCCCCGCAGGCGAGGGGCAGCTGCGGCAAGGGGGCCGGGCCCTCCTGCTCGCCTTCTACACGGCGCTCCGGAGTCTCAAGCTGTATCCGGTGGAGAACGCCACGGTGCAGAAGGCGCTCGATGACCTCGACGCGACCGCCCAGGCGCTCCTCGCCATCGAGAGCGATCTCGAGATCCGGCTGGCGGGCGATTTCATCTTCGTCAACGCCACCCGGCTCCGCCTCGAGCTCGACAACTACGCCTCCTTCAGCCAGATCCTGGTCATGCTGCGGGCGTTCGAGATCGGGGCGCTGCGGATCCGCGCCAGCAGCCGGCGCGAGTGGCAGATCCTGCTGAGCCTGCTGCTCAGCATCTCCGAGCAGAAGCCGCCCGAGGAGCGGTTCGACGAGCTGGCGGAGCGGATCGGCTCCGCGGGCGTGTCCTCGCTCGAGATCGAGCGCGCCAGCCATCACGACCTGGGCGAGACGGAGCAGGAGCGGGAGGCGGCCAAGCGAGTGTACTCCCAGGGGGTCGCGGTCACCCGGGACGTGATCACCAGCGTCCGGATGGGGCGGGCCACCAGCGTGAAGCGGGTCAAGCGCGCGGTGCAGCTGATCGTGGACCAGGTGCTCAACAACGAGACCTCGCTCATGGGTCTCACAACCATCCGCGACTACGACGAGTACACCTTCACCCACTCGGTCAACGTCTGCATCTTCTCGGTCGCCCTGGGAAGAAAGCTGGGATTTTCGCGGCTGCAGCTGTACGACCTCGGGCTGGCGGCGCTGCTTCACGACATGGGGAAGGCCCGGGTGCCGGTCGAGATCCTCAACAAGACGACCGGGCTGGACGAGCAGGAGTGGCGCGTCATGCAGGCGCATCCGTGGCTCGGCGCATTGACGCTCTTCCTGCTCCGCTCGTACGACGAGACGCCCTACCGGGCGATCCTCACCGCGCACGAGCACCACATGAAGACCGACCTTTCGGGGTATCCCCGGACCGTGCGGCCCCGGGAGCTGGGGATCTACTCCCGGATCGTCGCCGTGGCGGACGGCTTCGATGCCGCAACTACCCGACGGAGTTACCAGACGGTGCCGATCGAGCCGGATCAGGTGCTGCGGGAAATGTGGCAGAACCCCAAGCGGGGGTACGACACCATCCTGGTCAAGGCGCTGATCAACCTCATTGGCGTCTATCCCGTGGGCACCTGTGTCATTCTCGACAGTTTCGAGGTGGCGATCGTGGCGGCGCCCGATCCCGAAGGGCAGCAGCTCAACCGGCCGCTGGTGCGCGTCGCGGTCGAGTCGGACGGCGGGACCGTGCCGCCGCCGGGGAACCTGGTGAGCCTGACCGAGCGCGACGAGGCCGGCAACTACCGGCGCTCGATCGTGAAGGTCACCAACCCCTCACGCTACGGCCTCACCGTCGGCGACTACTTTGTCTGATTCGGCCATCACGCGGACCTTCGCCGACCTCCGCGCGCGCGGTGGCACCGCGTTGGTCCCCTACCTGACGGCCGGCTACCCCGACCCGCGCGCGAGCGGAGAGGCGCTTCGCATCGCGGACGAGCTGGCCGACGTGCTCGAAGTCGGCGTGCCGTTCAGCGACCCGCTCGCCGACGGGCCTACGATCCAGCGCTCCACATTTCAGGCGCTTCAGCAGGGCATGACGCTGGCCGGTACCCTCGAGCTGATCGAGCGTTGCCGACTGCAGCGGCCGGTCGTGGTCTTCAGCTACCTCAATCCGATCCTTCGCTACGGTCTCGATCGTTTTCTGGATGACGCCCAGGGCATCGGCATCGCCGGTCTGCTGCTCACCGACCTGCCGGCGGGCAGTGATCCGGCGGTGGAGCTTGCGGTGCAGCGAAGCGCGCTGGATCTGATCCGGCTGATCGCGCCGACCACCCGCCCGGAGCGACTGGCCGCCGCGGTGGACGGCGCCCAGGGGTTCGTCTACCTGGTGGCCCGGCTGGGCGTGACGGGTGCGAGCCACTCGCTTGCCGCGGGCCTCGCCGAATCGGTCGCGCGCGTGCGCGGGGCCACCCGGCTCCCCGTGGCCGTCGGCTTCGGCATCTCCACCGCGGAGCAGGCCCGGTCCGTCGCTCGACTGGCGGACGGCGTGGTCGTCGGCAGCGCGCTGGTGGACGCCCTCGGCAGCGACGGCGTCCCCGGGGCGAGGCGCTTCCTGCGCGAGCTCAGGGCCGGGCTCGATCCCGCCCCGGCGGTGGCGTAGGCATGGGCATGGACGTCGGCACGCTGCTCGAGCGCTACGCCCGGCTGCTGATGCTCGGCGGCCTGGTGGCCACCGCCGCCGCCCTGGCGGTGGACCTGCGCTGGCTCCAGCAGCCGATCGCCGTGATCCTGCTGACGGTCATGGTGCTGATACTGCGGGCGGTCCCGATCCGACTCAGCAAGTACTCCTACCTGACCCAGACGGGCATCCCGGTGCTGGTCGGGGCGGTGACCGTCGGGCCGGCGCCGGTGGTGCTGGCGCTGTACCTCGGCGTGCTCGGCGCGGATGTCGTGTGGCTCCGGAAGCTTCCCCGGGCGGGAGTCATCAACGCGGGTCGCGAAGTCCTGGGCTTCATGTCCGCGTTCGGCCCCTACGCCGCCGTGCACTACTTCAGCGGCTCGCCGGCGCTCTCGCTGGACTTCCTGCCGGCCGCGGCCATCATGGTCGTGCTGTACTTCTTCACCACCCGCGCGCTCTTCTACTTCGCGCTCCTGGTCCGGGACAAGCTCGAGTACGCGGAGAAGATCCTGATTCTCCGGTGGGAGATCATCTCCTACCTGCTCACGCTCATCGCCGCGATCGTCGTGGTCGCGACCGTCCAGACGCTCGCGCCGGTCGGCTGGGTGGCGGTGGGTCTCGCCCTGGGCGTGCTCGGGCTGCTGACCCGGAAGATCATCGAGGAGGCGATCGGCGCCGAAGACCTGAACAAGGTGCACTTGATGGAGACGGCGATCGCGAGCAACGCCACTCTCCAGGGCTCCTTCGATCAGATCGAGCGGCTTGCCTACCGGTTGCTGGACTGGGGCGACTTCCGCATCTACCGGGTGGACGGCTCGGATCTCACCCTCGCGTACCGCGGCTCCCACGGCCGCTCCGATCGCGGTGAGCCGCCCGCCGAGCTGGGATCGTTCCGGCAGGAGGCCATCGCCAGCGGCGAGCCGGTCACGATCCGCGACGTTCGTCGCGATCCCCGGCTGGGGGCGGTGATGAACGACGTCGGCGCGACGATCATCCATCCCATCCGGTTCGGCGACGACGTACTCGGCGTCGTCGAGGTGGATCACCCCAAGCGCCACGCCTACGGGTCCAAGGACCTGGTTGCCCTCGGGACGCTCGCCAACCAGATGGCCACCGCGATTCACATCGCCGAGCTCCGCCGCCCGTTGCTCAGCACGGTGAGCCAGATCGGTGAGCAGGTGACGGCGCTGGCGCGGGTGACGGAGTCGCTGCGCGGCTCCGCCGGCGCGCTCGGAGAGGTGTCG
>Ga0114129_10007160_pt1 | contig 15874 bp, 18 predicted proteins | sample RhiMetdeltSRZDD1_FD_80071 | JGI IMG/M metagenome (GOLD analysis project Ga0114129, IMG submission 80071) | Populus rhizosphere microbial communities from Tennessee, USA - Rhizosphere MetaG P. deltoides SRZDD1 (version 2) (version 2) | ecosystem: Host-associated > Plants > Roots > Rhizosphere >... | reverse complement strand
CATGACGATGGCCGCGCCGATCAGGAGGAACAGAACGGGACGGGCGCGGTCTGCAGCCATCAACAGAAGACGCCGCCCGCTTCGCCCAGCTGGAACGAGACGGCGCGCTCGAGCTCTCTCGCCCGGCGCTGGAGATCGTGAGCGGCCGCGTGCTCCGCGCCGCCCGCGCGGCCGGCCTGGCGGGACACTTCGGCGAGCGCTCCGCGCGCGGTCGAGATGTGTTCCTGCCGCGAATCGTTCTCGTCGGAAGAGAGCGCGCCCGCCACGTGAGCGGGAATCGCGACCGCGGCCATGCGCAGATGCCGCGCCGTCGCCGGGTCGGAGGGCCGGATCCGCTCCGCCAGCTCGTAGGCGGCGTGCGTCAACGCAATGGCCTCGTTCCAGAGAGGATGGCTTTTGTAATCCGGCCGCGCGGTCTCGGACTCGGGGCGCTCGTCCACGTGAACAGCGATTCTAAGCGCCTTCCGATAGAATTCGCGGCCGCATGCGACGGAAAGTGACGGTCGTCGGCGCCGGAAACGTGGGCGCCTCGCTCGCTCAGAGGCTGGTCGAAAAGGAGATCGCCGACGTCATCCTGATCGACATCATCGAGGGAATACCGCAGGGAAAGGCCCTCGACATCATGGAGTCCGCGCCAGTCGAGAAGTTCGATGCGCGGCTTTCCGGCGCGAACTCCTACGAGCTCTCCGACGGTTCGGACGTGATCGTCGTGACCGCGGGCCTCGCGCGCAAACCGGGAATGTCGCGGGACGACCTCGTGCAGAAGAACCAGGAGATCGTCGGCGCGGTCGTCCGGGAGGCGGCGCCGCGATCGCCCGGCGCCGTCCTGATCATCGTCTCGAACCCGCTCGATGCGATGTGCGAAGTCGCCCGGCGCGTCTCGGGTTTCCCGCGCGAACGGGTCTTCGGGATGGCGGGAATCCTGGATTCGGCGCGGATGCGCTGGTTCATCGCGGAGGAGCTCGAGGTCTCCGTCGAGAGCACGCACGCGTTCGTCCTCGGGGGTCACGGCGACACGATGGTCCCGCTTCCCCGCTACTCGACGGTCGCCGGGATCCCGATCACCGAGCTGCTGTCGAAGGAGCGGATCGAAGCAATCGTGCAGCGGACGCGCGACGGAGGCATCGAGATCGTCAACTATTACAAGACCGGGTCGGCGTATTACGCGCCGTCCGCGGCCGTCGCCGAAATGGTCGAATCCGTTCTGAAGGACGAGAAAAAAATCCTCCCCTGCGCCGCTTATCTTCAGGGGGAGTACGGGATGTCCGACGTCTACCTGGGCGTCCCCGTCAAGCTGGGCCGCCGCGGGATCGAACAGATCGTCCAGATCGAGCTCGAGCAGCCGGAGAAGGCAGCGCTCGCGCGGTCGGCCGAAGCGGTGCGCGAGCTCTTCCGGATCCTGACGGTCTGAAAGAGTCGGCGTGAACCGCGAAGAGCGCCACTTCTGGCTGCGGCGCCTGCACTCGCTATCGGGAATCGTTCCGATCGGCGGTTACCTGGCCTTCCACCTCTACGAGAACTACACCGCGACGCGGGGCGGCGAGGCGTACAACCGAATGGTTCGGGACCTGCAGCAGACGCCGTTCGCGATCTTTCTGGAAGTCGGCATCATCATCCTTCCGCTGCTTTTCCACGGCGTCTACGGTCTATTCATCACGGCAACGGCGCGCTCGAACGTGATCTCAAATCGATATGTCCGCAACTGGATGTATTTCCTGCAGCGGGTGACCGGAGTGATCCTCTTCGCCTTCGTGATCTTCCACCTCTGGACGACCCGGCTCGTCAACATCCACGATCACGAGAGCGTCGATCTCTTTGCGCTGATGCAGGAATCCGTTCAGAGCCCGTGGATCTACGCGTTCTACGTCCTCGGAATCCTGTCGGCGACCTTTCATCTCGCCAACGGAATCTGGTCCTTCTCGATCGTCTGGGGACTGACGGTCGGTCCGCGCGCCCAGCGCCGCATGATGTGGGTTTCGGCTGCGGTCTTCTTGATTCTCTCCTTCATCGGCATCCGTTCGATCCAGGCGTTCCGCGTGTGACGGCGTGACTTCGGAACGCGTCATCGTCGTCGGCGGCGGCCTCGCCGGCTTGATGGCGACCATCCGCGCCGCGGAGATGGGCGTCGCCGTCGATCTCTTCTCGATCGTTCCGGTCAAGCGAAGCCACTCCGTGTGCGCGCAGGGAGGAATCAACGGGGCGGTGAACACGAAAGGGGAAGGGGACTCACCCGAGATCCACTTCGACGACACGATCTACGGCGGCGACTTCCTCGCGGACCAGCCTCCGGTCAAGGCCATGTGCTACGCGGCGCCCGGCATCATCAACCTGCTCGACCGCATGGGCGTGATGTTCAACCGCACTCCCGAAGGCCTTCTCGACTTCCGCCGCTTCGGAGGCACGAAGTTCCACCGCACCGCGTTCGCCGGCGCGACGACCGGTCAGCAGCTCCTGTACGCGCTCGACGAGCAGGTGCGGCGCTTCGAGGTCGAGGGACTCGTGGACAAGCACGAGATGTGGGAATTCCTGGGCCTCGTGCGCGACGCTGACGGAAACTGCCGCGGAATCGTGGCACTCGACTGCGTGTCGATGCGCATCGAGGCGTTCCCGGCGCTGGCGGTGATGCTCGCCACGGGCGGTCCCGGCATCGTCTTCGGACGGTCCACCAACTCGGTCATCAACACCGGGACGGCGGCCGCCGCGGCGTACCAGGAGGGCGTGCGCTATGCAAACGGCGAGTTCATCCAGGTCCATCCCACCTCGATTCCTGCCTCCGACAAGCTTCGCCTGATGTCGGAGTCCGCGCGCGGCGAGGGCGGTCGGGTCTGGGTGCCCCGCGCTCGCGGCGACAAGCGCGCTCCGAAGTCGATCCCGGAGACGCAGCGCTGGTACTTCCTGGAGGAGAAGTACCCCGCGTACGGCAACCTCGTTCCGAGAGACATCGCGACGCGCGAGATCTTCCAGGTCTGTCTCATGGGGTTCGGCGTCGACGGAAAACGGGAGGTCTACCTGGACCTGACGCACATTCCGAGGAAGGAGCTCGACGTCAAGCTCGGCGGCATCCTCGAGATCTACGAGAAGTTCGTCGGCGAGGATCCGCGCGAGGTGCCGATGAAAGTTTTCCCGGGCATGCACTACTCGATGGGCGGTCTCTGGGTGGACTATGCCGCGGATCCGCGCAACGGCACGCTCGACGAAACGTCGTCGCGCAACCAGGCGACGAACGTGCCGGGCCTCTACGCCGCCGGGGAGGTGGACTACCTGTACCACGGCGCGAACCGGCTCGGCGCGAACTCGCTCGTCGCCTGCTTGTACGCGGGCAAGATCGGCGGCCCGGCGATGGTCCGCTACGGCCGGGACAGGGGCGCACGCCTCCCGCCGGACGACGGCGCCTTCGCTGCCGCGAAAAAGAGATGGGAGACGGAGTTCGCGAGGCTGGCCCGGATGTCGGGTCCCGAGAACCCGCACGTGATCGCCGAGGAGATGGGCGACTGGATGACCGACAACGTCACGGTCATCCGCCACGACGGGAAGCTCTCCGAAACCGATGTGAAACTTCAGGAGCTCTCGGAGCGGTGGAATCGCATCGGGCTCTCGGACTCGAGCGCGTTCGCGAACCGGGAGATCTCGTTCGTCAACCAGCTGCGCAACATGCTCGTTCTGGCGCGCGTGATGACGCGGGGCGCGCTCCTGCGCCAGGAGTCCCGCGGCGCGCATTACAAGGTGCGCGACCTCGAGAAAGGGGTCACGGAGGAGAACGCCCTTCCCCGCGACGACGCGAACTTCCTGAAGACGACGATCGCCGAGCACACCGAAGACGGCCCACGAATCACCTATGCGCCGGTGGACACTTCGCTCATTCCGCCGAGGGCGCGGAAGTATTGAGCATAAGCTCCTCCCCGAGATGCCGCGTACCATCCAGTTGAGCGTCCGACGCCAGGACACACCGGCTTCTTCCGCCTACTGGGAAGAGTACGAGCTGTCCTACCGACCCAAAGAGAACGTCATCTCGGTGTTGATGGAAATCGCCAAGAACCCGAAGACCCGCGACGGCAAGCCCACCTCTCCGGTCGTGTACGACCGCGCGTGCCTGGAAGAGGTGTGCGGATCGTGCGCGATGCGCGTCAACGGGGTGGCGCGGATGGCGTGCACCGCGTTGATCGACTCGCTCGAGCAGCCGGTGAAGCTCGAACCGCTGGCGAAGTTTCCGGTCGTGCGCGACCTCTCCGTGGACCGCGGTTCGATGTTCGAGTCGCTGAAGCGCGTGAAGGCCTGGGTCCCTATCGACGGCACGTACGATCTCGGGCCCGGTCCCCGCATGGCGGAGTCGGAGCGCGCATACGCCTACGAGCTCTCGAAGTGCATCACGTGCGGGAACTGCCTGGAGGTCTGCCCGCAGGTCAACGATCGTTCGAACTTCATGGGAGCGGCCCCGATCTCGCAGGTCGCGCTCTTCAACCGCCATCCCACGGGGCGGATGCTCACCGGCGAGCGCCTCGAGGCGCTGATGGGCGACGGCGGCCTGGACGAGTGCGGCAACGCGCAGAACTGCGTCCGCGCATGCCCGAAATCGATCCCGCTGACGACCTCGATCGCGGAGATGTTCCGGGCGACGACAGTGCACGGCTTCAAGAAGCTGTTTGGGACGTGAGCGTGAAACGGGGTCAGGTCTCCACTTGCCACGTCGCCTGGCGATGTGGCAAGAGCGGAGGGGCGGAGTCAGCCTTCGAAGTGATCAGTGAAGACCTGACCCCATGAAGGTTCACGAGTACCAGGCCAAGTCGCTCCTCGCTCGCTACGGCGTCGCCGTGCCGCGCGGGGAGGTGGCAGGTACGGCCGACGAGGCGCGAGAAATCGCGAAGAAGCTCGGCGGAGCGGTCGTCGTCAAGGCGCAGATTCACGCGGGAGGACGCGGAAAAGGGGGCGGGATCCGCGTCGCTCGCGATCCGGGCGAAGCTTTCGAGCACGCCCGCGCGATTCTGGGGATGACTCTCGTCACGCCGCAGACCGGTCCGGTGGGCCGCGAGGTCCGGAAGGTTCTCGTCGAAGAGGCGCTCGATCTCGACCGGGAGTTGTATCTGGGGGTGACCCTGGATCGCTCGCGCGCCCTGCCGATTGTGATCGCGTCGCGCTCCGGCGGGATGGAGATCGAGGAGGTCGCGGCGCGCGATCCCTCCGCGGTCTTGCGCGAAGCGGTGGACCCGTCGCTCGGCATGTTCCCCTTCCAGGCGAGGCGCCTCGCGTTCGCGCTCGGCCTGGCGGGGGAGCCTTTCCGCCAGGCGGTCTCTCTCATGCAGTCGCTCTTCCGCGCTTACGTCGAGACTGACGCGACGCTCGCGGAAGTCAACCCGCTTCTCGTGACGAGCTCGGGCCGGGTCCTGGCGCTCGACGCGAAAATGACGTTCGACGACAACGCTCTCTTCCGCCACCCCGACATCCGCGAGATGCGGGACCTCGCGGAGGAGGATCCGCTGGAGGTCGAGGCCTCGAAATTCGGTCTGAACTACGTCAAGCTCGATGGAAACGTCGGCTGCATGGTCAACGGCGCCGGCCTCGCGATGGCCACGATGGACCTCGTCAAGCTCGCGGGCGGAGAGCCCGCGAACTTTCTCGACGTCGGGGGCGGCGCCACCGAGGAGCAGGTGAAGAACGCGTTTCGCATCATCCTGTCCGACCGGAACGTGCGGGCCATCCTGATCAACATCTTCGGCGGCATCATGCGGTGCGACGTCATCGCGAAGGGCGTCGTGGCGGCGGTCAAGGAAATGGGACTATCGCTCCCCGTGGTCGTCCGGCTCGAGGGGACCAACGTCGACGAGGGCAAACGGATCCTCCGTGAGTCCGGCCTCGCCGTCATGCCGGCGGAGGGGTTGGCCGACGCGGCGCGGAAGGCGGTCGAAGCCGCGGCCGCCGGGGCACCACGATGAAACAACACGTCGGCGGCTACGTCCTGAAGTCCTTCGGCTTCTTTCTCTGGCCGGTCTTCGTCGGACTTCTCATCGCAACGTCGCTCGGATGGCCGAAGCTCGCCGCAAGCCCGCGTCTCCTCGCCGGATGGGGAGCGCTTCTCGTCTTTTTCTTCGTGCTGCCGCTCTTTCTCTCGCGCGCCGGACGCGCGGCGATGGGACACGAGGCGGAACGGGAGGCGGGTCGCGTCTGGCGGACGGGTGCCGCGGCGCTCATCGTCGGAACGGCGGCATTTCTGCTCGTTCCCTCCTGGCACGATCTGGGCGTCTGGCTCGGGGTGACGCTCTCCGAGGTCACCGGAATTCCGATCTTGACCGGGGCGGAACGGTGAGCATCTGGGTCAACCGGGAGACGCGTCTCCTCGTCCAGGGGCTGACGGGGCGCGAGGGGACGTTCCACGCGCTCGCGTCCCGGGAGTACGGCACTTCGGTCGTCGCCGGCGTGACTCCCGGAAAGGGAGGAACGACGCACGAGGGGATCCCGGTCTTCGACACCGTAGCGGGCGCCGTCGCCGCGACCGGCGCGAACGCCACGATGATCTTCGTGCCGCCGCCTTTCGCCGCCGACGCGATCGTCGAGGCCGCGGACGCGAGCGTGGCGGTCGTCGTCTGCATCACCGAGGGCATTCCCACGAACGACATGTTGCGGGTGAAGGAATTCCTCGCCGGGAAGAACGCCTCGGGAAGCGGAGTGCGGCTGATCGGGCCGAACTGCCCGGGAATCATCACGCCGGGCGAGTGCAAGATCGGAATCATGCCGGGGCGGATCCACCGGCCCGGGACGATCGGCGTCGTCTCCCGCTCCGGAACACTCACCTACGAGGCCGTGGACCAGCTGACGCGGCTCGGGCTCGGACAGTCCACGGTCATCGGCATCGGCGGAGACCCGGTCAACGGAACGAGCTTCGTCGACTGCCTGCGCGCGTTCGTCAACGACGCCGGCACGGAGGCCGTCGTCCTGATCGGCGAGATCGGCGGCATGGCGGAGGAGGAGGCGGCCTGTTTCGTCGCCGGCCATTTCCGAAAACCGGTCGTCGCCTTCGTCGCCGGGCAGACTGCTCCCCCCGGGCGGCGGATGGGGCATGCGGGGGCGATCATCGCGGGGGGGCGCGGCACCGCCGCCGAAAAGATCAAGGCGCTCCAAGCCGCCGGGATCCACGTCGTCGCTTCTCCCGCGGACATCGGAGCGCGGATGAAGGAAGTCCTCGGGCGATGAACGGCCCGGTCCTCTACCACGAGACCCAGGGCTTCTCGCCCGCCCTCGTCGTGATGATGCTCGCGGTCATCGCGTTGCTCGGAGCCCTGCTCACTCTGCGGCAGACGACGACCGTGACGAAAGATTCGGTCTCGGTCCGGTACGGTTTTCTCTACGAGACCCACGTCCCCCTGACGGAAATCGCTCTCGCGGAAGCGGTCGAATATTCCCCCCTGCGCGAGTACGGCGGCTGGGGAATCCGCGGATCGCGGCGCCGGCGCGCGCTGAACGCCCGCGGAAACCAGGGAGTTCTCCTGACTCGCACCGACGGAACCACGCTGCTCGTCGGATCGCAACGGCCGCGGGAGCTTCTCGACGCGCTCGCCCGCGCGGGAATCGCCACGCAGGACCGGCTTCCCATCGTGGTCAAGGACTTTTGAGGACCGAGGATGATCGAGCGCACTCTCGCGATCTTCAAACCGGATGCCGTTGCTGCTGGCAAGTCCGGCACGATCCTCTCCCGGCTCGAGGAAGAGGGGTTCGCCGTCCGGGGCTTGAAGCGCCTGCAGCTCACAGAAGGCCAGGCGAGGGCTTTCTACGAGGTCCATCGCGAGCGCCCGTTCTTCGAGGGTCTCGTCCGGTTCATGACGGAGGGGCCGGTCGTCGTCGCGGCGCTCGAGCGCGAGGACGCGGTCGCGCATCTGCGCAAGACGATGGGCGCGACCGACTCGCGCAAGGCGGAAGCGGGCACGATCCGGAACCTTCACGGGACCGACATCGAGAGAAACGCGATCCACGGCAGCGATTCCGCGGAGAACGCCGCCCGGGAAGTCGGCTTTTTCTTCAGCGGGGCCGAGCTGGTGGGGTCAGGCCTTCACGGATCGCGGTAACTTCGCCTTTACCTCTCTGTTCTTGCCGTCTTCGCGAAGCGAAGCGGCAAGTGGAGACCTGACCCCCGAAGTGGCAAGTGGAGACCTGACCCTCAAAGTGGCAAGTGGAGACCTGACCCTATGACCCGGCCCCACCAAGACTCGCCGGGCTTCTCCGAGACCGCGCGGCTCGAGGCGTTTTCGGACGGAGTCTTTGCCATCGCAATCACGCTCTTGATCCTCGAGATCAAAGTGCCGCGCGCCGGCACGGAGGGAGGCCTCCTCCGGGCGCTCGCGCAGCTCTGGCCCTCCTATCTGGGGTACGTCATCAGCTTCGTGACGCTCGGGATCATGTGGGCGAACCACCACGCGATCTTCACGTACATCTGCCGCACGGATCGGTACTTTCTCCTCATCCACGTCTTCTTCCTCATGTGCATCTCGTTCCTGCCGTTTCCGACCGCGGTCCTCGCCGAGCACCTTCCGCATCCCGAGAGCCGGCAGATCGCCGTCGCGGCCTACAGCGCGACGCTCGTCGTGATCGCGCTCGCGTACAACGTGGTGTGGTGGTACGCGGTCACGGGACGCCGGCTGCTCGACGCGAGAGCCGACCCCGTCGCGGTCCGTACGATCTCCCGGCGCTACGCGCTCGGTCCGTTCTCTTACGCGGTTTCGTTTGCGCTCGCGTTCGTGAACGTCTGGGCGAGTCTCTCCGTGCACGGCATCCTCGCGGTGCTTTACCTGCTCCCCGAACGCAAGATGGTTACAGGCTCCTCTTGAGCGACACCAGAATCCGGTTCGCCACGCCGCGAAGCAGGGCGACTTCGCGGGCCGACAGGGGGCGGCCCGCGACGATCCGCCTCCAGTCGCGGAGTGAGCGATCGCGGTGGCCCGTGTCGTAGAAGCCGATCGCGTCGAGCGCTCGATCCCAGTGCTCGATCGCGCCTTCGATCTCCCGGGACGGGGCGAGCTCCTCCTTCCGCGTCGCGCCGGACGGAGACGCGAACGTCCGGTGGAGCGCGAGGAGGACGGCAACTGCGTGCGAGAGGTTCATGGTGGGGAAGCCGGGGTCCGTCGGGACGTTCACCGTGGCGCTCGCGCGCGAGCGCTCTTCCTCGGTCAGCCCGCTCCTCTCCGGTCCGAACACATAGGCGACGCGCGCCCCGCTCGGCAGCGACCCGACGAATTCCGGCAGCTCCGAGAGGGGCAGCCACCGCCGTTCGGAGCGCCCGCGCAGGGACGAGGTCGCCACGACGGCGTCGAACTCCGCCACCGCCTCGAGGAGGGTCGAGTAGCGCCGCATCGCTTCGAGAAGGTCCTGCGCGCCCGAGGACAGGCGATACGCCTCTTCGTCCGGCGAGCAGGCCGGCTCGATGAGCCGGACGTCGCCGATCCCGAAGTTTCTGGCGGCCCGCGCGACCGAGCCTAGATTTCCCGGGACCCCGGGGCGCACGAGCACGACCGCCAGATCGGACCTCTCCACTTCCGGAATTATCGGACCGGACAGGCATTTATAATTTGTCGATGAAGCGCAACTTCTGGAGCTGGCTCCTCTTCTCACTCGCGCTGCCGGCGCTCGCCCAGCAGACGCCGACCTCCAAGCCGGCGCCGGAGCCGACCCGGCCTCCGCAGCAACAACAGCAGAAGGAGGAGGTTCCCACCTACACCGAGACGGCGGAATCCGAGTACGTCCTCCTTCCGGTCATCGTCCTGGACAAGAAGGGCCGCTTCGTCGACGGCCTCGAAAAGAAGGATTTCCGGGTGCGGGTCGATACGACCCCGATTCAGGTCGACACGTTCGAGAGGGACGACAACGCTCCGGTCTCCATGGCGTTTCTCGTGGATACGTCGGGCAGCATGGACCTGGCCGGCAAGCTCGCCAACGCCAAGCGCGCGATCCGCTCGATCGTCGCCGGCCGGCTGCCGGGGGACGACTTCGCGCTCTTCGCATTCTCCGAGGGAGACGTCAAGATGGTCGCCGACTTCTCCTCCAACTCCGCCCGGCTCTTTCGAGCGCTCGACGAGCTCGATGCAGGAGGTCAGACGGCGCTGTTCGACGCCGTCGCCGCAACTCCCAAGCTTCTCAAGGGTAAGAACGCCAAGCGAGCGATTCTGCTGTTCACCGATGGGGTCGACAACGCCAGCAAACTGACGCCGGAAAAGATGGCAGAGATCCTGCAGCAAGTCTCTACGCCGGTCTACGCGTTCGGCATGAAGAATGTGATGTATGACCTCCTCACCGAAGAGCAGCGCCAGGAGCTCTTCGTCGAGAACCTGAAAATGCTCGCGGGATCGAGCGGGGGAAAGATGTACCTGGTCGGGGGGGAAGAGGACCTGAGGCCGCTCGCGGCCAGGGTCAATTCTGAGGTCCGAAAGCAGTACATTCTGGGGTTCTCTCCCTCCGGGAAAGGTGAGCTAAAGTACCGGGTCGTATTCGTTTCGGTGACGAAGAAGGGGAATTGGCTCGTTCGGACCCGCCGGGGTTATCGGGGCACGGCCCCGGAAGCCTCGGCATCGGTCAACATTCAACGAAAGGAGGGTTCATGAGGTTCCGAACAGGTTCCAACCGTTTCCTGGTGGTCGGGGCTCTTCTTGTGGGGATCGTCGGCCTTTCCGGCTGCGCGACCAAGCGTTTCGTCGGGCAGGAGGTCTCCAAAAGCAGTGCCGCGTCCGAGAAGAGGATCAGCGAGGTCCAGACCCAGGTCGAGGCGGCGCAGACGCGCGTTCGCGAGCACGACACGCATCTTGCCGAGCTCGACAAGTCGACCCGCGACGCTTTAGAGCGCGCCGAGGCGGCGGGCAAGCTCGCCGAAGGCAAGTTCGTGTTTTCGCTCGTTCTCTCCGATGACGCGGTGAAGTTCCCGGTCAACCGCCACGAGCTGTCCAAGGAGGCTCAGGCGAAGCTGATGGAGTTCGCGGAGAAGCTGAAGGGGGAGAACAAGAACGTTTACCTGGAAATCCAGGGTCACACCGATTCCAGCGGGGGCAAAGAGTACAACTACAAGCTCGGCGAGGAGCGGGCGGAAGCGGTTCGCCGTTTCCTCTCCAAGTCGGGAATCGCGCTGAATCGGATGTCGACCATCTCCTACGGTGAGGACGAGCCCGTTTCGAAGAACACGTCGCGGAAGGGCCGGGCCCAGAATCGTCGCGTGGTCGTCGTCGTTCTTGCCTAGCGGACGAGAGACCTATTTTTTGATCCTACGCCCCGAGTTTCTCGGGGCTTTTTTTTGGTCCCGGCCCTTTGCGGACTTTCGGGCCCGCCGGCGGAGCTCCGCGATCGCCTGCCCGAAGTCTTCCGGGATCGGCGCCTCCGCGTGGACCGGTGCTCCCGTCCTCGGATGCTCGAAGCCGAGAACCCGAGCGTGCAGCATCTGGCGGCGCACCTCGACGAACTGCGGCGCCTCGCCACGGCGATAAACGGAATCGCCGATCACGGGATGCCCTGCGGAGGCGAAGTGCACACGGACCTGGTGCGTCCGGCCGGTCTCGAGATGAACCGAAACGAGCGTCGCCCTGCCGAAGCTTTCGAGCGGCCGGTAATGGGTGACGGCTCGCTTTCCCGGCTCGCCGCGGCGGGCGACTCCACGCCGCCGGTCTGCCCGGTCCGAGACGAGCGGCGCGTCGAACCTGCCGGGTGCTCGGACGTCTCCCTCGACGAGCGCGAGGTACTCCCGTTCGATCGCATGTGCTCGGAACTTCTCCTGCAGGTTGCGAAGAGCCTCTCGGGTCCGCGCGAAGACGAGCGCTCCCGAGGTTTCCTTGTCCAGGCGGTGCACGACGCCGATCCAGGTCCGCCGCCGGTAACGGTGCTGCAGGTAGTCGAGCGCCCGGGCGAAGAGCGTGTCGTGCTCGTGCTCCGCGGTCTGGACGGTCAGCAGTCCGGCCGGCTTGTCCACGATCAGGAAGAGCGGGTCTTCGGCGAGGACCGTGAGCCGCGTCCGGACCCGCCGTTGCGCGGGCCGGTTCGGGTCGTAGCCGAGCTCGACGTCGTCCGCGACTTCGGTGCCCGGCTCGTCTGAGACCTGGCCTCCCGACTCCACGCGTCCGGCTCGGACCGCGTCGCGGGCGGCGCGCCGCGAAAGGCCGAACCGCCGCGCGACCGCGAGGTCGAGCCTCACGGTCGAAGCCGCCCCCCGGGGACGCGAACCTCGATGAAGAAGCCGCGGTCTCCGATTCGGGGGCTCGACCCGGCACCCGGCCCGAACGCGGCGGCGGGCCGGAAGTTGGCGCGCAGGAAGCCATCCAGCTCTTCGAGGTAGTCCTTCCCGAACGCGGCCCGGCCGTGGCCGGCGGTCCGGACGTTCACGAGAACGACGGCGTCCGGCGGAGCGCGCCGCAACCGCGCGATGGCGTCCTCCTCGGCCGCGCGGTCGAGGTGGCCCGGGAAGAACTGGTCCTGCGCGAGCGGGTTCGTGCGTCCGAGCACCCAGTTGAAGAAGCCGGCCTCCGGAAATCCGGCGATCGACCCGTCCGCCGGCACCCGCTGCTCGAGGTCCGCGAGAACTTCGCGAGTCGCCCCCGCAACCGGCTCGGTCACGAAGAGGGATCCGGCGGGCGTCACGACCCGGGACCAGGCAGGGTCGCGGTACGCGAGCGCGAGCGCGCCGATCCGGGCCGCGAGGAACACCGCGAGCGACGCCACGATCAGACCGGGAAAGGCCGCCGGACGAGGGGACACGTCGATCCTCGCGGGGACTCGCGCGGCTGCGCGAAGGAGCATCGCGGCCGCCACGACGATCGGGAGCGGCAGATAGAAACCGTCGTACGGACCGACGTACCCCGCGGCGAGGAACAATCGCGCCGCGAAGAAGAGGGAGAGGAGGAGAACGGAATCCGGAACTCCCGAGACGATCGTCGTCCGGGAGCGGTCGCGAAGGCGGAGCACGCCGCCGGCGATTGCCGCGGCGAAGAGGAGCGGGGGAACCGCGCGCACGAGGGGCGGAAGCAGACCGAGCGTGTCGCGGATCGCGGCGGGCGGGCGCAGAGCGACGAACGCAACCGCGATGAGCGCCACGATTGCCGCGACGCTGGCCGCTCTCCCGCCGGCCGCCGACCGTACCTGGAAGCGGGCCACCGCGATTGCCGCGAGGAGAAGCCAGAAGCCGACGGCGAGGAGGGAGAAGAGCGCGAGTCCGAGCTCGGCCGACCGCAAACCGGGACGGTCCACGCCCGCGAACGAGGCGTAGACGTTGCGAAACTCGGGCGGCACGAAGAAGACGGCGAGCCAGCCTTCCTTCGCCAGCGTCGCGGCTGGCGTTCCGATCGAGACCGCCGCGTAGACGGCCGCCGCGGCGAGGACCGGGAGAACCCCGAGCCACGTCAGGCGCCGCTTCGCCGCCGCGTCCGCCGCGAGAAGCCGCTCGACGGCGAGGGCCCCGAGAGCGGCGAATCCGATCTCCGGCCTCGAGAGAAGCGCCGCGAGCAGGCACGCCGCCGCGCCCCGGTCGCGGCGTGCGGACCCGCCCGACGTCGCGAGCAGCAACGCTCCCGTCGCGGCCGCGACCGCGATGGAAGTGTCGAGGCTGTACGGAAACAGGTGGCACCCTCCCGGTCGCAGGAAGAACGCCACCGCGACGGCGAGGGAAGCGGCGAGCGCAGCGAGGCCTCCCGTCGCGAGTCGGCCGGCCAGCCGCCTCAACACCTCCAGATGAAGAACGGCGACGAGAGCGGCGAGCGCGATGCGCGCCGCGAGAAGCCTTCCCAGCACAGAGTCCACCGCCGCGGCGAGCCAGGGCGCCAGAGGTCCGTAATAGAAGCGAACGTCCCGATAGAGCGCTTCTCCGCGGGAGACGCGCCACGGCACCATGAGCTCGCGGCCGGTGTCGACGAACGGCTCGATCCAGCGATTCCACGAGACCGCGGCGAGGAGGAGAAAGACGGCGTAGGGAAGGAGAACAGCGGCGCGGCGGCTCACGTCGTCGCCGGTCGCGATCGTCCCGCGGCGAAAGCGAGAAGCCCGGCAATCGCAGCCGCGGCCATCGCCCAGAGGAGGAGCCAGCCGGCGGTTGTCGCCGAAGCGGGGGACTGCGGCCGCGAAGGGGACGGCGTCTTCGCCGCTTCCGACCGCAGGCCCCGGATCGCGCGCAGGAACGCGACGTCGCCGACCGGGTCGGGCGAGTGGTCCGCCGCGAGCGCTTTGCGCGCCTCCTCGGCGAGGGCCGCGTTGCCGTCCGCCTTCCGATAGGCGTCGAGCGCCTGCACGCCGGCGTCCCGCCGGAACGCGCCGGACACGGCGCGCGATTCGCTCTCCGAGACGAGCGCGAGCCGGTGCGCGAGGAGCTCCGCTGCCAGACGCGCGGCAGCCGCCGGTCGCACCGCGGCGGCTTCGAGCGCGGCGGCACGGTCGAGTCGCGCCGCCAGCGCGGCGCGAAAGGAAAGGAACGCGGCGAGAGCGAGTCCGGCGGCGGCGATTCCGAGAACGGCCGAGAAGATCGTGAGCGCCCCGCTCCGCATGGAGACGATCGTAGCAAGTGACCGCCTGCGGCGGTCATCCCGAGCGCAGCGAGGGGCCTTCCCCGGGCTACGATTCCGACCGATGCAGGAGAAGATGGCGAGCCGTAACCGTCTCGTGCGCGCGGTCGCCTCCGCGACGTCGCACGTCTGGTTCCCGCTGTCGCTCGCGCTCGCCCGGCGGCTTCCGCGCCGGCTGCTTCGGGCGATCTCCCGCCAGACGACGATGCGCTTCATGCAGCTCCGGCCGAAATATCAGAAGGCGCTGCGCGCGAACCTCGCGGTCATCCTCGGCCGGCCGACGGCTTCCCGCGAGGTTCGGAGCACAGCCCGGAACCTGCTCGACGCCCATTTCACTGCGTGGATCGACTTCCTTCACTTCGCCACCCGGCCGCCCGAAGAGGCCGCGAGGCTCGTCGAGAGCGTCGTTGGCTATTCGCGAATCGTGGAAGCGCGCGAGCAGGGGAACGGCGTGCTGCTCCTCACCGGGCACCTCGGCAACTGGGAGATCGGCGGGCTCATGCTCGCCGAGATGCGGCAGCCGATCCACGTCGTTCTCGTTCCCGACATTTTCCCGGCCGTCGAGCGGGCGCGCCGGGCGCTTCATGAACGCGCGGGCATTTCCGAGATTCGCGTCGACCGAAGCTTCGCGCCCACGCTCGCGGTGCTCCGCGCGTTGAAATCGAACGCGATCGTCGCGATGCAGGGCGATCGCGACTTCAACAACACGGGGATCGCGGTCCCGTTCTTCGGAAAGGAAGCGTTCTTTCCGAGAGGACCCCTTCTGATGGCGATGTCCACCTCCGCAACCGTCCTCCCGGCGTTCATCGTCCGCGTCCCTGACGGCCGCTACCGCGCGATCGTCGAAGAGCCGCTCGCGATCGTCAGGGAAGGGGACCGGGAGACCGCGCTCGCGGAAAACGTCCGGCGCTACGTCGCGATCCTCGAGCGCTACGTCGCAGCGAACCCCGAGCAGTGGTACTGCTTCTATCCGTTCTGGGAGGACCCGAGCCGCGGCCCGTCCCCGTCATCCTGAGCGAAGCGAAGGATCCCTTGCAAATCGAGGGATTCCTCGGGTCTTCGACCCTCGGAATGACAGGCACGGGTCAGAGCCGCGGCCGGCGCGCCGAGACCGCGGCGACGAAGAACGCGTCGTAGTGTCTCGCGAGGCTCTCGACGTCCGGGAGGATCTCCGGCTTCTCGAATCCCGCGGCGGCGAGCGAACGCCTCCAGTTCTGCGGCGTCAGGAAACCGTGGTTCGGGCGCGTCACGGAATCGGTCGTGACGCCGGTGAAGTTCTCGAGGAAATTGAATACGAACTCGACGTAGATCGGCTGTCCCTCGAAGGGACGAACGCACTCCGAGAAAACCGCGATGCCGCCCGGCCGGAGCGT
>Ga0114129_10007159_pt1 | contig 15875 bp, 11 predicted proteins | sample RhiMetdeltSRZDD1_FD_80071 | JGI IMG/M metagenome (GOLD analysis project Ga0114129, IMG submission 80071) | Populus rhizosphere microbial communities from Tennessee, USA - Rhizosphere MetaG P. deltoides SRZDD1 (version 2) (version 2) | ecosystem: Host-associated > Plants > Roots > Rhizosphere >... | reverse complement strand
TCAGCGTGGTGTTGATTGTGATCGGAGCGTTGTTCACCCGCGCGTTGAGCGAGGCTACCTCCGTCGACGCTGGCTTCGATGCACGCAATGTAGAAGTCGCATCGCTCGATTCGTCTTTGCTCGGCGATGCACCTGCGCCGGTTCTCGGCGTCGTGCGCGACTTGCTGGATCGTGTGCGACAGCTTCCCGGCGTCGAGTCGGTGTCGGTCGCGAGAACGCTGCCGCTGGCAGCGGAGACTCTGGGATTTGGGCTGTCCTTGCCGGGTGCGGTCCCCGCGCCAGGGCAACTGTCCGCGGACGTTCCGGCCACCGGCAACGTCGTCGAGCCTGGCTACTTCGCGACGATGCGTATCCCGCTCGTCTCCGGGCGCGATTTCACGGAGCAGGATTCAGCAGGTGCGCCGCTCGTCGCCATCGTCGGCGAAGCCGCGGGGCGACGCTTCTGGCCCGGGCAGAGTCCGATCGGCCAGCAGCTCGTCATGTCTGGCGCCACCGCGGGCACGAAAGAGCTGCGCCAGATCGTCGGCGTCGCAAGGGACCATCGCTCCAGCAGCCTGGACTTTGGAGCGGTGCCGTTCGTTTACGTGCCATTTCGACAGCGTCTCATGTCGAGCATGACCCTCGTCGTGCGAACCTCAGACGGCCGGCGGGTAGCAGGCGACATACGTCGACTCGTCGCGTCCATAGACCCTGCGTCTGCGGCGGTCTCTCCGCAAACCCTCGCACAGGTCATCGCGGTCAGCCTCACGCCGCAACGGATCGTCGCGTACGTCGCTGGAAGCCTTGGCGTCGTCGGCGTGTTGCTCGCGGCAATTGGCATCTACGGCGTGGCCGCGTATACGGCAGCGCAACGCACCCGCGAGATCGCGATACGCGCCGCGCTCGGCGCACAACGGCGCAGCATCATCGGCATCGTGCTGCGGACAGCAGTCGCACTGACCACGATCGGGGCCGTGATCGGATTGGCACTGGCCAGTCTGGCAGGACTGATCCTCTCAATGTTGCTGGTCGGTGTATCGCCGATCGATCCGATCGCTTGGCTCGCCGCCGTCATCCTCTGCGCGGGAATGGCTCTCACCGCGTGTGCGATACCGGTTCGCCGCGCGATGCGGATAGAGCCAAATGAGGCCTTGAGGTACGAGTGATGGCTCGCATAATCAGCTTCTGGCGAAACGTCCTGCATCGCGGGCGGATCGAACGCGACCTCGACGACGAAGTACGCGCGGCTCTCGAGCTGCTGATCGACGAGAAGAGGCGCGCGGGCCTGAGCGAGGCGCACGCTCGCCGCGCGGCGGCCATCGAGCTCCGCGTGGAATCGGTCAAGGAACAAGTACGTGACGCTCGAGCGGGATCCTTCGTTGAGACACTTCTGCAGGACGTCCGCTACGCGGCGCGGCTCCTTCGGCGCAACCCGCTATTCGCGCTGACGGCGGCGCTGTCGCTCGCGATCGGGATCGGCGCCACGACGACGGTCTTTACCGTCGCCAACGGCGTGTTGCTCAGTGTGCCATCGGGTGTTTCCGAGCCCTCGCGGCTCGTGGATATCGCTCGTGTTGAAGAGGGCGATTTCGGTGTCGAGCCGATTCCGTATCCCCAGTACTTGGCCGTGAAGCAGCAGGCCACCACGCTCGAGGATGTCTATGGGTACGAGTTGAACCTCGAGTCTTTGAGCCTTCGTCGCGATGACAGCAGCGAACGTGTGTTCGGCACGTTTGTGACGATGAATTTCTTCAACGTGCTTGGAGTGCGTGCTGCGGCAGGGCGTCCGTTTGGCGCGCAAGATCCTGAACGCTCCGGCGACAGTCCGATCGTCGTCCTGAGCCATGCGTTCTGGACACGACGGTTCAACCGCGACTCGGCCATCGTCGGCAAGACATTGACGTTGAACGGCCAACCACTGACGGTCGTCGGCGTCGCCGAGGAGGCCTTCCGCAGCATGAGCATCCTCGCGCCCGAGGTGTGGCTGCCTGCCGTGGCGATTCCTCTGCTTCACCCCGAGAGCCGTCTTGATTTCAGCCCGTCGAACTTGAAGAACACATGGCAATTGATGATGGGCGGACGGCTCAAGCCGGGCGTCTCGAGGGCGCAGGCATCCGCGGAGGTCAACGCGATTGGTCGCGCACTCGAGCGCGAGAGTGCTCCGCTCTACGAGACGCTGATTCCTGCCGGAATGCCGCCGAAAGGCCCGATGAACTGGAACGCCGTGACCTCGTCGCCGATTCCATCCGGCCTTCGCCTCGCGGCCGCAGGCTTCCTCGCGCTGCTCATGGCCCTCGTGTCCGTCGTGCTGCTGATCGCGTGCGCGAATCTTGCCGGCGTACTTCTCGCGCGGGCGACCGTCCGTCGTCGTGAAATCGCCGTCCGAGTCGCGACAGGGGCGGGCCGCGCGCGACTGATTCGACAACTGCTCACGGAGACTGCGCTGTTGTTCGTGCTTGGTGGCTCAGTCGGCTTGGTGCTCGCGCGGGGCATGACGTCGCTCCTCCTCTCACTCTTGCCGGCGTTTTCGGTGCCCGTGACGCTCTCGGTCCCGCTCGATGGTCGGGTCGTTGTTTTTTCGCTGGTGCTCTCGCTGGTCGCCGCGCTGTTGTCCGGTCTCGCGCCGGCCCTTCACGCCTCGAAGACCGACGTGGTCTCGGCACTCAAGGACGATTCGCAAGGACCCGTCGACAGGCTGCGTCTTCGACACGCCTTCGTGGTGGCGCAGGTCACGTTCAGCATCCTGCTCGTCGTCATTGCAAGCGTGCTCGTTCGAGGATTCAACGGCGTGATCTCGATCGATCGCGGCTTCGATCCACGCGATGTCGACGTCGCTTCGGTGGACCTGTCGATGGCTGGGTACACCGGAGCGACCGGGCCCGCGTTTGCACGCCAATTGCTCGATCGCGTTCGCGCGCTGCCCGGCGTGCAGCATGCGACACTGGCGGATCGAGCGCCTGGACCAGCCGGGATGAGCCGAGGTGGTCTGACAGTCCCAGGTTCGGTGCCTCCGCCCGGCCAGCGATATTTCTTCGCGAACTGGACCATCGTGGACTCCGGGTATTTCGAGACGCTGCGGATTCCGTTTGTGGCAGGACGGGACTTTGGTCCCGGTGACCGGGAGAACGCGCCCGCCGTGGCGATCGTAGGTGAGGGAGCTGCGCGACGTTTCTGGCCCGGCAAGAACGCTGTCGGACAAACGCTTTACGTGAACGTACCGAGCCAACAGCCGGCGCCGCTCACCGTGGTCGGTGTCGTGCGCGATCTGCGATTTGACGGACAGCCCCGAGGCACGGTGGCGCTGTATGTTCCGATGCAGCAGCGGTACGTCCCGACCCTGAGCATCCTGGCGCGTACTGCGAGCGGCCAACGTGCGTCCGGAGATCTTCGCGCGCTTGTTGCGGCCTTGAATCCGAACCTGCCCGTGCTCGACGCGCAGACTCTCGAGAGCCAGCAGGATGGGCCCGTGCAGACACAGCTGCGGATTGCGGCGGCCGTCGCCGGGAGTGTCGGGCTCGTGGGTCTGCTGCTGGCTGCGATCGGGATCTACGGCGTGACCGCTTACGCCGTGACTCAGCGCACACGAGAGATCGGCATTCGCCTCTCACTCGGCGCGACGCGCGCAACCGTCGTCACCATGGTGCTGCGACAAGGCATGATGCTGGTGGCGATCGGATCTGCGATCGGGCTCGTGCTGGCGCTCGGTGCGGGCAAGGTGTTGTCGGGAGCCCGCTTTGGTGTGCCTCCCCCCGATGCGCCTCTGTTCATTGGCGCTGCCGCGCTGTTCGCGCTCGTCGGACTCTTCGCATGCTACATGCCTGCACGTCGTGCCACGCAGATTGGCGCGATGCAAGCGCTCAGATACGAGTAGGGCAGTGTAGGGCGGGCCTTGCCTTATAGACCCGCCGACGGATCAGCGAGGAGCAACTCGAGCGGCGACGCCCCGTGGTGACGCCGTCGTATGTGTTGTGCGGTTGCGTCGAACCGGCGATGCGCGCGACGCCGCAAGCGTCGGATCGCCGCAAGACCCAGCGGCCAGTGCGTCTCCACAGCGCGCCTGAACGGTCGCGTGAATCGCTCGGGATGTTCAGCGATCACACCCACCACGAGCGACCGGCAGTTGCGCCGAATGAGATCCATGCAGTCGGCCTGTTCGCTCGACCCGACAGAACCCGTCGTATCGAGTACCCGATCCATGAAGTGGATCAGCTGCGCCGTCATTCGATCCAAGGGACCTCGTTGGGCAGCGATCGTGAAGAGCGTCTGATGACCAGCCTCGAGGTCGGTCCCCACGTCCTGGAGATCGTCGAGCAATTGGAGGAATACGCCGTACCCGAATGCGAAGCGTTCTTCGGCGGGTGTCGCCTCCCCGGCGATGAGATAGAGATCGGCCAGCACCGAGGCGCCGCCTTTCGTGACGCTGATATCGAGCAGCGTCCAGTCCGAGAGCGAACGCCCGCGCTGCTGCTGCAGGCTTGCGATCTGGCCGCGATGTATCGCGAGGACGCTTTCCCAGACGTCCGGATAACGATGACGTGGAAATGCACTTTCGATCTGACCGACCAGCTCGAACGCTCTTGCCTCTGATTCGTTCGTCCCAGAGAGCCGCATGCCAATCAGTCGACGCCCGAGACGATCGTTGAAGTCTCGTTTGTCGGCAGCGGCGAGGTGGGGCGCATCGAGCAGATTGTCAGTGACCGGATACAGCATGCTGTAGGCGAAGAGGCCAGGCGTCAGCGCGACCGGCCGCCCGAGCGACATCTGCAGGCTGTTGCCGATCCAGACGTTCCGGAGGGCCTGCCACAGATCGTCGAGCGACAACTGTGGATCGAATGCGCGGGCTCTCCGGGCGAACGATGCCGCTGCGTCATAGAAAGCATCGCCGAACAGGAGCCGACGATAGCCGTCGGGCCATCCGAAGTGTGCCTCACCAAACGTCTGCAGCCGTGCGCGAGTCTCGTCTCGCCATGGCCCTTGCAGCTCTTTGTCGTCCGGGTAGGCTTCGACGCGACCGGCGAGCTCGTCGGTGAGGTGTCGGGTGGCTCGCGCGTTTGCCCAACGCCTGCGCCAGGTCACGTGTGGACCGAGGTGTGGGAGATCAGTCGGCGCGGAGCGCCACAACGCGATGGCCTCGTCTCGTAGCGGCGACAAACGCGTACCGAGAGTCGGAGGATGCGTGATGTAAACGCGCGGCTGGACGGCCATCGAGTCGTGACGCTCTGGCACCAACTACGCGAACCGGGGCTGAATCGTTCCCCTGGAGAGGAAGCGACTATCGCGAAGGGCTACCGAGCACCGCCGAGCGCGTAGATGTGGAACCGTGAGTTCTCGTAGGCGAGGGGGAGGTCGAGACGAGCCTCGGTCACGAGGAAATGCAAGTCGTAGGTCGAGGCCAGCTGCATGGCTCGGGCGACCGTGAGGCTGGTGAAGTCTCCGATGGCGGCGGTTCGCTCGACGACCCGCTGTGCCACATCCCGCGAGTAGATCGCGATAGCCGAGTCCTTCACGTCTTCGAGAAACACGTCTCGCATCGCCGACACCCTGACACTGGTCTCGTATTTCCACGCGTGCCCGGGATCGGCGAGCACGTGCGTCGTCACGGGCTGACGCGCGATCCACCGCATCGCGTCTTCCCAGGGTGAGTCCCTGAGGTGCAGTGCGACGAGCGGCCGCTCGCGATGTTCGACGAGCATGACGTACCCGCCGCGCGTGATGGAGATCAGGATGAGCACGATCGCCACACCCTTGGCGAATCGACGATCGGTCACGAGCGCCAGGAGGTACACGGTAGCGAGCGCGTCGACGAGCCAGAAGACACGCGAGATCTGCAATTGAACGGGAAAGGCGAAGCGGGCGACGACGAGCGGCAGTGTCACGAGGAACAACGCGACGAGCGCGGCGGCGCCCCAGACGAGCGCAGTATCTTCAGCGCGTGCGTCGCTGCGGCGTATGCGAACACGATGGACCCACCAGAGCACTGCGAGCACGCCAAGATTTGCGACCCACGCCCAGAGAGGCCACTGAGAGGCGAAGAGCGAGTCCTTGCTTGCGACGGCCTGCAGCCAGATGTCGTCCATGCGTGTCAACGAGGATCGAAGCGGGCCTGTCGTCAGCGCCCAGCCACCGACGATCGCAAGAGCGGCAACGCCGACGGCCGCGAGACGTCGCAGCTGCGGCTCGAGGACGACCATCGCCATGCCAATCAGAATCGAGAACCACAGGGCGGTGGTCACATGAATCAGCGCGCTTGCCGCAACCAGCGAAATTGCGAGCCACGTACGTCGGCGAAGGAGTGCGGCGACGGCCAGCAGGCCGAGTCCGAACGCCAGCATTCGAGGATGAAAGTACGGCTCGAATGAGTTGGCGCTCGTTCGGGGAATTCGATGGCGCAGCGTGAAGGCCGCTGCGAGGGCCATGGTCGTCCAGCGGGTCGTATACACACCATTGCCGATGGTCACCACGCCTGTCCAGATCAGGGCGAGCGACAGAAGATACCCGATGAAGAACAGCAGATCGAGCGGAGCGGACGTGACCCGTGTGAGCGCAGCGAAGGTCTCGTCGGTGATCATCAACCGTCCCTGCGCGTCGATGAGGGCGCCATCACGAGGAAACAGCGCAGGGTCCAGTGCACGCGCGACGACGGGAATGTAGAAGGCCTGATCGGAGACGCCGTATCGATATCCGGCGCCGTTAGCCGTGGCGAGCACCGCGAAGAGGATGCCACCGGCGACCCATGCCGCGAGCGGCCAACGAGACACTCAGAAGCCACCCTCGTCCGCGCTCGGCCCATAGGTCGAGGGGAGAGGCACATCCTGCAATCGGAGATACACGCCCAGCTGTGCACGATGATGAATCAAGTGACTCATCACGAACGATCGCCAGACGGCGTGCTTCGGCATCGAGAAAATGACGTGACCCTCACGTTTGAGCGCCCACGGGACTTTCAGCTCTGCGTCCGATTTGCCCACCAGCGCCGCGCGCGTCGCCATGACATGGGCGTCGAACAGCGCCAACACATCCGAGCGAGTGTGGAGCGGCGCCAACGGCGGCATCAACGAGACGTCGATCTCCGACTCGTTGAGCGTCGCTGCCCCCCACATCGGAATCGTGGCCACGTGCTGCGCCAGCTGTCCGAGCGAGTATGACTTCGGATGCGGCTTCCACTCGAAGCGATCCTCGGGCAGGCGCTCGAGCAGTTTGCGCGTCACGCCCATCTCGTGATCGAACTCGGGCAGCAGCGCGTCGACCAACGGCATGGCCTACTCGGATGATCGACCGAAGTTCACTTTCGGCACTCGCTCCGCCTCCGGAGGCGCGTTGAAGAGCGGATACTCCTTGAATCCGAAAATGCGCGCGGTGACGTTGGACGGAAACGAACGTCGTGAGACGCTGTACTGCTGCACGCGCTCGTTGTATCGCATCCGTTCGACGGCCAGCCGATTCTCGGTGCCCGCCAGTTCGTCCATGAGGCGATTGAACGATTCGTTCGAGCGCAGCTGCGGGTAGTTCTCGACGATGACGAGCAACCGTGCCAGCGCGGTGCTCTGCTCGTTGGCGGCCTGAATGCGCTCTTCCGGCGTCTTCGCGCCAGCCAGCTTCGCGCGCGAGTCAGCGATCTGCCCGAACACGTCTCTCTCCTGCTGTGCGGTGCCCTTCACGGTCTCGACGAGGTTTGGAATCAGATCGTTTCGTCGCTGCAGCTGGTTTTCCACCTGCGCCCATTGGGCCTTGATGGCTTCTTCCTGAGTGACGAACCGATTGTACGAGCAGCCAGACAGACTCGCGGCGAACGCCACGAGCACGACGGCCACACCAGTCTTACGAATCAGCGTCATTGCAGCACTCCTCATACCGACCTTAAACCTTTGACCTTTGACCTAGCCTTTGCCCTTTGACGTTTGACCTTTGACCTTTGACCTACCAAGACCCTCCCCCGCCACCTCCGCCGCTTCGGCCGCCGCCAAAGCCACCAAAGCCACCGCCGAATCCTCCGCCGCCGCGGAACCCGCCGCCGAATCCTCCGCCAAATGGTCCGACGCCGCTGTTCCAGCCGCCCCACCCGCCGCCCCAAAATCCTCGCCGTCGCCTGCGCAGGCGTCCCACGATGGCGTTGATGACGATGAATGCAATGAACAAGCCGAGGAATGCGCTTCCACCGGCACCTGTGGCGGGCTCACGGCGTCGAGACCGCTCGGGCTGCACTCCGTCCAACGTGATGTTCCGGCCCTCTGCCACGCGGCCGATGATGCGAGACACGCCCGCCAGCAGGCCTGCCCCGTACTCACCGCGTCGGAAATACGGGATCATGATCTGCCGCGTTGTCTCTCCGGCAAACCCATCGGTGATGAACGGCTCGAGGTCATACCCGACTTCAATCCTCGCGCTTCGATCCTTCACGGCAACGAGGACGAGGATGCCGTTGTCCTTTCCCTGTTGCCCGATGCCCCGGCCGTGGTTCTCGAACATCTTCACGGCGTATTCGCGGATGTCGGAGGGCTGCGTCGTCTCGACGGTGGCGACCACCACAACATCGCCAGACGCCTGCTGCAGCGATCGAATCAGCGCTTCCATCTGCCTTGCGCTCTCGGCATCGATGACGCCAGCGAAATCATTCACCGGGCGCGTCAGCTCTGGAGGCAGTTCCTGTGCACCCACCGCGGTGGCCAGGAAGAACAGGAAGAAGAAAACGATCACAAGATCCTGGCTACACGCGCCAGGTATCGACCGCGCGCGCCAATTGTTCAACCGCGGCGAGGTACTCGGGAAACAGCCGCGCGGCGTCGACGGCGGTAACGGCTGATTGCTGTTCGAGGGAAAGGATGTCGGCCACGAGCTGTTCGGGCAGCTGCGCTGCGCGCGCACCCATACGTGTGGCTTCGGCACGATCATTTGTAAGGACGCCAGTCAGCCTGGCAACGTTCCGAAGCAGAGCCGTGAACCCGGGAGCCGACGCGGTAACCACGTGGGCAATCGCGCCGGGACGTCCCCCCGATTCGATGAATGCTTCCCTGAGGTGCACCAGGTGACTCTTCGCCTGCGTCTCACACGCGCGCCGGAGATCGTCGGTCGAGATCACAACGTCGAGAAACGGGTTCTCGCCGACGACGCGCTCGTGGGCGCGAATAATTTCGCCGTACTCGAGTGGAAACGCATCGAGCGATCGCCGGAACTCGCTCTCCGGCAATAGCAGCGGCGTGGCCACGTGCGCGCGTTCCCAGCGCGAGGCGTACTGCGCGCAACGTTGCAGATCCTCGGCCGTCAGGCTGCTGACCAGCGCCATGCAGGTCAATGGAGCGTCGGCGTTCCCCTCGACGTGGGGCCCGTACGCTACCAGCGATCGCAGTCGTGGTCCGAACACCGAACGAAGATCCGCGGCCAGCGCTTCCGCCGCCGCGTGCCACGTCGCAATCACGTCTTCATTCTAGTGTTCCGGCCGCGTCATTCGCGGAGTTATGTTGCGAATCACGCGGCCGGGACACTAGGTGGACCTGCCCGCAGGCCGTAGACCGAAGACTGTAGACAGTGGCTCTGTGACCCGAGACATACAATACGACCATGCAGCTGCGCGAGCTGAACATCGGGTGTGTCGGCGGTGGCACCGGCCTGCCCAGTCTCCTCGGAGGACTGAAGAGCAATCCGTGGCTGCGCTTGAACGCTGTGGTCACGATGTTCGATAGCGGTGGCAGCTCAGGCCAGCTCCGCGACGAGCTGGGTGTGCTCCCGCCAGGTGACGTGCTCAAGTGCGCGCTCGCCTTGTCGCGCAACGAGCGAGAAGCGCGAAATGTCCTGTTGGCGCGATTGCCGACGCTCGAGCAGCACGATCGCCTGGCCGGTCACACGGGCGGCAACCTGCTGTTGTCGATGATGGAGCGCTACAGTGGCGACTTCCTGGCAGCGGTCGATGCGCTGCGCATGCTGCTTGGATGCAGGGGCCACGTCTGGCCAGTCAGCGTCGAGTCCGCGTCGGTCTGCGCGGAGTATGGGGATGGTACTCAGACGCGCGGCGAGGTCGAAGTAGACGCGGGCCAGTCACGCGGCCACGAAGTGAGGCGGCTCTGGCTCGAGCCGCAAGTGTCGATTCACCCGGCGGTGGCCACCGCGATTCGATCGTTTGATGCCGTCATCATTGGCCCCGGCAGCTTCTTCACCAGCCTCCTGCCGCCGCTGCTCGTGCGCGGCGTGAAGGAGGCGCTCGCTGACGTACGCGGTCCGATCATCCTCATCACGAACCTCCTGACGGAGGGGCGGGGCATGGAAGGATTCACATCGGCCGAGGCGGTGCGTTGGGTCACGCGCGCGCTCGACCGTCCCGTCGACGTGGTGATCGCCAACAACGCGCGGCCGCCGGACCTCGTGCTGAAAGAGTACGCCGCGGAACATAAAGCGCCGCTCGAGCTCGGCGATCTCGACGCGGGAGTCGAAGCCGTACTCGGGCCGTTCTGGACGACTGACATCGCCCGTCACGATCGACGTCGTCTGTCGTTCGCGGTCTGGTCGGTTCTCAGCCAAAGGCTTCTGAGCGTGGCAATCGTTCAAGCGGTCCAAGCGTGAAGTGTGCGAAGGTGCAAGCTGCGAAGGTGCGACGTGCGAGCTTGACGTACGTTGGGGCCCGCCTTCCCAGGCCTGAGCGTAGTCGAAGGCAGGCGGCCCTGAGGCTAGAACAACGACCCCGACGCACTTCCCATCATCTGCTGCCGGACCATCGGGATCGGCGGACCACCATACGTCAGGAACTGATCGTGAAATTGCCGCCACGCCTTGCGGCCGCCGCGAGGGGCGGTCCAGTCGTCGCGCAGCTTGCGAATCATCAGCTTGCCCATCGTGTAGTCCAGATAGGCGGGATCATAGGTACCCCGCGCCGCTTGCTGACGAGCGGTACCAACGTCGCTGAACGCCTGTTCCCGAAACATCTTCTCCGATTCGGCGACGGTCATGCCCTTCGTATGCAGACCGATGGCCGAGAGAAACCGGACGTTGCGCAAGAGCGCGTTCGTGAGTTGTCCGACGTGGGTTTCCGCCGAGCTGTTACCGAGCCCCACGTCCCACATCGCTTCTTCCGCGTAATGTGCCCAGCCTTCCGCGAACGCGTAGCCGACAAAGATCCGTCCGACGATCGATTCAGTGCGATTCGAATGCAGGAACTGCAGGAAGTGGCCTGGCCAGACTTCATGGACCGACGTGAAGAGTAAATCCGCTTGCCCGGGCAGGTAGTCGCGCTGTTCTTTCGGTGACCACGACGGATCAGGCGGCGCGATGTAGTAGACGGCTGGCGATCCCTTCTCGTACGGACCGGGAATATCGATGTATGCGAAGTTCGCGCGGTTGTAGGGGGGCGCTTCGTTGACGAGCGCCTCCTCGGGTCCAGGAATCGTGGCGAACCCGGCATCCTGCACGAACTTCTTGAGCTGCGTCAGTTGCACGCGCGCACCTGCAACGGCGCCACCCTTCGGCTTGTTGGCGTTCATCTTGTCGATGCAGGCGGTCAGGGTCGCACCGGACGCGAACGCGGCGCAGGCCTCTTTCAGCGCGGCCTGGTTTCGTTCGAGATCCGCGCGGCCAGCGGCTTCGAGCTCGGCGAGCGGCGTGGCGACGCGCTCGGTGTCGTAGAGCATCTTGGCGAACTTCTCCGCCCCAAGGGCGAAGCTCGCCGACGCGCTGCCGCGCTGCGACTCCAGCCACGATGCAAGGTCCGCGATCGCTTGTGCAGCGCCGTCATTGGCCTCTTTCAGCGCAGCTTGGGCAGACGGGTCCTGCACGCTCGCAAAGATGGCGGGGACGTCCTTCTTGAAAAAGTCAGCGAACCCCTTGAACGCGGAAATGCCTCGTTCGACAAGGGGGAGCGACAGGGGCGTTCGCATGTTGGCGCGAATCTGCGCCGCCGCTCGTTGCACCGACTTTGCGTATGTCGTGTACGCGCGCATCCGCACGTCGAGCGGAGCGTACGTGCGTGTCAGATATGGGCTCGGGTCGAGACCATCGAGGATCCAATCGAGGTAAAACGCCGGGTTGGCAAAAGGGGCCTGTGCGGTTTCGAGCCAGTACAGATCGCGGTCCATGCGTTGGGCGAAGAGGTCGCGCTCGAAACGCGCGGCGCTGTCGAGAGACGCATCCGATACGGACAGCGCGCGGTCCTTGGCGGCATGGAGTCGCCGAATCTCCGCTGCGATGCCTTCAGCGGACCAGTCGGGCAACACGCCGTCGTACTCGTGGCGTCCCTGCACCACAGCAAAGGCCGGATGCGCTTTGAGGTAATCCTCGACGAGCTGTTGGCGAATGTCAGACCAGTGCGGAGTCGCCGCCGCGGGTGCCGATTCAGGCTGCGCGCTGCACGCCGCCATCACCACCGTCAGGCTCGCAAACCAGAGGACGCGCGATCGGTCGGTCATTTCCGTGTGCTCGTTTTCACCGCGCTGGCCTTCTTTCGTGAGGCGGGCTTCTTCGTCGTCGTCGGTTTCGTTGCCTTCGGCCGACTCGCCGGCGCCGCTCGGAGCTCCAATGCGCGTTGAACGATGCGCTCGAACATCGCGCCGGTCTCGCCGCCTTTCGCGGGTCGATTGGATCGCCAGATATCCGGGTTGTCTTGTGACAGGATGTCGGCGAAGTCGCCTTCGCTCTTCACGCTCAGCGGTGCGAACTCGGTGATGTCGATCGCGCCGGCCCACTCATCGCGGTGTTTGATCAGCAGCCATGGCTCGCCGCTCTCCCCGCCACCGGCGTAGCGTCCCTTCGTGCGCACGAGCACCCACGATCCTTTCAGCTTGTATCCGTCGAGCGTGAACTTCAGGTCGCCCTTTGCCAGCGACGCATCGACATCATCGGATTCCGGCGTCCACGTTCCGCGATCCCACAGCACGACGATGCCCGCGCCGTAACCGGACGGAATGACACCTTCGAACTCGCCGTAGTCGACCGGATGATCCTCGACGTGCATCGCGAGCCTCTTGATCGTGGGATCAAGCGCCGGGCCCTTGGGTACGGCCCACGAGAGCAGCACGCCGTTGTGCTCCAACCTGAAGTCGTAGTGGAGATGGCTGGCCAGATGCTTCTGCACGCAGAAGAAGCGCGGCGTTCGCCCGCCGGGCGACCGGCGCGCCTTCGTTCCCGCAGGCTCCGGCGATTTTGAGAAATCACGTTTTGCGCGGTACTTGTCGAGCGGCATCGTCAGACTCGATCGTCTGCCAGTGACACCCGCGATCGCCTCTCACCCATGAGCCGGCGAAGAGGTTTCACGAGGAAGAACATGACGAGGGCCGTTGCAAGCAGCACGCCGGTGACCACGCCGAAGAGCGTCTCGAGCGGTGTCGTGCTGAAGAATCCGGCGGCCCAGCCAGCGAGCTTGTTCCCGAATGCGTTGGACAGAAACCAGACGCCCATCATCATGCCAACGATTCGCACTGGCGCGACCTTCGTGACAGCGCTCAGTCCCACCGGGCTCAAGCAGAGCTCGCCGAACTCGGACACCATGTAAGAGATGATGAGCCACCAGGGGCTGACGCGCACGCCCTCGCTCGCCTGTGCTATCGATCCCGCCGGCACGAGCACGAGGAATGACAGCGCCATGAAGAACAGACCGAGTGCGAACTTCGCGGGCACCGAGGGCTCACGAGGACCTAGACGCACCCAGGTCCACGCGAATATCGGCGCGAGGAGAATCACGAAAATCGCCGGCACCGATTGGAACCAGGACGAGGGGAACGAGATCCCGAACAGCTCGAGACGGGTGTAGCGGTCAGCGAAGAGATTCAACGTCGAGCCAGCCTGCTCGTACGCGCCCCAGAAAAGAATGGCCACGAGGAAGAAGATCACGATCGCGCCGATGCGCTTCCACTCGTCGCCTGAAAACCCAAGCACTCCGCCAGTCGTTGTCGTGGTGGAGGCGCCAGGAGCGGTTGTCGGTCGTGGCTGCGCGGCCAGGCGATCGAGCGCAGGCTGGAGACGCTTCTTGCCGACGATGTACTGCGTCAGGCCGAGAGCCATACCAACGCCGGCGCATGCGAACCCGAGGTGCCAGTCGACACGCTGCGCGAGATAGCCGGCAATGAGTGGGCCGATGAATGCACCCAGGTTGATGCCCATGTAGAAGAGCGAGAAACCTGCATCGCGACGCGCGTCCGCCTGGTCGTAGAGCGATCCGACGAGGGTGCTCACGTTTGGCTTCAGCAGCCCGGTGCCGATCACGATGAGCGCGAGGCCCGCGTAGAAGAAGGGCAGGGGAGGGAATGCGAGCGTGAAGTGTCCAAGGGCGATGACGATGCCGCCGATCAGCACGCTGCGGTATTGACCAATGAACCGGTCAGCGACGAGACCGCCGAGGATCGATGCGCCCCAGGCGCTGCCGGTGTACGTGCCGTAGATGGATGCGGCGTCTGCATCGGAGAACCCCAACCCTCCTGACGCCGCCGGGGCGACCATGTAGAGGATGAGAAACGCCCGCATGCCGTAATAGCTGAAACGCTCCCACATCTCGGTGAAGAAGAGTGTGGACAGGCCACGCGGGTGTCCGAAGAATCCGGTCTCTGGCACGTCGGCAAGGATAACGTGGAACAATGAAGCCGTGCGCGCTCTGCTGATTTCCACGTACGACCTGGGTCGGCAGCCCTTGGGGTTGGCATCGCCGGCCGCGTGGTTGCGGCGGGTGGGCGTCGACGTCGAGTGCGTCGACACCTCACGCGACGCACTCAGCGACGAGCAGATTCGCGCAGCAGGTCTCGTGGCGTTCTATCTGCCGATGCACACGGCGACGCGACTGGCCATGCCGCTCGTCGCGCGAATCCGATCGCTCAACCCGGCGGTGGAGATTGCCGCGTACGGCCTCTATGCACCGCTCAATCGCGAGTGGCTCCATGAGATCGGGGTTGCGCACGTGCTCGGCGCGGATGCCGAACAGGAGCTTGTGGCTCTCGTCACAGCCGAAACCGTGGAGCCGAACCCGCAAGGCCGGCGACAGCTCCTCTTCCTCCCGCCCGATCGCACGTCGCTTCCCCCGCTGACGCGTTACGCTGCGCTCCAAATGCCGGATGGCACTCGTCGGGTTGTCGGGAGCACTGATGCGACGCGCGGGTGTAAACATGTGTGTCGTCATTGCCCGATAGTGCCCGTCTACCAGGGGACGTTCAAAGCCGTGCCAGTCGAGGTCGTCCTGCAGGACGTCCACGCGCACGTCGCAGCTGGCGCAGAGCACATCTCGTTCGGCGACCCGGATTTCTTCAACGGTCCGACGCACGCGCGCCGGATCGTTGAGCGGATCGCAAGCGAGTGTCCGGGCATTAGTTATGACGTGACGATCAAGATCGAGCACGTCTTGAAGCACGCGGATCTTCTGCCGCTGCTTCGTCGGACCGGATGCCTGTTCATCACGAGCGCCGTGGAGTCGGTGGACGATGAAGTGCTCGAGAGACTGCTGAAGGGTCACACGCGTGCAGACTTCGTGCGTGCAGTGGGGCTGTGTCGCGAGGCCGGCGTCGCGCTTGCGCCGACGTTCGTGCCATTCACGCCCTGGACGACGATCGAGGGGTATGTGGACCTACTCAATCAGATAGATGCACTGAATCTCGTCGAGGCCGTCGCGCCGATTCAGTTGGCCATCCGGCTGCTCGTGACGTCAGGCTCCCGCCTACTCGAGTTGCCCGAGATCAGAAACGGTGTGGATGGCTTCGATGCGCGCTCATTGACGTGGCCGTGGCGCCATCGCGACCCACGCGTGGACGCGCTGCAGGCCGACATCATGCGCGTTGTCGGCGTCGGCTCGCGAAGGTCGCGCACCGAGCTGTTCGCCGAGATCGCAAAAACTGCTCACTCGGCTTCAAGAACTGCGCACGTTGCTCTGACCCCGGCTCTGACCCCGGCTCTGACCCCGGCTCTGACCCCGGCTCTGACCCCGGCTCTGACCCCGCCCT
>Ga0114129_10007158_pt1 | contig 15875 bp, 16 predicted proteins | sample RhiMetdeltSRZDD1_FD_80071 | JGI IMG/M metagenome (GOLD analysis project Ga0114129, IMG submission 80071) | Populus rhizosphere microbial communities from Tennessee, USA - Rhizosphere MetaG P. deltoides SRZDD1 (version 2) (version 2) | ecosystem: Host-associated > Plants > Roots > Rhizosphere >... | reverse complement strand
ATCGTGCCCGAGCGATACGGCTGGACACGCTTCGCACCGGGCGGCGGATTCCTGCCGGACCTGTTCGACCATCACTTCGTCGTGCACTGGGACATCACGCCCGAGTATGCGACCTCGCCGCAGCTGCCTGGCGTGCGCATTCCGAACGGCGCGTTCATGGGGACGGCGGGCGTCGCGCCGTCGCACGAGCAGTTGCGCCGCTGGTCGGCGCGCGAAGCGGAATTGAAGGCGCGCGGCGGGCGCGTGTTTCCGCCGGACGCGGCGGGGGCCGTGCCGGCGCACGGCACGCCGGCGACCGAGGGGTTGCGCACGATTCCGCCGCGCGAGAACTGCGGCAACGCGGACGTGAAACAGCTGACGAAGGGATCGAAGCTGTTCGTGCCGGTGGCCGTCGACGGGGCGCTGTACTCGGTCGGCGACGGGCACTACGCGCAGGGCGACTCGGAGTGCTGCGGCACCGCGATCGAGATGGGTGCGACCGCGGTCGTGCGCTTCCGCATCCATCGCGGCGAGGCGGCGCGGCGCAAGATCGTGTGGCCGCGCTTCTCGCATCCCGGCTTCTTCCAGGCGCCGGAGCACGCGATGCCGCGTAATTTCATCGCCACGATGGGCATGCCGATCACGGACGAAGGCCGCAACGAGAACTGCGACATCACGCTCGCGGCGCGCAACGCCGTGATCAACATGATCGACCTGCTCGGGGAGCGCGGCTGGACTCGCGAGCAGGCCTACGTGCTGTGCAGCGTGGCGGTCGACCTGCGCGTCAGCAACGTCGTCGACGTGCCGAACGTGACCGTCTCGGCGCTGCTGCCGGAGGACATTTTCACCTCCTGATGCTCAGCCGCCGACGCTGACACTCGGCGAGTGGCTCTACGCGAAATGGCAGGCGAGCTGCACGCCCGGCCGCACCTGCCGCAGCGGCGGCGCTTCCTTCCGGCAGCGGTCGCGTTGCTCCGGGCAGCGGCCGAAGAACCGGCAGACGTTCGGGTCCGGATTGATCGGGCTGCGCGGCTCCCCATGCAGCACTTCGCGGTCGGCGGGGCGGCCGCCGATCGACGGAATCGCGTTCACCAGCGCGCGCGTGTAGGGGTGCCCGGGTCGCAGGAACAGCTCTTCGGCTGGTCCCTGCTCGACGATGCGGCCAAGGTACATGACGATCACCCGGTCGCACAGCATGCGCACGACGTTGAGATCGTGCGAGACGAACAGGTAGCTCATGCCGAGGCTCGCCTTCAGCTCGGCGAGCAGCCGCAGGATCGTCGCCTGCACCGAGACGTCGAGCGCTACGGTCGGCTCGTCCAGCACCAGCAGGTCCGGCTGCAGGACAATCGCGCGCGCGATGCCGACGCGCGCCTTCTGTCCGCCGGAAAGCTGGTGTGGATAGCGCGGCAGCAACTCTTCGGGCAGGCCGACCTTGCGTGCCGTGTCGACAACCTGCCCCGCGAGATTCCCCGCGGTGCCGAGGCGGCGCACCGGCTCGGCGATGGCGTCGAACGCGGTGTGGCGCGGGTTCAGGCTGTCGGTCGCGTCCTGGAACACCATCTGGATCCTGCGCCTGAATTGCGTGCCCGCGAAGCTGCGCGAGGGGATGAAGCCGATATTGCGGCCGCGGTAGATGATGTCACCCGCGGTCGGATCGAGCATGCGCGCGACCAGGCGCACGAGCGTGGACTTGCCGCACCCCGATTCACCGACGAGGCCGACGCTCTCGCCCTCGCCAATCGAGAAGCTGACGTCGTCGACCGCGTGCAAGAGTGCGCGCTTGCCGACCGGGAAGTGCATCTTCACCTCGACGCAATCGAGCACGTTCATAACGGGTTGAAGCAGCGCACGAGATGCCCGGGGTCGGCGATCGACGTCGGCAGCGTGCCCGTCACGCATTCGGGCAGGGCGCGCTCGCAGCGCTCCTGGAAGCGGCAGCTGGGCAAATCGACGCGGCGCAGGTCGGGCAGGTTGCCGGGGACCGACGCGAGCGTGGCGATGCTCTGTCCCGGCGCCGGCGTCGACGCGATTAGCCGCGCGGTGTACGGATGCGCCGGTGCGCGAAACAGCGCCTCGGTCGGCGCCGCCTCGACCATGTGGCCGGCATGCATCACCACGATCCGGTCGCAGTACTCCGAAGCGAGCGCGAGATCGTGCGTGATCAGGATCGTCGCCATGCCGCGCTCGCGAGCGAGGTCGCTCACCAATTGCATGATCGCGGCCTGCGTCGTGACGTCCAGACCGGTCGTCGGCTCGTCCGCGATCAGCAGCTGCGGGTCGCAAGCAAGCGCCAGCGCGATCATCACGCGCTGGCACTGCCCGCCGGAGAGCTCGAACGGATAGGCGCGGTAGCGCCGCTCGGGGTCGGGAATGCGCACTTTCGCCAGCGCCTCGATCGCCTTGGGCTTGAGCTGGTCGCGCAGCGTCGCGCTATGGGTCGCGAGCACGTCCTCGATCTGCCGCCCGACGCGGCGGATCGGATTCAGCGCGGTGCGCGGGTTCTGGAAAATCATCGAGATCTCTCGGCCGCGAACCTGCTGCAGGCTGGACTCGCTCGCGCGCAGCATGTCCATGCCGGCGAAAGCGATCGACCCCGAAGTGATGCGTGCCGCGGCGTCCAGGATCCGCAGCATCGCGAAGCAGAGCACCGACTTGCCCGACCCCGATTCGCCGACGATGCCGAGCGTCTCTCCCTTGGCCACCTCGAGGTTGACATGCTCCAGCGCGTGGACCGTTCCGGAGCGCGTGCGAAACTCCAGCGACAGGTCCCTCACTTCGAGCAGGCTCATGTGCGCATGCGCGGGTCCATCACGTCGCGCAGGCCGTCGCCGAGAAGGTTGAACGTGAACACCGCGAGCATCAGCACCGCGCCGGGGAAGAGCGCCACCCACCACTCGCCCGAGATGATGTAGGTGGCCCCTTCGGCGACCATGATTCCCCACTCCGCCTGCGGCGGGCGCACGCCCAGGCCGATGAACGAAAGCCCCGCTGCGTTGAGGATCGCCCATCCCATGTTGAGCGAGATCTGCACCATCATCGGCGGCAGCACGTTGGGAAAGACGTGCAGCGCGAGCACCCGTAGGTCGGAGTTGCCGGCGAGGCGGGCGGCCTCGACATAGCCCGCGTTGCGGCGCACGTTCACCTCGGCGCGCGAGACGCGGATATAGAAGGGCAGGTTGATGATCGCCGTGGCGAGCACGATATTTGCGACGGTGTTGCCAAGCGCGGCGACGATGCCCATCGCCAGCACGAACAGCGGGAACGCCATGATCGTGTCCGCGATGCGGCCGATGATGCGATCCGCCCAGCCGCCGAAGAAACCCGCGAGCGCACCGAGCGTCGCGCCGATCGCGAACGAGGCCGCGACCGCGCTGACGGCGATGCCGAAGTCGAGCCGGGCGGCGACCATGATGCGCGACAGGATGTCGCGGCCGAGCGAGTCGGTGCCGAACCAGTTGCGCGCCGAGGGCGGCTTGAGCGCGTTCGCGGTGTCGCTCGCGAGCGGATCGTAGGGCGCGATCCACGGCCCGGCGATCGCGAGCAGCACCAGCGCCGTGAACATCAGGAACGCGGCGAGCGTGACCGGGTTCTGCGTGGCGACGTAGCGCACGTGCCGCAGCGTGGCGGCGTTCATCCCTCGATTCCCACGCGCGGGTCGATGAATCCGTAGAGCACGTCGATCGCGAGGTTGAGCGCGACGTAGAGCAGCGCCATCGTCAGGACGAACCCCTGCACGGGCGCATAGTCGGAGGCGACCAGCGCCTCGATCACGTAAGACCCGATGCCCGGCCAGGCAAACACTTTCTCCACCAGAACGTTCGAGCCGAGCAGGAACGAGAACACCATGCCGAGCGTCGTCACCACCGGCAGCAGCGCGTTGCGAAACGCGTATGCGTAGAGCACCTTCGTGCGCGGCAAGCCGCTCGCGCGGGCGGTGCGGATGAACTCGGACGACAGCACGCCCAGCATCGAAGCGCGGGTCATGCGCATCAGCGGCGCCATTACGAACAACCCGAGCGTTACTGCCGGCAACACGAGCTGCCCGCCGCTTGCCCAGAAAAGCGCTGCGTCGCGCGCGAGCAGGCTGTCGACGAGATACAGGCCGGTGACCGTGGGCGGTGGCGAGAAGGCCACATCGATGCGCCCGAGCGGCGACGGTGCGACGCCGAGCAGGAAGTAGAACACGTAGGCAAGCAGCAGCCCGGTGAAGAACGTCGGCAGCGACACGCCCGCAGTAGCGAGGAGGCGGCACAGGTGATCGATCCATGATCCCGGCCGCGTCGCCGCGAGGATCCCGAGCGGCACCGCGACGGAGAGCGCGAGCACGAGGCCGCACAGCGTGAGCTCGAGCGACGCCGGCAGGCGCTGCCGGATCTCGGTGAGGACCGGCTGCCCGGTCGACAGCGAGTTGCCCAGGTCGCCCTTAGCGAGGTCGCGCAGGTAGAGCGCGAACTGGTGTGCGAGCGGCTTGTCGAGTCCGAGGCTTGCACGGATCTGCTGTATCGCTTCCGTGCTAGCCGACGGACCGGCGAAGTAGGCTGCCGGATCGCCGGGCAGCGCGCGGGTGAGCAGGAACGTGACGATCACCACGCCGATCACGTTGGGCAACGCGCCGGCGAGCCGCTTGAGAACCATCCCGATCACGGTGGCAGCAGGCTGACGTGTGCGGCGATAACCCTCCATCCGGCAGGCGCGCGCATCCACGTCTGCATCTGGCGGCCGCGGCGGCCTGTCTCGAGGCGGCGGTATTCGCAGCTTGCGGTCGCGAAGTCGCGGCCGTAGGTCGTGATCGCCGTCTTCAGCAGCGCGCGGCGCAGGTCGATCGGCGGGCGAGCGCTGCGAAACGCAGCGATCTCGGCGAAGCCATAGAGTTGCTCGGCGACGCCGTAGCGGACCGTGTGCGGCGAATCCCAGAAGAGCTCGTCCAGCGTGGCGACGTCGTTCTCGTTCAGTGCCTTTTCATAGCGCGCAAACGCCGCAGTGACTTCGGCGACTACTTCAGGAAGATTCAATTGCACGGGCGACCCGGAAGCAGTGGTCTTCGCGCCAGGGCGCGGCGATGATCTGCATGCCCACCGGAAGGCCGTCGATCTTGCCGACGGGCGCGCAGACGACCGGCAGGCCGATGCAGCTGATCGGCTGGGTCAGCAGGCCGGCGCTCGGCCGCGCCGGCATCTCGCGGCCGCGGATGGAAAACATCTCCTGGCCGATTCTTTGCGCGGGCCGTGGCGTCGCCGGGGCAAGGACCACATCGACCTGCTCGAACAGCGGCATTACTTTGCGGTAGAACCAGCGTCGCACGCGCTGCGCCTGCAGATACCACGCTGCCGGGACGAGTGCGCCCGCGACCAGGCGATCGATGATCATCGGGTCGAAGTCCTGCGGCCGCTTGCGCAGGTTCGGCAGATGCAGCTGGCCGCCCTCGCTCGCGGTGATGACGAATGCGGCCCCGCGTCCGCGCGCGGCTTCGGGTATTTCGATCGTGCGGCGCACGCCGAGTTTCTCCGCCGCTGCGCTCACCAAAGCACACACTTCGGGCTCGGCGTTCTCCTCGAAGTAACCGACCGCGCGCGCTATCCGCAACCCGTCGATGCCCCGCAAGGTTCTGACCGGGTCGCCGTCGTGCATCGCGTCGTAGGCGCCGGCCAGCAGGTCGAGCGTCGCCGCGAGCGGGCCGACATGGTCGAGCGAATTGACGAACGGAAAAACCCCGGTGCGATCGAGCCTTCCGAACGTGGGCTTCAACCCCCAGACGCCACAGAACGAGGCCGGGACGCGGATCGAGCCGTTGGTGTCCGTGCCGAGTGCGAGCGGCACCAGGCCCGCAGCGACTGCGGCGGCCGAGCCGCCGGACGATCCACCGGCGACGTGTTGCGGGTTGCTTGGATTGCGGGTCGGTCCGTAATGTGCGTTCTCGGTCGAGAAGCCGTAGGCGTACTCGTCCATGTTGAGCGTGCCGACAAGGATCGCGCCGGCCTGCTCCAGACGGCGGATGACCGGCGCATCGGCACGCGCCGGCGGCAGCTCGCGATTGATTTTCGAGCCGGCGAGCGTCGGCACCCCCTCGACGTCGAACAGGTTCTTCACCGCGAACGGAACGCCTGCGAGCGGTAGCGCCGGGTCGAGCGCGCGTTCGCGTGCGAGCGCTCTGTCTGCAGTGATTGAAGTGAACGCGTTGATCGCCGGGTCGCGCGCCCGGATTGCCGCAATCGCGTCGGCGATGCTCATCGCGGCGCCGCGCTCAGGGACGCCATTGCGGCGCCAGTTCGTCTTCCGGCCCCAGTTCCACCGCGTTCATCAGCTGGGCGACCTGCTCGATACGCTGCAGGTTGGCGAGGACGGCGGGGAGCCCGAACGCCCCCAGTTCGAGCCCGTTCAGCGCCGCCAGGCGCCGCAGGTCTTCCTCGCCGATCACGCTTTCTCCAGGTCGCGGTAGTCCGGTTGCAGGTGAAACCAGTAGGTGTAGCCGCGGATGTTCTTCTGCATCGCGACGTCGAAATTGGGCTGGGCGAACGGCACGCGCGGCACCTCGTCGAACGCGAGGTTGATGAAGCCGTGCACGTCTTCCTGATACTTCTTGCGATCGGACTCGAAGCGCGCAGCGTCGATCAGCTTGTCCATCGCCGGGTTCTGGTAGCTCATGGTGTTGAACACCGCGTTCTGGCCGTGGTAGCACCAGAAGAAGAAGTACTCGGGATAGTTCAGCCAGCCGCCGAAACGATTGAGGATCAGCGGCATGTCTTTCTTCAGCAGTGCCGCGCGCCAGTTGGCGCCGGGGATCTTCTCGATCCTGCACTTGATGCCGATCAGCGCGAGCGACTCCTGGATCAGGATGCACGCGGGCTCGCTGACCGTCGCTCCGCCGAGATCGAAGGACAGCGTCGTCTCGAACCCGGCCTCGGCGCCGGCCTGCTTCATCAGCGCACGCGCTTTCGGAATGTCGTATGCGTAGCCGTGCGGCTGCGGCCAGTCCGTGCCGCTTGCCTTGTTGTCCTTGTCGCCCCACATGCGCGTAGCGCGCTTGTACATCGCGCTGTCCATGATCTTTTCGTAGGGGATCGCATAGGCGACGGCCTGCCGGATCTTCGGGTTGTTGAACGGCGGCCTCGTGACGTTCATCCCGACATACCAGACTGCGTTCTCGATCGGCACGGTCTGCACGACCAGCTTGCCGGCCTGGCTCATTTCGAGGAAGTCCTTGGGCGGCATCTCATAGGTAATGTCGACGTCGCCTTTTTCGAGCAGCGCGCGGCGGTTGCCGGCCGACGGGATCTCGCGTTGCACGATGCGGCGGATCTTCGGCGACGCGCCGCTTTTCCAGTCGTCGTTGCGCACGTAGACGATCTCCTGCCCAGGGCGCCACGCCTCCAGCTTGTAGGCGCCGCCGCCTGCGACGTTGCTCTTGGTCCAGGCGAGGCCCCAGGGATCTTCCTTGGTCGCGTGCTTCTTCACCAGCTCGGAATTGAAGATGCCTGGCACCGGGACTGCCAGGTCCATCATCGTGAGCTTGTCCTTGCGGATGAAATTGACGCGGAACGTGTAATCGTCGACGACCACGAACTGGTCGGGCCTCTCGATCGAGCCGGCCTTCATCTGGAAGGTCGGGAATCCTCCGACGGTGACCATGCGGTCAAACGACCATTTCACGTCCTTCGCCGTGACCGGTGTGCCGTCGTGGAATTTGGCGTTGCGGCGCAGCTTGAAGGTGACTGATGCTCCGTCGGCGGCGACCTGCCACGACTCGGCCAGCTCGGGCTCGAGCTTGGTGAAGTCGTACATCATGATTCCGCCCGGGCCTTTCTTCTTGCCGAACGTCATCAGGCGGTCGTAGCAGATCCAGGAAACACCGTACGACGGCCGGTTTGCGCCGACGGTGTGGATGTCGAGCGAATTGGGCCCGGTCTCGTTGGCGACGATCAGCAGCTCCTTGCGCCGGTCGCTCTGTGCCAGTGCTGGGTAAGAAAGCGCGGACGCGCCAGCGACCACGGCCGAGTGCAGCAGGAAGTCACGCCGTTTCATTGAGCCCCCTCATCGTTGGCATGCAACTTGTATACAAACCAGCGCACAGAACGAGAGCAGGGAGCGTGCCACAAGCCATAACCCGTTGATCGGGGGAGGATTGGGCGGTTGGGCGCGGAATGCATGGACGCGGTCCGCACCGTCGCGGTGCGCCGCGCGAGGATTGCAAGCACTGAACAGAGGCGAAGCGGTGGCTTAACAGCGACCTAGAAAATGGGGTCCGTCCCCATTTACTGCGAAAGCCGCTTCACCAACTGGTAGAGAAACTCGCGCGAGGCGTAGAGCGACGGAATCGGAATGCGTTCGTCGAGCCCGTGGGCGCGGTAGTCCCCGGGTTCGATGAACAGGCCCGATACGCCGTACACCGGCATGCCGAGATTGCGCAGGATGCGGCTGTCGGTGGCACCGGTGCTCATCGAGGGTATGACCGAGGCACCCGGCCACATGTGCTGAGTGAGCCCTTCCACTGCCTCCATCACGTCGGGTCGGAGCGGCGAGGGCGGGCTCGCGAGCGGCGGATTGAGCTGCTTCACTTCGACTTTCGGGCCGGCGAGGCGCTGCACCTCCGCGTCCACTGCCTGCGCATCGTCGTGCGGCAGGATCCGGCAGTTGATCGTCGCCCGCGCCGACTGCGGCAGCGCGTTCTCGGCGTGACCGCCGGCGAGCATCGTCGCGACGCAAGTGGTGCGCAGCAGCGCGTTGTAGAACGGGTTGCCGGACAGGCGCTCGTAGACTGCGGCGTCCGCAGTGCCGGCGCCCACGGCACGCATGTCTTCGGCCACCGGCCCGCTCGAGAAACGGGCGCTGCGCTCGAAGTAGGCGCGCGTCACTTCGGCGATCCTCACCGGGAAGCGGTGCGCGCCGACGCGGGCGAGCGCCTCGGTGAGCGTGTAGATCGCGTTCTCCGCCCGCGGCACCGAGCTGTGGCCGCCGGGATCGCGCACCAGGAACGAGTAGCTGGTATAGATCTTCTCGGCGACCTGGATGCGGTTGATCAACGGCTTGCCGCCGCGCAGCTCGCCGCCGCCGCCTTCGTTGATGCCGAGCTCGGCGTCGATCAGCTCGCGGCGGTTGTTGGCGAGCCAGTACACGCCGTTGCTCGGCACGTCGCCGCGCTCTTCGTCCGCAGTGAGCGCGAGAATGACGTCGCGCTTCGGCCTGAAGCCCTCGCGCCGCAGCTCGGCGAGGATCGAGACGAACGACGCCGCCATCGCCTTGTCGTCGCCGGCGCCGCGCGCGGTGAAGTAGCCGTTCGTTTCTTGCAGCACGAACGGGTCGGTCTGCCAGTCCGCGCGCAGCGCTTCCACCACGTCGAGGTGCGCGAGAAGCAGCAGCGGCCGCTTGCTGCCGTCGCCCTTCAGCCGCGCGACGAGATTGCCCTTCTTCGGGAAAGGCTCGAGGACCAGCACCTCGGCTTCTGCGAAGCCCGCGTCGCGCAGGTGCCTGGCCATGCGCTGCGCCGCGAGCGTGGTGTCGCCGGCGGAGTGCGTCGTGTTCGTCTCGATGAGCTCCTTGTAGATCGCGTGCAGGCGCTTCTGCTCGGGCCCGAGCTGCTGGGCGTGCACCCCGAGCGAAAAGGCGAGCGTCAGCGCGGCGCAAAGCGAGTGCTTCATGAAATTCCCCCCTTGCTGCGCATTATGGTCCGGGAATACGCGACGGGGCGCGTCTGTTGTGCAAAGTACCCAGTCGAGGAGGCCCCATGATCCGTGTCCTGTCCGTAGTGTTGCTTGCAGCGTTGTCAGCCGCCGCCCTCGCACAGGCGCCGGCGGGCCCGCCCGTGCGGATCCGCGGCGTCGTCGAGAAAATCGACGGCCCGGTCTTGACGGTCAAGGCGAAAGACGGCCAGAGCGTCGCGGTCCGGCTGACCGAGAACTACGTGGTCACCGGAGTCGCCAAGGCGAGCGTCGCCGACGTCGCCGTGGGCAGGTTCATCGGTACGGCCACCGTCGGCGAGCGTGATGGCGCGCTCGTCGCGCTCGAGGTCCACGTCTTTCCGGAGATCATGCGCGGCACCGGGGAAGGGCATCGCGACTGGGACCTCGCGCCCGACAGCAAGATGACCAACGCCAACGTCGCGAACGTGATCGCAGTGGGCAAGGATCGCGTTCTGACGGTGCAGTACAAGGGCGGCGAGAAGAAGATTTTCGTCCCGGAGAGCGCTGCGATCGTTTCCTTCACGCCCGCTGAGCGCCGCGAGCTGAAGCCGGGCGCGCACGTGTTCGTGAATTCGCAGCGTCAGCCGGACGGCAGCCTCACCGCGCCGCGCGTCAACGTCGGGCTGAACGGCCTCGTGCCGCCGATGTAGGTCCGGCGCCGGCGGCGCGCAGCAGCGTATCGGCGGCGGCGCGCGCCGAGCGCGCGACCGCGGGGTCGTTGCGTACCAGCGCCGTCGCGATCGCGCCGTCCACGAGGATCTGCAGCTGCAGCGCAAGCGCGTCCGGATCTTTTGCGCCGGCGCGCAGCAGAAGCGCGCGGAACCACTGCTTGCGCTGCTCCTTGAACTCGACCGCAATCCGGCTCGCCGCGTGCTTCGGATCCCCCATTTCGGCGACCGCGTTGACGAACGGGCAGCCGCGGAACCCGGTCTCGCGGAAAATGCGCTCGAGCCGGTCGAAGTTGCCGAGGATCTGCTCGCGGGCCGGCGCGTCCGAGGGCGGCAGCGGCCGAAAGCGCAGCATCAGATACGCCGCGATCAGTGTGTCCTTGGACGGGTAGTGGTTATAGAGCGTGCGCTTGCTTACCCCTGCTTCGGCGGCGATCGTGTCGACACCGACCGCGCGGATGCCCTGCGTATAGAACAGCTTGTCGGCGGTCGCGAGAATGCGCTCGGCGGCGGTTGCCATGTCGGTTTTGCGAAACGCCCTCTGGCGGTACACAGGTCTGTGTATTATGATCGCCGGACCGCTCCGAAGCAATAGGCAAAAGACGTGTACGAGATTGTGTACCTCGGATGAGCTCCGCCGCCCACCGCAAGGCCTTCATCGTGCTGCTCGTGCTCTCCGGCACGATCATCTCGATCTGCATGGGGCTGCGCCAGAGCCTGGGTTTGTTCGTGCGGCCGATGGCGATCGACGCCGGCGTCTCGGCGGCGACGTTCGGCTTCGCGATCGCGCTGCAAAACATCGTCTGGGGCATCTCGCAGCCGTTCGTCGGCGCGCTCGCCGACAAGTGCGGCCCGCGCCCGATCCTGATCTGGACCGCGCTGCTGTACGCGGGCGGCCTGTTGCTGATGGTGTTCTGGCACGACGCGGCCGGCATGAACGTCGCGGGTTTCATGCTCGGCATCGGCACCTCCGGAACCGCGTTCGGCGTGCTGATGGGCGTGGTTTCGCGCGCGACGCCCGAAGCGCGGCGCAGCCAGACGGTCGGCCTCGTCGCTGCCGCAGGCTCGCTCGGCACGATGATCCTCGCGCCGGTCGGACAGGGATTGATCAACGGCTTCGGCTGGCAGACCGCGCTGATCGGCTTCGCCGGGATCGCGAGCCTGATGGTGCTGTTCGCGCTGCCGATCAAGGGGCTTGCGGTCGTGCTGGACGCCGATGCGGCGCCGGCCGGCGCCGTGAAGGCGCAGTCGCTCGGCGAGGCGTTGCGCCAGGCGCTCGGGCACCGCGGCTATTTGTTCATGACGCTCGCGTTCTTCGCGTGCGGCTTCCAGCTGGTGTTCATCACGACGCACCTGCCGGCCTATCTGCAGCTCTGCGGGATCGCACCGGGTGTCAGCGCGACGGCGCTCGGCCTGATCGGCCTGTTCAACACGTTCGGCACCTATTGCTTCGGGCTGCTCGGCGCGCGCTACAGCCAGAAGCGCCTGCTCGCGCTGATCTACCTCTTGCGCACGTTGTTCATCGTGGGTTTCCTCGTAATGCCGATCAGCACGACCTCGACGCTGATCTTCGCCGCGGCGATGGGAACGCTGTGGCTCGGCGTCTCACCGCTCGTCACGGGCATCCTCGCGCGCGTCTTCGGCCTGACGCATTTCGGCACGCTGTACGGCGTCGTGTTCCTCAGCCACCAGTTCGGCTCGTTCTTCGGCGCGTGGATGGGCGGGATCGTGTTCGCGCGGACCGGCAGCTACGATTTCGCCTGGGGCGCACTGGTCGTGATCGGCTTCACCGCGTTCACGCTGCAGTGGCTGATGGACGACCGGCCGCCGCAAGTGGGCCGCCCGGTCGGAGGGCCGGTACCCGCGGCAGCGTGACGTCGGGTCGGCCCGAGTTCTCCTATTTCTGCGCCAGCAGGCGGATGCCCGCGCGAATTTCGGCCTCGCTCAGCGAGGCGTAGCCGAACAGCAGCCCGGCCCGCTGCTGAGGCCGCGCGAAATAGGGCGCGATCGAGTACAGGCCGACCCCGCCACGCGCTGCGCGCGCAATGATCGAATCTAGGTCGCGCGGCCGCACATCGTTCAGCCACACCATCAGGTGCACCCCGGTGTTTTCGCCCGCGATCTCGATGCGGTCGCCGAAATGCTGTCGCAGCGACGCGATCAGCGTGCGGCGGCGCGCGGCGTTGCGCGCACCGGCGCGGCGCAGGTAACGCTCGAACTGGCCGCTCGCGATGAAATCCGCGAGCGCCTCCTGCGCGAGCGTCGGAGAGAACCGGTCGGCTGCCCATTTCGCCGCGAGGAACGGGCGCACCAGCGCGCGCGGCAGGACGAGGTAGGCGAGGCGCAGCGCCGGGAACAGCGTCTTGGAGAACGTCCCGATATAGAGGACGCGGCCGTTGCGGTCGAGCGCCTGCAGCGCTTCCAGCGGGCTGCCTTCGTAGCGGAACTCGCTGACGTAATCGTCCTCGACGACCCACGCGTCGGTGCGCTCGGCCCAGTCGAGCAGGGCGAGCCGTCGCTCGAGCGGCATGATGACTCCGCTCGGGAACTGATGGCACGGCGTAATGTAGGCAAGTCGCGCGGCGGAGGGCAGCCGCAACACATCCAGTCCTTGCGCGTCCACCGCAATCCGGACCAACCGCGCGCCCGCGGCCTCGAAGGGAATCGTCGCGCCCGGGTAGCCGGGGTCCTCCACGACCGCGCTGTCGCCCGGATCGAGCAGCAACCGCGCAACGAGGTCGATGCCCTGTTGCGAGCCGTTGACGATGACGATCTGCTCCGCGCCGCACGCGAGGCCGCGCGACCGGTTCAGGTATTCGGCCAGCGCCTGGCGCAGCGGCGCGTGCCCGGCGGGTGAGGCGTAGCCGAGCGAGTCGCGGCTCGCCCGCCGCGCCCGCGCCGCGAGCAGTCGCCGCCAGATCTCGCGTGGGAACTCGTCGACTGCTGGCCGGCCGTAGCGAAAGTCGTAGCGCAGCCCGGTGCGTGCGGAAAAGGACGCCGGAACGCCCGCGTTCGCCTGCAGTCGCTGCGCGTACGCGGAAAGCCTCGGTGTCCTCGTCGTTTCTGATGACTTTGCGGCCGTACCGGCGCCAGCAAGCAGCTTCCCTGCGACCGCCGTGTTCGAGCGCTGTCGGCCGACGACATAGCCCTCGGCGGCAAGCTGCTCGTAGGCGAGCATCACCGTGTTTCTGGAGACCCCCAGGTCCGCCGCGAGCGTTCGCGTCGACGGCAGGCGCGCCGCAGGTCCCAGCCGCCCGCCGTGAATGGATGACTTGAGCGCACGGTAGATGCGCCGGTAGAGCGGGCCGCTCTCGCGGCGCAGGTTGAGCAGCAGCATCTGGCACCTATGTTTATCGAAAAACTGGCTCTTTTGGAAGGCCAGAGCCGCGGCTAGGATACACCCCATGACCGACGCCGACGATGTCAAAACGCTGCAGGAGCTCAACCGCCAGTACGTGCGGTCCGCCGGAGAATCCGACGTCCGCTGGTACGCCGACAACCTGGCCGACGATTACCTGAGCACCAATCCCGACGGCTCGCTCAGCGATCGCGCCGCGTTTCTCGAGCGGATGGCGCGACCGTATCCGAACAAGGACCCGGAAGCCGTGGACGTTCGCATCCGCATCCTGGGCGACATCGCGCTGATTCACTCCGGCTTCCGCGACCGCCGTCCCGACGGCACGATCGGCAAGGGTCGCTACACCGATATCTGGGCGCGTCGCAACGGGCGCTGGCTGTGCGTTGCTGCGCACTTCGGGCGCTTCTGACATGAGCGAGCTCGAAGCGCTCAACCGCGACTACATCCGCTCGGTGCAGGAATCCGATGTGCGCTGGTTCGAAGCCAACCTCGCCGAGGATTTCCTCAACAGCAATCCGGACGGGACGCTCGTCGATCGCGCCGCGTTCCTGAAGCAGATTGCGCCGCCCTGCGCAGTACAGAACCTCCACGCAGAAGACGTGCGAATCCGCGTTCTGGGCGACGTCGCCATCATCCACGCGCGAACGACCTACGCGAAGCCCGGTGGCCAGGCAGGCGCCGGCCGCTACACCGATGTCTGGCAGCGGCGCCAGGGACGCTGGCTCTGCGTGTCGGCCAACGTTACGCGCAGCTAGGCGCGGTGTCGGAGCTGCGCTCCGAATTTCTTCTGCGCGTGAGCGCCGACCTGGACGCGCCCAGGGTGCTCGACGAAGCGCCGCGAGGCACGCGGCTCATCATGCATTTCGCCGGCGGAGCGTTCTCGGGCCCCAGGCTGAAAGGACAGGTGCTGCCTGGCGGCGGTGACTGGGTGCTGCTGCGACGCGACGGGGTCGCCGAACTGGACATCCGGCTGACGCTGCGCACCGACGACGGCGCGATGATCTACGCCCGTTGCGATGGGATTTTCCATAGCACGCCCGAGATCCGGGAGCGGATCCGCAACGGCGAGGACGTCGACCCTGCCGAATACTACTTCCGCACTGCGCCCAGGTTCGAAACCGGCGTGCAGAACTATCTCTGGCTCAACCGGCTGCTCGCGGTGGGGATGGGCCGGCGCACCGCCACCGGCATGGTGACCGAGATCTTCGCCATCCGGTAGTGCCCCGGCCAGCGAGCACCTTCCGCGCGTGCCGGCTGATTTGCTACAGTAGCGGCTGGCAACCACGAAAGGAGGTGATCCAGTGAGAGATACCCAAGGCTTACCCGGTGTGCGGTGCTCCTATGGATCAACGTTCAGGATGAGGAGCTTCGCCAGCAACTGAACCGGCAAGCCTCAGCACCAAACGCCCCGGCCGCGCGAGCGGTGCGGGGCGTTTCATTTAGGGCCGCATGGACAACGCGCTGAGAATCGTTCCTCCGGGAATCGTCCCGCCGGCCAAGCCGCTCGGTCGCATGGCGTTCATCGCCTCGTTCGTGCGCAATCCGCTTACCGTGGTGCCGCAAGCCGCGTACGAGGACGACCTGGTGCCGTTCGCGCGCGGGCGCGCGCCGATCATGTGGGTGACCTCGCCCGCGCTGATCCGCACGATCCTGCTCGACGAGCGCGAGAAATTCCAGAAGCTTTCGCAGATCCGCTTGCTCAGCCCGCTGCTCGGCAAGGGCATTCTGACGAGCGAAGGCGCCGACTGGAAATGGCAGCGGCAGGCGTCCGCGCCGATGTTCCGCCACCAGGACCTGATGCGCTTCGTGCCGACGTTCGTGCGCACGACCGAGGCATTGATCGCGCGGTGGCGCCTGTCGCCGCAGGGCTCGGTGCAGCCGATCGAGCGCGACATGACCGGCGTCACGTTCGACGTGATCTCGGCGACGCTGCTTCCGTCGGGCGACGAGACCGTGGCGCCCGCGGTCGAGCGCGCTACGGGCCGCTTCCAGCGCTCGGGCGCGTGGGGCCAGCTTTACGCGGTCGCGAACATGCCAAAGTGGCTGCCGCAGCCCGGACGCCGCTCGCAAGCGAGCGCCGTGCGAACGCTGCGCGAGTCGGTCGCGGCGCTGGTGCGCGAGCGGCGCGCGGCGCCCGAGCGGCCGGGCGAGGTGCGCGACGATCTGCTGCATCGGCTGATGGGAGCGCGCGAT
>Ga0114129_10007154_pt1 | contig 15877 bp, 10 predicted proteins | sample RhiMetdeltSRZDD1_FD_80071 | JGI IMG/M metagenome (GOLD analysis project Ga0114129, IMG submission 80071) | Populus rhizosphere microbial communities from Tennessee, USA - Rhizosphere MetaG P. deltoides SRZDD1 (version 2) (version 2) | ecosystem: Host-associated > Plants > Roots > Rhizosphere >... | reverse complement strand
CATGAGGATGCTGCCGTGACCGAGGATGCCGCGGCGACTGTCGTCGGTGAGCGTCACGCGCCGGAACGTCTCGCCCGTGATGTTCGGAATGCGGTAGACCTTGGCGGTGCGCTCGTTCACGAACGTGTAGTCGGCCGTGAAGAGATCGAGGATGTCGCGGTCCTCGCGCGCGATGCTGTCGAAGAGCAGCTCGGTCTCGCGCTTGTACGACTCCGCGAGCGCGTTGTCGAACGACGGGAACAGCAGCGCGTCGGGGTGAATCTTCTCGACGTCCTGCAGCCGGAGCCACTGCGACGCGAAGCGCGTCGACATCGCCTCGGCCTTCGGATCGGCGAGCATGCGCCGCACCTGCTTGTCGAGCACCGCGGGCGTGTGCAGCGTGTTGTTCGCCGCGACCTTCAACAGCTCGGCGTCGGGAATCGTGCCCCAGATGAAGTAGGACAGGCGTGACGCGAGATCGAGATCGGTGATGCGGTAGTTCTGGCCCGGCCGGACGCCGGCCGGCATCTCTTCGAGGCGGAACAGGAAGTGCGGGCTGGCGAGGATCGCCTGCACGACCGATCGAACCCCCGCTTCGAAGTCCTTGCCCTTGCGGCCATCAGCGTAGAACTGCATCAGCGATTCGACGTCCTCGTTGCTCGCCGTCCGGCGGTACGCCTGGCTCGCGAGCGAGGACACGATCCGGCGCGCACACGGAATCTCATCGCCCGGCGCGAGCGGCCGGCAGATGAAGATTCTGCGGCGGCTCGGCGTGTCCGAGACGCCGGTCACGCTGTACGGTCCCGTGATGCTGAAGTCGCGGACGTGCGGCAGCGCGGTGATGCCGACGTTGTCGCCGTAATCGGTGTCGGCGAGCGTGTAGTCGATCGGCGCCACGAGATCGTCGACGACCCCGTCGAACTTCTGGATGAACGCGGCCGCCAGCCGCTGCGGTCCCGCCTTGACGTGAATCCGCGGCGTCGTCAGGTTCAGCCCGTTCTTGTCCTTCTCGCTCATCCGATAGTCGATGTCCAGCAGCGCCGCGCGCTCGCCGTTGATCGAGATCTCGAGCTGCTCGTTGCGGCTGAAGACGCTGCCGAAGAGATCGCCGACCGGCGTGCCGTGCAGCATCACGCGGAACGTGTAGTCGCCGTCGGCCGGGAAGGTGTGCAGCACGGCGATGCCGCCGCGCGTGCCCCACGGCGTTCCGTCGACGTGGCGCGTCTGCGACTGCGTGCGCGGCACCTTGAAGGTCACTTCGGTCGGGCTCGCGCTGCGATCGCCGAGCGCGAGGCTCGAAATCTTCGCCGCCGCGCGCAGATAGCCTTCGAGCAGCGTCGGCGACACGCCCTGCACGTCGGCGATGTTGTCGAATCCGGCGCTCATCGTGTCGGGCGGCAGGAAGGCGTTGATGTCGACCTCGACGTCGAGCAGGTCGCGCACCGAGCGCGCGTACTCGGCGCGGTTGAGCCGCTGGAACGTCCGATGGCCGGGATTCGGTTTCAGCGCGGCCGCGGTATCGATCTTCGTCTCGAGCGCGGTGACGAACGATTTCAGCGTGTCGCCTTCGGGCCGCCGCGCGCCTGGCGGCGGCATCATGCCGGCGCGCAGCTTGCGGATCATTTTTTCGGCGACGTCCGGCGTCTGATCGACGCGCGACGCGTCGAAGCTCGCGAGCGTGAGCCCGCCGGCTTTGCCTTTTTCGCTGTGGCAGCCGGCGCAGTACTGCTTGACGAGCGCGGTCTGCGATTCTGGAGACAGCCCCGACAGATTCGTGGGAGTGTGCGCGACCGCCATCGCCGGTTTCGCGGGCGTGGCTGGTGTGTTCGGAGGCTGAGGCGGCTGACTGCTGGCGAGCGGACCCGTACTAAAAACAGCGGCGCCCAGCGCCGCCATCACAAGCCGTTTCATTCCAGAAATTATACGGACCTTTTGGACCAAAGATCGGAGCAACCTTGCACTTTATGGTCATCGGATGTCAGCGTTTGTCATTCGCTGATCGGCAAAAAACCTCAGAAATTCGACGGGATCACTGTTGACCATGGCACCATAGCGCCGCATGAGATTCGCTGCCGCCCGACTCCGCTTCGCTTCGTCGCGGCTCGCCGGAGCGTTGGCGACGGCGGCGATCGCCGCCGCTTTGCTGATGACCGTCACGGCGACCAACGCCGCGCCTGACGATCTCGTCGCGCTATTCAACGACTGGCGCGCCTTCCAGAAGCCGAAGCTCGCCGACGGCGTGCCCGACTACACAGCGGCCGCGATGGCGGCGCAGCAGCGGGAGCTCGCGGCGTATCGGCGCCGGCTCGACGCGATCAACACGACCGGCTGGCCCGTCGGTCAGCAGGTCGACTGGCACATCGTCCGCGCTGAGATGAACGGCCTCGACTTCGATCAGCGGGTGCTGCGGCCGTGGGCGAACAATCCCGCGTTCTACGTGACGCTCTTCCCCGACCAGAGCGATCAGCCGGCGCGCGAAGGGCATCACGCGTACGGCTCGGTCGAGCTCTGGACGTACGAGTTTCCGCTGAACGCGGAGCGGGCCGCGCAGCTGGACGCCGGTCTCCGCGTGATTCCGAAGCTGCTCGATCAGGCCAAGCGGAACCTGGTCGGCGCCGGCCGGGACCTGTGGGTCTTCGGGACGAGAGATATCAAGCAGCAAAGCGCCGACCTCGCGCGGCTGTCGGCGCGCATCGGCGACGCGCAGGGAGAGTTGAAGGCGAGCGTGCAACGCGCGAAGGAGGCGACCGACGCGTTCGCGACGTGGCTGGACGCGCAGGCATCGTCGAAGAAGGCCTCGTCCGGCGTCGGCGTCGAGCACTACAACTGGTATCTGAAGAACGTTCAGCTCGTGCCGTACACGTGGCAGGACGAAGTGACGCTCATGGAGCGCGAGCTCGCGCGGGCCCGCGCGTTTCTCGCGCTCGAAGAGCAGCGCAACGCCGCGCTGCCCGTGCAGACGCCGCTGTCGAGCGCGGACGAGCACGTGCAGCGGTTTCAGGAGGCGGTCTCGCAGTACATGGCGTTCCTCAGGGACCGCAACATCATGACCGTTCGCGAGTACATGGATCCCGCGCTGCGCGCGCGAATCGGCACGTTCACGCACGGTCCGCTCGAGTTCTTCACCGAAGTCGACTACCGCGATCGGCAGGTGATGCGCACGCACGACTATCACTGGTTCGATCTCGCGCAGATGAAGCACGACCCGCATCCGGACGTGATTCGCCGCGGACCGCTGCTCTACAACATCTTCGTCACGCGCACCGAAGGGCACGCCACCGGCTGGGAAGAAATGATGCTGCAGGCCGGGATGTTCGACGCGCGTCCGCGGTCGCGCGAGCTGATTTACGTCCTGCTCGGCCAGCGCGCGGCGCGCGCCCTCGGCGATCTGCGGATGCATTCGAACCAGTTCACGCTCGAACAGGCGGCGCAATTCGCGTCGAGCCACACGCCGCGCGGCTGGCTGCGTCTCGACGCCAACACGGTGCGAAGCGAGCAGCATCTGTACCTGCAGCAGCCCGCGTACGGCACGAGCTATCTCACGGGCAAGATCCAGGTCGAAGCGACGCTCGCGGCGCGGAAACGTCAGCTCGGCGACAGCTTCACGATGAGACGATTCATGGACGAGTTCAACGCGGTCGGATTGATTCCCGCGTCGCTGGTGCACTGGGAGCTGACGGGCGACAAGCCGGATGTCGTGAAATGAGCGCGCGCGCGATCGCTGTGATCGCCTGCCTCGCCGTTGCTGCGTGCAAGCGGGCCGAACCATCACCGTTCGCCTCTGACCTCGCCTTTCTCCGGCAGCACGCCGCCGTCGTCGTGCTGCGCGACGCGGCGAGCGAGGCGCAGGTCGTCGTCGCGCCGGCGTATCAGGGGCGCGTCATGACGAGCACGACCGGCGGTCCGGATGCGCCCAGCTTTGGATGGATCGGCCGGAACGCGATCGAATCGCGCGCGCGGCAGCCGCACATGAACGTGTTCGGCGGCGAAGATCGCTTCTGGCTCGGACCCGAAGGCGGTCAGTACGCGTTGTTCTTCAAGGCGGGCGATCCGTTCGACCTCGATCACTGGCAGGTGCCGGAGCCAATCGACTGGGGCGCGTGGGACATCGACACGCAGTCGGCGACCGCCGTGCGGTTCCACAAGCTGATGTCGATCGTGAACTACGCGGTGACGCCGCTCGACATCGACGTCGACCGGACCGTGCGCCTGTTGACCGCCGCCGACGTCGCATCGCAGCTCGGCGCCGCGCCGCCAAGCGCAGTGCGCACCGTGGCGTTCGAATCATCGAACACCATCGCCAATGCCGGAAGCTCGGAATGGCTGCCGGAATGGGGCGTCGTGTCGGTGTGGATTCTCGGCATGTTCAATCCGTCGCCGCAGACGACCATCGCGCTGCCATTCGCGGCCGGCCCGGAGTCCGAGCGCGGACCGGTGGTCAACGACGCGTACTTCGGCAAGGTGCCCGCCGATCGACTCGTCGTCAAGGACTCGGTCGTGCTCTTTCGCGGCGACGGCCAGTATCGCAGCAAGATCGGGCTGTCTCCTTCGCGCGCGCTCGCTGTGGCGGGCAGCTACGATTCGTCGAGGCACGTGTTGACGCTGGTGCAATACACGCGTCCCGCGGACGCACGTGAGTACGTGAACTCGATGTGGGAAGTGCAGCGCGAGCCCTACAAAGGCGACGTGATCAACAGCTACAACGACGGACCGCCGGCGCCCGGGCAGCCGCCGCTCGGTCCGTTCTACGAGCTCGAGACGTCGTCGCCGGCTCTCGCGCTTCAGCCCGGCCAACGCTACACCCACGTGCACCGGACGTTTCATCTCGTCGGTCCGGAAGCCGATCTCGATCGCATCGCGCGCGACGTCTTGAAGATCGGCCTGGCCGAGATGACGAAGGCCTTTTGACACCGATCATTTCGGTCTCGGATCGCGCAGCGCTCGGTCGGGTCTCGGCAACTGTCCCGCTCTCGCCAGCCGTACCGCTTCGATGAGCGCGCGCGCGGCGTCGCGCACCTCTTGTTGAAAGGCGGTGTCGCGGTCGAGCGCATCGTGGCTCGTGGCGTACGGCTCGTAGTACCCGACGTACCGATCGACCAGCGCGCGCGGCGCCGCCGGCACGAGCTCCATGTCCGTGAGCCAGTCGCTGAGCGACCGCCGCAAGGTCTCGGCGCCTTCGGTGTCGCCGTGCACCACGACCGCGAACAGCCGATTCGCGAGATGCCGCGGGTAGCTCCAGCCGCTCAACTCCAGTGCTTTCGCCTTCTCGGGATTCTTTCCTCGCGTCGTCGTCGGATCGGGATTGCCGCCGTCGGCGCACACGAGACGATCGATCATCAGCTTCAACACGCTCGGCGCCTGGTACCAGTACACGGGCGTGACGATCATCACGCCGTGCGCCGCCACCCATCTTGGATACAGCTCGTTCATCCAGTCGCTGACCTGACCGATGGCGTGATTCGGATAGCAGGAGCACGGCCAGTGACACAGCGGCATGGCGGTCGAGACACACGCCTTGCACGGAAGGATCTGCCGTCCGTATTCGGACGTGAGGTGGCTCAGATCGAGAAGGTCGCAGTGGAAGCTCGCGCGCTCGAATTCTTCGCGCGCCATCTGCACGAGCCGGTACGTCTTCGACATTTCGCCCGGACAGGTCTGGTCGCTGCGCGCCGCGCCGCAGACGAGCAGCACACGCGAACGACCGCTCGCGGCGTCGTGCTCGCGCTCCGCTGCCTGAATGCGCGCGCGCGCGTCGAGCCACTCGATGGGCAGCTCGAACTCGGGATCGGCGAAGCCCGGTCCCGCCTTCCGCGTACGCGGGCTCTTGTGATACTCGTCGTAGGTTTTCCACGCGACGTCGACGACCGCCTGAATCTGAGACGCGACCGCATCGAACGCCGGATCGTAGAAACGCTCCTTCAGCCGGCGCTCGAACTCGTCGCGTGAGAGCTTGACGTCGTCCTGCCCTTTGCGAACACGCGGCGTCGCCGGGTCGCTCATGCGCGACGCTACGGCTTCTTGCCGAAGAGCGGTTTGCCGAAATCGTCCGTCAGGTTGTTCAAGTACTGGTTGTTCTCCTGACAGATGTATTCCGTGAGCTCGGCGTTCGCGCGCCAGGGGATGTTCCAGGCAACGGTCCACGGCTTCGTGTACGCGCCGGGATCGTCGATCGTCGCTTCGTAGTGCAGGGTGTTTTTGTTGGGACGCGAGAATTTCTCCACGACGTGCAGCATGTCGGTGTGCGGATGGCCTGAGTAATCGATCCAGGTGGCTTCGTTGAATCCGACGACGTCGACGACCAGCGTATCGCCCTCCCAGCGGCCGATCGAATGTCCGAGGTAGGTCGGATTGAGCGCGTCGCCCTGCGGATGCTGACGGCCGTCCATGTAGATCTCGCGCCACACGTGCGTGGCGCCTTCGAAGGTCATGATGATTCGCTTCTGCTCGGGGAGTTGGATGATCTCCATCGGGTACGGCGTCGCCATCATGCGCGGACCGCCGGGCGGCAGGCAGTAGCCTTCGGGGTCGTATTTCGATTCGTTCTTCACGTGATAGTCGTACACGGCCGCCGACCACGGCATGAATGGGACCCGCGGCTCGAATCGCGATCCGTCGCGCTCGGGAATGTGACCGATCAGACCACCGCGGCCGCGCGACGCCGCCAAATCGTTCGCGGCGTCCGCCTCGTCGATGCGGAGGCCCATGTTCCGAATCCAGGGCACGCCCCACACGCCCTTTTCCCCCGCCACCCGTCCGAGATTCGGCGTGCCGTCGGCGAACCGCGGCGTCGGGCCGGCCGGTTCCGGTGAGCCACGGCCGCCGCGTTGCGCGACGAGTTGCGTGACGAGCTCCATCAGCGCGACGCAAATCAGCACGGCCATCACATTCCGTCTCATGGTGAATCTCCGGGCGACATCATACGCCTCTGACCTCGCCAAGATCGCCGATCACCTGATCGCCGATCACCCGATTGCCGATCGCCCGATTGAGCTGCGCTTCATCGACCTGGCCGCACCATTTGCCGATCACGATCGTCGCCACGCAGTTGCCAATGAGGTTCGTCACCGCCATCGCTTCTCCCATGAATCGATGGATGCCGAGAATCAGCGCGACGCCGGCAACCGGGATGTACGCCGTGGCGGAGAGCGTCGCCGCGAGCACGATGAGCGCCGCGCCGGCGACGCCGGCGGCGCCTTTCGACGTGATCAGGAGCAGCGCGAGCAGCATGAGCTGCCGCGACAATCCGAGCGGAGTGTTCGTCGCTTGCGCGATGAAGACGGTGGCGATGGCGAGGTAGATCGCCGTCCCGTCCAGATTGAACGAGTAGCCGGCGGGAATCACGACGCCGACCACCGATCGCTGGACGCCGAGACCCTCCAGTTTCTCCATGATGCGCGGCAGCGCCGACTCGGACGAGGAGGTGCCGTAGACGATGAAGATTTCTTCCCTGATGTACTTGATGAAACGCCAGACGCTGAAGCGGTGCCACCAGGCGATCGCGTGCAGCACGACGAACACGAACAGCAGGCAGGTCGCGTAGAAACAGACGATGAGGGTGCCGAGCTCGGCGAGCGTGCCGATGCCGAACGTGCCGATCGTGAACGCCATCGCGCCGAAGGCGCCGATCGGCGCGGCCTTCATGATGATCCCGACGATCACGAACAGGACGCCCGACAGCCTGTCGATCAGCTCGACGACCGGCGTCGCCTTCGCGCCCATCCCGCGCAGCGCGAACCCGAACAGCACGGAGAAGAGCAGCACTTGCAGGATGTCGCCCTTTGCGAACGCGTCGACGACGCTCGACGGGATGATGTCGAGGAGGAATGCGGTCGCGCTCTGCGCCTTGCCGGCACTGACGTACTGCGCGACGCTGCGCGCGTCGATCGTCGCCGCGTCCACGTTCATCCCCGCGCCCGGCTGCACGAGGTTGACGACGACCAGCCCGATGACGAGTGCGAGCGTGCTCACGACCTCGAAGTAGACGAGCGACAGGACGCCCGCTTTGCCGAGCGTTTTCACACCCGCCGATCCCGTGATGCCCGCGACAACGGTACAGAAGATGACCGGCGCGATGATCATCCGCACGAGCTTGATGAAGCCGTCGCCGAGCGGCTTCATCGCGGCGCCGACACCGGGCCAGTAATGCCCGACGATGACGCCGATGACGGTCGCGATGAGGACCTGACCGTACAGCGTGCGGTGGAAGCGGAGACCGGTCACTTCAACGGGCTTCGAGCTTCGCGAGCCAGATGTTGCCGGTGCGCTCGCGAATGTTGAATACGATCTTGTCGGCGGCAACCGACAACGGCAGGGCGACAAACTCGTCCCGCGAAAAACCTCGACGTGTCTGATGAAAGTGCTGGACGACGAACGGCTCGCCGCGGGGACGCTTGGTCGGGGCGTCCAACCGCTGTGCCCAGAAGCAGCGGAATCCGTCTCGCTCCGAGAGGAAGTAGATCAGGTTGGCGTCGGGCGACCAGACCGGCATGCGATCGGGCGTTCGACCGTCGGTAATCTGAATCCAGGTCGACGCCGGCGCCGCACGCCAATCCCGCAACGGCGCGACGAAGATTTGCCGCTGCGGCTGGCTGATCACCGTCTGGAACAGAATCCAACGCTCGTCAGCCGACAGGCGCGGCGCGGTAATCGCGTACTGCGCGTGTTCGATGAGAACGTCGTCGCGACCCGTATCGATGTGGCGCACGCGCACACGCCCGGGTCGCTCGGGCGGCAGATCGCGGTAGATCACCTTCTGTGTGTCGTTCGACCAGCCGTATAGCGGTCCATCGCAGTCGCTGCAGACTTGTCGAGGAATGCCGCCAGTCGCACCAGTCAGCCAGAAACCGAACGACGGCTTTCGGTCGGGGCGAAAGATGTAATAAAGAACCTTTGTGCCGTCTGCGCTCAGAAACGGCGAGAACTCGTTCTCGTCGCTGGTCGTCAGCGCCGTCTCGCTGCCCGACGCAAGATCCTTGACGAACACATCCGTGTTCTTTTGCCGATCGGACACGAACGCGAGGCGGCTGCCATCGGACGAAATCGACGGGTACGTGTTCTCGACGACGCTCGTCGTCAGGCGCTGCATGTCGCCCGTCGCCTTGCCCTCGTTGGCACGAACGGGTATCGCCCAAATGTCCATGTTGCCTGGCGTGGTCGCCGTCGTGAGCGCCAGTCGAGCCGTTCCATCGGCGGCGCGGGCCACAGTCGGCTCGCCTTCGGCGCCGGATGTGGCGGTCAACTGCCGCGGTGCTCCTTCGAGGCGCCACGTGTCGGGCCTCAGCCGCACGCTCCAGATGCTCGACTGATTAATCGCGCCGGTGCTGAGAATGCTCGCGTACTGGCTCGTCGACGCCGCGAACACGACGGAATCGTCAATCCAGTCGCCGGGCTCACGCCACACGGGAAACACGCCGTGCCGATGAAGCGTCGCCAGCGCGCCGGTCGCAACCGGCGGTCCTCCGTCGACCGGCGCCACCCACCAGTCGTAGCGATCCGACGGCGGTTTGCGATCGTCCTCGGCACCGAGAAACAGCACGTGACGGCCATCAGACGACCAGATCGGATCGTCGGCGGAAAAGAACGACGGCGCGATCCGCCGAGACTCGCCGCCGGTCGAGCGCGCGACGTGGAGGACATTTCTGGCGAACTGGTGCCGGTCGCCGACCCAGTACGCAATCCATTGACCGTCAGGCGAGAAGCGAGGTCTGCGGCCGCCGTCGGCCACGCGTCGTGGCGCGCCGCCGAGGGCGGGAACCGTGTAGATGCCGCCTCCATCGCGGTCCGACCGAAAGACGATCGACGCGCCGTCAGGAGAAAACGAGGGATCGGTGTCGTCTGCGGGTCCGTCCGTCACGCGGAGCGGGTTTCCTCCACTCACTTGCTGGACCCAGATGTTCATGACTCCGCCGGCCCGATCGGAGGCGTACGCGAGCATCTTCCCGTCGCGCGAGAGCGCGGGAAACGCGGACAAACCCGCATCGGATGTGAACCGCGTCAGTTCCACGGCTTGCAACTGCGCCGGCGGTCGCCGCGACGCGAACACGAAGGCGACGATCGCCACGACGATCATGGCGGCTGCCGTCATCCACCATCGGCGCGAGCTTCGCGCCGAGCGGCGCGTCTGAAGTTGTTCGAGGTCGCGAAGGACGTCAGATGCCGTTTGATATCTCGCCGTCCGATCCCGTTCGACCAACGTCAAGACGATGCGGTGCAGCTCGCGATCCAGTTCCGGCGTCGCCGCAGGCGGCGTCCAGTCGAGCCAGTTCGGAAACGCGCGCCGTCCCGTTGCCATCTCGTACAAGACCGCACCGAACGAGAACAGATCGCTTCGCGCATCAATCGGTCCCGCGTCCGCCTGCTCCGGCGACATATACGAAACCGTTCCGAGCGCGACGCCCGCCCGGGTCAGAGTGTTCTCACCGATCGCCGTGATGGCGCTCTCGGCGCCGGCGTCGGGCCGTTCGGCTTCCGCCGCGAGCTTGGCCAGTCCGAAATCGAGCACCTTGGCGTGGCCGCGAGCGCTCACGAAGATGTTGGCCGGCTTGATGTCGCGATGCACGATGCCTTTCGCGTGCGCCGCCTCGAGCGCGCCGGCGACCTCTATGGCGATCGCGATCACCTCGTCCATCGGGAGCGCCTTGCCCGCGATGCGGTGCTTCAGCGTCTGACCCTCGAGCAGCTCCATCACGATGAACGGACGGCCATCCTCGTCGCCCACGTCGAAGACCGTACAGATGTTCGCGTGATTCAGCGACGATGCGGCGCGCGCTTCGCGCCGGAACCGCTCGAGCGCCGCGCGGTCACGCTGGAACGGCTCCGGCAGGAACTTCAGCGCGACGGTGCGCGCGAGGCGGACGTCTTCGGCCGTGTACACGACGCCCATCCCGCCGCCGCCGAGCCTCTGCACGACGCGATAATGCGCGAACGTTCGGCCGACGATGTCGGCCGCGGGCCGATCGGCGCCGGCAAGTTGCATCGCCGGAATCTCGATGAAGCTCGCAGCAGCGTCCTGCTGCGCGACGAGCGACGCGACTTCGCGCCGAAGTTCTTCGTCGCCGCCGCACGCGCGGTCCAGAAACGATTCGCGGTTGTCGGCCGCGACTTCGAGCGCCGACTCGCAGAGCCGCTCGATCTCACGCCACTGCTCAGGCCGCATCGGAATCGCCCCGGTTCAACTCCCGGACGAGCCACAACTTCGCGAGCCGCCAGTCGCGCATCACGGTCTGCGGCGAGACGTCGAGCGCCGCCGCCGTCTCCTCGACGTCGAGGCCGCCGAAGAACCGCAGTTCGACGACACGGCTCTTGCGCGCATCGAACGCCGCGAGCCGATCGAGCGCCGAGTCGAGCGCGAGCAGATCGACCGGCGGCTCGGGATTCGCGATCGCGCGCTCGTCCACCGGCACGTGGACGGTATGTCCGCCGCGCTTCTGCGCGTTTCGCGCGCGCGCCATGTCGACGAGCACGCGCCGCATCAGCTGCGCGCACACGGCGAAGAAATGCGCGCGGTCGTTCCACCCGACGCGCCGCACGTCGACGAGGCGGACGTACAGCTCGTTGACGAGCGCGGTTGTTTGCAGTGTGCGGTCCGGCCGTTCGTTCGCCATGTGATGGTGCGCCAGCCGGTGGAGCTCGGGGTAGACGAGCGGAATCAGCTCGTCGCGGGCGTTCTGATCACCGGTCCTCCATGCCTGCAAGAGGCCGGTGACGTCAGCGGCCGTGTCCGCCATGGCGGTGCCGACACTACCACATCGGTCGAGGGCGGTTGTAGTTGTGGCCGGCCTTTTCCGCCTTTACAGGGTGAAAAGGGGGACGTATGAATCGACAGCTCTTCGTCGTCAGTGGTGCGCTCGTCATGGTCGCCACGTTCGCGGCATCATCCGATACGCGGCGGGCCGCGGCGTGGTCCACGCCGGTGAATCTCGGCGCGGCGATCAACTCGCCGGACAGCGATTCCGGTCCGGCGCTTTCCAGGGACCGCCTCACGCTCTATTTCGCGTCGACGCGCCCCGGTGGATTCGGCGCCGCGGATCTCTACGTCGCGCGGCGCGCACGCGCCGATTGTGCGTGGGACTGGCCGGTGAATCTCGGTCCGGTCATCAACACGGCGTCCTTCGAGCTCACGCCGGCGCTCTCCCGGGATGAACACCAGCTGTTCTTCGTCAGCCCGCGCGCGAGCGGACTGGCCGACATCTGGGTTTCGTACCGCGGGAACGTGCACGACGATTTCGGCTGGCAGCCACCGGTCATGCTCGGCCCGGCGATCAACACGACGACCGCGATCGACAGCAAGCCGAGCTACTTCCAGAGCCGGAAAGGCGGGTTGCCCCAACTCTTCTTGCACAGCAATCGTCCCGGAGGGGCCGGCGGGCAGGACATCTACGTCGCCGACGCGTTCGGCGCGGCGGTGTTGATTCCGGAGCTGAACACGCCGCAGAACGACGCGGGGGCGACCATTTCACGCGGTGGGCTCGAGATGTTCTTTCAGTCCGATCGTCCGGGAGGTTTCGGCGCCACCGATCTCTGGGTGTCGGTCCGCAGCAGCGTCTTCAGCCCGTGGTCGGCGCCGGAGAATCTGGGCGACGTCGTGAACAGCGCATTCGACGATCAGATCGCCGGCCTCTCGGCCGGCGGCGACACGCTCCTCTTCACGTCGAATCGTCCGGGCGGATTCGGCATGGCGGACATCTATATGACGACGCGCGCCGCACGCGCAGGCGCGACGCGCGGGATGTGATTGCGGAGCGACGCGAGCGCGGCGAACACGACCGTCATCGTGGCGGCGATGACGACGAACAGCCGCGAGGCGCCGCCGGTTTCGAGCGCCCACGATCCGGCGTACGGCGCGACGACGCCGCCGATGCGGCCGAAGGCGACGGCCGTGCCGACTCCCGTCGCGCGGACGCCGGTCGGATACACGTGCGCGGCCAGCGCGTACATCGTCGTCTGCACCGCGTTGATCAATCCGCCGGTCCACGCGAGCATCGCAAGGACCATGATGGCCGATTGCGAGGCGATCGACACCGCGGCGAGCATCGCCGCGCCGGCAACCGCGCCCGCCGCCATCGCGAGCATCGTGATGCGCGAGCCGAGGCGGGTCATGACGATCGCGCCGCCGACGGCGCCGAACACGCCGCCGATATTGAACGCGGTGAGCCCGTTGCTCGCGGTCGCGACGCCGAAGCCCGCGGTGGTGAGCAGCGACGGCACCCAGTTGACGCCGACGTACACCGACAACAGACAGAAGAAATACGAGGCGCACAGCGCGAGCGTGTCGCGGCGGAAATCGGACGCGAAAAGTTGTCCGACCGACACGCGCACCGCTTTTTCGGTGGCGTCGACGAACGTCGTCCCGTCCGGCACGTTGTGTCCCAGCCGCCGCAGCAGCGACGCGAGCTCGGGCCATCGCTCTCGATGTCGCGCAAGATAGCGCGGCGACTCGGGCAACACCTTCAAGAGCGCGATCGACAGCACGATCGGCACGAGGCCGCCGACCAGAAAGAGCGCGCGCCAGCCGTACGTCGGCAGAATCTCGGCGCTCAGCAGACCCGCGAGCGTGCCGCCGAGCGGGATGCAGACGATCGTCAGCGTCACCGCGAACGGCCGATGGCGCCGCGGCACGTACTCCGACGAGAGCGCGGCGGCGTTCGGCATCGCGCCGCCCAGACCGAGCCCCGCGAAAAAGCGCAGCACGCCGAGCGTCGTCACGTTGTCGGCAAAGGACACGAGCACGGTCAGCGCGCCGAACGAGACGACGCTGCCGAGAAGCGTCACGCGCCGTCCGATCCGATCGCCGACGACGCCGCCAATCGCGCCGCCGATCATCATGCCGACGAACCCGCTCGTCAGCACGGAGGCGAACGCCGCCCGCGGCAGGCTCCATTCGCGCATGAGGACCGGCACCGCCGCGCCCAGCAGCTGGTTGTCGAGCCCGTCGAAGATGATCATCAGCGCGGTGCCGACGACGAGGAGCTTCTGGTGGAGGCTCCAGGAGCCCTCGTCGAGAAGCTTGCCGACGTCGAGAGTGTTCATGTCAGTGTCAAAAGCCGTATCGGCAGGCGTGTCGAGACACGAAGAAATGCAACCACGAAGGCACGAAGACACGAAGGCTTTTTGTACAAAAGGTTCTTCGTGTTTTCGTGTCTTCGTGGCCGGCTCGGTCGGGGCTGCATCGTCTCGACGCTAACGTGTCGCCTGCGCTCTGTGCGACATCGAGAAGATGACGTGCAACGACATCAGCGCCTGCAGCGGATGCGCACCGGCGTCGACCAGCGGACCGACGTGCTCGCTGACGAGGCCGCCTTTGCCGACGTTGATCAGCTCCTCCGCTGCCTTGCGCTGCTGCGCGTTCAGCTCGAACTCCTTCGCCACCGCGTCGAGGTTCTCGATGATCCGATCGCGCAAGCCGGCGCTGTGGCGCACCTCGAACAGCAGACGATTGAGCCCGTACGCTTCCGCCGGCGGATGCTTGTAGAACTGGTAGCCCTGGTTGCGGAACTTGAAGCCGCCGTACTCGTTGAGGAGCTCGGTCGGCGTCGTCTTCTTCGAGCGATGCGGCAGGAACCGCATGAGGCCGAGTCCGTGATGCCACGTGGGGATGTAGTCGATCAGCTCTCCGGTCTGCGGTCCGATCGCGCCGAACAGCGCCGCCCACGTGAGCATCTCGGTGTTGCCGACTTCGTCGAGCTGCGTGCCGGTCATGTTCAGCAGCGCGTCGGTATGCCCGGCCTCGAACTGCGCGACGAGCCAGCGATCGAAATCGAATTCGGGTGACAGGTACTTGGTCGTGCCCGGGAAGTGCGACATGCCGCCGCTCGCGACGATGGCGACGCGCTCCTTTCGTCCTTTGATGATGTCCGCAATCGCGCGGCCGAGCGCCGCGCAGCGCTTCGGCGTCGGCAGCGGCGGCACGTACACGTTGGTGAAGAACGGAATGATCGGGATGTCGCGCTTGCCGATCACGTACTCGAACGGCACCGCGAACGCGTGTCCGAGCTCCGCGTCTTCCGAATACGCGACGTCGAACTCCTTCTCGACGACCAGCTTGTTCAACAAGTCCTCCGCCATCTCGCGATGGACCGGCAGATCGAACTCCTTCCCCGCGAACTTCGCAATCGCGCGGTTGCCGGCGATGATCGCGAACGACGGGATGCAGGTCACCGAAAACGTCTCGACGTGGTCGCTGCCGAAGAACACGATCACGTCGGGCTTCGTCTCGTCGAGCACCTTGCCGAGCTCCCGCATCCCGGCAGCCGCCTGATCGAGCTGCTGCGGGTTCTCGTCGGGCGGACGCGTGAACAGATACGGCGTGTGGCACGTTCCGACGGCGGCGACGATTTCACCCATGGTGATCTCCTCACGCTCATGTCGGGTGGGTCTGGTGGGTCTGACCCGACTTACCCGACCTACCCGACCTCTTCGTCCACGTACTGCACGCCGAGCTCCGCGAGCTTCGCGCGGAAGCCGTAGAAATCCAGTCCCAGCTCGCCCTTGCGCAGCCGCTCGCGCGTCTTCTCCTCTTTCGCGACGCGCTCGCCGCCGAGACGCGCGATCTCGGCGGCGCGCGGACGCGACACGACGACGACGCCGTCGGCGTCGGCGACGATGACGTCACCGGCGCGGACGCTCGCGCCGGCACAGACGACGGGCACGTTGACCGACCCCGCCGATGCTTTCACCGTCCCCTGACACGAGACGTACTGCGACCACACGGGAAAGCCCATCGCCCGCAGGTCGGCCGTGTCGCGCACACCCGCGTCGATCACGAGCCCGCGCACGCCACGCGCCTGCAGCGACGTGGCCAGCAGCTCGCCGAACATCCCGTGCGACGATGGCGCCGTGTTGACCACGACGAGCACATCGCCCGCCTGACACACCTCGACGGCGGCGTGGATCATGATGT
>Ga0114129_10007153_pt1 | contig 15877 bp, 14 predicted proteins | sample RhiMetdeltSRZDD1_FD_80071 | JGI IMG/M metagenome (GOLD analysis project Ga0114129, IMG submission 80071) | Populus rhizosphere microbial communities from Tennessee, USA - Rhizosphere MetaG P. deltoides SRZDD1 (version 2) (version 2) | ecosystem: Host-associated > Plants > Roots > Rhizosphere >... | reverse complement strand
GGCACCGCCAGGGCGTGGCGCGGGCGCATCGACCGTGGCTCGTGGAAGTCGAGCCGGCCCAGCCGCTCGGCGACCACGATGGCCCGGCGGCCGTCGGGGGTGAAGTACGGGTTGTAGGGGTCGGCGACCGGGACCGGCCGGCCGACGTGGCCGCTGGCCGGGTCGATCGGGGTGAGGGTGTTGGACTCGTCGTTGGCGACCCAGAGCCGGCGCAGGTCCCAGGACGGGGTGACGTGCTGGGGGAGGCGGCCGACCGGGAACCGCCGCACCCGCCGGCTGGTGCGGGGTCGATCACGTCGACGGCGCCGTCCTGGCTGTCCGGCACCCAGACTCGTGCCGGCAGGTGCTGGGCCACCGGGCTGAGCCGGCCGGGCCGGTCGCGGCGTAGACGTCGTCGGGCGCAGGGGGGGTGGCATGCCGGGGAGGCGGGGCGCCGCCTGCGGTGCACCGGGCGGGTGGGTGGCCGCCGCCGGTCTCGCCGTGGCGCCGGGCCGGTCCGGGGTAGTCCGGCATCCGGCTAGCAGGACCAGCGCGAACGCGGCCAGCGCCCACCCGCCCGGCGTCTTCACGTCAGCTCCCGCAGCGAGCGCACGACCGCCCGCTGGGAGGCGCGCACGGCGCCGCCGGCGGCGACGGCCACCGCCGCCAGGGCGACGCCGGCCGTCAGGACCAGGTAGGCCCAGGGCACGCTGAGGGCCGCCGGTGGGGGGTCGAAGACGCCGGTCAGGACCTTGACCAGCATGGCCGACAGCAGCCAGCCGCCCACCACCCCAGCAGCCAGCCCCCCGGCGGTGACCACGGCCGCCTCGGCCCACACGAACGCGGCCAGCTGCCTGGGCCGGGCGCCTAGGGCGCCCGCGATGGCCAGGGTGCGACGCCGCTCGGCCAGGCCGAGGGCGAGGACCAGGCCGGTCGCGGCGGCCGCCAAGAGCAGCGCGAAGGCCAGTTCCAGGCGGGTCAGCCCGGCCAGGTCGACCGCGGTCAGGCTGGAACCGACCACCTGGCGGGTGGTGGTGATGTCGCTGACCTGGGCCTGGAGGCCGAGCCTGGCCCGGATCTGGTCGGCCACGGTCTGTGGCGGCGCGGTCGTGTCGACCAGGAGCGCGCCGACGGCGTCGCTGCCGGTGGCGGTGGCGACGTAGCCGGCGTTGGCGACCAGGAAGCTGTCGCGCGGCGCGGTCGGGAACTCCTTGGCCACGCCCAGGTAGCGGAAGCGGACCGGGCGGTAGGCCTTGGTGCGGCCGTCCTGGAGGCGCAGGGTCAGGGGGTCGCCCGGCTGGAGTTGGAAGTCGTGGACGGTCTCGGCGCTGACCAGGACCCCGTCGGGCTGGCTGGCCAGCCGGCCGATCAGCGCGCGGGCGGTCCCGCCGGCGAAGTAGGCGTCCTGCAGGCTGGTCGCGTCGACCACCGTGGCGGGGCGGACACCATACAGGTCCTGCAGGTCGCTGCCGACGTAGGCGAAGCGGTGCTGCAGCGGCTCCACCGCCCGGACCCCGGGGATCCCGGCGAGCTGAGCCGCGGCCTGGGGGCCGACGGCGGCGCCGGGAGGCTCGGTGACGGTGACGTCGGCGCCGCTGGTGAGCCGGGCGTCGACCTCGGCCTGCTGGCGGTAGGTGGAGTTGAACACCGCCGTGGAGATGGCGAAGGCGAGGGTGAGCGCGACCAGCACCAGCGAGCGGGTCAGCAGGCGGCGCTGGCGGCTCAGGGTCGCGGCCACGGTGCCGGCCAGCCCGCCGGCCAGGGGCCGGGCCGCCCACCGCAGGGGGCCGCGACCACGGGTTAGGGCGGCGTCGGCGAGCCGCCAGGCCAGCAGCCCGGCGCCGGTCCACAGCAGCGCCGGGCCGGCGAACGCCCAGTAGTTGACCGAGATGGTCGGCACCCCCTCGGGGGCGAGCACGAGCTGGTAGCCGCCCCGGCTGGTCAGCCAGAACACCACCCCGGCGGCGGCCAGCAGCCACAGGTCCACGCCGAGCCGTGTCCAGCCGGGCCGGCCGGGGCGGCCCACCGGCTGCCTGGCCGCGTGCACCGTGGCCGTGCGGGCGTCACGGCGGGCGGGCAGGGCCACGGTGGCGCCGGCGATGACCAGCCCGGCCAGCGCCGCTGCCCCGGCCCATCCGGCCGCGGCCAGGCGGGTGGCGCCGAAGCTGGCCGTCCCGAAGGCGAGGTACCCGATGGCCAGGGCGGCGGCCAGCCCGGCGGCCGCGCCCAGGACGCCGACCAGGGCCGCCTCGGCCAGGGCGAGGCGGACCAGCCGGCCGGTGGCCAGCCCCCGGGCCCGCAGCAGCGCCTGCTCGCGGCGGCGCCGCTCGCCGCCGGCGCCAGCGACCGCGGCCGTCAGCAGCCCGGCCAGGACCGCCCCGGGCAGCCCGAGGAACACGAACAGGACCTGGGCGTAGAGGGCGTCGGAGCGGGCCGCGGCCAGGGCGGCGCCGAGGTTGTCGCCGACCAGCCCGGCCCCGGCCAACCGGGCCTCGAGGTTGCGGGCGGCGGCGCTTACGCTGGTGTAGGCGGCGGCCGGGTCGGCCGGCAGGCGTCGCGCCAGCCGGGCGTGGACCTGGCTACGGACCAGGTCCGGGCGGGCGCGGGCGAGCGGGTCGAACAGGGCGTGCCAGCGCCCGGCGGGCACGAGCAGCACGTTGTCGGGCGGCGCCTGCGGCTGGCTGCCGGGCGGTGCCCCCACCTTCTGGAACAGCGAGTCGGCCTGGGGCAGGTCGACCACCCCGTCGACCCGGACGCTGACCCGGGGCAGCCCGGCCCGCCCCACGGTCACGGTGTCGCCGGGACCGGCGTGTAGGTTGGCCGCGGTCTGCTGGGCCAGCAGCACCCCGGAGCTGGCCCCAACCAGGTCGCGGAGCTCACCGCTGAACACCTGCGGGTACCCCTCGGGCAGGCCCACCACCACCCCGGGGCCGGTCGTCTGGGTCGAGCCGGCCACGGTGGCCTGCAGGCCGACGATGGTCGCGAACCCCACCGGCAAGGCACGCTCCACCCCGGCGAAGCCCCGTACCCCGGTGAGGATATTGACCGGGTCGGCGCCGGGCTGAGCCTCCACCTGCCAGTCGACGGCGACGTCGGCGACCGACCGGCGGGTCATGATCGACTTGGACGCGGCCAGGAAGACTCCCAAGCTGGCCAGCAGGGCGACCGCGACAGCGACGCCGGCGGCCGAGGCGACCAGCCGGCCGGGGCGGCGGGTGAGCAGCCCCCGCAGCCAGGTCAGGCCGAGCACGACGACACCGCCCGACCCTGCCGGAGGCGGCCGTCGGCCATCGTCCAGCGGACGGGCAGCAGTCCGGCGACCGCCGGGTCGTGGGTGGTGAGCACCAGGGCCGCTCCCAGCAGCCCGGCCGCCTCCAGCAGGGCCTGGACGACGGCAGTGCCGGTGGTGTGGTCGAGCTGGCCGGTTGGCTCGTCGGCCAGGATCAGCCGCGGCTGCCCGGCCAGCACCCGGGCCACCGCGACCCGCTGCTGCTGGCCGCCCGACAGCTCCTCGGGGAGCCGGGTGGCCAGCTCGGCCAGGCCGAGATGGTCCAGGACGCGCCGGGCGCCGGCGAGCGCGTCGGCCTCCTCGGCACCGGCCAGCAGCTGGGGCAGGGCCACGTTCTCGACCGCGTCGAGGGGGGCGAGCAGGCTCGGCCCCTGGAACACCACCGCGACCGGCCCTGGCCGCAGCCCCTTCCGGGGGCCGAGGGCCGGCCAGCTCACCGTGCCGTGGGTGGGAACGTCCAGGCCCGCCAGCAGATGGACCAGGGTCGACTTGCCGGACCCGGAGGTGCCGGTGACGGCGATGCGTTCGCCGGCGAGGACCGCGCAGTCAACGCCGTGCACGGCCACTATCGCGCGCTCGCCCTCCCCGAAGGTGCGGGCCACCCCGTCGCAGCGGACTAGGACCTCTCGGCCGGCGGTCACGGCAGCACCCTCCCGTCCTCCAGGTGGACGGTGCGGGCGGCGACCGCCGCGACCGCCGTGCTATGGGTGGCGACCACCACCGCGCCGCCCGCCGCGGCATGGTCCGAGAGCAGGTCGAGCACCAGGGCCTCGCTGGCGCTGTCGAGCTCCCCGGTCGGCTCGTCGGCCAGCACCACCGCCGGGTCGTTGGCCAGGGCGACGGCGAGCCCGGCGCGGGCCGTCTCGCCGCCGGACAGCTCGCCCGGCCGGGCATCGGCCCGCCTGGCCAGCCCGAGGGCGTCCAGCAGGGCGGCGGCCCGGGTGGGCGAGGGCCAGCCGGCGACCCGCTGGACGAGCACGACGTTCTGGGTGACGGTCAGGTGGTCGAGCAGGTTGCCGGCTTGGAACAGGACCCCGATCCGGCCGGCCCGCAGCGCCGCCCGCTCCGGCTCGGGCCGCCGGCTGAGCTGTCGCCCCTCGACCATCACCCGACCGCCGTCCGGCTCGTCCAGCCCGGCCAGGCAGGCCAGCAGGGTCGACTTGCCGGAGCCGGACGGGCCGACGACGGCGACCAACTCGCCTCGGCAGACGGTCAACGACACCCCCTGCAGGGCCAGGGTCTCCTCGTCACCGGCATGGAAGAACCGGTAGAGGCCGCAGGCGTCCAGCGCCGGGGCCATCAGCGCCACCGGAACGAGTCGGTGACGATCCGCCAGGGATCGACGTTGTCGGCGCCGACCGGCCCGGCCAGGGTGAGGATGGCTTCGGTGCCGCCACGCCAGTACTCGTAGCGCTCGACGGCGTCGTGGACGACCTTGCCCGTGACCGGGTCGGCGGGCGCGTTGGCCTTGTAGGTGACCAGGACGACGCCGCCCGCGGCCCGGCGCACCCGGGTGACCTTGCCGGGCTCGTAGCCCCGGCTCGCCGACCGGATTGCCGGCAGCTCGGCCTGGCGGACGGAGGCGACGGTCGGCGCCGCCGGTGCCGGTCGGCTCTCCATCCTGATGGTGTTGAGCTTGTCGGTGAAGCTGACCGTCCCGCCGCGCACGGTCCGGCCCCAACCCTCGGGGACCTTGACCGTGAACCGGCCGCCTGGTGGGCGGTAGCTGACGAAGACCTGGTTGTCAGGGATGTCGCCGGCCGGGTTGACCTCCGGCGCGTTCGGGTCGACGCCTCCGGACGCGGCCGGGGCGGCCGTGGTCGGGCTGGGCGTGGCCGGCCGGGTGCTGCTGGCCGCTGTGGACCCGCCATATGGGTTCCTGGTGCCGGTCCCACAGGCGCTGAGCGCCAGGGCGAGGGCCGCGGCGGCGACCGCGGCACGGTACCTCCGGATCATCGTGACGGCTCCTCCGCCGGTGCGTCGGTGATGTTGAGCCGACGATAGGAGGGGACGGGTCAGCGCCAGCCATGCCGACGGTCAACGGACGGCAAAGCTTTCCGGCTCCACAGGATTAGGCTGGCGCTGGCATGAACAGCGCTCGGATCCTGGTCGTGGAGGACGACGCCACCCTCGGCGGCGGCCTGCGCCAGACGCTGACCGCCCAGGGGTACCGGGCGTCGTGGGCGCGGACGGGTGCCGAGGCGCTCGAATTGGCCCGCGACCCCCATGACATCGTCCTGCTCGACCTCACCTTGCCCGACCTGGACGGCGTCGAGGTCTGCCGGCGGCTCCGCGCCGGCCAGCCGCGTTTGGCGATAGTCATGCTGACCGCTCGCCGGGACGAGATCGACGTGATCGTCGGGTTGGATGCCGGCGCCGACGACTATCTCATCAAGCCGTTCCGGCTGGGGGAGTTGCTGGCCAGGGTCCGCGCCCATGTCCGCCGGCTGGACCCCGGCGGCCACGCCGAGCGGCTGGCCGTCGGCGACCTGGCGCTGGACCGGGCCGCCCGGCGGGCCTGGCTGGCCGGCCGCGAGCTGGATCTCCGTCCTAAGGAGTTCGACCTGCTCGCGCTGTTGATGGACGAGGCCGGTCGGGCCGTGCCCCGGGAGCGGATCATGGCCGAGGTCTGGGACGAGCACTGGTTCGGGTCCACCAAGACCTTGGACATGCACATCGTCGCGCTGCGCCGCAAGCTCGGCGAGCCCCCGGAGCGGCTGGCCCGGATCACCACCCTGCGCGGCGTCGGCTACCGCCTGGAGCGGCCATGAGGCGCCGAGTCTTCGGGGCCATCCTTGCGGTCACGGCGGTCGCGGTGGTCCTGTTCGGCCTTCCGCTCGCGCTGGCCGTGCAGCACCTGTACCACAACGAGGCGGTGGTCCGGCTGGAGCGGGAGGCGACCCGCGCCACCACCGCGGTGCCCGCATCGTTCATGGAGTCGGGCGACCCGATCGAGCTGCCCGTCCCCTCGGCTGGGACCCGGCTCGGTCTCTATGGCGCCGACGGCCGGCTGGTCACGGGCAGCGGGCCAGCGGCCATCGAGGCGCCGGTCCGCGTCGCGTTCGGCGGGCGAGTGGCCGAGCAGGCCGTCGGCGGCACCATCGTGGTCGCCGTGCCGGTGGCCGATGAGGAGCGAGTCGTCGCCGTGGTCCGGGCGGCCAGCCCGGCGGCCGCCATCGATGCCCGGGTCGGCCGGGCCTGGCTGGCCATGGCGGGCCTGGCCGCGGGCGCGGTGGCCGTGGCCGGCCTGGTAGCCCGGGTCCTGGCTGGCCGGCTCGGCCGTCCCGTCGACGCGCTGGCCGTCACCGCCGCTCGGCTCGGGGAAGGCGACTTCTCGGTTCGAGCCGGACGGTCGGGCGTCGTCGAGGTCGACGCGGTGGCCTCCACCCTCGACGCGACCGCCGAGCGTCTGGGCCAGCTCCTGGCCCGTGAGCGGACATTCAGCGCTGATGCCTCCCACCAGCTACGGACCGCGCTGGCCGGGTTGCGGCTGCGCCTGGAGGCGGCCCGCCTGCTTCCCGAGGCCGACCAGGAACTGGCGATCGCCGACGCCCTGGTCGAGGCCGACCGGCTGGAGGACACCATCGAGCAACTCCTCGCCCTGGCGCGGGACGCCGGGGTGGTGCGTGGCCGCCTCGCCCCTGGGGGGGTGCTGCAGACCCTCGAGTCGAGCTGGCGTGGTCGCCTGGCGGCGGCCGGGCGGCCGCTTCGCCTTCAGCTGGAGGGTGAGCTGCCCCAGGTCCGAGCCTCGGCGGCCGCCGTCACCCAGGTCCTGGATGTGCTGGTCAGCAACGCCGCCGAGCATGGGTCGGGCACCGTCACGGTACGGGTCCGGGCCGCACCGGGCGGCCTGGCGGTGGAGGTGAGCGACGAGGGCCCGGGCGTGGCCGGGGATTCGGAGCGGGTCTTCGCCCGCCGCGACGGGACGGCGGTCGGCCACGGGATCGGGCTGGCCCTGGCCCGCTCGCTGGCCGAGGCCGAAGGCGGACGGCTTCTGTTGCAGCACTCCCAACCGCCGACCGTGTTCGTGCTCCTGCTTCCCGCCGACCGGCGACTGGAACGCGTGGCTCAGCGAAGGCTTCTGCGCCGATAGGCTGCGAACCCGGTCAAGAAGAGGACGGCGGTCGGCATCGCCACCACCAACGGGAGGATGCCGCCTGCCGCGACGGTCCGCTGCGGCGCGACGGCGAGCCGGAGCGCATTGCTCGCGGTGACGGCGTCGGTTCCTTGTCTGGCCGTGACCGTCACATAGATGACGAGGCGCCCGCTGTTGACGGCTTGGACGGCCCATGCGAGGCGCCGAGTGGCCCGGGCCGGCAGCGGGTCGAGATAGATGGTGCGCTGGGAGGACCAGTCCTCCGGGTCGACATAGACCTCGGGGTCGAGGCCGAGGACGTTCAGGTGAGCGACCAGTCCGGAGGCCGGCTGGTCGCTGTGGTTCTGCACCGTGGAGGTGAGGCTGAATCGCTGGCCGACGCGGGTGGACACGGTCGTGGGGTGAAGCCGGACCGACACCGGGGCCGGGGCTGGCGACGGTGGCGGGGGGGTCGGATGCGGAAGGGAAGCGTCGACCGGTCCGGAGGGGGGTGCGGCCAGCAGTAGGAGCGCCACGATCACCAGCCTCACGTCTGGACTCCGCCGTGCAGGTTGAGCCGGTCGGCCAGGATCAACGCCGCGGCAGTGACGACCACGACGGCCACCGTCGGACCGACCAGCCAGACGGCGTCCTGGCCGGGACCGTGGCCGTTGATGATCAGCTTGCCCAGGTAGCGCAGGCCGGCGGTGAACGGGTCCACGCGCAGCAGGAGCTCACCGATCCAGCTGTACTGCATCGCGGTCGGCATCTGGGTCGGCGCGTACAGGGCGAGGAGCACGAACAGGCTCACCGAGAGGCTGACCCGGTTCGAGGAGGCGATGGTGCTGATGGCGAGCCCGTAGCCGACCAGGAACAGGGCGAGCAGGCTGCCGACGGCCAGGCTGCTGGCAACGGCCACCCCGACCACACCAACACCGCGACCGAGATACCACACATAGGGCACCGAGACGATCCATGCCGCCGCCCACAGCGACAGGGCCGCGACCGCCTTGCCGATCAGCAGGGCGCGGCGCGGCGCGGGGCTCAGCAGCAGGCTCTCGAGCGTGCCACGTTCGCGCTCGCCGCTGACCGAGTCGGCCGCCCCGAGCAGGACGAGGAGTGCGCCCACGGCGACGCCGACCTGCAGGGTCAGGCTGACGGCCTCGCGCTGCTCCAGGAAGTTGAGCCCCTGGTTGGTGGCGACCAGGTAGGAGGTGACGCTGAGCAGCAGGGTGTAGGCGAGCAGCAGCGGCAGCCCTCGGCCCCCCAGCCACAGATCGCCCAGCTCCCGCCCGGCGACAACCCTCCAAGCGTGCCTGCCCTCCTGGATCGGCCGATCATCGACGCTGGCCATCGGCGTCCTCGGTGACGGCGAGGAAGGCGTCGCTGAGCCGGCCGCCCTCCATGGCGAAGCCGAGCACCGGCACGCCGGCCTCGAGCAGGCTCCCGAGGGCCAGGGACGCCGCCCGTTCCGGTGCGACGCCGGCAGGTGTGCTCACGACCACCTGGCCGCGGCGGTCGCCGTGAGCCGCCACCGCCAACACCGCGGAGGCGGCCAGGACCTCCAGGGCCCGGTCGCGGAGCTCGGGCGGTATTTTCACCAGACCACGCCGCGGCGCCGCCGCACGTCGTGCGACCTCGGCCACCGTGCCCTGGGCGACGATGCGGCCGCGGTGCAGGATCAGCACCCGGTCGCATGCCTGTTCCACCTCGGCCAGCAGATGGGTGCTGAGCACGACGGTGACGCCATGCTCGCGGGCGACCCGGCCCATCAGCTCCAGGACCTGGAGTTGGCCCATCGGGTCCAGACCGAACGTCGGCTCGTCCAGGAACACCACCCGGGGGTCGTTCACCAACGCCCGGGCGATGCCAAGCCGCTGCCGCATACCGCGGCTGTAGCCGGAGATCAGCGACCCGCCCCGCTCGGCCAGGCCAACCTCGGCGAGTAGCCGTCGCGCCGTCGCACGGGCATCGCCGCGGCTGCGGCCGAACAGCTCGGCATGAAAGGTCAACCAGTCCCGCCCGGTCTGGCCCGGCGGGTAGCCGGCGCTCTCGGGGAGCACCCCAACCCGCCGTCGGATCTGGATCGGCTGGTCATGGGGTATGCCGGCGACTGTGAACCAGCCGGCGTCGGGCCGCAGGATGGTCGACAGCATCCGGATCACCGTGGTCTTGCCGGCGCCGTTGGGACCCAGGAAGCCCAGCACCGTCCCGGCCTCTACCTCCAGGTCCAGCGACTCCACGGCCCCCACCCCCCGGTAGGCCTTCCTGAGACCCTTGGCCTGCAGCGCCAGTCCCTCGGGCATCAGCGGAACACGCCCGTGTGGCCGAGGGAGTAGCGGCCGGGCTGGGGGTAGAGGCACAGCCCGTGGGGGCCCTTGCCGACCGGGACGCGGGCCAGCAGCCGCCCGCTGGCGGTGTCGATGGCGTACACCTCGCCGTGGTAGCGGCCGGCCAGCCACAGCACCCGGCCGTCGGCCGACACCCCACCCATGTCGGGACTGCCGCCGCCGGGCAGGCGCCAGGTCGCTACCACCTTGCGGGTCGCGAACGAGACCACCGAGATCGACCCCTGGCCGCGGTTGGAGACGTACAGGACGTGCGAGTCGCGGCTGACATAGAGCCCGTGGGCGCCCTTGCCAGTCGGCACGAACCCGACCACCCGCGGTCGTGTCGCGTCGACGATCCACACGCCCCCGGAGGCCATGTCGGCGACGTACCAGACGCGGCCGTCGGGGGCCAGCTTGACGTCCTGCGGCACCGCCCCCGGGCGCAGCCGCAGCGCTCCCGTGACCCGCTCGCCGGCGACGTCAACTCGGACCAGGTGGCCGCTGAACTCGCAGCTGGCTAGCAGGGAGCGGCCGTCGGCGCTGAAGTCGAGATGGTCGACCCCAAAGCAGGGCACCGACAGGGAGTGGCGCAGCCGCATGGTGTGGGGGTCGCGGAAGTCCAGGCGCCGCAGGCGCTCGGCGACCACGATGGCGCGGCGGCCGTCGGGGGTGAAGTACAGGTTGTAGGGGTCGGCCACGGCGACGGTCCGGCCGGGGCGGCCGGTGGCCGGGTCGATAGCGGTCAGGCTGTTGCCCTGGTTGTTGCCGACCCACAGGGTGCGCAGGTCCCAGGACGGCGTGACGTGCTGGGGGAGCCGGCCGACCCGGAACCGCCTGACGCGCCGGAACGTCCGCGGGTCGATGACTTCGACGGTGCCGTCGCCGCTGTTGGGCACGTACACCAGCGCCGGGAACCGGCGGACCACCGGGCTGAGCCGGCCCGGTCGGGTGGCCGCGTAGACGTCGTGCGGGTCCAGCACCGCCGGCATCCCGGACAGCGCACCGGTCGATACCGCATCCGACCGGGCCGGCGCGCCGCCGGTCCCGGGGTCGGCCGTCGGGAGGGTCGAGGTCCCCGGGCTTGCCGGTGGAGGGTCGCCGCCGGGCACGCTCTGCCGCGAGGTGCAGCCGGTGACCGCCAGCGCGAGCGCCAGCACGGCGGCGAAGGCCGCGGACGTTCGATGCGAGCGCAGGGGTCTTCGCCTCCCAGTCGAGCGGCCTTCGAGCTTCGAGGGCGGTCACCGCGATCCGTGAGGCGCATTGTGGAACGAGAACGCTGAACGTCACCTGAACCCGGAGTTGCAATCGAAGCGGTTCAGCGGGGATTCAGCATCGGCTGGGACAATGCGAGCCGGGCTGGCCCCCGCAGGCGCCGGCGCCCGGGCAGGCGGCCTCCTCGATGGCCTGCAGCCCGGCGGCGTCCAGCTTGCCGGCGTCATGGGCGCCGATGGCCTCGAACACGCTGACGATGGTCAGGCCCTCGCCGCGGAGGCGGCCTGGGGCGATGCTGCCGCTGTAGAGCACCAGCCCGGGCAGGTTCAGCCGGGCCAGGGCCATGGCCCCGGCGGGGATGGTCTTGTCGCAGCCCACGATGACGACCAGGCCGTCGAATATGTGGCTGCGGGCCATCAGCTCGATCGAGTCGGTGATCACCTCGCGGCTGACCAGCGAGCCCTTCATGCCCTGGGTCCCCATGGTGATGCCGTCATCGACCGAGATGGTGGCGAACTCGAAGGCCGTGCCCCCGGCCGCCTCGATCCCGTTCTTGACCCATTGAGCGACCGAGCGGTGGCTGAAGTTGCAGGGACCGGTCTCGCTCCACATGTGGGCCACGCCGATATTGGGCCTGGCCAGCCGGTCGCAGGTGAAACCCCAGCGGGCGCAGCATCGCCCGAGCGGTCGCCAACCCAGTGATCGTCGCGCTCCGCAGCGGCGCGCCACCGTTCCCAGACATGCACAGCCCTCCGCCTGGTGGGCTCGTCTCTCGGCGGAGAGCTTATACAGACAGAGGGGGGTCAGATCGCCAGCATTTTGCCAGCAATCAAGCCTCACATGGCCACAGTCTGCACCATGTGGCTCCAATGCTGATCGCCTGCTGACCAGCACCAACAGCAGGGAACGCGTGGGCGACTGGTGGGGCATGAGGAGCCGGCTCGTCAATGGCATGCAAGGGGGTCAGGGGATCAAATCCCCTCAGCTCCACCCCAGGCCAGAGGCCCGATCCGGTCTCGGCCACCCGCGAATCCCAGCGCTCGCGCAGCAGATGCGCAGCAACCGCCAGTGCGCGGCCGATCCGCTCGTGCAGGGCACGGTCACCCGGGCCACCATCGCCGGGGTCGTCTCGCGGTAGACCCGGCCCATCGGGCTGCCGCCGGCGCTGCGGTCGCGGCGGCCGCTGGTGTGGCCAATCAACTCGTCGATCACCCGCCGGCCGGCTACCGGCAACGGGCCCACCGCACCGCCCTGGCACTGGCACTGGCACGGGCGTATCCGTGCGGCTACGAAGCCTCCCCGGACTGCGTCGTGCGCTCCAGGTCATCAGACAGCGTCCCCGCACGGTAGTACCGCTTCCTGCCGGAGCACGAGTCGTGGCGGTACGAGTCGGACGGCAGGGCCGCCGCCCGGGAATGACGCCACGCTGATGCCATCTGCGACGTGATGCCGCGTCGCCAAGGCGCCCCCAACGCCTGGCGCCGCACATGAAGAGCCCGATCCGCCTCATCGGAGGTGCAGTCCTGCGGCTTCGCGGCCATGGCCAGAGGCTGCTGTAGGACACGATCACCCCGTGGGGACGTGTCATTCCCCGGGCGTGGCCTGGCTGCTATCCTGATCGAACGTACGTTCGAGCATGAGAGGCGGTGGGGCCCCCATGGGCGCTTGGGAGGGACCGCTGACCCGCCGCTCCCTGAGCACGAATCGCCTGGCAGCGCTCTCCTGTGCCCTGCTGGTGTCGCTGTTTGTGGTCATGTCCCTGGGGGCCAGCGCCGAGGGCAGCCCGCGCAGCCAGCACGCCAAGGGCGACATCCCGCCGCCGCTGCTGGCGATCTACCGGGCCGCCGCCGACACCTGCCCCGGCCTGCCCTGGTCAGTGCTGGCCGCCGTCGGCAAGCTTGCCTCCGACCATGGCCGCTCGACCGCCCCCGGTGTCAGCTCGGGGATGAGCCCGGCCGGGACCGCGGGGCCGATGCAGCTCGGCATCGCCGCGAAGGCCGACAGCACCTTTGTCGCCTACGCGGTCGACGCCGACGGCGGTGGTGCCGATGTCTACAGTCCTGCCGACGCGGTCTTCACCGTCGCCAACTACCTGTGCCGCCACGGCGCCCGAGGCGGCGCCGACCTGCGCCGGGCGGTCCTGGCCTTCCATCCCGGTGGCCGGTACCTGGCCAAGGTCGGCCGGCTCGCCACCGTCTACGGCGGGCTGTCGAGGTTCCCGGGCGTGGCTCCGACCCCTGGTCGGGTTGGGCGGTTCGTTGGCCCCGATACCCCGAGCTACCGCAAGCTCACCCCCGTCGCCAAACGCCTGTACGCGACGGTGTGGCGGCGCTTTGGGGTCCGGTCGATCGGCGGCTGGCGCGCCGTCGGGTCGGTCGAGGGCAGCGACCATCCCTACGGGCGGGCGATCGATGTGATGGTCGGCTACCCCGGCGCCCGCGGACGGGTCCTGGGCTGGCGGATCGCCAGGTGGGCGGTGGCCAACGCCGACGCCTTGGACGTCAAGTACGTGATCTTCAACGGGCGTATCTGGACCCGCAGCCGCGGCTGGCATGGCTACCGGCACCCGGCCGACCCGTGCAACTGCAACCCCACCCTGCGCCACGACGACCACGTCCACATCTCGGTACGCCACTAATTAGACCCATGACCGCCGGACAGTCGGGCCCGGCCAGCAGTCGGCGATGAATGCCTCCAGGTCGGGTCGCGACCGCCAGGTCGGGCGGAGGTGACTCGATAGGAGGCATTCCGCCTTGTTCGCTTGGTGTGCTACAACCGTCCGGCGCCTGCCTTGCCGTCGCGCTGGGCCTGTGGCGGCGGGGAGATTGGTCGGATGAAGGCGCGATGGCTTGCTCCGCTGGTCCTCCTCCTGGTCGTCGGTCTCGTCGTGCCCGGCTGGATCACGGATGGCACCCAGCGCACCCAGCAAGGTGCTTGGCGTCGTGGTTCCCGAGGTGTGCTGGCGGCGGCGATTACACGACTACCCAGCAAGGCTTGACCAGGCCACTCCTCAGCAGGCGGGCCAGAGTTCGAGTTCCCCGCCCAGACGTGGGAGCGACAGCACCTGATTCGGTGAGTAACGGTCGCACTGATCCTGCGGAAACGCCGCTTTGCACCGCGCATTCTTCGGGCTGCTCCCAAAGCAGGTGCGCTGACCAAGCTGCGCCACGTCCCGTGAAACCGCTCTTGACCTGCGGTTCCTCTTGCTAAGTGGTCTTGAGACGGCCAGCATAGCGCTTCGACACCACCTGGCTAAACCCGGCGGCCTCGCTGCGAGGCTGGACGAGTGGCCGACGCGCTCGTCGGCGCAGGAGCTGGCGTCGCGATAGGGTCCCTCTGGGAGCGCTGGGTAGCGAGTTGTCGACGGCGGAGAGCCGCACACCAATTCACGTAAAAGGAACCGCAGATGCCAGAACTGCTCATCGACTTCATCACCTCGCTCGATGGTTACGGGGCCGCCGAGGGCTGGCCCGGCTGGTGGGGCTTGGAAGGGCCCGAGTACCTCGCCTGGTTGGAAGACGCCCCGGAAGAGGACTACACCGTGCTGATGGGCGCGAACACCTATCGGGTCATGTCCGAGCTGGCCACCGAGGGTGAGCCGGGGACCGATGCCTTAGCGGGCCTGTCGAAGGTCGTCTTCTCGACCACGTTGACGGAGCCGCTGGCGTGGCCGAACACCCAACTGGTCTCCCAGGACCCCGTCGAGACGGTGCGGGAGATGAAGGACCAAGGCGCCGGGTCCATGCGCACCTTGGGCAGCCTCACCCTGTGCCGCTCGCTCCTGAAGGCCGGTCTGGTGGACCGGTTCCGGGTGGTCGTCTTCCCCGTCATCACCGGAGCCACCGGTCGGGACCGGATCTACGACGGGTACCCCGACGTCGCCCTCGACATGGTTGCCAGCCGCACCTTCGATGGTCGGCTGCAGCTGCTCGAGTACGTCCCCACGGTGCTGGACGGGCCGCCCGGCACCACCAAGGCCGACGCCTAACCACGCCCGCCCGTTGCTGGCTGTGCTACCTGGCGTTCTGGTCGCTTGGTCGCTCCGGATCCTGGAAGGCCTCGGGTCGTCCGAACCTCAGCCTCGGGATCCGCCGTATCGCCTTTGTGGTCGATGACCTCGACGCCGCCGTCGCCGGTCTGCAAGCCCGCGGGGCGGAGTTTGCTGGTGGGGTGGGGCGCTACCAGGACAGTTACCGGCTTTGCTCTGTCCGCGGCCGGGAGGGGATCATCGTCATGCTTGCCGAGCAGCTCGGCTGAGGGCTCCGTCCGCCAACCGCCTCCGCAATCGCCTGGTCGGCCACTGGGTTCTGCGGCTTCACGGCAGCCCGCCGACGACGATTGGTCCGTCTGCTCTGTTACGCCGGACGTAGCGATTGGGTCCGTGGCCGCAAGCAGACCAGCCTGAGACGGCGTCGGAGCTGCGCGGCTCCTGCCATCTCGACACGTGCTATCGTTCCTCGAACACCAGTTCGAGGATCGCGGGGGTGCGGAGTGGGGCCGCACTGTTCCTTCTGCGGGACCTTCACCGGGCCCTTCAGCCAGATCGAGGGCTTGTTCACGGTGCTGATCTGCATTCCCTGCCTGGAGGTCCGCCTCGCCCAGCCGGACACCCTGCTCGGACTCCACGACCCGGCCAGCCCTAGGCGAAGTGGGGCTGCCCGATCGACGGCTGCGGCCGCTGGTTCCTCGGCCCCTGGGACCTGGAGAACCACACCGCAGCCGAGCACCCGGCCTGGACGGCCACCTACGAGCTGCTGCGGCCCTTTCCGAACCAGCGCCAGCGTGTCCTGTACCGCCGCAGCGCGCAGCCGGCCAGCTTGACGCTACCGGTCTGCCGGTGGTCCCTGCTGGCCGTCCTCGATCGCGCTTGACCGGGACCCGGACAGGACCGCCGGCAGGCTGGCTGTCCCGATGCCCGTCACGATCGCGGTGACGGCGGGCCAGGGTGCTCGGGCATGCCCGGGCTTGCTGTCTCAACCCGGACCGATCCGC
>Ga0114129_10007152_pt1 | contig 15877 bp, 7 predicted proteins | sample RhiMetdeltSRZDD1_FD_80071 | JGI IMG/M metagenome (GOLD analysis project Ga0114129, IMG submission 80071) | Populus rhizosphere microbial communities from Tennessee, USA - Rhizosphere MetaG P. deltoides SRZDD1 (version 2) (version 2) | ecosystem: Host-associated > Plants > Roots > Rhizosphere >... | reverse complement strand
CTCATTCGGGTGCGCGAGGGCGGCGGCGAGATGCCGCCGATCTCGGCGAACCGTGTCAGCGACGAGCAGGTGAAACAGATCGCTACCTACCTGCGCTCGCTCGGTAAGTAGTCGTTGGTCGTTGGTCATTAGTCGTTGGTCTTAGTCGTTTGTCGTTGGTCTGGTCGTCGTTGGTCCCTTGGTGGCAGTGCTCGACGAACGACCAAGAGACGAAAGACCAACGACCAAGACTAACGACCAAAGACCAAAGACCAACGACCAACGACTGGCGCAGAGGGATCACATGAAACGGTCATTTGTTTTGCTTGGAGCGATGATCGTCGCGTCGCTCTCGCTCGTGATGGCGCAGCGCGGAGCGTCCGGACAGGTCGAATGGCTCTATTACGGCGGCGATCCGGGCGGCATGAAATATTCCACGCTCACCGACATCAACCCCGGAAACCTGCAGCGGCTGCAGCAGGCGTGGACGTGGAAGCACTGGGAAACCCCGATCGAAGAATACGGTACGACGCCGGGATTCTTCGAGGCGACGCCGCTGATGATCGATGGCGTCCTGTACGTCACGACGCCGTACAACAGCATTGCGGCGCTCGACGCTGAGACCGGCAAGGAGCTGTGGCGCTTCGACGGCGAAGCGTACAAGCTCGGTCAAGTGCTGTCGGGCAGCGGATGGAAGCTCCGCGGCACAGCGTTCTGGCGCGACGGCAACAACCTCCGCCTCCTTCTGAACAGCCGCGACAAGTTGTTCATGCTCGACGCGAAAACCGGCAAGCCGGTTCCGGCGTTTGGATCGAGTGGCCACGTCTCGCTCACTGAAGGACTCGCGCGAGTGGCCGAGCCGAAGCACATGACGCAAAGCTCGCCGCCGATGATTTACAAGGACCTGGTGATCATGGGCAGCCAGGTGCCGGATCGCGTGCAGACGGCGGATCCGGTCGGCCAGGTGCAGGCGATTAACGCGCGCACCGGAAAACGTCAGTGGGTGTTCTCGGTCATTCCGCAGTCGTCGACCGAGGCCGGCGCCGAAACCTGGGACGGTGAGTCGTGGCGCACCCACGGCCACGGCAACGTCTGGGCGCCGATGGCGCTCGACGAAGCGCGCGGCCTCCTGTATCTCCCGACCACGACGCCGAGCTCCGATTTCTACGGCGGGAACCGCCCGGGCGCGAATCTGTTTGCCGAGTCGGTGGTCTGTCTCGATGCCAATACCGGGAAGATGAAATGGTACTTCCAGGCGATTCATCACGGGCTGTGGGACTGGGACTTTCCGGCGCCGCCGAATCTCATCACGATCACCGTCGATGGAAAACGGATCGACGCCGTCGCGCAGATCAGCAAGCAGGGATTCACCTACGTCTTCGATCGCGTGACCGGTCAACCGGTGTGGCCGATCATCGAGCGCCCTGTGCCGACCGATTCGAACGTGCCGGGCGAAAAACCGTATCCCACGCAGCCGTTTCCGACCAGACCGCCAGCCTTCATCGGCCAGGGCGTGACGCTCGACGACGCCAACAACCTGACGCCCGAGATCAAGAGAATGGCGCAGGAGCAGATGAAGAAATTCCGCATTGGTCCGATCTTCACGCCACCCTCGCTCGAGGGCACCATGCAGCGTCCATCCGCCGGTGGCGGCGGAAGCTGGGGCGGCGCCGCGTTCGATCCCGAGATTGCGTATCTGTACGTCCGCGCCTCGCATTCCATCGGCGTCAATCGCGTGGCAAAGAACAATGGCTCCGACGCGCTCGTGCAGGTCGACTACTCGAACATGTTCGCGCGCGGCGGCGGCGGTGGCGCGAACCTGCCGGGCGGCATGCCGATCCTGTCGCCGCCGTACAACGTGCTGACGGCGTACGACATGAACAAAGGTGAGATTGCCTGGCAGGCGCAGGTTGGTGAAGGAAGCGAGGCGCTTCGGAACCATCCGCTGCTCAAGGGCGTGAAGCTGCCCGACCGGCTCGGCGGTCCGACCTCGCGCGGCGGCGCGATGGTGACCAGAGGCGGCCTCGTCTTCATTGGCGGCGGCGACAAGTACTTCTACGCGTTCGACAAGAAGACGGGGAAAGAGTTGTGGCGGGCGCCGGTGCCGTACGAGGAAACGGCCGTGCCGATGACGTATCGCACCCGCTCGGGCAGGCAATTCGTCGTGATGGCGACTGGAGAAGGCGCCGACAACGCGCTCGTGGCATTTGCGTTGGATAGCGCGCGCTGATGTCAGCCCTCGAGCCGAGCGCGAGAGTCTACGCTCGAGCGGAGTAAAAATGTTGGCTGCCTCATCTTTCATGAAACGCATTCTTGCTATCGCCTCGCTCGTGACTGTTTCGATGACTGTGCCGCTTGCGCAGTCGCGGCAGGTCGAGTGGCTCTATTACGGCGGCGACCAGGGCGGATCGAAGTACTCGACGCTCACCGACGTCACGCCCGGGAACGTCCAGCAACTGCAGATCGCCTGGCAGTGGAAGCACTTCGACGTGAACATGGAGAAGTACGGCACGACGCCCGGGCAGTTCGAGGCGGTGCCGCTGATGATCGACGGCGTGCTCTACGTCACGACCCCTTACAACAACATCGCCGCGCTCGACGCCGAGACCGGCAAAGAGCTGTGGCGATTCGACGGCGAGGGCTACAAGCTCGGTCAGTTGTTGTCGGCCAGCGGATGGAAGATGCGCGGCACGGCGGTGTGGCGCGACCGCGGCAAGCCTTACATCCTGCTGAACAGCCGGTCGCACCTGTTCAAGCTCGATGCGCAGACCGGGAAGCCGGTTCCCGACTTCGGATCTCAGGGCTTTGTCTCGATCACCGACGGACTGCCGCGCATCAGCGACGAGCGGCATTACACGCAGAGCTCGCCGCCGGTCATCTACAAGGATCTCGTGATCATGGGCAGCCAGATTCCGGATCGCGTGCAGATCGCCGATCCGGTGGGCCAGGTGCAGGCGATCAACGCGCGCACCGGTAAACGCGCCTGGGTGTTCTCGGTCATCCCGCAGTCGTCGAGCGACGCAGGAGCCGAGTCGTGGGACAACGAATCGTGGCGCCGCACCGGGCACGGCAACGTCTGGGCGGCGATGGCGCTCGACGAAGCACGCGGCCTGATCTATCTGCCGACGACGACGCCGAGCAGCGACTACTACGGCGGCCAGCGCCCGGGCGCCAACCTGTTTGCCGAATCGCTCGTGTGCCTCGACGCCAACACCGGGAAGATGAAGTGGCACTTCCAGACAGTGCACCACGGCCTCTGGGACTGGGACATTCCCGCGCAGCCGAACCTCGTGACGATCACCGTGGACGGCAAGCGCATCGATGCCGTTGCCCAGGTGACCAAGCGCGGCGACACCTTCGTATTCGACCGCGTCACCGGCCGGCCGATCTGGCCAATTGTCGAACGGCCGGTCGATACCAAAAGCGATGTGCCCGGCGAGAAGGTTTACCCGACGCAGCCGTTTCCGACCAGGCCGCCGGCATTCGTCCCGCAGGGCGTCCTGCTCGAGGACGCGAACAATCTGACGCCCGAAATCAAGGCGCTGGCCGAGGCGGAGATCAAACGATTCCGGTACGGTCCCATCTTCACGCCGCCGTCGCTCGACGGCACGTGGCAGCGCCCGACGACGAGCGGCGGCGCGAACTGGGGCGGTGCGGCGTTCGATGCGGAGACAGGTTTTCTGTACGTTCGCGCGAACAACGGGACGAGCACGTCACGTGTCGGCAAGAACGACGGCACCGATCCGCTCGTCGACGTCGATTATGCCTACACGTTCGGAAGAGCCGGTGGCGGCGGCCGCGGTGCCGCGCGCGGCGCGCGTGGCGGCGGCAATCCCGAACCGGGTGACGACGCTGGAGCGGCCGGTCGCGGACGTGGTGCCGCAACAGCAGGACTGCGCGGGCTTCCGGTCATTTCGCCGCCCTACGCGGTCGTCGTGGCGATCGATCTCAACAAAGGCGAGATCGCGTGGAAGGCGCCGCTCGGCGAAGGGCCCGCGTCGATCCGCAACAATCCGTTGCTCAAGGGTGTCGCGCTGCCCGAGCGCCTTGGCAACGCGAACAATCACGGCGGCGTGCTGGTGACGAGAAGCGGCCTGGTGTTCTGCGCGGCGGGCGATGGCTATCTGTATGGGTTCGACAAGAAGACCGGCAAGGAAATCTGGCGCGGGCAGCTGCCGTTCCCGCAGGGCGCGAATCCGATGAGCTATCGCACCAAGTCGGGCAAACAGTTCATCGTCTTGTCCACGGGCACCGGCGAGGACAACGCGCTCGTCGCGTTCGCGCTGCAGTAGGCCAGGTAGCTCGTCGCGTTCGCGCGGCAGCGCTGATGTAGGGCGGGTCTTGTTCTTTAGACCCGCCTGGAAGCGTAGCCGGGTCCAATAGGACCCGGCCTACTTCTCAGTCACTGTCCCTACTCGCTTCAGCTCGGGCGCTCAGTCGCCGACAGTGTAGGCGATCAACTCCGCGGGGAATCCCGCGCCGCTGATCGCGACCACCAGATACTGCTTTCCGTTCAGCAGGTAGGTCATCGGCGATCCGGTCTGCGGCGCCGGCATGAAGAGAGTCGCGACTTCCTTGCCCGTCGCCTTGTCGTACGCATAGAGCGTTGCGCCGCGCTGTCCTGACGGCAGCGTCGTGAAGCCGCTCTCGCCCGAAATCACCAGCGTCCTGGTCGTCAACGTCCCGATCGGTCCGATTCTGCCCGTCCTGGGGATGTTCACTCCTTTGAGCATCGGATGGTTCTTCACCGTGTCGAGCGTCTCGCCGTGCGCGACCTGCCACACCATCTCGCCCTTGTTCAGATCGAGAGCGGTGATCCGTCCCCATGGCGGTTTCACGAGCGGCAGTCCCTGGACGGTGAGCCCGCCGCCGGTATCGCCGCCGCCGGCGCCGTTGATGAAGTCCATGTCGGATCGCTTCGGGTCGTTCACGAGCGAGATGAGGCGCGTCAGCGTGTTCGAATAGACGTACAGAATTCCCGTTTCCGGATCGAACGATCCCCCCGGCCAGTTCGCGCCGTTGGGGACGTAGACCATGCCGGTCTTGCCGCCTGCGCCGCGGACGATCGGCGGCGTGAAGAGCGGCCCGAGCTTGAACTGCGAGGCGACTTTCAGCGCCTCGGCCTTGATCTCGGGCGTGAAGTCGATCAGATCTTTTTCCTGCACGCCCTGCAGCTCGAACGCCGGCGGCCTGGTCGGGAAGGGTTGTGTCGGACTCGTTTTCTCACCCGGCACGGTGGTCTGCTCGACCGGCCGTTCTTCGATTGGCCACACCGGCTGGCCGGTCTTGCGATCGAACACGTAGAGGAAGCCCTGCTTGCTCGGCTGAGCCACCGCTTTGATTGGCTTGCCGTTGACGGCGACGTCAACCAGGATCGGCGCGCACGGGATGTCGTAGTCCCAGATGCCGTGGTGAACGAGCTGATAGTGCCAGACGCGTTTGCCGGTGTTCAGCTCGACGGCGAGCAGCGTTTCGGTGAAAAGGTTGCTGCCGGGCCGGTGACCGCCGTAGTAGTCGCCGGTCGAGAGTTCGACGGGTAGATACACCATGCCGAGCTCTTCGTCGACCGAGAACGGCGCCCACACGCCGGTGTTGCCCGAGTACGACCACGAATCTTTTTCCCACGTGTCGTTGCCGAACTCGCCGGGTGTCGGAATCGTGTGGAAAATCCAGACGCGTTTGCCGGTTCGGACGTCGAAGGCGCGCACGTAACCCTTCGCGTTGGCTTTGCTGCGCGGCGCGTTGCCGGCGCGATGCGCGGCGCCGACGAGCACGACATCCCTGGCGACGATCGGGCCGGTGTTCAGGCCGATCTCACCGGTGATCGGATCGAGCACCTGGTCGTCGTTCTGTTTCAGATCGACGATGCCGTTCTGGCCGAAACCGGGGATCGGGTCGCCGGTCTTCGCGTTCAGGCCGATGAGCTGATAGCCGACCGTGACGAAGAAGACGCGCTCGTCGCCGCGGCCGTCGGTCCAGTACGCGACGTTCCTGCCGGAGAGCGGACGCGGCGCGGCGGTTGCGCGCCGCCCCTCGTCGATGCGATACATCCACAGCAGTTCGCCGGTCGCGGCGTCAGTGGCGACGGCGTTGCGCCTCGAGCCCGCGGTCGCGTAGAGCACGCCGTTGATCATCAGCGGCGTGTTCTGCAGGTTGAAGTCGGGGCGCGCGCCGAGGATATCGGTCTTGAAGCGCCAGGCGATCTGGAGCTTCCCGAAGTTGGCGGCGGTGATCTGATCGAGCGGCGAGTACCGGGTCATGCCGAGGTCGCCGCCGTAGGTCCGCCACTCGCCGTTTTTCGCGCCCGTCTGCGCCTGAACAGCGGAGGTCGTCCCGATCAGCGCTGCGGTGAGCAGGACCGCGCGAAGCGGGTTCACGTGCTTCATGATTTCACCTTCGCGAATATGGAATGAAAGCGCCGCTATCATACCGCCAAAAATCCAAGCCTTTGGAAGCGCTCCGGGTGCGAGCCGTCAAATACCAGATTTCAGCTATTGCTTTCACCGCACACCGCGGCAAGAATCTCGAAGCTTCCATTCCGGAAATCCTCGGCGCGCCGTCATTCTCGTCAAGACGTTCGGAGGAAACGACCATGAAAAGTGCCTTCGCGCAGAGCATCAGCGCGAGCCTCGTGGCCATGGTGGTGCTCGTGTTCGCGCCGACCGAGGCGGCGGCTCAGGCCGACAGCAGTATTGCGGGCGTCGTAGAGGATGCAACGGGCGGCGTCATGCCCGGTGTGACCGTGGAAGCGTCCAGCCCGGCCCTGATCGAGAAAGCTCGAACTGTCGTTACCGATAACCAGGGCCAGTACAAGATCCTCGGCCTGCGACCGGGTGTCTACACCGTGACGTTCACGCTTTCCGGCTTCAGCACGGTCAGGCGCGAAGGCATCGAGCTGACGGCGTCATTCACCGCGACGGTCGATGCGCGGCTGCGTGTGGGGAGTCTTGAAGAGACCATCACGGTGTCCGGAGCTGCCCCGGAGGTCGACGTCCGAAACGTCGTGCAGCAAAAAGTGATCTCGAGCGAGACGATTTCGGCAATCCCGATGGGACGTGTACTCAAGGCAATGACCGTCGCGCTCAATCCGGCCGTCGTCAATACGACGCTGACCGATTTCGACATGGGTGGATCGAGCGGGGACGCCGCAGGCGCGGCGGCCATCGTTCATGGCAGTCGCGGCAACGACGGGACGTTCCACTACGATGGCCTGCGGTTCAGCGGGATCGGCGCGGCCGGCCACGGTTTTGCCGCGCTGAAGATCAACGTCGGGAACGTGAACGAGATCGCTGTCGAGACTGCCGGGATGTCGGCCGAGCAGGAAACGGCTGGAGTCCGGCTCAACATCATCCCGCGCGAGGGCGGCAATGCATTCAGCGGGATGTTCTTCAGCAGTTATACCAACCACAATCTGCAAAGCGACAACTTGACCGATGAACTGCAAGCCGCGGGCTTGAAGGTGAGCGATACGATTCAGAAGATTTGGGACGCCAATCTGTCGTTCGGTGGCCGGATCAAGCGCGACAAACTGTGGTTCTACACCTCGGTGCGGTCCTGGGGCGCTTACCGGGGTCTTGGCGGCGCTTTTTACGACAAGATCCCGTACGACTTCGTGTACACGCCGGACGAGAGCCGGCAGGCTATCGGAAAGACGCGAGCCGCGAATCAGAGTCTTCGGTTGACGTGGCAGGCGACGTCGAAGGACAAGCTTAACCTGCACTATGAGACGAGCCAGTACGTCACGCCAATCAACCTGGGTGCGCTCCGTACGTGGGAGGCTCACAACTGGTACGACATGACGCCAAGCTACATGGCCACTGCGAGCTGGACGCGGCCCGTCACCAACCGGCTTCTGTTGGAGGCGGCTGGTACTTTTGTGAACGCCAGTTACAACACGAAAACGCCGAACCTCGATGGAGTGCCCGGTGGCCGGGATATCGCAGGCGTCGTCGAACAAACGACCAACGTACGGTTCCGGGCCTTCAGCGGCGGCACCCTCTATATCGCCAGCGGAGGTAAGCAAACGAATCAGCGCTTCAGCGCGGCGTATGTTACCGGTTCTCATGCCCTCAAAGTGGGCGCCGCCTACCAGGCCGGCTGGCAATCGCGATACATCGACAAGCCGGGCGACATGGAATTCACACTGCGTAACGGCGTGCCGATCTCGCTCACGCAGTGGATCGCGCCTCAGCCTGCGTGGAACAACATGAAGGCGGATCTCGGTTTGTTCGCCCAGGATCAGTGGACGCTGCGAAATTTGACGCTGAATCTGGGCGCCCGTTTTGACTACCTGAACACGTACGTCCCAGAGCAGCACATACCGGCCACGAGGTTCCTGCCGGCGCGCGACCTCGCCAAGGTCCCGAACGTCCCGGACTTCAAAGACATTTCTCCGCGGCTGGGCGTGTCTTATAACCTGTTCGGCGACGGCAAGACGGCGCTCAAGGCGAGCGTGGGCAGGTACGTGGCGGCTCTTACGATGCAACTCGCCGAAGCAAACAATCCGGCGCGCGAGGCGATCGTATTGAGCACCACGCGCCAGTGGAACGATACGAATGGTAACTTCGTCCCCGATGGCGACTTCCTCAACCCGGACGCCAATGGGGAACTCGGGGCCATGGACAATCGTGGCTTCGGCGGTACCCGAGTCGCGACGCATTACGCTCCCGAAACGCTTGTCGGCTGGGGGCGGCGCTTCTCCAACTGGGAGGGTATGGTTGGCATCCAGCGCGAGCTGATGCGGGGCTTATCAGCGAACATCTCGTATCACCGGCGTTCGTATGGCAACTTCACAGTGACCGACAACGTCGAGGTCACGGCATCGGACTACGACCCGTACTGCATCACGGCGCCTCCGGATCCGCGTCTCCCGGGTGGCGGCGGCCAGCGCATCTGCGGTCTGTTTGACATCAAGCCGTCGAAGTTGGGCAAGGTCGACAACTATGTGAAGCAGGCTGGGGAATTCGGAAAACAGACGGAGATCTTCACCGGTCTCGACGTGACCCTGTCAGGCAGGTTCTCGAATGGCTCGTTGCTGGGCGGCGGCGTGGCCTTCGGTCGGTCAGCAACGGATGACTGTGCGGTTGTGGTCGATTCGCCGCAAAAACGTTTCTGCCGCGTGACGCCACCGTTCTTTCGGCCGCAGATCAAGTTGAATGGCGCATATCGTCTTCCTTGGGATCTGCAGGCGAGCGCGACGTTCCAGAGTCTTCTGGGCCCGCAAATCACAGCCGGCTACGCGGCGACCAATGCCGAGATCGCGCCAACGCTCGGTCGCGATCTGGCGGCCGGGAGCCGCAGCACCGTCCTCGTGGAGCTGATCGAACCCGGCACCGAGTTCGACGACAACATCAACGAGCTCGACCTTCGTCTGTCGCGGTTCCTCAAGTTCCGCGGCAGGCGCCTCCAGGCATCCTTGGATGCGTACAACGTGTTCAACGCGAGCAGCATCCAGGCGCTCAATACTAGGTTTGGCTCGGCGTGGCTGCAGCCGACGACGATCCTTTTGGGTCGATTCTTCAAATTCGGGCTCCAGGTGGACTTCTGAGCGAAATGAGGTCAAGCCTCCATGAACACCAGAGCAGTCTCGACACGAGCCGTCATCGGAAGCCTGGTCGTAGGGTTGGCTTGCGTTGTCGCGCAGGCTCAGAAGGGAATCGGCGTACCTGCCCCGCCCTCTCGAATTCCCACCGGTACGAGCGCGACGCTCCAGCCGGACTTCCGCCCGAATCGCTTCATGGTCTTCGTATTTGCCAATCCGATGCCTGGAAAGGATGCCGAGTTCGACGACTGGTACCAAAATCAGCACGTCCCCGACCTTCTCGAGCACCCCGGCTACTACGCCGCGCAGCGCTATCGCCTCGTCGAGCCTGGATCCTTTTCTCACAGCCGACTCGTGATCTGGCACGTGGAAGGCGATCGCGAGCTGTCACAGCGGTACGTGAGCGAGGCGTTGCAAACAGGCAAGACCCGGCGAAGCGACGCCTTCAACTGGACGCCCGGCGCCGGTCTCGGCGGAACCTACGAGCCGATTTCCGAGCGCCGGACGAATCCGGCGGGCGGGCCGGCGTTGTCGTCGCTTCAGGCCGGAAAAAAGCGTTACGTGTTCTTCGAGTTCGTCAGCCCGAGCTCCGGCAAGGAGAGCCTGTTCAGCGCACAAGCGGACCGACGACTGAAGGACGTCGTGACCGTGCCTGGGTGGGTCGCGGGCCAACGGTACAAGAATGTTGCGCCACCGCCTGCGCCCGGCGCGACACCGACGGCTGGATCGGTACCTGCGTCGGGAGCGGCGCGCCTCCCAAGGTTCCTCACGATTTATGACGTCGAGACAGCAGATCCGAAGGCGGCGCTCGAAGCGCTGACGAAAGCGGAACAGGCTGGAAAAGTCCGCGTCAACACTACTGTGGATCCCGGGACGCAGGCATTTTTCCTCGAGCCCATCTCTCCGTTCATCAAAAAGGAAGATTGGCACCCTGAGCTCGTGACGAAATAAAAACGCTGTACGGAGTTCATAGAAAGAGGGGAGCACATGAATCGTGAGTGGCGCCAGCCGGGACGGACGTCCGCGGCGTTCTTCGCTGCGGCTGCCTGCGTCGCGTTCGCGGTCGCATTCCTCGCCGCAGCTCCGGCCGCTCAGGCGCCGGGCGCTGCCAAGAGCAAGGTCGAGACTTACTACTATTTTGTGTTCAGCGATCCCGCCGAGCCAGGCCAGGAAGCCGAGTACAACCGATGGTACGACCACCAGCACGCACCCGACGTGGTCGCCGTCCCCGGTTTCGTGACCGCGCAGCGATACGTTGCGGCCGAGACCCAGCTTCGCAACAATCCCCTACCCGCAAAGTATCTGGTGGTCTACAAAGTGGTGACAGACGATCTCGCTGCCGTCCAGGCGGAAGTGTCCCGACGGCTGCAGACGAAAATGACCATCATGAGCCCGACGTTCAAAGGCGCTCAGAACTCTCCTGGCGGCTACTTCAAGACGATCAGCGCCGTGATTCCGCACAAGGGTGATGCGCCGCCTGCGCCGAAGGGCAAGGTCGAAACCTACTACCAGTTCGTGTTCAGCAATCCGGTGGAGGGGAAGGAACAGGAATTCAACACGTGGTACGAAGAGACTCATGTGCCCGAAGTCGCGTCGGTGCCTGGGTGGGTCGAGGGGCAACGGGGCCAGTTGGTGAATCCTCGGACGCGGCCGGGGCAGACGACATTCAACTACGTCGCCGCGTTCAAGATCGTCACCGACGATCTCGCTGCTGTATTCGCAGCATTTCGGCAGCGCTCTCCCAAAATGACGAACAGCGCGGCCTTCGGTCAGAACGTCGGCTACACCTATAAGGCGTGGGGGCCGCTTCTCTACGGCGATCACGTCCGGGCGGAGCGGGCCAAGTCGAAATAACGTGGGGCTCTGCCCCACACCCCGGCTCGGTCGCTTGCGCCCTTCGATTGTGCTCGGGGCGCTCACTCGACCTTCGACTTCGCTCAGGTCGACCCTGAGCAACGTCGAAGGGTTGCAGGCGCGCCTAGACCGCTATGCGCACGCACCACGAGAACAAAATCCTCGCAGGGCGCCGCATAACGGTCTAACGTTCTCACGCGAGCAATTCACTTCAGGCGCAAGAATCGAGGGCGCTGCACCGCAACCGCGCATCGCGTCCAGCGCCCCCGTTCTAACCGGCCAGGATCCATCCATTTGGAAATCCGCGGCACAATTCGCAAATACCGGTTTTCACGTATTGCTTTCGCCGCAGGCGCGGGTCAAAACTGGCACCATCAACGTCAAGCCGACCGTTTTTTTACTACGCGATTGACGGTCTTCGGAGGAGCGATATGACGAGACACAGGCTCGGATGCTGGAGCGCCGCGCTGGCGCTCCTGTGCGTGCTGCCGGCCCCCGCGCGCGCGCAGAGCGCCAGTGCGATCGCCGGAGTCGTCAAGGACTCGACCGGCGCCGTCATGCCGGGTGTCACCGTCGAAGCCGCCAGTCCGGAGCTGATCGAAAAAGTCAAGACTGCGGTGACCGACGATCGCGGTCTCTATCGGATCGTCGACCTGCGGCCCGGCGTCTACACCGTGACGTTCGCGCTCCCGGGCTTCAGCACGGTGAAGCGCGAGGACCTGGAACTGCCGGCGAACTTCACGGCGACGGTCAACGCCGAGCTCCGTGTCGGCGCGCTCGAGGAAACGGTCACCGTCTCGGGCGCGTCGCCGGTCGTCGACGTGCAGAGCCCGGCCAAGGCGCAGGCGCTGCCTCGGGAGCTGCTGGATGCGATTCCGACCGGACGCACCGCGCAGTCGTACGCGCAGCTGATTCCGGGCGTCACCAACGCGCAGCCGGACGTCGGCGGCGCGCACGCGATGTCGCAGGTCGGGATGAACCTGCGCGGCAACGGCGGCAAGGAAACGACCGTGATGCTCGACGGCATTCAGCTGAACGGCATGTGCGGCGACGGATCGACGCAGGCCTACACCAACACGCAGTCGTACGAAGAGATGGTGTTCCAGACGAGCGGCGCCGGCGCCGACGTGTCCTCGCCCGGCGTTCGCCAGAACATGGTGCCGCGCCAGGGGGGCAACACGATTTCCGGCTCGTTCAACGGCACCTACAGCCACAAGGACTGGCAGGGCGAGAGCCTGAACGACGACTTGATTCGCCGCGGCCTCGTGCTCGGCAACAAGTTGAACGGTCTGGCCAACGCCGAATACGGCGTCGGCGGCAAATTCATTCAGGACAGGTTCTGGTGGTTCACCGCGGGCCGGCGGATCACTGCGGACGAAGCGGTGCCCGACACGGTATATCCCGACGGCAGCCAGGGCATCAACGAGCAGTACGTGAAGAATCTGTCGCTGCGCCTCACCTATCAACTGTCGCAGAAGGTCAAGGTCACCGGCTACGCCGATCGCGTCAGCAAGTACGTCGGCCACGACATGAACGCCGGCTACGATCCACGCACCGCGTCGCGCGTGTGGGAGCCGTCGAAGCTGTACATGCAGGGGCAGATCAAGCTGACGTCGACGGTCACCAACCACCTGCTGGTTGAAACCGGCTACTCGCAGTACCAGGCCTACCGGCACACGACGTATCAGCCGGGTGTCGAACAGCCGTACGGATCGGACGCGTGGCTGTCGACGGTCTCGCACCGCGACACCTCGAAGGGCACGTTCTGGGAGGCGGCGCCCGGCGGCAACTACTACCTGATGCCGACGCGGCGGTTCTTCTCGGGCATCGTGTCGTACGTGACCGGCTCGCACAACGTCAAGGTCGGCGCGCAGGACACGTTTGGATTCCTCGAACAGGGCACGACGCTCAACGGCGCGATCCAGCAGATCTATCAAAACGGCGTGCCGGTGTCGGCGGCGATCTACAACACCCCGGAGCGCGATCGCTACACGATGAAGGCGCAGTGGGGGCTCTTCGCGCAGGATCAGTACACGTTCAGGCGACTGACCGTGAATGGCGGCGTGCGCTTCGACTACTTCAAGTCGGAGATTGCGGCTGAGGAAAGCGGCCAGGGCCGTTTCGTTCCGCTGCGCCGTTACGGTCCGGAGGAAATGCCGATCTGGAAAACGGCATCGCCTCGCGTCGGCGCGACCTACGATCTCTTTGGCAACGCCAAGACGGCGCTCAAGTTCAGCGTCAACAAGTATCAGTTGTCCGCCACCGACGGCGTGGCCGCCGACTACAACCCGCTGCGCCTGCAGTCCGCGACCGTGAACTGGAACGACCTGAACGGCGACGACGTCGCGCAGGGCGCTCCCGGCTGCGTGTATCAGACGCCCGGCTGCGAGATCAACTTCGCGCAGCTCCCGGCGAACTTCGGACAGATCACCGCCGGCTGCCGGGTCGTGTTCTCGCCGGGCTCGATCCCGTGCGGGAACGATCAGGTCGATCCGGACATGAAGCGCGATTACGAGTGGGCGTGGAACCTCGGCGTGCAGCACGAGCTCTTCCCGCGGATCTCGGTCAGCGCCAACTGGTTCTACACGAGGTTCTACAACCTCCGCCTGCAGACCAACATCCTGAGAACATCCGGCGACTACACGCCGGTGCAGATCGCCAGCCCACTCGATGGGAGCGCGGTGACCGTGTACAACGTCAGCCAGGCGAAGTTGAATGCAGTCCAGAATCTCAACTCGAACGATCCGGATGCCAGGCGCTGGAATCAGGACTTCGAGTTCGGCTTCAGCGCGCGATTGCCCGGCGGCGCCAGCGCGTTCGGCGGGTTTGCCATCGATCGCACGATGACCGTGCAGTGCGGCTTCACGGACGATCCGAACCGTCTGATCAACTGCGACGACACGAAGAACGACATTCCGTGGAAGCACCAGTTCAAGATCGCCGGATCGATCCCGCTCAAGTACGGCATCCAACTCGGCAGCTCGTTCACGACCTACAACTACATCTACGCGGGCGCGACGGTGTGGAACATCACGCGCACGACCCGCTACCCGGCCGACTGCAAGGGCCCGTGCACGCCGAACGCCGTCGTCAATCCGGCGATGACTGTTTCGACGATGAACGTACCCCTCACGGCGGCGGGGGTCGCGTTCTCGGATCGCATCAAGCAGCTCGACCTGACGGTGGGGAAGTGGGTCAAGATCAACCGCGTCCGGCTCCAGCCGGAAATCTCGTTGTTCAACGCGCTGAACAATCACGCGGCCTACACGGTTCGGTCGATGAACTACTTGACCAGTTCGTACCTGCAGCCATCGCTGACGCTACAGCCGCGTATCGTGCGCGTTGGCTTGCAAGTCAAGTGGTAGCGTGACACGTCACGTACGCAGTCACGTACGTAGGCCCGACCTTTAGGTCGGGCGTGATGTCGTGCTGACGGTTTCTTTCGGGCTATCGCGAGGGCGGCCTTGGGCCGCCCACGCATTCCAGCCAGCGGTCATCGCACTGGGTTTCGGCGTTGTCGCTTCAATGACATCCGCTGCTCAGCCCAGTGGCCTCGTCACATTCAACAAAGACATAGCGCCCATCCTGTTCACGCGGTGCGCGAGTTGTCATCACGCGGGCGGTACGGCTCCGTTCGAGCTCGACTCGTACGGAGCGGCGAAACGCCGAGCATCGCAGATCGCCGAGGTCACCCGCCGGCGTGTGATGCCGCCGTGGAAAGCCGAGCCCGGCTACGGCGGCGGCTTCGTTGACCAGCATCCGCTGACCGGCGACGAGATCGATCGCATCGAGCGCTGGGTTGAAGCGGGCGCGCCGGAAGGAGATCCGGCACAGTTGCCTCGCGCGCCGACGTGGCCATCGGGATGGCAGTTGGGCATTCCGGATCAGGTATTGACGTTCGACAAGCCATACACGCTCCCAGCCGGAGGCGCCGACCTCCTGCGCGTGTTCGTGTTTCGGATTCCTGGGAAAGGCCGCAGGTATGTTCGCGGGTTGGAATTTCGGCCCGGAAATCCAGCGGTCGTTCACCACGCGAACATCCGCATCGATCGCACGTCGAGATCGCGAGAGCTCGACGCTGCCGACCCGTCGCCTGGCTACAACGGGTTGATGGCCAACTCCGCACAGTATCCGGATGGCCATTTTCTGGGCTGGACGCCCGGTCAGGTCGCACCGCTGCTGCCGAAGGGCCTGGCCTGGACGCTCGAGCCTGGCACTGACCTCGTTGTGGAACTGCATCTGCAGCCGACGGGCAAGCCCGAAACCGTCGCTCCGTCGTTCGGCTTCTACTATTCGTCCGACGCGCCGGATCGCACGCCGGCCATGCTTCGCCTCGGCAAACAGGACATCGACATTCCCGCCGGTGCGAGCGGCTACACGATCACCGATTCCTACGTGCTTCCGGTCGATGTCGAGGTCGAGGCGGTGCAGCCGCATGCCCATTACCGCGCGCGAGACATTCGCGGCACCGCTACGCTGCCCGACGGCACGACCCGCTGGCTG
>Ga0114129_10007151_pt1 | contig 15880 bp, 17 predicted proteins | sample RhiMetdeltSRZDD1_FD_80071 | JGI IMG/M metagenome (GOLD analysis project Ga0114129, IMG submission 80071) | Populus rhizosphere microbial communities from Tennessee, USA - Rhizosphere MetaG P. deltoides SRZDD1 (version 2) (version 2) | ecosystem: Host-associated > Plants > Roots > Rhizosphere >... | reverse complement strand
TTTTTCTGGCTGGCGCGTCGTTATCCAATCGATCGCCGGACCTGGCGGACAGCGCTTCCGCTGACGCTGCTTGCCACGTCGGTGTGCGTCGTGCTCAAGTATTCGCTGCTGGTGCCGCTCGAACAACTGCTCGGACTGGGTGAAGGCGCGACGATCGCGGGGGCGCTGTCGCGGAACTTTGCCAGTGAATCGATGGCGTTCTGGGCGGTGGTCGGTATCATCCACGCATTCGAATTCAACCGCCGCTATCGCGAGCGCGAAGTAGCAGCCGCTGATTTGCGCACGAGGCTTTCAGAAGCCCAGCTCGAGGCGCTACGCTCACAGATTCATCCCCATTTTCTCTTCAACACGCTGCACAGCATCTCCACCTTGATGCATCGGGATGTCGAGGCGGCCGACAGCATGCTGACCCGGTTGAGCGATCTGCTGCGCCTCACGCTCAAGCATCGCGGAGACAACGAAATCGCGCTGCGTGACGAGCTTTCGCTCGCCGATCATTATCTCGCGATCATGAGCGTTCGTTTTGGTGATCGATTGACTATAGCTCAGTGCATTGAGCCGGACACTATGGACGCACTGGTGCCGCAGTTTCTGCTGCAACCGCTGCTCGAGAACGCGTTGCAGCACGGCGTCGCGACGACGTCAGGGCCGGCGCGCATCGAGATCGACGCGCGGCTATCGAATGATCGCCTCAACATTGCGGTAAGCGATAACGGGCGGGGTGCACCCTCGATCCACCGCGGTGAGCGACACGGGATGGGTTTGTCCAATACGCGTCTCCGACTCGAGCAGCTTTACGGTCGCGACCATTCCCTGGTTCTGGAGAAACTGCCCGAGCGGGGGACACGAATCAGCGTCGAAATGCCTTTCCGGCGAGCAGCGAAGCCTGCGTCTGTTCCTACACCCAGCGTTGCATGAGAGCAATCAGGACGGCGATCGCGGACGATGAACCACTCGCCCGCGAGCGAATCGCATCGATGCTCGAGGCGCGCGACAACTATCAGATCGTTGCTCAATGCAAGGACGGCGCGGAAGCAGTCGCCGCCATTCGGAAGGAGCGACTCGACCTCGTTTTCCTCGATGTGCGAATGCCGGAGCTTGATGGGTTCCAGGTTCTGGACGCGTTGGGTGGAGGTCCGGCACCGGCAATCATTTTCGTCACTGCCTTCGAGGACTACGCATTGCGCGCGTTCGAGGTCAGCGCACTGGATTACCTGTTGAAGCCGTTCGATCGGGCGAGGTTCGAGAAAACCCTGGCGCGCGTCGAGGAGCAGTTTCGGCGCGGAAAGTTCGGTATCAGCGAGGAGCTGCGGCAGTTCCTCGGGACGCTGACACCGGGCGGCGAGTCATTCGCGACGCGTTTCCCGATAAAATCGGCGGGGGACATCTACTTCGTGCGCGTCGATGAGATCGACTGGATCGACGCGGCAGGGAACTACACCGCCCTCCATGTCGGCGGCCGAAAGCACCTCATTCGCGAGACGATGAAGTCGATTGAATCCAGGCTGGATCCTCGCAAGTTCGTGCGCGTGCACCGATCAGCGATCATCAATCTCGATCGCTTGCGAAAGCTCCAGCCCTATTTCCACGGTGAGTACGTCGTCACGCTGCAGGACGGTACGACCCTCACCTCCAGCCGCGGGTACAGCGACCGGTTGAGAGCACTGCTGGAATAGCGTTACGTTTGCAAGGAGCGGTTTTTCCCACCTTGCATATCGAGGCGTTGATGCGGTTACCAGCTTTCGTTCTTCTGCTTTCCTTCCTTGCCTCCAGCGCCGCAGCGGCTCAGACCCAGACGGCGGTGAGCGCCGCACCGGCCACGAGTGTCAGTGCCAATCGCTTGATCTCCTCGACGAGACCCGGGCGAGACCCGAACCAGCCGATTGACGAGGAATACACGCGGAAGATCAAGGAATACACGACTGAGCCATTCTTCCTTTCGCCGCTTATCGACTATCTGCCCGCGTCTGCAACCGTGCCGACGCCGAAGGCCGTGCTGGGCGACGTTGCCGGTGCTCGCAACAATCTCCCCTACTCGAAAGAGGTCTACACCTACATGCGGATGCTCGCCAAAGCGACGCCTCGCGTGAAGGTGTACTCGATTGGAACGACCGAAGAAGGTCGTGAGATGATAGCCGTCGCCGTTGCGTCTGATTCGCTGATGGCGAGCCTCGACCGCAACAAGGTCAATCTCGCCAAGCTGGCCGACCCGCGAATGATCGGGATGGATGATGCCGAGGCGGCGCGGATCATCGGCGAGACGACGCCGGTTTATTACATCACGGGCACCATCCACTCACCGGAGTCCGGCGCGCCGACCGCCCTGATGGAGCTCGCCTACAGATTGGCGGTAGACGAGAGTCCCTACGTCAAATACATCCGCGACCATCTCATCACCCTGATTACGCCAGTCGTGGAAGTGGATGGACGCGACCGGCAGGTGGATCTCTTTCGCTGGCATATGGCGCATCCGGGCGAGACCGCTCCACCACTACTGTACTGGGGACACTACGTCGCGCACGACAACAATCGCGACGCGATGGGAATGACGCTCAAGCTGTCGCAGAACGTTCTCGATACTTATCTGGATTGGAAAGCACAGGTGCTACATGACCTGCACGAATCCGGATCGTACCTCTACGACAATACTGTCGGCGACGGACCTTACAACGCGTGGCTGGATCCGCTGCTCACCAACGAGTGGCAGCTTCTCGGCTGGAACAACGTCCAGGAGATGACTCGGTTCGGCATGCCGGGCGTGTATACCCACGGGAATTTCGATACCTGGTCGCCGGGCTACTTGATGTTCATGGCGGCGACCCACAACGGAATCAGCCGTCTCTACGAGACATTCGGTAACGGTGGCACGGCTGAAACTCTCGATCGCACTCTGTCGCCCGGTGAGACGTCGCGGACGTGGTATCGCCAGAACCCGCCGCTGCCGCGAGTGAAGTGGTCGCTCCGCAACAACAACAACTACGAGCAGACAGGATTGCTCGTCTCGCTCAACTACTTCGCGCAAAACCGGCAGCAGTTCCTGGAGAATTTCTACGAGAAGAGCAAACGGTCGATAATCAAGCCGCGGATGGAGGGACCGGCGGCGTACATCCTTCCAGCAGACGAGCGGCGCCCCGGCGCGCAGGCCGAGCTGCTCAGAGTTCTGCAGAAGCAGCACGTTGAGATTTCGCGCGCGACGGCGCCATTCAGCGTCCTCGTTACTGTCCCGCGCCAACGTCCCTCTTCGGGAACGAGCTCAGCCAATGCCCGCATTGCCGACAGCTCACGTCGAGCGGACAGCTCACGTCGCGCCGACAGCACACGTCGAGACGACAGCACACGCGCCGAGCCAACACGCCCGGCGCCGCCACCGTTCGACACCTTGCCGCTCTCGTTCCAGCGAACTGAAATGCGTCAGTTTCCGGCGGGAAGCTACATAATCCGCATGGATCAACCGTACTCACGAATCGCCGATGCGCTGCTCGACTACCAGTATTGGAGCCCGAACGATCCGCAGCGTACTCCATACGACGACACTGGCTGGACGTTCCCCGAAAACTTTGCGGTCAAATCGGTGCGAGTCGTTGACCCGAAGGTGCTGTCGGTGCCAATGGAGCCAGTAACAGGCGAGATCACCGCGCCGGGTGGCATCACTGGCAGCGGCTCGGTGTACGCAATCAATCACAACGCGGACAACGGTCTTGCGACACTGCGCTATCGACTGAAGAACGCAGACTTCGCCGTCGCCGAGCAGCCTTTCGACGCGGCGGGGCAGAGGTTCGCGCGCGGATCGTTCATCGTCAGCAAGGTGAGCGCGAGCGAGCTCGACAAAGCGTCACGTGAGCTCGGCGTGAAGGTGTTTGCGCTGGCGTCAGCGCCGTCGGTACCGACGCATCCGGCGCGTGCTCCACGCGTAGCTATCATGCACACCTGGATCAGCACCCAGACTGAAGGCTGGTGGCGACAGGCGTTCGATTTCCTGCACATCCCTTACAGCTACATCAGCACGCAGGACGCTTCACGCGATCCGAATCTCAACGCGAAGTATGACGTCATCATTTTTGGACCCGGCAGCGGCAGCCCGCAGACGATTGTGAACGGGCTTCCGATGTGGCGCAATCCGATGCCGTGGAAGAAGACCGAGCTCACTCCGAACATGGGAACTATCGACCAGACCGACGACATTCGTCCCGGGCTCGGTTGGTCGGGGGTGAACAATCTGTCAACGTTTGTGCGTAACGGCGGTGTGCTGCTCACAGTCGACAACACCGCGGACTTCGCAATCACTTTTGGATTGGCGAGTGGAATATCGCTCAACTCGCCACCGCGGCTGCACGTCGTCGGGAGTTTGTTGCGCACTCGCGTCGTGGACGATGCGAGCCCGCTGGTCTACGGACTGCGCGACAGTCTTGCTGTCTACAGCGATGATGGGTCGAGCTTCAGCATCACGAACGTGCTTGGCGCGCGCGGCGGTCGATTTGCCGACTCTTCCAATGCGCGTCCCACCGGACGCGGGACCGCGGAGGATCTTGATGTGCCGCAGGGACGTCTGGTGCTCGATCCCCGTTACGACGTACCGCAGCGGCGACCGGTGCAACCGTGGGAAGCTGCGCCCGTCACTGACGAGCAGATGCGCAACCCGCTATCAATAATTCCGCCGGCGTTGCGGCCCCGTGTCGTGCTCCGTTTCGCCGATCAGCGTGAGCTGCTCGCATCCGGTCTTCTTGATGGCAACGATGTAGCACAGCGACCGGTCGTCGTCGATGTCCCGCTCGGCAAAGGTCACGTGGTGCTTTACGCCAACAACCCGATCTATCGTGGGTCGACAATCGGCAGCTACTTCCTCGTCTTCAACGCGCTGCTCAACTACGATCATCTGGACGTCGGCAGAAAGCTCGATTCGCGATAGCTGATTCGCCTGAGACAATCGCGCGGTGAAAAATCGCGCGATTGTTGCGAGACGTACGTTTCCTTCTCACAAATCAGGCGAGATAAGGGGGTTTTTGGCACCTACTCTGCATTGGATGACGGCGCAGCTTGAACCATAGCGCAGAATCGGCAATGGAGGACGCGCAGTGAGTTATAGGACGTTTAATGACTCCGGGGGCAAGCGTTGGGAGGTCTGGCTGGTAACACCCGCCGCGGCCGAGCGGCGCAAAGTGGATCGACGGGCCGGCAAGGCGCAGCCCGATACGCCCCAGGGGCTGGCCGATCGCCGTCAAACCCCCGATCGTCGCCGGAGTCCTTTTCGCCGTCACGTCGTGGTTGCCAACGAGTTCACGAATGGTTGGCTCTGTTTCGAGAGTGAAGGCGAGAAGCGTCGCCTGGCGCCGATCCCCGAGGGGTGGGAGGAAGCAGGGCCGGACCGGTTGTCGCAGTGGCTGCAGGCCGCAAAACGCGTTGTGAAATGCGGCCCGTAATGTAGATTGCCCGTTCCGATCGGGAGTGGTCTCGCCAGCTTCCGATCGGGAGTGGTCTCGCCAGCTTCTGTTGCATCGTCGCCAATGCCCCAAACGCTTCGCGAACGAGATGCCATGATATGCCGTTCCTGCAACAATGAGGAACGCGCATCCGAGGGCTACCCGTGCAGCAACTGCGGCACTTTCATCTGCATCATCTGCACGCTTCGCGGAGTGATCCAATGCCGGAAATGCGCTGAGACTCATCCGCAGCAGAGGAGCGCTTGACGGAAACTGCAACTGCAACAGAACGGGGTGCGGGTTGCGAGTTCCAGGGTACGAGTTGCGGGTAGGTCTCAGCTAACCCACACCCCGCAACCAGGAATCCGCACCTCGCACCCCGTTCTGTTCCAGTTGTTCTCAATCGATATCGACTCCAACCAATCCATCCATTAGGCAATGAAAAGAATTGTCAGACTCACTCTGATCGCGTTGGTTGTATGGTGCCCGTTCGCGATCGGGGCTCAAGAGAAACAGCGCTTCGCGAATCTCGATGAGGCGCTACAGGTCGGCGGCATTCTCAGTGGGCGCCAGGGGCCGCGGGATGTGAATTGGATCGAAGGTGGTCGCCGCTTCTCCTACACGGACCGGGATCCCGCTACCAACGCGCCGGTGATAAGAGCATATGACCCTGCCACAGGTCAATCGACGCTGCTATTCACGACGGCCGGGGTGACTCTTCCCGGAAGTAATCAGCCTTTCACCTACGATTCGTTCCAGTGGGCGCAGGATTCGAAGCATCTCGTCTTCCAGACAAACTTTCAGCAGATATACCGGCGCTCCGGGATTTCCGACTTCTACATCTACTCGCTGGCCGATCGCTCGATGAAGCTCGCGACGCGGGCAGCGCGAACCGCGGAGCTGTCGCCGAGCGGCTCACTCCTTGGATTCGAGCGCGGTGGTGACATGTACGTCACCAACCTCTCGACCGGGCAGGAGAAGCGTCTCACTCGCGATTCCTCGGCGCACGTATTCAACGGTCACTTCGACTGGGTCTATGAAGAGGAATTCGGTTTTGCGCAGGCGTGGAAGTGGTCGCCCGACAACCGGTACATCGCATACTGGCAGCTCGACGACTCGGCCGAGCCCATCATTCAGATCTCCGACTACTCAGGCATGCATCAGAACTGGGACCGGATTCCGATTCCGCAGGTTGGTGACTCGAATGCGAAGGTCAGAATCGGCGTGGTGAATGTTGGGAGCGGTCAGAACGTATGGCTCGATCCGGGAGAGAAGGGCGAGTACTACATCCCGCGGATTTACTGGACGAGCAGACCCGACACGCTGGCCGTCATCACGTTGAATCGTTCCCAGAACCTGATGAAGCTGTTTTTCTTCGACGTCAGAACTGGCGGACGACGTGAAGTGATGAGTGAGACTTCGAAGACGTGGATCGACGTCTACGATTTCTACGCCGGCGTCGACGACATGATGACGTTCCCCTCTGATTCGCACGAGTTCTTCTGGCTCTCCGATCGTGACGGCTATCAGCATCTCTACCGGTACGACTTCTCCGGTAAGCTGATCAACCAGGTGACGCATGGCCCGTGGATGGTGACGCGAGTCGAGGGAAGCGACGCAAAGAGTCAAACCATCTACTACACATCGACCAAGGCTTCGCCGCTCCAGCGACAGTTATACTCGATCCGTTTTGACGGCAGCGGAGAGCGGCGCATCACCACCGCTGAGGGAACTCACCGCATCGACATGGCGCCAACGGGAACGTATTTCATCGACCGTTATTCGGCTCTCAACCAGCCAGCGCAGGTTGAGTTCTGGGCGCCGGATCGCAAGCTGCGCACGATGGAAGACAACGCCGCCACGACGAAGTGGCTGCAGACGCACGCCTACTCGCCGGCCGAAATCTTCTCTTTCACGACTGCCGACGGCGCGCGCATCGATGGCAGCATCATCAAGCCGATCCCCTTCGACGCCAACAAGCGTTATCCGGTGGTGTTCGATATCTACGGCGGGCCCGGATCACAGCAGGTGTACAACCGGTTCGCGACGAGTGGGTGGGATCAGTGGCTCGCGCAGCAGGGCTACATCGTCATCGGCTTGAACAACCGCGGCACCAACAATTACGGCAGTCAGTTCATGAAGGTCGTGTACAAGCAGCTGGGCAAATACGAAGCGCTGGACTTCGCCGAGGCTGCGCGCTACCTGGCGCGGCAGAGTTACGTGGATCCAAAGCGCGTCGCGATCATCGGCACGAGTTACGGCGGCTACTCCACCGTCTACACGATGGAGATGTATCCGGAGTTGTTTCCGGTCGGCGTCGCCAATTCCACGGTTGGCGATTGGCGGCTGTACGACACGATCTATACCGAGCGCTACATGGGACTGCTGGCGGACAACCGGAAAGGCTACGTCGAGAGCGCGCCGATCGAGCAAGCCGCCAAAATGCGCGGCAATCTGCTGCTGATTCACTCGATGATCGACGACAACGTGCATCCGCAGAACACGATGCAGCTCCTAACCGCGCTGACTAACGCGGGACGCGACGCTGAGCTGCGTATCTATCCGCCGGGCAGACACGGGGCGGCGTACAGCCTGGAAAGCTACCGCCTGATACAGAAGGTTACCGACGCTTTCCTGGCGAGACATCTGAAAGCGCCGAACCCGCCGGCGTTGATGCCCGCCCGCTAGTCAAAAAAAACGCCGCGGTTTTCCGCGGCGTTTTCGCATCGTTAGGATCAGGATTACTTGCGAGCATCCCTGCGCGCATCGCGGACGTCCTGACGTCTGTCACGCTCGTCCCGGCGCAAATCCTTGCGGTCCGATCTCAGCTCTTTGGCGTCCTGCCTTGCCTCCTGCTTGTCCCCCGCCTTGATGTCCTTGCGGACCTCTCTGCGGTCGGCGCGAAGTTCCTTGCGGTCGTTGCGAATTTCCTTGGTGTCGCCGCGAACTTCCCTGCAATCAGCAACGGCGTTGGGGTGGCTCTTGCACCACGCGATCAGTCTGGCTCTGGTCATGTGAGGCGGTGCCTTCGTGGTCGCCTGCACCGACTGCGCTGACGCGTTGGACGCAACTGCCATGACGAGTGCGGCCGCGAACGCCGCGAGCTTCGCTTTCGACATCTCTCTTCTCCTTCGTTATCCGGGGATTGTTTCGGGTGGGCGTCGAACGCGCACCGTTCACGCTGAGAGACGCGCGACCCGGCCTGATGTTAACGGCCGGGTCGGGAGGCGAAGCTTCGCCGTTTGGGATTTCTCCCTCTTGCAGTTACGGAATCGAGCTCCGGTATTTTTTCGGTTCTTGAAAGCTCACACCTGTATGTAGCTACACCCGTGTTTCTGAGCCTGTTCGATCGCAACGACCATCGCCGGCACCAGATAGACACCGGGAAGCATGTTCGCATCGAATTCCTTGCGCAGCGCCGCGGCTTTCGTTGCATCGCCGCCAGCCAGCAATCCCATCCAGATGGTGTACGCGTTGTTGCACAGAATGAACACTCCACCGCGGTTTTGCAGCTCGGAGATCGACGAATCAGCGGGGACGGGAAGTGGAGCTCCGCCGATCGCCAGTGTGTTACTGCCTGGCGGCGCTTTGTAGAAGACGTTCGCTGTGGCGGGTGCATTCGAGCTGTCCATCACTTTGCTCGGTGTACCAAGGCTGTATTTCTTCCACATGTCGTCGTTGAACGCGAGCATCGTTGCGAATCCGTAGATCGTCACGACCGCCGTAACATCCGGATGGGTGACTTTGTACGAATCGCGCAGCGTGTTGAGATAATTGCGGACGTGGAACAGGCCCCAGCCGTTGTCGTGACCGTGCATGTCGAAGATCTGGCGATGCTTTCCCGTAACCGCCGTCAGCCATTTGTCACTTGGCTGCTGATCACTGTTCAATTTCATCTCGCTGCCGAATGCTTTCGTGACTGAGCCACTCATGCCGAGCGCAACCGCGCCGGCGGCGAGCCTGCCGAGAAATTCTCTGCGCTCGGGAAAGGATACTTCACTCATCTGCGATTCTCCTTTGGGGTGGGTAGGACGTGGTAGTCAAAGTCGGGTGGTTTGCCACCGTGCGGGTAATCGTGGATCCTCTTCGGGAAATCAGGGCGTGGACGTGTGTTGATGTATGTGGCGACATCGAACGCCTGTTGCGGTGTTAACTGCTGGGCACGATCGTACGGCATTAATCCGTGAATAAATGACGCCGCGGCGCTGATGCGAGCCATTCCGGCGCCGACGTTGTAACTGCGCGGTCCCCACAGCGGTGGGGCCAGCGAAGTCCCCTGGCCATTCGGTCCATGGCACCTCGCGCACGTCGAGACGAATACCGAAGCACCGCGCGCGACATCTCCCTTCATTGGAGCGAGTCGCGGAAATCCCTGGCCCTCCATCTCCGCTCCCACCGGAATGCCACTCGACAGGAACGCGAAGTAAGTCACGATGTCGCGCATGTCGCGACCGGCAGGATCCAGACGCTTGCCGTTCATGCTGCGCTCGAGACAGTCGTTGACTCTGTCCTCGATGAGATCGACCTTGCCGCTGCGCGGCCGATACTGCGGAAAACGTGCGTAGGAGCCAACCCACGGCATCGCATCACGTCTCAGCCCCCCGTCTAGGTGACAGCTTGCGCAGCGGAGTGAGTTGCCGACAAACCGCGGCAAGCTGTCACGAGTGGCGAGTAGTATCGCTCGTCCGCGCAACGCGGATGCACGATACCCGCTATCGGTAAGGCTCGCCTCCGAGGGAACGCGAAACGGCACTCGAACTTTCTGACTCTGAGCGACGCTCGTATGCGACGACGCGCGTCCCCGCTCCGCGTGAGCGAGCACCAGCGCAATGGCGAGGATCGGAAATATTACGCGCAGCCGAGGAACCAGAGAGTTCTCCGCTTGAGCAGGCGTCGCCTGCGAGACTCTCGGATTTACGGGCTGAGATCGGCCGGCGCAAGAGAATTCTTGCGCCGTTCACTTTGCAGCTAGTCCGCCCTCATTGGCATGTCGACCGACCGATCAGTCGTCGCGAACGATGCCGGCGCGGAGGAAGTTCCACGAATCGACGTCACGACATCCTTCACCGCGCTGTCGACGCGCGAATGGAACGCTTCCGCGACCCCGGCAATCAATGCAGCCATGACGCCGTCCAGCGCAGTGCTCAGCTTACTGCCGGTCTTCTGGGTGGCATCAGCGGTCACCCTCGCCGCCTGAACGTCCGCGTTCGACGCGCTCAACGCGACGCCTGCGCCAAATGCCACTCCGACGGCGATCCACGGATGGTCCTTCACTCGCTGAGTCACGTCGATCTTGCGCTCGAGCTCGTCGATCGCGTTTGACATCCGCGCGCGCGTCTTCTCGATTTCAGCGCGGACTTCGGTGGTTGTTTCAGCCATCCTTGTGTCTCCGTAACGATGCCAGAGTCTGTTCTGGCTTGATGTTTTTCGGCGACAGCAATGCTGTACCGCGTTTCAACAGATAAAAAGCAATTCCGCCCAGAATCGCGGTCAGCACAAAAGCGGCGATCCAGTAATGTCCGCGAAAGATTGCGTCACCGAGCAGCAGGACGAGACCGAAGACAAGCATCTGCGCCGTGAGCAGGCCAAGCATCGCAGCGGCGACCGTGAACCCGGTTCCCTTGCCGATGTCGCGGGCAATCTGCGCGAACTCTGTGCGCGCGAGCTGAACTTCCTGGCGCGCCAGATGAACGCCGTCCTCGGCGACGTCGCGGAGTAATTGTGCCACTCCGCGATTGCCCGCCGGGATCCGTGTGTCGGTCAGCGCCTTTTGAGTCTCCGGGAGCTTCATCGCTAACGCCGCAGCGCTTTGCCGATTAAATAGCCGGCGCCAAGGGCAATGAGAAGTGAACGCGCCGGATGCTCTTTAACCTGCTGCTCGACGCCTTCCTTCAGTTTCTCAATGTCGGCGTCGCGGATCCAATCAGCGCTCGACTGCATACCGGTGGCGAGACTATCGGTCACCGCGGCGATCCCGGTATCACTGGGCACAACAACCGAGGTTCCCTCCGTTCCCGTTACCGCAGGCTGCCGCTGCTTGAGAGCCCTCGCGCCGGCTTCGAGTCCATCCGCAATCAACGCCGGAATGCCGGCCGCTTTGTCTTTAACGGATGATCCGACGCTCTTCAGTCGACTCTTGATGCCTCCTCCTGACTCGGTGTCGCCCAAGCTCGTCGCTGAGTCGCTGATCGTGCTGCCCGTGTTGCTCGTCGAGCCGCTTGCGGTATTGCCGGGAGATGCGAATCCACTGCCGAAGCCCGACTCTCCATTGCCTTGCGTGTTAAAGCCCTCGTTCTCACTTCTCTCCATGGAAACATCCTCCAACAGTTGTAGAGCCGCAGTTACCAGCGGCGACCGGTAATTACATATGCAGGAGACGAGCCGAGGCAGCGCCGGCCGCGAGCTGGGCAATGGTGTTGAGATCGGTCGCCCTGCGCCGCAGAGCCTTCTGGCTTTGTTCGATTGTAATGATCTCAAAGCGCAGCGTCTCGCCGGGCCGTCGCTGGGCGACGATCGGAATGTCTGCCTCGGAGACAACTGCAATTTTTGGATAGCCGCCGACCGTCGGGGCATCGGCCATCAGGATGATCGGGTGACCGTCACCGGGTACCTGAATGGCACCGGGGCAGGCTGCTTCCGACGGCAGCGATCCCGGAGCCGCCCCGATCGAGGGGCCGTCCACCTTGTAGCCGGTGCGATCAGATGCCGAAGAGATCCGATGCGTGCTCTCGCTCAGAACGCGCAACGCGTCTTCGCTGAAAACGTCACCCTGGGGACCACGCGTGATGTGGACCGCCTCGTTGTCATAACGCGGCATCAGCTCCGCCGCACAATGAAATCCTTCGGGCGGAGCCGCTCGCGCCGTCCCGATCGGCAGCTGGTCGCCGGTTCTGAGTAGCCGACCCTCGAAACCGCCGAAGTGACCCGGAAGGTAGGTGGAGCGGCTGCCGAGTAGCACGGGCGCATCAAAACCCCCACTGACGGCGATGTAAAGAAATCTTCCCGTCACAAATTGCTCGATGACCAGCAGCTCGCCGGCGGCAGCGCGGGTGAGCGTGCATGGCGCGACGGATCTGCCAGCGATCGTCGCACGCGCAGACGCGCCGACGAGAGCGAACGAGAGCGGCGAGCGGAAGCTGAGCGTCCCTCCTCCAAGAGCCCATTCGAGGACGGCAGAGTCCGCCTCATTGCCGACCATCAGGTTCGCCGCGCGCATCGCGAACAGATCCATCGCGCCGCCGCGCGGAACTCCGGCAGAGCGGAATCGCGTTCTCCCGGCATCCTGAATCGCGAGGTAGGGCGGTGCTTTGGCGACGGTGATCACGCCACTCTCTCGAATCGCACGGTATCGCCCGCCTTGAGAAGCGATGGCGGGTCTCGAGAAGGGTCAAACAAGACCACGTCAGTGTTACCGATGATGTGCCAGCCGCCGGGAGTGTCGAGCGGGTAGACTCCCGTCTGCGTCGCAGCAATTGCAACGCTTCCGCCGGCAACGCGCGGGCGCGGTTGCGGACGCCGCGGGATTTGCAGCCTGGGGTCGAGCTCACTGAGATACGCCCAACCTGGAACGAATCCGAGCAAATCAACGGTGTAGGTTCGCGCGCTGTGCAGCTCGATGACTTGCTCTGCGGTCAGCTTGGTCGCGGTGGCGACGCTCTCGAGATCCACGCCGTTGTAGCGGACGGGAATGCGATGGTGTGTGGGAACTTCAGTGGTGCTGTCAAATTCTCGCGCGGACAGGATTTCAAGAACCCGTTTCGCGATGTCGGAAAAAGAGGACCTCACTGGATCGTAAAAGACCGACAAAGCGAGGTAGGCTGGCACCACATCCTCGATCTCATCCAAACCGGCGAGCCTGATCTGAGCTGCGGCGGCGTGGACTTCGCGCAGGAGTTCAGGCGATCGCTCGGTGCCCAGCTCGATCGTGATTGCGGAATCGCCAAGGGGGTGGACGCGCGCAGGCATCAGCCAGCGAACGGGGCAATGCGTGCGCCCGTTTCTTCGAGTCGTCTTCGCACGGCGCGCAGAATTTTCAAGGAATCCGGATTGTCTCCATGAACGCACAGTGAGTCGGCGTCGACACGAACCTCGCTTCCGTCACGCGCGCGCAATGTGTGGCGTGTAAGGAGCTCCACGGCGCGAGTGACAGCAGTGTTTACATCATGAATGACTGCGTCGGGCTCGCTGCGCCTGACGAGTGTTCCGTCGGGCTCGTATGCGCGATCGATAAAAGCTTCGACGGCAAATCTCATATGGTGACGCTCGGCCGCTCGGGCCATCGCGCTCTTCGGTAACCCCAGCAAGGTAAGACGGCCGTCGACACGAAGCATCGCGTCGACAACCGCATCGGCCGCATTTTCGTCCCATACTGCCCGATTGTACAGCGCGCCGTGCGGCTTTACGTACGTCAGTGTCGCGGACTCGGCGACACAGACGTCGAGCATTATTCGTAGCTGCTGCTCGACGTGATGTGCAATTTGTTCTGGCGGGAGCCCCAGCTCGCGCCGCCCGAAACCGGGAATATCCGGGTAGGATGGGTGAGCCCCTATGCTGACGCCTCGCTCCTTCGCCGCGCGCACTGTTTCGCGCATCGTCTGCGCGTCGCCGGCGTGATAGCCGCACGCGATGTTGGCTGAAGACACCAGCTCCAGCAGCGCCACGTCGTGCAGCAGATGTGAACTGCCGAAACCCTCACCGAGATCGGCGTTCAAATCAATCGTAGACAGCGCTGAGGCGATTCCTATTTCTTGTTTGACCCCGACGTCTTCATCGGCTTGGCTTCGACGACCGACCATTCCTGTTCGTCGTCTTCGAATCCGCCGCGAGAAACCTTGGGCAACAATTGTTCGCGTACAACTACCGGCGCCAGCCAGTAGGTGTAGCCGTCGTCGGCCTCAACGGGAAGCCACGCGAATTTGGTGCGCACCCGCTCGTCGCCAAGTTTCCCTTTTGGACCCCCCTTACTTTTCCATTTCACGCCGCAGTTCCTCGCATTTTAAACGCGGTCCTCGAGACCTTTAACGCCCGATTTCTGGGCGCAACTGGCGCAGCAGAAGAACGTTCCGTTGCTTTCGAGTCCGTGCCCGATGATCTTGCAGCCGCAGTGAGCGCATTCGGGGGCAAGCGCATGGATCGCACACTCGAAGGAGTCGAACGTGTGCGCCTTGCCCCGCATGGTGACGGTAAACGATTTGTCGTAATCGTTGCCGCAGACTTCACACTGAGCCATTGGCGCCCCCGAAGATTAACCGGGGATTGTACGGCGAATCTAATGCCGCCACGCTGAGCGACTCACCTGAACACTTTGCGCATTTTGGTGTCGGGATCGCGGGCAAATCGAAAGGTGAACCAGGCGAGATCCGTGACGAGCTCGTCGTAGGTCTGGGGATCCATCCTGTCCTCGACGACGTTCAATCGGCTCGAGATCTGTCCTTTCAGATGCTCGATCCATTCCTTGGTAAAGTCGGCCATTTATGCGTCCATAGGGTTCGCCAGCGCGGAAAGTAAGCCCATCTACACGGCTTGGCGAGTCGGTTTTGGCTTGGTTTCTGCCCCTGTGTAGGCCAGTGCCAGGCAGGACACAGATGAACTCTTACAGGGGTTTGAGATGCTCAAAGCAACCGTAACTATCGCTGCCGCGGGATTGCTCGCCGCCTGCGGAGTTTCGCAGCAGCAGGAAGTCGAGATCGGGCAGCAGGGGGCGCAGCAGGTCAACGCGCAGCTGCCGATGGTGCAGGACGCCGTGATTCAGAACTACGTCAACACGCTCGGTCAGCGCATAGCGAGCAGAACTTCGCGCGCGGATCTGCAGTGGCAGTTCCAGGTCGTCAACTCCGACATGGTCAACGCATTCGCGCTGCCGGGTGGCTTCATATACATCAACCGCGGTGTCCTCGCCCGTGCCGATAACATGTCGGAAGTCGCCGGCGTGCTGGCACACGAAATCGAGCACGTCGTTCGCCGGCACTCGGTCAAGCAAATGGAGCAGGCGCAGGGCGCCAACGTGGGCGTTGGAATTCTTTGCGCATTGACGGGCGTCTGTCAGAGCGGCGTCGCGCAAGCCGCCATCAACATCGGTGGCACCGCGGTCTTCGCAAAATTCAGCAGAACTGACGAAATCCAGGCCGACGAAGGCGGATTCAACAATATGATCCGGGCCGGAATCAATCCGCGAGGAATGCTAACGTTGTTCCAGAAGCTGTTGGCCGAAGAACAACAGTCAGGAAACCGCAACGTCGCCGCGTGGTTTGCGGATCACCCTGGTACTTCGGACCGCATCGCGGACATTCAGCGAATGCTGAATCAGACTCCGGCCTCGACGACGAATGGTCTACAGACCAACGACTCGGGCTTTGCGACGATGAAGGCGAGGCTGTCGCGGCTCGGACCAGCGCCGCGCTCGTCGGGCGAGTAAAAGCGGATTGAGGCGTTCGGACTAACATATCAGTCCGGAGTTCGGACTA
>Ga0114129_10007150_pt1 | contig 15881 bp, 6 predicted proteins | sample RhiMetdeltSRZDD1_FD_80071 | JGI IMG/M metagenome (GOLD analysis project Ga0114129, IMG submission 80071) | Populus rhizosphere microbial communities from Tennessee, USA - Rhizosphere MetaG P. deltoides SRZDD1 (version 2) (version 2) | ecosystem: Host-associated > Plants > Roots > Rhizosphere >... | reverse complement strand
GTTGATCGTGAAGCGCCGGCGTGGCAGCCGGCGGCAACCGCGAGCGTCGTGAGAACGATCCCAGATGTGAGCGCAAACCTCATCGGGCGCCGGAAAAAGCGTACCGATAAAGCCCCCTCGGCTCAATACATATGTAAAAAACCGTTGACAGAAGCTGACGCAAGATGGAGAGTCACCCGGCGAGGTTGAAGAACATGAGGAGACTCTTCGCCACGATAGCCGGAGTTCTGATCGCCGTCGGCTGCAGCACACCTCTCTTTGCGCAATCGTTCCTGGGAACAATCCGCGGCACGGTCGTCGATCCGCAGGGACAGGTCGTTCCTGGCGCCGCGGTGCTGATCACGGATGAAGCGACCGGCGTGCCCCGCACGGTCGAAACGGACACGCAGGGACGCTACGAAGCGCCAAACCTGAGACCCGGCACCTATCGTGTCGAGGTCGTCACGGCAAACTTCAAGAAGTTCGAGCGGACCGAGGTCCTGCTGCGTGCCAGTGGAACGGCACTCGTGGACGTTCGCCTCGAGCTTGGCAACCGGAACGAAACAGTCATCGTGACCGGAGATGCGCTCAACAACATCACCCTCGACAGCCAGGCGATCGCCCGCGGCTTCGATGAGCAGCAGCTTCACGATCTTCCGCGCAGCAGCCGCGACATCCAGTCGTTCCTGCTCCTCAACCCCAACGTGGTCGGCGGCAGCGACGACATCCAGTTCCTGGGCGGCAAAACGTACGGCGTCTCGTACATCCAGGACGGCCAGGCCTCGACGAACGCGATCTTTGGAACGGTCGGCAACTCCGCGCCCGGCCTCGACGCCGTGTCGGAGATCAGCGTGCTCTCGAATTCATACAGCGCCGAGTACGGCGGCCTCGCCGGCGTCGTCGTCACGACCAAGCGCGGGGCGAATACATATCGCGGCACGGGGCTTTACGACTTCAACAGCAACAAGCTGAACGCGCTGACCTACAACCAGAAGCTCTCGGGCGTCAAGCGCGGGGATCCGCTCTCGGACAGCCACGAGTATCGATGGGGAGGAAGCACGGGCGGTCCGTTGGTTCAGGGAAGACTTTTCTTTTACGCGAACTACGAGGGGTCGAACAACAAGAGCATCTTCGGCGGCCGGCGGGCAAACGTTCCTACCGCGGCGATGCGGAACGGGGATTTCCGTGGTACGGCGATTGTGCCCAGAGATCCAACTACCGGACTCCCGTTTGAAGGTCAGGTGATTCCCAGCAATCGGATCGATCCGGCGGCCACGGCCATCATGAACTTCTTTTATCCGCTGCCCAATCAGGGAACGGCGGCAAACGGCTACGGCATCTTCCAGCAGTTCGTGCCCGAGACGCGTCATCGGCACCGGGCCGACGTGAGGATCGATCACGAAGCGAGCAAGAACGATTCGCTGTTCGTCCGCACGAGTTATCAGAACCGCAATCCAAACAGCATCATCTTTGAGGGAGGCGGCGCTACTTCGGCTCTCACGAACTTGCCGATCCTGAATACGCGGCTCAACACAGCGTCTGTGATTGGCGGATGGACGAAGATCTTTTCGCCGACTATCGTCAACGAGCTCCGCGCGGGATACAACTATGACAACTCTCGACGGGAAAGCACGTTCCTGGCCGCGGACGTCGCCTCCCGGCTCGGGATCGAGAACGCACCGAGCCTGGCTGCCAACCGCCGCGGGTTCCCGTCGTTTCAGTTCACGGCGGGCGCGAACCGGCCCGTCAACATTGCCGACACCAGCCGGAACGTAGACCGCACGCTGCGCCAGAACGCCTTTTCGCTCAGCGACAGCGCCACAGCCATCATGGGTGCGCATACGCTGAAGGCCGGCGGCCTGTGGACCCGCAATATGGCTCGCGACGGGTTTGGTTTCGGTGTCAATTTCCGCGGGCAGTATCGGTTCCGTGGCACGTTCACCGGCAACGCGTTCACCGACTTCCTACTCGGCATGCCGTTCGATGTGCGCGATCAGGTGACCAATCGTGGACCGCTCGATGGTCATTCCAACGATATTGCCTTCTTCGGCCAGGACGACTGGCATGTGAACAAGAGCCTGACGGTTTTCCTCGGCTTGCGGTACGAAGTCGTTGGAGCCTGGCACGAATCGGCGGGGACCCTCGCGAACTTCGTGCTCGCCGATGGCGGCCATCACGTCGTGCCGAACGCGCAGATTGCTGCATTACTGCCGCCCGGTTTGATCGCGCTCGGGCGCACGCGCACGGCGGAACAGGCGGGTCTGCCCGACACGTTGATCAAGACGGACAAGAACAATTTCAGTCCGCGAATCGGCTACGCCTGGCGCCTCGACGAAAGCAACAAGACCGTGCTGCGCGGCGGCTTCGGGTTGTTCCATCCGACCGTGGCGGTCCAGGGCATCCGGGACCTGCTTGCGACGAACGAGTTCCGGTACGTCAACTCGCGTCGCGGCGGCCGCCTCCGCAACGGCTTCTCTGGTGGAACGCCGACCGTGGATCTGGCTGACTTCGGCAACCAGGGTATCGACCCGAACCTCCAGAGCCCGGACATCTATCAGTACAACCTGACCGTTGAACGCGAGATCGGCGGGCAGATGGGGGTGCGCGCCAGCTACATCGGCTCGACGATGAGGAAGCTGCTCGTGGACACGGACCACAACACGCTGCGGGCGAGCACCGTCCCCTTCGATCCCGAGGTACCGTCGGACTACGCGCGGCTGCCGTTCCCGCTGTATGGCTACTACATGGACATCGTGTCGAACGCCGGCAGCGGCCAGTTCAACGCCGTGCAGTTCGAGCTGCTGCGCCGCTATCGCAACGGTCTCGCGTTCAATGCGGCGTACACGTTGGCGCACTCCGACAGCAACGCGCCCGACACCGGCAACAGCACGATCGGTCCGGTGCAGTTCGATCCGTACGACATCGAGAAAGACCGCGGGCCCGATCCGAACGTCGTCAAACATCGCGTCGTAGCCAACGCGACTTGGGACATACCGGTCGGGCGCGGCCGTCAGCACGGCGCGAACATGTCGACCTGGGCGAACGCGCTCTTTGGCGGCTGGACGGTCTCGACTCTGTTCCAGGCGCGGAGCGGTCAGAACCTCACGCCGTTCTTCAGCGGCTTCTATACGACCAGTCCATGGAACACAGGAAAACCGCTGGACGGGTTGGGCAATAACTTCTGCTGTGCCTGGCGGCCGGACCAGACCCGGAATCCGAATACCGGAGGAACTCGCGACGCGTTTTTCGATCAAACGGCGTACGCGATCCCGGGACCGGGAAAACTCGGCAACGCCAAGAAAGGAAGCCTGAAGGGCCCGGGCACCTGGGTCGTGAACTTCGCGTTTTACAAGGATGTCGTTACGCACGACAGGTTCCGGCTGCAGTTCTCTGCGCTGCTCGACAACGCATTCAACCATCCGCAATTTTTTGCGGAGTATGGAGGCGGCTTCGTCGATCTCACATCGTTGCTGATCGACGGAGATGCTCACAATGGGGTAACCGGCGTCCTGGGTGCCGACGCCATAGGAAATGTGGAGGGATTCTCGCCCGGACGCGTCGTCCGGTTAGGCATCAGAGCGACGTTCTAGGTCGCGTCGCGCTCGAGTAGGTCGCCCGTTTCCGGTACGGATGCGGTCCTGAACATTCTTCGCCTTTTTTCGCCTGACGAGGGCAGAATAGCGCCACAGAGGGACAGGTGCCGCCAGCTGTCTGCGCCCCACGCCTCAGGGTCCGCATCCGGGATTTTCACGCCGTGGTCGTGGGTCTCGTGGTGCTCGTCGGGCCGATCCATGCCCGCGGTGCGGACGGCCCCGGCACTGTCTCCGAAATGCCGCTGCCGGGAGGCATCCGCGGCGCTCTCGCGGTCATCGACGAGAGCGTCGCGCCCGATCGCAGTCAGTTCCTCCTCGAGTTCATCCGCCGGATTTATCACACGCCATTCGGTAATCGGAACGATCCGCGCGACGCGAAGCTGCGGGCGCTCCTCGCCTATCTCGATCGACCGGGTCGCGCGGGCGATGAAGGGGAGACGGTGCCGCTGCCGCTGCCGGCCGCAACGTGGACCAACGTGGTGTTCGGCGGACGGCCTCCGTCACAGAATCTCGTCGCCGCGATCCTGCGATCGCGCAGCGCCTCGCTGCTCTATTCCGGCCTGCTGTCGCTCGACGATTCGACGCGCGCGTGGCTGACGACGCAGCCCGATCTGATTACGGAGATCGTCTCGGGTCATGCCGCAGCCTTTCTGTCCGCGGCGCCGGGCCTGCGCGTAGCGAACGGGATCGTGCGCGTCCCCGGCGGTCAACCCGCCGAGCCGGTCTGGCAGGCGCTCGCAGGCCACCGGACGAATGAACCTGCCGATTTCGTCCGCGCGCTGATCTCGCGCAATGACGGCCGCCTCGCATCCATCTTCGGGTCGATAGCCGAGCTGACCCCAGGTCAGATCCGGTTGGTCCTCGCGCTCGATTCCACGGATACCGGCGCTCGTGTGGACGCCGGACGCCGTCTCCTTGCATTGTACGAACGCCTGGCTCCCGTCTGGAGGATCGAGGACCGGACGTTCTGGCGGCCGCCGCTGGATCCGGTGCTGCTGGCGGCAGACCTTCGCGTCGATAGCGATGCGCGGCCGATCCTTCCGGGGACGCGCCGATTCTGGCTCGCGGCATTTGGGGACCCCGATCAAGCGAGCGCTAAACCGAAAGGCGCGCGCGACGATGAGACGGCGACGGGCGGCGCAGCAGACGGACAACCCGCCGAGTTCGTGTGGCTGTGCGAGCAGGTGTTCAAAGGCGATCAGTTCGAGCAGCGCCGGCGCTACCACTCGGTGCTGTTTGCATCGCGGAACGTGACCCGGATCACACCCGACACCGCGCACGATGTCCTCGAGGCCGTGCGCGCGATGGGCGCGTATCCGGCGCTCACGGCCGTTCTCGAGCGGGCGAAGCTCGACGACATGTCGGTCTACGCGGCCGCCGCACGCCGTGCCAGCCTGCTCTCTGCGATCGGGGACGACACGCGCGCGGCCCGCGCGCTCGCGCAGTTCCAGGGCGCGCTGACGATCGTCACTCGTGCCACATCGCGCGGGAGTATTCCCGCCAGCAACCTCGCGGCGATCGTCTCGTCGCTCTCCGCCGTGGACGTCAGCGAACGAGGCGATTACGAGGGCCGGCTCGTGCGCTGGCTCGACACGCACGTGCGTGACGCGTTGAAGGCCGCTCCGACGTCAGCCCGGCCTGAAACCGGCGGAATCTATGACGAGGCGGCAGGCCCTGCGGAGCGCGATCTGCTGCGCATGCTCTCCGGGCCCTCACCCACCGAGCCGCGGTTCGTTGAGTGGGAAGGCACTCGATACCGTCTCGACTTTGCCCTGGCCGAAGCGACGCGCCTTGTCAGGGTCCTCGGCGATCGGCCGCGGCCATACGTCACCTCCGCCCAGACGGTCGTTCAAATGGCGGACGCCATGGAGGGCCCGGCGTTCACGCGCGACGCTCTGGTAAAGCACGCGGACGCTCTCGAACGCATGGCGCAGACCATCGGGTGGGACGAGTGGGAAGGCAACGACGCGCCCGGACGGTATCGCGAAGTGACGGCCACGTTGCAGCGCGCCGCGCGCGACGGCGACGTGCATGGGGCGCAAAACCTCGCGCCCCCACTCCGGCTGCTGGCCGACGATCTCCTGGCGCGCGGTCTGATGGAGCTGGCTTATGCCGCTGCCCTGGGACAGCCGGATCGCGGATCAATCGTGGCATCCGAAGCTGCGGGCCGTCACGATTTCGGGCTGCGATCGACTGTGCCACGTCGATACGCGCCGTGGCGACTCCCGGTGGTTGGCGCAAGCGTGTCCCGAGGCTGGCACATATTCGGTTCGCTGCTTGGTCTGGATGTCAGCCTCGCCGATTTTGCGGTCCTCCGGCTTTCGTCGAGACCGCCGCCAAAACGACCGACGCTCAATGAGGACGACCGCAGGACGTTCATCGAGGCCGTCCCACTCACCAATCCAGCGACGCTGACGGATGGAGACCGGGACACGATCGTGGCCGCGATGCAGCGAGGACGCGCCCGGCTGGCCGCGGTGCGAACGCCGGAAGAAGCTGCCGCGCTTGCCGACGAGATCCGCCTGAGTGCCGCCCGTCGAACGCTCCTGTCGTGGGTCGTGGTCCACGACCCCTCGCGAGCCGGCGTCTTTCTCTCACCGACGGAGCTGTTCTGGCTTGGCCTCGAGAAGATGCCCATGTCGCCGGCAATGCAGATGTGGGGCGTACCGGGAGAGCCGCGGCTGGGATGTCTCTGTCTTCAGATGCTGGATCGCCGCCCGTGGGAAATGCTCGCGGGCCGATGGAGCTCAGGGATTTTTGCCTCCGGTTTTTCCGACCTGAATCTGCGCCTGTCAGAGCTGCTGGCGAAGCTGCAGATGCCGGCTGCGCTGCTGGCGCCGGTGCTGGCGTCCGCATCGCTGGACTTCGTCAACAACGCCACGAGCCGCGATCAGGACGATCGACGGGGCCTCGTCGAATTCGTACAAGGGTTGCGCGACGATCGCGTCGAGCAGTATCTGGGGCTGCTCACGACGGATGGCCCGCTCGTGCCGCTGGTGCCGGGTTCGGAGCCGATCGCGGGGGTGCGCCGGTGAAAGTCGTGAAAGCGGGAGCCGCCGCACTCGCGCTCGTATCGGTGGTGGTTGCCGCGAATCAAGCGCCCACGCTTCGGATCACGTCACCGACACAGGACGGGGTCGTCAGCGGGGCCACGCGGATCGAAGCGGTGATCGTGCCGCAGGTCGAAGTGTCGAGCGTGAGCTTCTTCGTGGACGGGCGGCTCGCGTGCACGACCGAGCGGTCGCCGTTCATGTGCAACTGGGATCCTGGAAGCGTCGTCCGCAGCCATCACATCCGGGTCGTCGCGACGCTGGGCGACGGAAACCGTCTGGTGGACAACGTCCGAACGAAGGATCTTGGCTACACGGAGCGCGTTCGTACCGACGCCGTGCTGGTGCCGGTGATCGTCACCGATGGCGGCCAGTTCGTGCGTGGGTTGAAGCAGCAGGATTTCGAAGTGTTCGAGGACGGCGTCTCGCAGCCGATTGCAAGCCTCGTGAGCGAAGACGCGCCGCTCGATCTCGTCCTCGCGATCGACATCAGCGGCAGCATGGAACATGCGCTCGAAGAGGTGAAAGCCGGCGTCAAGCAGCTTCTCTCGAAGCTTCGGCCCGGCGACGCGGCGACGCTCCTCGGCTTCAACGATACGACCTTCATCCTCACGGAACGCGACAAGGATCAACGCTCGCGCGAGGAAGCCGTCGATCTCCTGACGTCCTGGGGGGGCACGGCGCTGTACGACGCGACGGTCCGCGCGATCGATCTGGTGAGCAAGGACTGGGGTCGCAAAGGGGTCGTCCTCTTCTCGGATGGAGACGATCGCAACAGCTTCACGCAGCGCGAGACCGCGATGGCGCGCGTGCAGGCCAGCGACGCGATGCTCTACACGATTGGATTCGGCGGGGGATCGACCGTGCAGCAACTGCGGAGGAGCCTCGAGAACTACGCGAAATCGACCGGCGGCCGCGCGTTTTTTCCGAAGCAGACCAAGGAACTGGACACCGTGTTCGATGCGATTGTCGCCGAGCTGGCCAATCAGTACGTGCTCTCGTACTCGCCGACCAATCTCAAGCAGGACAACGCGTGGCGCAGCATCAAGGTCCATGTGCGCAAGGGCCGGTACGACATCAGGGCACGGCGCGGGTATCGTGCGACCGGACTTCAGCGTGCGGAGAATTGAGTCCATGAAGATATTCAGCATTTCGACAACGGCTCTGATCGTCTGCGGCGCTCCGCTGCTGGCCGGTCAGCAGCCGATTCCGCAGACACAGCCCGCGTTCAAGAGCGGCGTCGAGCTCGTAACAGTCGACGTCGGGGTCGTCGACAGACAGGGACTGCCCGTTCGCGGTCTCGAGCCTGCCGACTTCGTGGTGACCGTCGGCGGACAGCCCAGACGCGTCGTCACCGCCGAATTCGTCGATGCGTTCGCCACGCGCTCCGAGCCTCTCCCGCGTCCTGACGTCGTCCCGATCAGCACGAATGAAGGTGGAGGTGTGGGCCGGCTGTTCGTCTTCGTGGTGGATCAGAACACGCTCGAGCCTGGGAGCGCGCGCTATGTGGCGACCGCGGCGTCGCGGTTCTTCTCGCGGCTCACGTTTTCCGATCGGTCGGCGCTGATGCTGCTGCCGGTCGGCCCGAACATCGGATTCACGTGGGCGCACGACCGGGTCCGCGACGCGCTGCAGCGCGTCAGCGGTCTCGGCGGCAGGTTTTCGTCGTGGGAGTACGGCAGCCTGACCGAAGCGCGCGACATCGCGAACCGCAATGTCGTCGCGCTTCGAAGCGTTGGCGATCGGGAATGTCGAGGCTCGATTTTCGCAGGCGGCGCTGGCGGAGGAGCGGGGACCGGCGGGCCCGTCGGGCCTGCGCCGGCGCCTCCCTCAGGCGGCGGCGGGACTCCGTCAGGCGATCCAGGCGGCGGAGGCACGCCGCCGGCGCCAAGTGGAGGGACCAGCGGAGGCGGCGGAGGCGGCGGCGGTGGGGGCGGGGGCGGAGGCGGAGGAGGCGGTGGGCGCACGGGCGGAGGCAGCGGCGCGCTCGGCTTCGGCATGGATTCATGCACGCGCGATGTACAAATGCAGGCCGAGTCCGCGTGGCGCGAAGCGCAGACAACGTCGCTCTCCAGCCTCGCGGGGCTGCGCCAGTTACTCTCGGCGCTCGGACGTGTGCGCGGCGACAAGACGGTGATCCTGATTTCCGGCGGCTGGCCGCTGGACGAGCGCGAAGAAACTTCCACGATTGCCACGGTCGCGGCGGACGCGGCAGCCGCGCGCGTGACGTTCTTCACGATCTTCGTGCCGCGATCGTTGTTTTCGGCGGATCGTCGCGGCATGAGCGTCACGCCCGCGCGGGATCAGTATCTGCACTCCGGTCCGCTCGAGACGCTCGCCGCGATGACGGGCGGCGGTCCGTTTCGTGCCGAAGTCAATGCCGAAGGCGCGTTCGATCGCCTTGGACGCGAGCTCTCGGGCTACTACCGCATTGGCGTCGAGAAAGATCCAACCGATCTGGACGGGAAAGCGCGGCACATGAAAGTACAGGTCTCGCGCAGCGGATCGACCGTGCGCGCGCGCGATCTCTTCGACGTGCGGACGTACGAGGATCGCGACTGGGCCGCGCGCCTCGCATCGGCGCTCGAAGCCCCGGTTCCGGCAACCGGCGTCGGACTTCGCGTGACGAGCTACGTTGCCGCGGATCCCGAGAGTCGGGCCAACATCAAGCTCGTGATCACCGGCGAGGCTTCCCGCGTTCAGGCGGGTGAAGCCACGTTCCAGCTCATCGTCCACGACCTGGACGGCAAGAAGATCTTCATGGGAGAGCAGCCGCTCGGCGATGCCGTCAATGGCTCGATTCCCTTCTCGACCAACCTCCCGATTCCGCCCGGCGATTACATCCTCCGCATCGCGGTGATGGACAGCGCGGGTCGCGTGGGATCGGTCGACCATCGCGTCGCCGCCAGGCTGATGCCGCTCCGCAATCTCTCCGCGACGGCACCCATGCTCGTTCGAGTGCCGGGTCCAACGCTGGGTGAACCGCGTCTCGCATTGGACGGCATCCGTCAGGACGAGCGGCTCGCGCTCGAAGTCGACCTCGAAGGCGAGAACGCACGAACCACTGGCACTGAGGTCGTCTTCGAGATCGCCTCGTCAGTACAAGGACCTGCGCTCGTCCAGAGCGTCGCAAGTGTCACGGCGGGGCCGCGGGACGGCTCCGTGCTTGCGCAGGGTGTTGCCGACTTGCGCGTGCTGCCGGCGGGCGAGTACGTCGCGCGAGCAAAAATCAAATCGGGCAGCGAAGAGCTCGGAGAAGTCAGACGCACGTTCACGATCCTCGGTGCGCCGCGTGCGCTGTCGGTCAGCACCGGCGGATCGACGACGGTCGGCGTCCGTGGAGCGCCCCCGCCGCTCGTGTCGCGCGCGGCTGGCACCGTCCCCCGCTTCGCGCTCGATCAGGTCCTCGCGCCGCAGATCCTCAACGGCTATCTGGATCGCGTTGCTACGAGGCCCGACGCCTCGTCCCCCGCGGTACGGGAGCTTCTCGACCGGGCCCACACAACCGGCGTCAGCGATCTTGTCGTATCCGATGCGCTCGCCACGACCGCGCCGGTCGCCGCGTTCCTCAAGGGCCTGACGCTCCTCTCACAGCAGAAGCTCGACGATGCGGCGAATTCGTTTCGAACGGCAATGCGCGCCTCGTCGGATTTTTATCCCGCGATGGTGTATCTCGGCGCCTGCTACGCGGCCGGTGGCAACGACAAGGAAGCCGCCGGCGCGTGGCGCACGGCGCTCATCAAGGAGGGAGATGCCCTCTCGCTTCACGTGCTGCTCGCGGACGCGCTGCTGCGTCAGGGCAGCGGTGAGGTGGCGCTCCAGACCGTCGATCGCGCGAGGGCGCGCTGGCCGGAAGACGAAGCGTTGAAGCGGCGATTCATCGTCGCGACGCTCGTCGCGGGCAAATACGCGGACGGCCTCCAGGCTGTCGACGATCTCGTCACTCAGCGCACGGAGGACGAACCGCTGCTGGCACTCGGTCTGTTCGTGCTCTACGAAGCATTCGAAACGGACCGACCGGTGCAGACCATCGAGCAGGACCGCGCGAGGATGATGCGGTTCGCCGAGGCGTATCGTGCGAAGGGTGGCCCGTCGCTGGCGCTCGTCGAGACCTGGGTCGCCGCCGCCAACCGCAAACGCTGAGGACCGCGGAACCGCCGAGCTGCCGAAGCATCCTTAGCACTTTCAACCCACCCCATGTAGGCAAGGAATTGCCGACTCGGGGCAGGTTCGGTTCAGGTTCGACCGTTTCTGCCCCTCTTCTCTCAGGTACGTCCTTTGCCACGTCTGCCGCTGACTTTCGTCGTCTCGCGCATCGGTCATGTTCTTCGACACACCGATCTACTTCATCTTTCTCACGCTCATCGTCGTGTGCTACTGGCTCCTCCGGTGGCGCCGGCAGAACGTCCTGCTCCTCGTCGCAAGCTACGTGTTCTACGGCTGGTGGGACCCTCGCTTCCTTGTATTGATTGCGCTGTCGACGGCCGTCGACTTCTATTGCGCGCGGGCCATCGGCCGATCCGAGGACGATCGGCGGCGAAAGCTGCTGCTCTCGCTGTCGCTGGCCATCAATCTCGGGTTCCTCGGCATCTTCAAGTACTTCAATTTCTTCGTGGACTCATTTGCGGCCGCGCTGGAGACGCTCGGCTTCCATCATGTGCCAACGGGCACGCTGCGCATCCTGCTCCCGCCGGGCATCTCGTTCTATACCTTCCAGGAAGTCGCATACATCGTCGACGTCTACCGGCGGAAGATCGAGCCTTCGGATTCGCTGCTGGACTACGCCCTTTTCATCAGTCTGTTCCCGCACCTGATCGCGGGCCCGATTCAGCGCCCGTCGCATCTGCTCCCGCAAGTGCAGCGTCCGCGCGTGTTCGATGACGATCGGTTCTTCGGCGGTCTGCTCCTGATCCTCTCTGGTCTGTTTCGCAAGTGCGTCGTGGCCGATAGTTGCGCGCTGCTCGCGGACGCCGTCTTTTCCGGACGGATGGGTCCGCCGAACCTGGCGACCGTTGCGATCGGGACGTACGCGTTCGCGTGGCAGATCTACGGCGATTTCAGCGGCTACAGCGACATCGCCCGCGGCAGTGCACAGCTGCTCGGATTCCACTTCATGGTCAATTTCCGCCAGCCCTACCTGGCGACGAGCCTCCAGGATTTCTGGCGCCGCTGGCACATCAGCCTGAGCACGTGGCTGCGCGACTACCTCTATATACCGCTCGGCGGCAACCGCCACGGCGAGCGCGCGACGTATCGCAACCTGATGGTCACGATGCTGCTCGGCGGTTTGTGGCACGGCGCGAACTGGACGTTCGTGATCTGGGGCGCTCTCCATGGCGTCGGCCTCGCCGTGGGGCGCGCCGTACGCCAGACGTTCGGCCTGGCGGAACGCGACGGGGCGTCGCTGACGAGCCCGGTCGCCTGGCTGCAGCGTATTGCGGTCTTCCACATCGTCTGCCTCTCGTGGGTTTTCTTCCGCGCGCAGTCGGTCGGCGACGCATTTCACCTGCTCGGTGGCTTGGGAGTCCTGTCGTGGCAGCCCGAGTACGGAATCGCGCTGCGCTTCCTCGCGATGTTCGTCATCCCGCTCTTTTTCCTCGACGTGCTGAACGAAGCACGGGCGGAAGAGTACGCGTTCGAACGAACCGGGTATCAGTGGCGCGTCGCCTTCGGCCTCGCGACGATGGCAATCGTGACGTTGTTTTCGGCGAACCAGCTCAATGCATTCATCTATTTCCGCTTCTAGTCCGGTTGGTCCGGCTAAAGCCGGACACTACGGACGGCCGGCCGTGCGTGCGTCGGCGGTGCTCATTGCCGGCTGCCTCTGCATCGTCGCGCTGTCGGAGGCGGTCGTCCGGATCGGGTTCGATCGTGTGAGCAAGATCCAGCGTCGTATGGCGGACGAGTACCATGCGGCCATCGATGCGTCGGGCGGTCATTCGCCAAGTCGTGTGCTCTTCGTCGGCAACTCGCTGCTCGACGAAGGCATCCAGTTCGACACGCTTCATCAGCGTCTCGCGCCGGCGTGGGACGCCCGGCGATTCGTGGTCGAGCAGACGTATTACAACGATTGGTACTACGGACTCCGGCGGCTCTTTCAAGAAGGGGCGCATCCTGACGTGGTCGTCGTCATGCTGACGCCGCGCCAATGGACGCGTGACGACACACGCGGCGATTACTCGGCGCAGTACTTGATGACTGCCCGGGACGCGGTGACCGCCACTCGAGCGCTGCACATGCATCCGACGCAGGCCACGAGCTTCGTACTTGCGTCCGTCAGCAAGTTCTGGGGCGCGCGCGCCGAACTTCGCAATTTCGTGCTGGGCCGTGCGATGCCGGACCTCGTCCGCCTGATGAACTTCTCCAGCGTGGTCGATCCGAACGTCATCCAGGACGACAACGTCGAGCGTGCAGCCGCGCCGCGCTTCGAGCGCCTTCGCGAACTGGCGGCAGCCCATGGCGTCACGATCGTCGCGCTCGTTCCGCCTGTCCTCGATCCCGCGGATGGAACACGCGGACTCGTTCGCGCGGGAGAACGCGCAGGCATGACGGTGCTCACACCGGTTCCGTCAGGCGCGTATCCGCGAACCTTCTACCGCGACGCCGGATTCCATCTCAACGCGACCGGCGCACGAGTGTTCACCGACACACTGGTCAAGTTTCTGCCGGGCGAGCTTGGCGGAAGCCGAGCCAAAGCCTCGCGCCCCGAACCGGCGCTAGGAAGCGTCCTCTCGCAAAACGACGGCGGGGTCGATGCGCGCGGCGGCCCGCGCGGGCTGCCAGCCCGCCGCGCCGGCAACTAGAGCGAGGACGGCGGCGGACCCCGCGATGATCAGCGGATCGCGTGGTGACGTACCGAACACGAGCCCCTGAACCAGGCGTGATGCCCACAGGGTTGCAATAACGCCCGCCACGATGCCGGCAACCGACAGCAGCGCCACTCGGCCGAGCACCGCGCGCACGATGCCGCGCGCGTCAGCGCCAAGCGCCATTCGGATCCCGATCTCGGTTCGGCGACGGCTGACGGCGTGTGCGGTCACGCCGTAAAGCCCAAGCGCCGCGAGCAGCAGCGCGAGTGCTCCAAAGAAACCGGACAGCAACGCCAGCAGACGTTCCCGGACGTAGTTCGCGCTGAGCTGATCGGCCACCGCCACAAAGGAGACGGCAAGATCGCGATCGACGCCCTTGATGGCCGCGGCGATACCGGGCGTGAGCGCGCTCGACGACATTCCCTTCATCGCTCGCACGCTGACGCTGATCGTCGGAATGGACGTCAACAGCTTTTCATCGACCGACTGCGAAAGTGGCGTGTAGATCGTTGGCGCGACCGGCTCACGAATCGTGGTGAACGCCGCATCCTGAACGAGGCCCACGATCTCCAGCGAACGCGGCTCATCCCTCCCGGGTCTCACCAGAATCGTGCGGCCGAGCGGGTTTGCCGCGCCGAAATGCCCCCGCGCGAACGCCTCATTGATGATAACGACGCCTGCCGAGGCCGAGACATCTCGGTCATCGAAGTCGCGCCCCGCGAGGAGACGAGTCCCGAAAGTACGAAACCAGCCGGGGCTGACCGGTGTCGTCAGAATCCTGGGCTCGTGGCCATTGAACGTGCCGATCCCGGGCGGCGCAACCTCCCACGTAAACCTCACGCCGGCATTTCCCATCGGAGTCGCCATCGACGAAGCCGCGCTCTCGACGCCTGGCACCGCCCCGGCCGCTTCTCGGAGTCGATCGAGCAGCGCGCCGCGCGCGGCTGGTGGAATCGTGGTCCTTCGAGCGTCGACGACGGCAACCAGCAGACGGCTGCGATCGAACCCGAGATCGCGATACGCGAGCGCGGCAAAAGACCTCACGAACACGCCGGCGCCGACGATGAGCAGCAGTGAGAGCGCGATCTGACCGATCACCAGCGCTCCGCCGACGCCGAGCCGCCCGCCCGGCGTCAAACGGCGGCGCTCCTTGAGCGCGTCCATCGGATCGGCGCGCGTCGCGCGAACGGCGGGGGCCGTGCCAAAGAGGATCGCCGTTACAACTGCAACCGCGGCGGTCACGCCGAGGACGCGCAGGTCGGGCGATAGATCGAGGAATGCGGTCGAGTACCAAGTCGATAACTGGGCGACAACGAACCGGCTTCCCCACTGGGCGAACGCAAAGCCGAGCACCGTGCCACTCAGAGCCAGGAGGAGGCTTTCCACGAGCATCAGGCGCACGATTCGCAGACGGGAAGCCCCCAGGGCAACGCGGACGCTGAGCTCGTGCCGCCGCGCAGTCGTGCGCGCAAGCTGGAGGTTGGCGATATTCGCGCAGGCTACGAGGAGCACGAACCCAACGATCACGAGCAGCGTGACGAGCGCCGGCCCGTACCGCACGCGCAAGCTCGAGGTCCCGGTCGCCGCCGATCTCACGGTCCACTGTGCTCTGAGGTAGGCGTCGCGATCCTCCGCGCGTGCGAAGTCAGGCATCGTTGACGCGCGAATCTGCGGTTGGGCAACGCGGACGAGTGCAGTGAGAGTGTCCACTGTCTGGCCTTGGCGCACACGTCCGAGAACGTGCAGCCAGGGCCATCTCGAGCTTTCGATCCGCGCGGGACGCCGGCCGAGAAGCGGCTCCGTCTCCAGCGGGAGAATGACGTCGAACGAGTCGCCGATACTCAGGCCAAAGAACGATGAAGACGTAACGCCGACAACGGTGAAGGGGACGCGGTCGATGGTGAGCGTGCGCCCGACGGCGTCAGGAGCGCCGCCGAAACGCCGCTGCCAGAATCCGTAGCCAATGACGGCGACGGGTCCGTCAGGCCCGCCGTCGCGTTTGTCGTCGGCAGTGCCGAACGTTCGACCCGCGATCGCGCCGACGCCCAGCGTGTCGAAGAAACCGCCGCTCGCCCACACGGCGTTCGCTGAGGTCACTTCACCGCCGTCCGAGAGGTTGACCTTATCGGTCGCCCAGACGAACGCATCTCCGAGCACGTGCCGATCGCGCAGCTGCTGCCAGACCGGATAGCTCAGGGCGGCATCTTCGCCGGATTGGCCTGACGCGAGCGACACGAGCCGCTCCGGCTCGCGGACCGGAAGCGGTTTCAGAAGGAGGCCGTCGAGGATCGAGAAGAGTGCGGTGTTCGCTCCCATCCCGAGGGCGAGCGACAGAACCGCGACCGATGACACAAGCGGGCTCGCCCGAAGCGCTCGAATCGCGTCGCGCAGATCCTGCATGTGGCCCGTTATCTTACGCCGACGATGCGCCAGTTCGGATCCGAGGCCAC
>Ga0114129_10007149_pt1 | contig 15881 bp, 8 predicted proteins | sample RhiMetdeltSRZDD1_FD_80071 | JGI IMG/M metagenome (GOLD analysis project Ga0114129, IMG submission 80071) | Populus rhizosphere microbial communities from Tennessee, USA - Rhizosphere MetaG P. deltoides SRZDD1 (version 2) (version 2) | ecosystem: Host-associated > Plants > Roots > Rhizosphere >... | reverse complement strand
GATCGCCGCCATCAGCTCGTCGATGTGGACGTGATGCTGGGCGGCGGCGTCCATCGCGGCGCGCACTTCCGGCAGCATGCGCGACCCGCTGATGATCGTGAAGGTGCCGCGCGCGTTGATCAGCGGCCGCACGCCAATCGACTGATAGATGTCCTGGCCGACGCGAAGGCCCTCGGCCGCTTCAGGCGCGGTGGCCGCGGCGGCCGCCGCGTTGTCCCGGAAGAGCGCCGGCAGCGTCAGCAGCGCCGATCGTCGAAAGAGCTCGCGGCGGCTCCAGCGCGTCTTGAGCGATTGCAGCATGGTGTCCCTCGGTTCTTGCGATCAGATGAACGCGATCACGTCGATCTCGACGAGCGAGTTTCCGGGAATGCCGCCGGCGGCCGCAATAGTGGTCCGCACGGGAGGCTCGGCGCCGAAACGGCCCTGGAACATCTCGTTCATGCCGGCCCAGTCTTTCAGATCGTTCAAATAGACATTGCACTTGAGGACTTTCTCCATCGACGATCCGGCGCTTTCGAGCTGCTGCTGGATCTGATCGAGCACCGCTTTGGTGTGCACCTTGATGTCACCTTCGGAGTGATAGCCCACACCGGCGATGAACAGCAGGTTGCCGTACGAGACCGTGCCGTTGAACATCGGGGGCTTCTCCGGTTTTCGGCCATTGCGGTAGTGGACCTTCTTGACCGGCTTCTCCTGCGCGGCCACGGTCGCCGGGATCGTGGCCGCCGTCACGGCCGCCGCCGCGGTGACGCCGCGCCGGATGAAACTGCGTCGATTCGATGTGGTCATAGGCGACTCCTGTAATCGTGTGGTTCAGAATGTGGACCTTCTCGTCGATCAGAAAAAGAACTTCAGCACCAGCTCCACTGTCCGCGCCGTGCTGACCGTACTCGTGATGGTGCCGAACGTGTTGGGTGCGTTGATGTCGCGCGCAGGCGGACCAAAGCTCGGCGTGTTGGTCAGGTTGAACGCCTCGGCCCGGAACTCGACGTAACGCGGGCCGCCGGTGCTGAACCGCTTCGCCAGGACGGCGTCGATGTTCCGATAGTTCGGCGCACGCGCGACCCCGATGCCGCAGTTGCCCCAGGTGCCCGAAGCCGCCCGCTCGAACGCGTTGATGTCCAGCCAGCGGTCGAGAGTTTGAGTCGCCGGCGTCGGGTCGCCGATACAATTCGGCCGCTCGTTCCCACGCACGGCCTGGAGCGAGGACCCGCGCCCGTCAATGACGGTGATGGGGAATCCCGTTCGCGCCTGAAAGATGCCGCTGACCCGCCAGCCGCCGAGGATCGCGTTCACCGCGGCAGAGCCGACCCGTCCGAACGGCAGCTCGTAGTTGGCCGAGAGCACCAAATTGTGCCGCGCGTCGAAGAACGCCGGTCCGTAGTTCCATTCCGGCTCGTAGGCGTTCATCCAGTAGGCGCCCTCGGCTGCAACACCCGCTGAGCCGTAGTAGCCGAGGTTGTTCGTCTGGACTTTGCCCAAGGTGTACGACGCCAGGTACTCGAGCCCTTTCACGTTGCGCTGGCGGACACTCACCTGCAGCGCGTTGTAGTTACTGCGGCCGCGCGACGCGGTCGTCGAGACGTTGGTGATGAGCGGTGCCGTCCCGAACAGCGGACGCCGGTTATTCAGCGGCGCCCAGGTCGAGGCAGGGCCAACCCCGGGGAGCGGTTGGTTGCCTTCGACCGGCGTCACGAGGTACTTCGCGTTGTGCCCGACATACCCCACGTTGGCTGACACGGAAGGCGTGATGAGGTACTCGGCGAAGACGTTCCATTGCTGGGTGAACTGCGGCCGCAGGTTCGGGTCCCACGCGCGCACCTGGCCCGAAGGCTGATCCTGGGGCCTGAGATCCGCGAAGCCGGACGCCAGGCTCCCTCCACCGGTTGTCGAATCGTACGTCGCCGCCGACTCGAAGAAGAACGGCGGATTGAGCGGCAGCCGCAGATTGGCGCCTGTTCCCTCCATGTACTGCGTGATGCCGTAGCCGCTGCGAACCACCCAACGATCGTTGGGGCGTAAGGCGAAGCCGAGCCGCGGCTCAAAACCCTTGCTGTAGGACTTGTACAGCGCGCGCCCCTCGCGATCGTCGCCCGTCACGAAGATCTGCCGGCCGGTTCTCAGATCGAAATTGGACTGACGGTCGTCCATTTCGACGACCGGTTGCGTGTACGCCCATCGCATTCCAAGATTGAGCGTCAGCACGGGCGTGACCTTGAAGTCGTCCTGAACGAACAGCGCGATCCGGTTGTGCAGATGCGTCCATGGCGCGGAGGCGCTGCCGCGACCCTTGCTTCCCACCTGATCGAGCAGGAAATCTGAGAAGGGGAATCCCGTGAACGCACCGCCGTACGCGAAGAAGCCGAGCAATCCGTTGTTTCCAGCGTAGAAGCGCTGCTGGACGTAGTGCATGAGCTGCCCGCCGAACTTCAATTCCTGGCGGCCCGTGATCCACGTGAGCCTCTCGTTGACCTGATAGGTCTTGTCGAGCGTGTCCGTGTCGGTCGCTGCCGTTCCGGCATCGGATAGCCCACTGCCCCATCGGATCGAGCTGAGACCTGGAATGGGCTGACCGCCTGCCACGCCAAAGGTCGCGTTGGCATTTCCGATCCCCGCCCAGTCCAGGGACTTCGTCACGATGGTGATCTGGTTGTAGCCGACGAGCACCTCGTTGACGATCGACGAGCTGAAGATGCGGTTCCAGTTGACCGCCAGGTTGCGGAACGGCGCGTCGGTCACGCTGCCAAGCAGTAGCGGAAAAGGCCGTTTGTCGATTTTGGACTCATACTCGGCGAAGGAAAAGCGTCCGAAGACTTTGTCGCTCGCCGACGCGCTCCAATCGATGCGCGCATCCATCTGATGGGCACGGATGGTCTCGAGCCTCTCTCCAACGAAGTTGCCGCTGATGCCGCCGCTCACCGTCCGGTTCGGGAGCGGATACAGCGACGCGTTGTTGAGAATCGCGCGGGCAATCGGGCTGATGCGGCCTGCGGGAATCTGGTTGCCCGTGAACGCCAGACCGGTCGCTGGATCCCGAGTGGCCGCGGCCACGCTCGAGAGATCGCCGCGGCGCCAGGCTTCCGGTGCCACCGAGATTGTCTCGAAGCCGGGCGCGTTGAACCGCGTGCCCTGGTAGTCCGCGAAGAAGAACAGGTTGTTCCTGACCACCGGCCCGCCAAGCGTGCCCCCGAAGATGTCCTGCCGGCGCTCCGGTTTGGGCGCGCTCGACCGATTGTTCGACCAGGAGTTCGCGTCCATGGTGCTGTTCCGGTAGAACTCGAACACGTTGCCGCGGAAGGTGTTCGAGCCGGACTTCGTGACGTTGCTGATGACGGCGCCCGCCACGTTCCCTATGTCGGCCGCGTAGTTGTTCGTCTCGACGCTGATCTCGGCCAGCGCGTCGGGGCTGGGCTGATACGCCACGAGGTTGTCGATCGACTCGTTCATGTCGACGCCGTCGAACGTGTAGTTGTTGGTCTGCTCCCGGTTCCCGTTCACGAACGGCCGGCCGCTCCCGAAGTTGCGGATGTTCGTGAACGAGCTCGGGTTGGGCGTCACGACGCCCGGCAGCAGGAGCGAGAGCTGCCCGGTATTGCGCCCGTTGAGCGGCAGCGCCGAAAGCGTCGTGCCCGAAATGACCTCGCCGACCGTGGCCGTCTCGGTTTGCAGCACGGGCGACTGGCCGATCACCTGGACAGTTTCCTCGATCGCGCCGAGCTCCAGCTTGAAGTCGAGCCGCACGATCTGTTTCGCCTCCACCTCGATCGGCTTCGTCGCCGCCGTTTTGAAGCCGGCGAGCTCGGCCTTGAGTACATAGGTGCCGACCGGCAGTGACGTGATTGTGTAGTTGCCCGTGTCGTTGGATATCGCGGTGTAATTGACGTTCGTTGTCTGGCTCGTGGCGGTCACCGTCGCGCCGGGCACGGCGGCACCGCTTTGGTCAGTGACGATGCCCGTCAGCGATGCCGCGCCGGTTTGGGCGAAAGCGGTGAGTGGAAGCAGAACGCCGATGGCAAGGAGCAGCACCTTCGACAGCAAGAGCCGCTTGGTTCGCATACTTTCTCCTCTGGCAAATTGGCGTAACCATGGCGCAGCGACACGCCAGCGTCAAGCAGTTGTGGTGGCTCAGAAAATGAGCTTTCCCCCGAGCTGGACCTGCCGCATGTTCTGGGCCGAGCTGATGCGACCGAACGCCGCCGAGCCGAACACGCCGTTCGGGTTGTTGTAGTTGACCGTGTTGAACGCGTTGAAAATCTCCGCGCGGATCTGGAGCTGCGCGTTTCCACCGAGCGGAACGTTCTTCATCAACGACAGATCGGTGGCGGCGAACTTCGGACCTCTGAGGACGTTGCGCGGCGCGTTGCCGAACGTGAACTGCGGCTGCAGCGCGAAGGCCGACGGGTCATAGCAGTTGATCAGCTCGAGCGTCGTCGGGTTCGTCTGACAGTTGAGTGTTGGAACCGGTCCCACGAGATTCGGGCGCTGGAGGCCCGAGATACCGATGTTGGCGCGGTCGCCGGCGGTTGTCACGTTGACTGGTGTCCCGCTTTGAATCGTGCTCACGCCGCCGACCTGCCATCCAGCGACGACGTATCTCAGGATCGGGTTCGACGAGCTCTTCAGGAACGGCATGTCGTAGATGTAGCTCGCCACGAACCGGTGTGGCACGTCCCAGTTCGCCGGACCGTAGTCCGCCCAGATGTCGTAGTTGTTCATCGTCTGGCCGCCGCCGTTGGAATGCGTCGCCATATCGCGCGTGCGCGACCACGTGTAGTGCGCATCGGCCTGGATGCCGTGGCTCATGCGCTTGCGCAGGATGACGCTGACCGCATCGTAGTCGGCAATCAGATCGTTCTGAATGATGCGGCGGCTGCGGAAGTTCCTGCTGGGCCGCCGCGGATCCACGGCACCCGGCCCGGGCTGCGGGGTGTTGTTGAAGAAGCTTCGATCCAGATGGCTCGTATTCGAGCCGAGGTACTGGAAATCGAGCGCCATGCCGGTCCCGAGCTCATGCTGAACGTCGAAACTCCATTGATCCTTCCGCGCATTGGGCAGATCGCGAGTGGGCGAGATCATGTCAGGCGTCGCGGCCGGGCCCGCCACACCGGTCGGGCTCGCAAACGACAAGTTGGGGTTCGTCAGATCCGTGCTGAACGTGGACACCGCCGCGACCGGCGGGTTGTTGGTCAAAAACGTGAAGCTGTTCATCTGGTTCGGGTTGTAGTAGATCCCGAACCCGGCACGCACGACCGTCTTGTTGCCGAGCCGGTACGTCGCACCGAGCCGCGGTGCAATGTCCTTGTAGTTGGGATTCGTGAACTTGAAGCCTGGCGACGGAAAACTGGTGGGGATGATCGTCTCCTGATCTTCAGCCAGCATCGAGGCGAGTCCCGCGTAGGTCTGCACGGGGGTGTTCAACTCGTACCTCAGACCGAGACTCAGCGTGAAATCGCGGGACACCTGCCAGACGTCGTTGATGAAGAAGCCATTGCGCCAGCCGCCGACGTGCCCCTGGATTTGGTCGGTCGGTGGAATGACCGTGCGCGGCAATCCCAGCATGAAGTCGGCGACCGAGTACCCGGTGACGTCGCCCGTGAAGTCGAATCGGCCGCGAGGGTCGTTCGCCGCGCGCCGGCCCGTCGTCATGCGCCGCAGATCGAAGCCGGTGCGCACGTTGTGCGATCCGCGGTTGTACGCCAGCACGTTCGACATTTGAAACGTCGTGTCGAATTGATACCAGTTCGCGCCCGCCGTCCCGAGCGTGCTGAAGTTGCTGACGTTGATGGTCGGGATGCCTGGATTACTGAAGCGGACATCGCCGTTGAAGCCCGGAATGCCGAGGTCTGCACCGGCGCTCGGCACACCGGTCACCTGGAAGAAGTTCAGCGTATCGAAGTCGATGCGGTGGTAGCCGATCCGAAAGTCGTTGTACAGGTCAGGCCGCAGCGTATGGGTGTAGGTGAACAGCGAGTTCTTGTTGACGCGCGGCTGCGTGATCACCTGGATCGGAATCGCCGCGGGAGGATTTCCGATGTTGCTGGTGTAGCTGTCGTGCCAGTTGTACCGGAAGTACAGCCTGACCTTGTTGCCGATGTTCTGATCGACGCGGGCGAGGACCTGATCGATGTTGTCGGTGGATGCAGCGTTGGTCTGCACGTTGGCCACGGTTCCCGGCTGGTTCGTCGCCGGGTAGAACTCCAGGAGCTTCAGCGCGATGGGCGACAGCTGCTGCCGGGGAATGATGTTGCCGGAAAACGGCTGGCCCGTGAGCGGGTTCCTGATGGCGGTGCTGACTTCAGAAAAGTTTCCCTGGCGCATCAGCGTCGTCGGGACCGTGATGAAGCCGGCGGTCAGCGCGTTTGCGCGAACCCCTTCGTACGCCCCCATGAAGAACGTCTTGTTGTGGCCGTCATAAAGCTACGGAATCGTCACGGGGCCGTCCATCTGCGCGCCGAACTGGTTGCGCCTCCGCGGATTCTTCGGGTTCGCCGGATTCTCGAAATACCCGCGATTGTCGAGGGCGGCGTCCTGGAAGAATTCGAAGATCGATCCGTGTGCGTCGTTGGTGCCGCTCTTGGTCACGACGTTGATGTGGACGCCGAGGTACGAGCCGTACTCGGCCGATGTGCTGCCCGTCTGGACCTGGACCTCCGTCACCGCGTCGGCGATGGGCCGCATGCTGGTTGCGGCGAGCAGGTTGGAGGAGGAGTTGATGCCATCCAGTGAGAGGCTGTTTTGAATCTCTCGCTGGCCCGCACCCCTGAAGCTCAGGCCGATATCGCTCGTGGGGGCGGCGATCACACCCGGCGTCGTGGTCGCCAGGTTCCAGACGTTGCGACCGTTCAGCGGCAAATCGCTGACGGCGCGTTTGCCGATCGTTTCCGAAATCCTGGCGCTGTCGGTGTCCAGAATCGGCGATGATCCGATGACGGTGATCGACTCGTTCAACTGGCCGACCTTCATGACGACGTTGGTACGGGCCACCTGGTTAGTGGCGACCTCGATGCCAGTCACCCTCGACGTCTGGAAGCCCGTCAGCGTAACGCTGATTTCATAAGTGCCCGTGCGAACGAACTGGATGTTGTAGTACCCGTCTGCGTTGGTCGTCGCTTCGTACGTATCGCGCGTGCCCGAGTTGACGGCGACGACCTGGGCCCCGGGTACCGCGAGACCATCGCTGTCGGTGACCGTTCCGACGAGCGCTGTTTGAGAAGCCAGCTGCGCCGACGCGTTGGTCGCGAGCAACAACGCGAAGCCAACGGACAGCAAAGCTCGACGAGCCATCGTGACCCCCTTACTGTTCGGAATCGCGCGGCAATGACCGCTCTGCGACGCCAGGTTGCGGGCCAATCTACACCCTTTTCAGTTCCGGAACCACGGTTGGTTGTATAGACTCCCGCGGATGATGCGGCTGTCGACGCTGACATGTTGTCTGGCGCTGCTCGCGTCGGATCTGACCGCGCAGACGATCGCGGCTGGAAAGAATGCGTTTCTGGCGCGGTGTGCGAGCTGTCACGGCGAGGATGGTGCCGGCGGAGCCCGTGGCGTGAGCATCGTGTCCGTTCGCCGGCCGCGCGCCTCGTCTCGAGACGCGGTGCGCGATCTGATTCGCACTGGCATTCCAGACGCGGGCATGCCGGCCTTTCCGATTTCCGACGCGGAGCTCGACTCTCTCGCGCTGTACGTCATGTCGCTCCGGATCCCGCCGACGAGCGTTGCCGCGCCGCCTGCCAATTTGCCGCGCGACGGCGCGCGCGGTACGGCGTCAGGAATGGGCGCAGCCGTGCCATTCGCCGACATCGCGCGACCAAAGCCGGGCGCGTGGCCGACATATCACGGCAACTTGAGCGGCAATCGGTTCAGCACGCTCGATCGGATCAGCATCGCCACCGTTGAGCGCCTCGTGCCGGTGTGGATGTTCGGCATCCAGGGAGCGCCGCGCGCTCTCCAGGGAACGCCGGTTGTCGTCGACGGCGTGATGTTCGTGTCGTCTGTGAACGAAGCGTACGCTCTCGACGCGCGAACGGGTCGCGCGATCTGGCATTACAGCCGTCCTCGCACTCAGGGTCTGGCCGGCGACGCGGCCAGCGGGATCAATCGGGGCGTGGCGGTCGTCGACGACCGCGTGTTCATGGTCACCGACAACGCGCACCTGATCGCGTTGGATCGGCGGACCGGTCAGCTCCTGTGGGACGTCGAAATGGCCGATTCCCGTGAGAACTACGGCGCAACAGGCGCGCCGCTCGTCGTCGACGATCTCGTGATTTCCGGCGTCTCCGGCGGCGACGAAGGGATTCGAGGATTCCTCGATGCATACCGAGCGTCAACCGGCGAGCGCGCGTGGCGGTTCTGGACGGTTCCTGCACCAGGCGAACCGGGTTCGGAGACGTGGAAAGGCCGCGCGATCGAGCATGGATGCGCTGCGACGTGGTTGACCGGCACCTACGATCCGGAGTCGAGGACACTTTACTGGCCGACCGGCAACCCCTGCCCTGATTACAACGGCGACGAGCGGAAAGGCGACAACCTCTATAGCGCCTCGGTGATCGCGCTCGACCCCGACACGGGACGCTTGAAATGGCATTATCAGTACACGCCTCACGATCTTCACGATTGGGATGCGAATCAGACGCCGATGCTCGTCGACGCGCCATTTCGCGGCGAGCCGCGCAAGTTGTTACTTCAGGGAAACCGGAACGGATTCTTCTACGTGCTCGACCGTCTGACGGGAAAGGTTCTGCTTGCCGAACCGTTCGTCTCGAATGTGACGTGGGCGAGCGGCATCGGCGCCGACGGTCGTCCGAGACTGTTGCCGGACGCCGAGCCGACCGAGGAAGGCCGCAAGGTTTGTCCTGCCGTGGCAGGCGCCACCAACTGGCCGTCGACCGCGTTCAGTCCGGCCACGGGTCTCTTCTATCTGTTCGCCGAGGAATCGTGCGCGGTGTATTCGAAGAACGCGCAGTGGTGGGAAGCGGGAAAGTCGTTCTACGGCGGAAGCACGCGTCGTGCGCCAGGCGGCGCTGCAGGAAAGGTTCTCAAAGCCCTCGATGTTCAGACCGGAAAGACCGCGTGGGAGATACCGAATATCGGAGGTGGAATCCTGGGAAGCGGCTTGATGGCGACAGCAGGTGGACTGATTTTTTACGGCGATGGTGAGGGCGCCTTCACCGCCGCCGACGCCCGGAACGGGAAACCACTATGGCACTTCAATACGGGCCAGAGCTTCAAGGCCGGTCCGATGACATATACCGTCGACGGCAACCAGTACATCGCCATCGCCGCCGGGTCGACGATCATCGCGTTTGGGTTGAGATAGTACGCCGGCCGAGACATCTCGGTCAGGTCCCTGGAACTCGCCCTGCAATGGCGGGAGCGGATCTCGAGCGTCGGTTCTCACCGCGCCAACGTGAACGCGTATAGACAATCGCCGGCGCCGACGACGATGAACTGGCGGCCGTCGAGCATGAAGGTGACGGGCGCGTTCGACGGGTCGGCGAGGAGCCCCGCGTGCCAGAGTGGGTCGCCTGTCATCGGATCGTAGGCGACGAAGTTTCCGGCGCCGTCGCCGCCAAAGAGCAAATCGCCCGCCGTGCTGAGCAGCGACAGTCCGCCCTGGTTCACGACGTGTCTCCAGCGGACCTTGCCGGTCCGGTAGTCGATCGCCTTGAGAAAGCTTTCGCGCCCGCCCCCGCCTCCGGCGGCGCCAACCGATCCGCCGCCATACCCCTCGGGACGCTCGTCGGTGTCCGTGAGGTACTGCATCCCATACGACTGCGACGTGCCGACGTAGAGCAGCCCCGTCTTCGGGTTGAAGCTTGGCGGCGGCCAGTTCGTCGCCGAGCCGGGAGCCACGAGCACGCCGTCCACCGACGCATCTTTCGCCGGGTTGTTGATCGGCCGTCCGCTCGCGTTGACGCCGAGCGACCAGTTCATGAAGTCCACATACGGCACCGTGAGGACGCTCTTGCCGTTCGTGCGATCGATCAGGAAGTAGTAGCCGTTTCGCGCCGCCTGCGCCACGAGCTTCCGCGGCCGGCCGTCGATCTGGCCGTCGATGAGCACCGGCACCTGCGCGCTGTCCCAATCGTGCGTATCGTGCGGCGACGTCTGGAAGTACCACATCATGCTGCCGTTGTCGGGGTTCAGCGCGACGAGGGCACAGGTGAAGAGGTTGTCGCCTTTACGACTGCGCGGCGCGAAGACAGGGTTCGGGTTTCCGGTCGGGACGTACAGCAGATTCAGGTCGGGATCGTAGGTAGGTGGCAGCCACGTCATGCCTCCACCGTGCGTCATCGCGTATTCATCCGGCCACGTGTCGGATCCGGCGTCGCCCATCTTCTGCGGCGTCGTGTACCAGCGCCACTGCACGTTGCCGGTTTCCGGATCGCGCGATTCGAGGAATCCCTGCACGTCGAGCGAGTCGCCGCCGATGCCGACGATCACGTGGTTGCGGATGACGATCGGCGCGGGCGTACAGAAGTATTGCTGTCTGACGTCGGCGATCTCCTTGTGCCAGCGCTCCTTGCCGGTGCGCGCGTCGAGCGACACGAGATAGCAGTCCGGCGTCTCGAAGAACAGATAGTTGCCGTACATGCCGACGCCGCGATTGCCGATGTGAATCCCGCCGCGCGTCCGCCAGAAGTAATGCCAGATTTCCTTGCCGGTGCGCGCGTCGACGGCGTACGCATGATCGGGCGCGGCGAAGTAGAGCACGCCATTCACCATCAGCGGCGTCGCCTTGATCGTGACGTTCGCCTGTGGACCGCCCCAGTAGTACGGATCGCCGGTTCGATACTCTCCGCCGGAATTCGGGCTCTCCTGAGCCGACGCGCGGTGAATCCACGCGAGCGACAGCGTCTTGATGTTGGCCGCGTTGATTTGCGAGAGCGCGCTGTACCGCCGGCCGGAGTAATCCCCGTAGTGCGTCGGCCAGGCGTCGACCGGCGGTTTCCCGAGGAGCGATGGGTCGAGCGTCTGGCCCTGGGCCGCGAGCACGACCGGAAGCGCCGCCAGACCGAGCGAGAACAGGATCCGGATCGTTGTCATCGATAGCCTCGTCCAACGGAAGTCATTTCAACGTCGCCAAGTACGCCGCCAGGTTATGAATGTCGGCATCCGTATATTTCGGCAACAGGTCGATGTGTCCCTGCAGCGGATCGGTGACCTGCACTTTGGGAGCGTTGCCTGCGCGCAGCCACGATCGCACCATGCCCGCCTCGTCCCGGATCGTGACGTCGAAGTCGGTCAGCCGGACGAGCACACCGCTCGCCGTTTCACCAGACGGCAGGGTGACGGTTGCGCGTCGGGCAGTCCGCGGCGGCGGCCCCGGCGGCTGACCTGGTGCTCCACGTCCCCGTCCTCCGAGCGCGCCGAAGGCGATCAGCGCCTGCAGCAGCGGTCCATCGTACCGCGCGCCGATGCCCTTCAAGTCGCCATCCGGCGAGTGACAGTTCTTACAGCCGCCGGTGCCGTTGAAATAGGCCTCTCCGGCTTTGGCGTTGCCGGTCATCACGTACTGCAACTGGTAATTCGTTCGCTCCGCGGCATACGTGATCTCTCGGTGGAGGAGCGTCGCGATGTCGGAGATCTCGGGGGGCGACAGCGGGATCGGCGGCTTGCTCTTGTCGGGATGGCCCGATTGCAGAAGCGCGCCGATCTCCCGGCCGTTCGCATCCTGCAGTACGAGCACGGAGCGAATCAGGTCCGGTCCGGAAAAGCCTTGCCCGCCTCGTGCATTCGCGCGATGGCACGACGCGCACTTTTCACCGAATACGGCGCGGCCGCGTTCGACTGCGGCGGGATCGAAGGCGCGCAGCCGGTCGACGCCGCTCTCGGTTCCTCGGCCACCGCGTCCCTGTCCCTGAGCTGTTGGCACGGCTGGGGGCGTCTGAGCCCAAAGGAACCCAGCCGTGAGCCAGACGCCAGCCACTGTGGCAGCTGTCAAACGCCGCATGTCATCTCTCTGCTCCAGGAAATGAGAGGCTCGACTTCTAACATGGCGTGCTATCCTCCCGCAATCATTTTGCGTTGCAACGGACTCGCTGATCACGACGTTGAACGCAAAGCCCGCAGAGCGAATCTCAGTTTCCGCGTGTTCTGCGCGTTCTGCGTTGATCGTCGTGGCAGGGTCCAGAAGAGGCTAAACCATGAATTATTCAAGACGCGAATTCAGCAGGCTGGCGCTGACGAGCGTGCCCGCATCCTGGGCACTCACGCATCTGCCGCTCGCCGCGCGCGCGAAGATCGACTCGCGGATCAAAGGCGTCCAGATCGGCGCGATCACCTACAGTTTCCGATCCATCCCGAACGCCGACGACATCATCAAGGCGTATCAGACGATCGGGCTGGGTGAGATGGAGCTGATGTCGAACCACGCCGAAGCGCTCGCCGGCGCGCCGGGGGGCGGTCGGGGCGCTCCAGGCGGAAGGGGACGCGAGGCGCTGACGCCGGAACAGGAGGCGGCGCGCGACGCGGCTGCGAAAGCGCTGCACGACTGGCGCATGTCGGCATCGGAGGCGACCTTCAAGCCGGTCCGGAAAAAGATCGAGGACGCCGGCATCGATCTCCAGTTGCTTTGCTACAACCTGAACGTTCGCAACACCAAAGACGACGAGATCGAGTATGCGTTCATGATGGCGAAGTGGCTCGGCGTGAAGGCCATTTCGACGTCGACGCAGGTGAGCATGGCAAAACGCCTGGCGCCGTTCGCCGACAAGCACAAGATGCTCGTCGGCTTCCACGGCCACGCCAATGTCATCGATCCGGACGAAGTAGCGAAGCCGGAGAGCTTCGAGGCGGTGATGGCGGCGTCGAAGTACCTCGGCGCGAACCTCGACATCGGCCATTACACCGAAGCCGGCTACGATCCGGTGGCGTTCATCGAGAAGCACCACGCGCGCATCACGAATCTGCACCTCAAGGACAAGAAGAAAGCGACCAACGGCGGCGGCAACACGCCGTGGGGTCAGGGCGATACCGACATCAAGGCCGTTCTGACGTTGCTGCAGAAGAACAAGTGGAGCATTCCGGCGAACATCGAGTTCGAGTACGACGGCGACCCGCTCGTCGAAATGCCGAAGTGCCTGCAGTTCTGTAGGGATGCGCTCGCGTAGCGGTCACGCTGCGATCAGGTCCACGGCGTAAACCAGAACCCGCGGAACACGCAGAAAAGAATCTTACTCTGCGTTTTCTGCGAGCTCTGCGGTCAATGTCGTCGTTGTATCACCCGGCGAGGAACCACGCCGTTGCCCCTACGAGGGCGATCACCATACCGAATCCAACCGCGAGCCCGACCAGATCCTCGCGAAACGCGCGCCACCCTCGTCCCGCGGCCCCTGTACCCAGCTTGAGCACGTTGACCAGCAGTAACGGTCGATCCGCTGCACCGCTGTCGTCGCTCGACGTGTGCAGCCGCTGGAAAAACGACTCGGTGCGCGCCGCCGGTTCAGGAGCAGTCAGCAGGCTGACGACGACGAGCGCGACGATGCCGGTGACGAGCGCCGCGAGAAACACGTTCGGATCCCAACGATCGAGGCGCTCGCCGGCCAGGTAGTAGAGCAGAAAATTCATGACGAGCGCGCTCAGCAGGCTGGCGAGCGCGCCCCATCGGTTCGCGCGTGGCCAGACGATCCCCCCGAGCACGCTGATGCCGACGAACGTTGCGAGCGTCTCGGTAAGGAGAAACGTGTACAGCACGCTCTGAATCAGGAACATCGCGTACAAGACGCCGAGCAGGCTCAGCCCGACGCCGCTGATGCGCCCAACCCACAGGTAGTGCCGGTCGCTCCGGTTCGGCGCCAGGTGGGGCCGGTAGAGTCCTTCCGTGAACAGCGCGCCGACGTCGACCAAATACGCCGAGCATGCAGACATGCTGGCCGCAAGAATCGACGCGATCAACAAACCGAGCGCTCCCGGGAACAACAGCTGGCGGCACGCGAACCCGAAGGCATTCTCAGGATCGGAGAGCATCGTGGCCCCGCCATCACGCGCGACGATGGCGGCGACGATCAGACCGACGAGCATCCAACCGACCGTGCACACACGCTTCACGAAGTTGCCGAACAGCATGCCGATTCGGCACGTGCGTTCGTCGCGGCCCGTGCCCACCGTCGCGAGCATGTGCGGCTGCGCCATGATGCCGACGAGCCCGTTGATCGTCAGCATCGCGATCACCCATGGACCGACGCCCGCCGGCGTCGAGAGCGAGAATCGAAAGGCGGGCAAGGACGCTTTCATCCCGTCGAGTCCACCCACGACGGGCCAGCCCAGCGGAATCAGCATGAACGACAGCACGATGATCAGGAATCCTTGGAAGAGATCTGTCCAGGCGGACGAAACCAGGCCGCCGACGAAGCTGTAGAGGATGAACATCGCCGTCATGGCGGCCACGATTTCGTTCACGCCAGTGGTGGCCCCCGTCGCCTGGCTGATGACCTTGCCGGCGCCTTTCAGGAGGCCGCCGGTCTCGATGATGAAGAAGCAGACAGCGAAGACGATGTAGATTGCGCCCATCGCCCGTCCGTACCGATCCTCGGTGAACTCGGCCATCGTCGTGCGCCGGATGCGGCGAAACACCGGCGCCATGATCCAATACATCGGCGTGATGAACAGGTTCTTCCACTGATACCAGATGGCGGAAGCACCCGTGTTGTAGACGGCGCCCGCGAGCGCCACGGGCATCTCGGCATGCGTCCCGACGCTGAAGCTCTGCCCGATCATCACCCACGGACCGAATCGACGTCCGCCGAGGAAGTAATCGCGGCTGTGCCGCACGCGGTAGCCCGCGATCAATCCAATGCCCATGATGACAACGAAGTACGCGAAGAGTACCGCCCAATCGAGCGACGCAATCGTCACGAGCTCACCTCACGCATCTGCAATTCTCCCGAGACAGGGTTCCAGTCTGCGGTCACGGTGCCGACCGTCGTCATGCCCACACACGCGGCTGGAATCGTCGACGCCATCGGCACGACCTCGTCGATCGGCAGTCCGGTGAAGCGCACGGCATTGGCCACGGCGCGATCCAGCGTAAGGCTCGAGCCTGCGAGGTAGGGTGTACCAGGGAGCGAGACGCGGCCGTCGGCGCCGAGCTCGCATTCGACGTCACCCACCGTATATCGTCCCGGCGAGGCCGCGGCGGCGGCAATGGCGTCGGTCACCAGAATCGTGCGGTCGCGCCCTTTGGCGCGCACCATCGCTTTGACCGTTGCAGGCGGAAGGTGGTGGCCGTCGACGATCAGGCTCGCGCACAGGGCGTCTGCCGCCAGCAGCTCCCAGATCACGTTCGGATGCCGCGGAAGCATCTGTGGGCATCCGTTGCCGACATGAGTGGCCAAGGTCGCGCCAGCTGCGATCGCCGAGCAAATCTGTTGTGATGTCGCGGCGGTGTGGCCGATGGCGACGCGTACTCCTTCAGCGGCGAGATGCTCGATGAGCGGCATCGCCCCCGGCACTTCCGGCGCAAGGGTCACGAGGACGATGCGGCCGTCGGCCGCCTCCTGGCGGCGGGCGAAATCGTCGATTGTCGCCGGCACGACGTGCGCGCGGGGATGGGCTCCGCGCGCCCCGTCTTCTGGCGACACGTACGGACCTTCCATGTGAATTCCGGCGATCGCCGGATGGGCGAGCCGCGCCAGCACGCGCGCGCTCGCGGTGAATCGCTCGAGTGATGACGTGATGAGGGTCGGAAGGCAACGGGTGACGCCGGTGGCGCGCATCCGCTCCAGCGCTTCGGCCACGCGATCGGCCGTGAGGTCTGTCGCGTTGAAGTCGATGCCCCCGAAGCCGTTCACCTGCAGGTCGAACAACCCAGGTAGCGCGATTCTCATGAGGTCGGTTCTGCGAGAATCTCGCCGCGACTTGCCGGGGTCAACAGCGCAGCT
>Ga0114129_10007148_pt1 | contig 15886 bp, 13 predicted proteins | sample RhiMetdeltSRZDD1_FD_80071 | JGI IMG/M metagenome (GOLD analysis project Ga0114129, IMG submission 80071) | Populus rhizosphere microbial communities from Tennessee, USA - Rhizosphere MetaG P. deltoides SRZDD1 (version 2) (version 2) | ecosystem: Host-associated > Plants > Roots > Rhizosphere >... | reverse complement strand
TATTCTAAGCAAGCGACCGGAATGGCAAGCGTACAACCTTGCCGGAGGCTGGGGCCTGCTACTCGATGTGAAAGGCAACGATCACTACCAGGGTGCCAACTTCGCACAGGGGCATGGGTACTTCTTCGGCGCTGGCGTGTTTCTCGATCTTGATGGCAATGACGAACATCTTGCCGCCCGCTACGGAGTCGGCTCTTCTGCTCATTATGGGATAGGGTTCTTCAACGACCGTCATGGCGAAGATCACTACAACTCAAGCGGCCCCTTCTACAATGCGGGGGTAGCATGGGACCATGGCGTGAGTATCATGCTCGACACGGGACTCTACAATGACCGGTATGCCTTTGCCTCATCCACCGGTTTGGGAGGAGCAGATCATTCGGGGTGGGGTCTCTTCGTCGATGAAGGAGGCAACGACCAGTATGAGATCAAGAGCGGCCTGGGGCGCTCTTCGGAACAGGGCCTTGGCAGTTTCTTCGACCTGAATGGCAAGGACAACTACATTCTGCCGAACGATCCAGTTGTCCCGACGGACCAACAGCCGGCCGATGGAAAGGTGATTCTCTATCCGAAAGGAGGATTGTTCGTCGATCGTTAGAGTGGGTTAATCTCCCGAACCCTCCGTCTTCTTGACTTCCTCTCAAGCCGAACCTATCTGTCCACATAGGTTTGCCACGGCTTCTACCATTGAGCGGAGGACAGCCCGATGAACAACGCGACTCTTTCCGTGACCTTGCCGGTACTCCCGATCAAACGCACAGTCCTGTTTCCAGGCATTCTCATACCAGTGACGGTCGGACGTGATCGATCGATCGCAGCGGTGAACGCGGCATTGAAGACAGAAGAGAAAACGATTCTGGTCGTCGCGCAACGTGATGCAGGAAAAGAAAATCCTGGGCTCGATGACCTCTACACGATCGGGACCAAGGCCATTGTGAAGCAGGTCGGGCGTTCCGACGATGCCACCATCCAAGCGCTCATACAAGGGATAGAGCGAGTCGCCTTGGTTAAAGTGGAAAAGTCTGAGCCATATCTTTTGGCCCAGGCGCGCCGGCTCGAGCTTTCGACGGACAATGACCGAGAAGTTCAAGCACTGCAGCGCGCCATTCAGGAGTTGGTCACTGATCTTCCCCGTCTGATTCAAGCGCCGGGCATCGATGAGGCGACCGCGGCCTTTCGCAATGAGGAGAATCCTGCGACGTTAGCCTATCGGGTGGCGTCGCTCCTGAATCTCACCGTTAAGGAAGAACAGACGCTGCTCGAGAGTTCATCAACTATTGAGTTGCTGCGGTCGCTCTACGCTTTCCTCTCAAAGGAAATACAGATCCTACAATTGAGGGACAAGATTGCGAGCGACACTCAAGCCAAGATCGGCAAGAACCAGCGCGAATACATCTTGCGTGAGCAGTTGAAAGCGATACAGCAGGAACTGGGCGAAGGGGATGGCGAAGAAAGCGAGGTGGCCCATCTCAAAAAGCAGATACAAGAGGCCGACCTTCCGGAGCACATCCGTAAAGAGGTCGAGCGTGAGATTGCCCGCCTGGCCAAGGTACCACCCTCTTCGCCGGACCATCAGGTGCTGAGGACCTATCTGGAACTGGTCCTGGAACTGCCTTGGACCAAGGCGTCTGAAGAATATCTGGACCTGAGCAAGGTGCGCCAGGTGTTGGAAGAGGATCATTACGGCATCAAAGAAGTCAAGGAACGCATCGTTGAGCATCTGGCCGTGTTGAAACTAAATCCGACGGCCAAAGCACCCATCCTCTGCCTCGTTGGACCGCCGGGTGTTGGCAAAACCAGCCTGGGACAATCGATTGCCAGGGCGATGGGACGGAGATTCGAGCGGTTCAGCCTGGGCGGTGTACATGATGAAGCGGAACTGCGGGGGCATCGCCGAACCTACGTCGGTGCTTTGCCGGGACGGATCATTCAGGCCATGCGCCGAGCGGGCGTGAACAACCCCGTCTTGATGTTGGACGAGGTCGATAAGATGGGGCGTGATTTTCGCGGTGATCCTGCAGCGGCGCTGCTTGAGATATTGGATCCGGCGCAGAACCATACATTCCGCGATCACTATCTCGATCTGCCCTTCGATCTGTCGAAGGTATTCTTTATCACGACGGCCAATACACTGGACACGATTAGCCAGCCGCTGCTCGATCGAATGGAAATTATTCGGGTCCAGGGTTATAGCGAACGGGAAAAGGCCGAGATCGCCAGGCGATACCTCTGGCCGCGCAGACTCAAAGAGGCGGGGCTGGCTACCGAACAGGTGCAGTTACCGGATGAGGTCTTGGACCAGATCATCAGCCGCTACACGAGAGAGGCAGGCGTTCGTCAGTTGGAACAGATGTTGGGACGCTTGACGCGCAAGGTCGCCCTGGCCTTTGCCGAACTCCCGGAAGGTGAGGACCGCCAATCGGTCACGGTCGATGTTAACAAACTTCCCGATTGGCTTGGAGCAGAACGGTTCATGCCTGAAGAGGCCAGGAAGAATATCCCGGTCGGCGTTGCCACCGGTCTTGCCTGGACGCCAACCGGCGGAGATGTCCTGTATATCGAGACGACTTTGTTGCCTGGCAGTCATGAAGTCAGTCTGACCGGTCAACTCGGAGATGTGATGCAGGAGTCGGCCCGAGCTGCGCGAAGTTATTTATGGTCGCACGCAGAGAGCATGGGCCTCGATATCTCGCGCTTCAAGCGCAACGGTCTGCACATCCATGTGCCGTCCGGCGCCATTCCTAAGGATGGACCGTCAGCCGGCATCACGATGGCCACGGCCCTGGCGTCATCCTATGTTGGAAAACCGGTGCGCAGCGATACGGCGATGACCGGCGAAATCAGCCTCAGCGGCTTGGTCCTTCCAGTTGGCGGGATCAAGGAAAAGGTGTTGGCAGCTCACCGCGCCGGCATCAGGCGGATCATTCTGCCCAAGGCTAACGAGAAGGACTTGAAAGATGTGCCACAGGAAGTCCGGGACGACATGACCTTCATCCCGGTCGAGCGGATTGAGGAGGTGCTTCCACGTGCGTTTGATCACGACAGCACCGCGCACGGAGCGTCAGTTCCCGAGCAACCCTTGTCACAATCAAACCAGCTTGCTCCATAATTGGTTTCTATGTAAGGATGACTAAAGGGAGAACTGGGTCATGGCACAGAAGATTGATATCGGCGAGATCGTCAAGGTCGTAAAGACCGATGATGAATGGAAGAAATTGTTGACACCGGAGGCTTATCAGGTCCTGAGGCATGAAGCGACCGAGCGGCCTTTCATGAACAACATGCATGACAACAAGAAAGCCGGCACCTACTACTGTGCCGGCTGTGATCTTCCGGCCTATTCCTCGGAGCACAAATTTGACAGCGGCACTGGCTGGCCGAGCTTCTGGCAACCAATCGATCCGAAGGTGGTCGAGACCCACACAGATTTCAAATTGATTTTCCCACGCACGGAAGTCCATTGTGCCCGTTGCGAAGGCCATCAGGGACATATCTTCAAGGACGGCCCTAAACCGACGGGTCTTCGTTACTGCATCAACGGCGCGGCATTGAAATTCGTCCCTGCCTCCTAAGATGACGCCACAGCGACTGCTTATCGTCTCCGCACTCATGCTCTGCTTTAGCATTGCAGCCTGTGAAGATCGACGAGCCGACAAGGCCTATTTGCGCGGTGACTACGACAAGGCCCTTACCGATATAAAGTTCCTCGCCAACGGCGGTGAAGCGAGGGCCCAATACGACCTCGGACTGATGTATGACCAGGGGCAAGGGGTGCCGCAGAGCGATACGGAAGCGATGTACTGGTATGGCCGCGCTGCTGACCAGGGAGAGCCGCGAGCACTGTATAACCTTGGCCTAATGTATCTGAATGGGCAAGGAGTCCCGCCAGACTTGGTCAAGGCGTACTATTTGATTAGTCTTTCAGCGAGCAAAGGCAATGCCCACGCGCTCGATGCCAGAGACTATATCAGCGAAAAAATGTCTACGGAACAGATCGAGGAAGGGAAGCGACTCGTACACGACTATGAAGAGAAAGCCGCGCAGAAGAACGCGTGCGTCGTCTGCAATCTGTTCAGCGGAAAACCGCCTCAATAGCTTTTCAGACCTCACCTTCTGAGCCTAGCTTTTCCCCATACGCTTGCGACGAAATCATCCTTGACGATAGCAGAGCGATCAGGCATATCACCGGGAACTTGATCTCATCTCATCTCATCACAGTAGGAGCGAGGATATGACACAGGTTGGGTTTGTCGGTGTCGGACGCATGGGGGCGAATATGGCTCGTCGCCTCCATGACAAGGGATATCGCATTACAGCGGTAGAAGACCACAATCCTCAAGTGGCGAAAGTACTTGCCCGTGAACTAGCCTGCGAAGCAGCATCGATGCCGGCTCGCGTGGCTGAGTTGTCGGAAGTCATCATCACGGTTGTATCGAATGATACTGCGATGCGAGAGATTTATGCCCCAGATGAGCCTACTAGTCTCTTAGTCCATGCAAAAAGGCGCCTGTTTATCAACTGTGCAACGATCACACCGGATGTCCATCTCGAAATCGAGCAGGCAGTTGAACGACAGGGTGGAATCAGTCTCGAAGCCTGCATGGCCAGCAGCATCACGCAAGCTCGACAAGGCACACTGTATCTCATGTGCGGAGGAAAACGCGAAGTCTTCGAACGGGCAAAACCTTTGCTGGAGGCGCTGGGGTCCACGCTCCGTTACATTGGCAAAGCGGGAGAAGCCGCGAAGGTCAAGGCTCTTGTAAATATGGTGATGAATTGCAACACGGTAGCGCTGGCCGAAGGGTTAGGTCTTGGTGAGGCATTGGGATTGGATCTCACAATGCTCCGTGAAGTATTCAGCCAGACCGGCGCAGCCTCCCGCGTCTTGGAGACCGATGGAGAGGATATGCAAATGCGGGCCCACGAGTGTTATTTCTCTGCAGCCCATGCCGCCAAGGATTCGGGTATCGCACTCACCTTATCCAAGTCCGTCGGGTTGACGTTACCTCTGGCTCGAGCGACCTTTGATCAGTATGAGCGTCTGGTGTCAGCCGGCAAAGGCGAGCTGGATAAGTCAGGTATTGCCGAGCTGACCTTCAAAAGTCGGATGGCCTAGCCTGCCACCCTGGACTCGCGATCTCTGTTCCGCCCAAAAAATCCAACGATGTCTTCTATTGGCACACAACCGACAAGAAGATCGCCATCAGGCGAGAGGAGCAGCGGTACGCCAGCTTGTCCGGTCGCGCGCCAGGCGGTTTCCCATCCCTGCGCGATGCGGCGACTAGAATCGTTGGACACTTCCTCCATAGAATCTCCTGCCAGATCCACCAGTACTTTTCTCTCTGAAATATCCCTTCCTTCACACCAGAAGGCCCGATAGGCCCGGCGGATAAACTCCATACCTTTCGTCCGATTTAGACTCAACAGAGCAACAGCACGTTCGATTGCCGGCTTTGTATTGGGCTTCCCCGACGGCAGCGCGATTGGCAATCCTGGTGCTAACCGTTGCACGACTGTGACTTCATGTCGCAATTCAGCGCCCAGTGATCCCTGCCAGGGCTTCATCGGGCTTGGCAGGTGGGGCGCATGTTCTACTCCTCGCCAGTCACAACGATCGATGAGGTTCAAATCGTACAGCCGCTCATGCAGCGCGTAGCAGAACGGACAATTAAAGTCACTGAAGAGCTCGAAAAGCTGAACTACGTTCATCCTTTCTCCTTCATGGAAGAATGCCGATGATCCTAACGGGCCCTCCTGTTCCGCCTTTGATCTTAATGGGTAGGGCCACCAGAATGGCTCCCTTGGAAGGCAGCTTGTCCAGGTTGGCGATATTCTCAAGCCCGTACCGATTGGCTCCGTTGATCACCTGATGGACGATGAAATCCTGAGAGGGTCCATAGTCAATGCTCGGCGTGTCGATTCCGATCCCGTCCACACTGCGCTCCTTCACAAGAAATTCTGCCGCCTCCTTCGAGAACCCGGGAAAATGCAAAGTCTTCGTGTCCGACGGTGTCTGGCTTCCGAGATATCGGACTTTATCCGGCCATCCCCGTCCCCAACCGGTCAGCATCAACACCAGCGCACCGGGAGGGATTTGCCCATGGCGCGTTTCCCACAGCTGGAGATCCCGAATGGTTAACCGATAGTCGCGATCCTGTTCGACCGCTGGACGCACATCAATGACGATTGCCGGCCCGACCAATTTCTGAAGTGGAATCTCGTCGACCGCTAACCGGCCTTCCGCGAAATGAATCGGTGCGTCGATATGGGTCCCGCAATGTTCAGACATGGAGAAGTCCCCAGACGCATACCAATAGCCCTTGGCCGTCCTTCCCCAGGCAGCTTTTTCCCATGTGAAAGGCTTATTTGTCGGCCAGAACACTGTCTGCCCGTCGAGCGGATAGGTGAGATCCACGAGTTTGCTTTCATCAATGCCGGCAAAAGCCGGCGCGATCGTGAATAGTACCGACAGAGCGATCACTACGACTTTATAAACCATGGACACCTCTCCTACATGGTGAATCACCCTTCAACTGGCATTCATGAAGGACACTGTGTTATCTGAGCCCATGAAGTCGCCCACTGTCTTACTGCTGATTCCCCCTCTGACGCAACTCAATACCCCTTACCCTTCGACGGCTTATCTGATGGGGTTTTTACAATCGAAAGGTGTCCCCTGTGAGCAAGCGGACCTCGGCATCGAAATGGTCTTACGCTTGTTCAGCCGTGAGGGTCTCACGGCTGTGTTTAATCAGATAAAAGCACAACAGCATGACCTGCCTTCCGAAGCGCGACGCATGCTCACCGATGAACGAGAGTACCTTGAGACGATTGAACCTGTTGTCGCTTTCCTGCAAGGACAGAAACCGGAAGCCGGTGCGACATTCGCCAAGCCCGGCAGTCTCCCGAGGGGGCCGCGATTTCGCATACACCAGAAGCTGCCTCGATCCGCGTCAAAAGAAGACCGAGCCAAGCACAATGCCACGCTCTTTCTCGAAGACCTGACAGACCTCGTGCGAGCGACTATTACTCCCCATTTTGCCCTAAGCCGGTATGGTGAGCACATCGCGCGATCAGCTTCCTCCTTCGACAGTATGCTCTTGAGCCTCGCAGAGGCGCCGAATTTGACAGATCGTTTTATGCTGGAAGCGTTGTCGAAGCATATTGATCGCGCAAAACCGGCTCTCGTAGGCCTCTCAGTTCCGTTCCCCGGGAATCTTTATGGTGCCTTCCGTATCGCTCAAGCGCTCAAGCGAGACCACCAGGACATCATCATCGTGCTCGGCGGAGGTTATGCGAATACGGAGCTGCGACGCGTCAGCGATCCTCGTGTATTCGATTTTGTAGATTTCATCACGTTGGACGACGGCGAGCGTCCACTGCTTTCACTGGTCGAATATCTCTCCAATCACCGGTCAGTCGACAACCTCTGCCGAACATTCTATCGACATGATGATCGGGTCCTATTCGTCAATGATCCAAAGGCTGGGAACTTCTCTATGAACGAGGTCGGATGTCCGACCTATCGTGGTTTGCCGTTGAATCGCTATCTGTCGATTCTGGATACCACAAACCCGATGCACCGGCTGTGGTCGGAAGGCCATTGGAACAAGCTCACGGTCGCGCATGGCTGCTACTGGAAGCAATGCACGTTTTGTGACGTCGGGCTCGACTACATCAGCCGCTATGAAACAACCTCGACAGAGCGCCTTATTCAACAGATTCAACAGCTGATCGCAGAAACGGGACGTCATGAATTTCACTTTGTCGATGAAGCCGCACCTCCTGCCGCGCTGAAATCGATGGCTCTCGCTCTACTGGAACAACGCATTTCCATCTCCTGGTGGGGAAACATCCGTTTTGAACAGGCATTTACGCCAGATCTCTGCCGCCTGTTGGCTGCATCGGGGTGTATTGCAGTCACGGCAGGACTTGAGGCTGCATCCGACCGGCTGCTGGTGAAGATGAAAAAAGGCATTACCGTGGACCAGACCGCGCGAGTCGCCGCTGCATTCAGAAGTGCCGGCATTCTGGTACATGCCTATCTCATGTACGGCTTCCCTTCAGAGACCGTCCAGGAAACCGTCGATTCGCTGGAACGAGTCAGGCAACTCTTCGCAGCTGATCTCATGCAATCGGCATTCTGGCATCGATTTACGACGACCGCGCATAGCCCCATCGGCCTCAACCCAAAGGCCAACGGACTTCGAATCCTGGGCCCAGGGTTTAGCGGATTTGCAGAGAACGACCTTGTTCATCGTGATCGCATCGGTCCAACACCTGAATGGCTCGGTGAAGGTCTCAGGCGATCCATGCTGAACTTTTTGGAAGGTCGTGGACTCAGGATGGATGTCCGGCAATGGTTTGATCAGACGGCTCCGGCCACGCGGGTTTCATCGACCTGGGTAAGCCGCACCCTGAAATCCACGTACAGCACGGACGATCCAAATGTTGAACGGAGAGTTGTCTGGTTAGGCGGACAACCGGTCGCCGAGCGAAGGGGAACGGTAACCACACTCCACATTCCCGGCCGGACGAAAGAGATTTCTGTCACTCTCCCATCACCACATGCCCTGTGGTTTCAGGATCTTCTGGAGCAATCAGCTCCACGGAACACACGAACCACTTCCTACCCCTTTTTCCGTGATACAAGGGCAACCTTTCCGGACAGGAAGAGAGATTTCGCGACGTTTCTCAGAAGCCCAGCATGGAAAAGAGTTCGTGAGGCCGGCCTTTTGCTTGTCTAACCCTGGGACCACCCTCACCAGCCTGCTACGACAAACTTTCCGATCATGGTGCCGGACTCCAACTTGGCGTGGGCCTTCTTAAGATTCGTAGAATTGATTGGCCTCAGAGTTTCACGAAGAATACTTTTGACTTTGCCCTCGTCGATCCAGTCGGCAATTTGGTTGAGCAACCTGTGCTGCTCGATCATGTCAGCAGTTTGATACTTAGAGCGCGTGAACATCAGTTCCCAGACATGGGCCGCACTTTTGAGCTTGAGGACCTGCTGACTCAGGAGTCCCTTATTATCAACAATCGTGCAGATCTTTCCCTGCGGAGCGATCAGATCGGTCATCGAATCCCAATACCCATCTGTATCAACACAGTTGAAGATGTAATCAACAAAACCATGGCCGACGGTTTCGACTTGCGGTCGCAGCGGCTGTCGATGATTGAGAATATGGTCGGCGCCAAGCTGCTTCACCCACACAGCCGAATCCGGTCGTGATGCGGTGGCGAAGACGGTCAGGCCGGCCAGCTTCGCGAGCTGAATGGCCATCGAGCCGACACCGCCTGCTCCTGCAATGATAAGAAGTGTGCGACCTTTGGACGAGCCATCGAGAGTGAGACCAAGCCGTTCAAACAGCGCTTCGTAAGCCGTGATGGAGACCAGGGGAAGCGCCGCTGCTTCCTCGACCGTGACTGAACTGGGCCTGCGTCCCACGATCCGCTCATCAACGAGTTGATACTGGCTGTTACTCCCAGGTCTGGTGATATCACCCGCGTAGTAGACTTTCTCGCCGGGTTTGAAGAGCGTGACCTCCGGACCGACCGACTCGATCACGCCCTCTGCGTCCCAGCCGAGCACATGTGGGGTGGTCCGCTCCGGCTTGCCAGGCGCCCGTATCTTCGTATCCACCGGATTGACTGAGACAGCCTCGACGCGTACAAGCAGGTCGCGTCCGCTGGCCTCCGGTTTCGGCAGATCGAGGTCGACAAGACTATCCGCTTGTGCGATGGGCAGGTATTTGTAGAGGCCGATGCCCTTCATCACTGCTCTCTTTCTGATGACGATACACGAAGGGCGGGAGGGGCAGCACAACCCCCTACCCGCCCTTCATTCCTCGGAACCCGCTACTTGTTCGGCTGCGGAGTGTAGCGGAGATACGGTTTGACAGCCTTGAATCCCTTCGGGAAAAGCGTCTTGGCTTCGTCGTCGCTGACCGCTGGAGTGATGATACAATCCTGCCCCTCCTTCCAATTCACCGGAGTGGCCACCTTATACTTGGCGGTGAGCTGAAGCGAATCGACTACGCGCAATAATTCATCGAAATTCCGGCCACATGAAGCCGGATAGGTCAACATGAGCTTGACCTTTTTATCGGGGCCGATCACAAACACAGACCTGACGGTCATGTTATCCATCGCGTTAGGGTGGATCATGTCGTACAGCATCGCCACCTTCTTGTCCGGATCGGCAATCAATGGATAACTGACCGTACAATGCTGCGTTTCGTTAATATCCTTCGTCCATCCTCTGTGTGAATCCAACGGATCAACGCTGATGGCAATGATCTTGACCCCGCGCTTGGCAAACTCATCCTTGATCCTCGCCATATAGCCCAGTTCTGTTGTACAGACAGGGGTGTAGTCTTTCGGGTGCGAAAAGAGAATTCCCCAGCCGCCCCCTAGCCATTCATGAAAGTTGACCGTCCCCTCGGTTGTCTCAGCGGTAAAATTTGGAGCTTCATCACCTAATCGTAAAGCCATGTCCGACCTCCTTGTTAACGAATTTATCCATGATCAAATGAATAGGCTCTACGATACTGACTCTTCCGGACGAAGTGCAAGGGGGGAGTCTCCTAGGAGCCATCTGCCGTGATATTCAGGCGGCTGGGCACCGTTTCGTGCTCCGATGCGGTCAGGTCGACATCGGTCATGAATACACGCTCCTCGGCCAATTTGCCTTCACCCACCATCTGCGCATGCACCTGCTCAGCTCTTGTACGAGCCAACGCGCGAAGCGCACTCTCCTCTACGGGAATGGATCCCACCAACTCACGTCTCATCTCCTCGACAGTCGGCGATTTGGAAGGCATGTCCGAAGTGTCGGGCTTTTGTGCCAGGACAGGTTGTTGACTCCGCCATTCGCCGAAGAGTTCAGTAATCATGCGTTCTTCTTCTGCAGAAGGCAGTTCACCCACATTGGAGCCGCCATTCTTCTGCCTCCACTTGTTTTGAAGTCGTTCCTGAAATCTCTGAAGCGCGACCGCCTGACGGTCCCGCTTAGGGTCAGCGGTCCCGGTAATTTCCAGTCGCAAGCCTGGCCGCTCTTCCATCCCTTTCATAAGCACGTCAATTTTTTTCATTTCGCTCGGAGGTATCGCAGTGGAACCTGGTTCGAACGCCAGCTGTTGCAATTCCTCGCCATTTCCGCCGCCTGGCACCAGTTTGCCCATGAGGCTGAACGGCGAAGCGACCATCTTTGTCAGGATGTTTCCCAAGGTCGACCACACAGCCTTGCCGTATTTGAAATCGGGGTCATTGAGATCTCCGCGAATCGGCAGGTCAAGGTCGATGCGGCCTTGACGGTCCTTCAGCAGCGCCACCGCCAGCGGTACAGGTAGGGACGTGGCATCAGGGCTATCGGTCTTCTCGCCGAAGGTCAACTGGTCCACCGCCACCTTGTTTTCGGCTTCCAATTGCTTCTGGGAGACCTTGTACGCCAACTCCAAAAAGAGTTTGCCCTTCCGTATGGGATACCCGGCGTACTTGCCGCTATAGGGCGCAGCGGTGGTGAGATCTACATTGTCGAACTTAATGGCTAGATCCGTAAACGCATCTTCGGTCAACGGGTTGATCTTCCCGATAATTTTCAGCGGAGCCACTTTGTCGATTTTCCCGGAAAGGTCTACATCGGCCTTGGCAATCTGCTTCGATGAGAGGCCTTTCACCGTTCCCGTGAGATCGTACAATCCTGTCCGGACCGGTGGATTGATCGAATCATCCTGAAACGTCGCCTCGCCCTTGAGCAGCTTCACCGTCTTGATAGTAACCGAAGGAGGTGGACTCTTTTTGGGCTGATTCGCAGGTTTTTTAGTGTTAGCGACAAGGAGGTTTTTGACATTCATAACACCATTATGATCGATAGCCAGATGCACCGTCGGTTGGTTCAAGCCCACCTCCTCGATTGTGATGCTGGTGGGATCGATGGCGAGTGCGACCTCTCGCAGCAAAAACTGTTTCCACGATGCGACCGGAGCACCGCGGTCGCGGTCAGCAATTGCCAGAGATTTCACGCCCAGATTGCCCTGGAACGTCATCAAGGGTTCCTTGGGATGTTCGACGGCGAGATGCAGCTTTCCATCCAAATCAATTGCCCCACTGTCCACGGCAATGCGGGCAAACTGCTCCAAGTAGGGTTGGAATGGTTGGATGGCAATGTTACCAAGTGCTAGTGCCATATCGAGTTGAAATGGTTTCGGCACAACTTGTCCTTCGATCGAAACAGCCCCCGTCTCGTTGAGCGTGTAGTCAACCGTGAGCGGAATCGGTCCCTTGAACGGAAAGACAAAATCATGCGTCTTGGCCGAGAGCTTCGTGAGTTCTGCACGCATCGGTAGGGCCAATGAGCGATCTTCAAAATGGATCGTATGGATTGTCACGTGCGCATCCCTGATCAGAATCGTCCAACTACCTACTTGTTCGCCAGACGCGGTGGAGACGGGACGCGGCGAAGACGGCGAAGGCTCAGCGGTCGAGTTAGTGTTGACCGGATTGAAGATTGTCGCGAAGTTCACTGACTTGTCCGGATTGATCCATACCCGATCCGTCCCATCAACCATGGCCACCGACTCGATAGCTACCTTACGACCGCGAAAGTCGAGATCAAACCCCTCCACGTCGAGCGTGGGAACGACTTTGATCGGCTCGGTATCCCCTTTTTCATTGAGTTGGATGTCCGACAAATGCAGGTCGGTTTCGAACACCCGCAAGTCTGGGGGAGAGGTCGCCGTATCGAACCGATATCGACCTTTTGCTTGAAGAGTACCGGCTGTCAGGTCGAAGTTGTATTGGTGACGCACATAGTTCCAGAAGGTCGCAAGTTTCACCCCGTTCAACGACAACGTTCCTTCCGACCGAATCGGTTCGAGAGAAATCGTTCCTTCCCAGGCTAGCGTTTCGTCTTTACCAAACTCTGCGGTAAAGGCATATGAGTTGTCGCCACCGGGTCTTGTATAAAAGTTCTTGAGGGCAATATGGATTGGAACAATCTCGAGTGTGTAGGGCTTGGGTTTTGACTCATCTCGAAACTCAACCACGCCTTGCGCGATCTCGAACTCCCTTATCTCAACGGCAGGAACTTGAGACGGTATCTTTTCCGCCTGCGATGGAGGGGCGGGCACGGGCTCCTCGCCCGGTGGTAGCAGATCGAGAAGATTCAGCCGCCCTTCTTTGGATACTTCGGCCGAGACATAGGGGAGTACCACGCGAATCGAGTCAAAGACATAGGCTTGTCGAAAAATCGAGCTGGTCTGAAAGTTAATGAAAAATTCCTGGAATCCGACCATGGGCGTGCTGTCGGGCTCTTGGATTTCGAATTCCGTCAGCCTGAGAGAGAGGACAAACGGGTTGAATTCGACTTCTTTCACCAGTACGGGGCGCTGCAACTGCGCAGAGACCTTCGGCAGGACGTACGCTTTGATGACGTATGGAACGAGAAAGAAGCCAACCAGCGTGTAGGCGCACAGAACGGCGAGCGCGGCGATGGCAAGTGGAATCGGACGAAAGAACCTGCTCATGAAACACACGGACTTATGGTGCACCCAGGCCGAAATTCAGTTTAGGAGTTCGCTGCAGTCATTTTTTCACATTACATGATCCCAAAACCAGCCTCCCGAAGGTTGGGTAAGTCGCGTACCATTCCGGCCAGATTGTGGGCATCTTCCCTCCGATACGACACCATTAGCACCGGCAAGTGATTGATTTGTGGTGCCATGCGGATCTCCAACACAGGGCGCCATTCTTGCTCATCTCCTAAGCCGGCCGGCATGGGTCTGTCCGCTGCACAGAGTCACAAACCGGAGGAGCCGAGGATGGAACAACCGATATCCGCCATCAAACGATATGAGCGCGGTCTGACGCTCAAGCAAGTCCAAATATTCGATCAGGCACTCGAAGAGTTCCAGCAAGCGGCCTTGGATCCCCAGCAAGCAGGAAAGGCCTATGTGCAGATTGCTCTCTGTATGCGGTCGACAGGACACTATGTGGAAGCCGTTGCAGCATTTCGCCAGGCTCTGACTTCGACCACCTTCTCCACCACGGAACGCCTGCACATTCTCTTTTTAATGGGGCAGACGCTCGAATCGCTCGGCCGGTATGCGGAAACATTGGAGGTGTACCGCTGGATCAGAAACGAGGATCCTGCCTTTCCGGATATCGAAGCTCGGATCAAGAATATCGGAGTCGCGGGACGTGGTTCCCGTGGGGCTCGTCAACTCGCCTTTCACCAGTGGGTCCAACAGCTCCTCGATCTCTGGCAGCAGGTACAGCCACGTCTTGTGTCGCTACTTCAAGACACGTGGGCTTCCCTCGGCCGGAAGGCAGAACGGCTGGAGTCTTCTCGCTGGGTCAAAGCCACGTATCCCACGGTTCGCGACATGGCCTGCCGCATTCAGCACCTGGATCATTCGCCGAAGCAATCCACCCCATCAGTACCCAATGGGCATTCGGTCCCGGTTTGGCGAGGACAGATGGATAAGCGTCGGCACGCGCGTGTGAAAGTTCAACTACGCAGTCAATTTACATCGAAGACACGGACAGTAGCGGGTCAGGGCGAACTGCGAGATCTTTCCCCTTGGGGCTGTCGGGTCACGAGTCCCGTTGGAGTACCTGTTGGAGTCGAGCTCGAGTGTTGTATCTTTCCGCAGGATGAACAGATCCCATTCACTGTCGAAGGAGCTACGGTGCGCTGGAGTCGTTCTCAAGAATTCGGACTGGCCTTCACAAACATCCGTCCTGGTGTGCAGCGGCAGATCGAGCAGCTGTGCAGGACACGGGCGGCAATTAGATAATTCGAAAGCGTCGTCGTCCTGCGCCACCAGCACGCCAAAAAGACCCGCCACCGAAGCGCTAAGAATCCTGGTATCTCGCTTATCAAGCAGCCCGTGCTCAGAAGCGATTAGTTTGTCGAAGGCGAAGCAGGTCTGTTACGGACAAAGATGTAGGAGAGTGCCCAGCCTAATGACATCCATATCGCTATACCAAGAGCGCTAAGTACCCAATCTTGGAAGGTTAGCCATCCCTTGGCTACGTTGAACAAATTGATAAGCCACAAGATCAGCGCGACGATAGGTAGATACTCGATCCTCTTATTTTTGGTGGTACTCCCAATGATCGTGAAGCCAAGGATGCCCATAAACATTACCACTGCGCTATTATTTTCTGGCGCGACTTTTATGCCTGATAATTCCAAGATGAAACCGACCTGCGTAAGTACTGCAATAATTACAGCATCTCTCAACGCCTCCATCCATCTTTTCCAGTTGATTGTCATGGATTGTCCCTCCAAGGATAGGCCCTGTTTATCTTAGGAGCGTTGCTGAGTAGGCGCAAGAAGATAGCTAAGGAGATTTCTTGGTGCGCCCGGCGCGAATCGAACGCGCGACCCTCAGCTTAGAAGGCTGATGCTCTATCCAACTGAGCTACGGGCGCAGAAACTGGAGGTGTTTATCCCGTCGCCAAAAATAAATGTGCTGACTACGGCACAACCAAGCTTACTTCTCCACCAGGCAACATTCAACATGTGATCGTCAATTCTTGCGTCAAGCACCTGCAATGACGGCTGTGACTCTTTCAGATCCGCGTCCTATATCGACTGCCTACGGTACGACGATCCCATCCGGTACGCCCTTGGGCCCGGCAATATAGACGCCGAACGTATAATAGACCTCACTGAAAGCGTCGTACCACCATCGTACATTCATATATGGTGTATCTGTAGCTGGGCGCCAATCCACGACCCACGCGTTGTTAGCGCCACTGCGGAGATCGTTAACGAACCCAGTTTGTACGGTCCACCCGTTTTTGAGCCTGCTGCTCGGAAATAACACGTCGTTTCCACTATGTCCTACGAACGTTTCCCAGAAATTATTGGGTCCGT
>Ga0114129_10007145_pt1 | contig 15890 bp, 12 predicted proteins | sample RhiMetdeltSRZDD1_FD_80071 | JGI IMG/M metagenome (GOLD analysis project Ga0114129, IMG submission 80071) | Populus rhizosphere microbial communities from Tennessee, USA - Rhizosphere MetaG P. deltoides SRZDD1 (version 2) (version 2) | ecosystem: Host-associated > Plants > Roots > Rhizosphere >... | reverse complement strand
TACCGTTCGCGGTAGCGAATGGCCAAATGTGACGATGAGTGTTGACCATTCGCTACCGCGAACGGTACTGAATACGCAGCGCTCGTTTAGAAATCGGTCGCTTCGCTCCCGTTCTGTAGTTGATGGTTGTCTAAATGAACCGTCGTTAAGTAGGATAAGCGAACCGTTTCAACAATCTAATAAGACAAATCTCGGGAGACGATCAATATGAACAGAATCATGAGTCTACTGGCTGTGCTATTTGTGCTCTCGAGCTGCGCTGGTGCGCAAGACATGGGTGGTAATCATCACGGTGTTTCCACTCCCGCACCTGATGCCGCTGAGACCCAGGATTGGGCCAAGCAACGTCTTGCGAAATCGTCTCGTCATCAGGAATGGGTGAAAATTAAGAATGGAAATCGTGAGGTGAACAGCTTTGTGGTTTATCCCGAAGTAAAAAACAAGGCAACGGCAGTTGTCGTCATTCACGAAATCTTTGGTATGAGTGACTGGGTGCAAAGCCTCACTGATCAGCTTGCGGAAGCAGGCTATGTCGCAATTGCTCCTGATCTGCTTTCAGGGATGGGACCAAATGGGGGCGGAACGAGTTCCATGGATCGTAACGCTGTAGGTCAGGCAATTCGCGATTTGCCGCCAGATCAGATTACTGCTGATCTAAATGCAGTTGCTAACTACGTCTCCAAGTTGCCGGCCTCTAATGGAAAGGTGGTGGTTACGGGATATTGTTGGGGCGGGAGTCAATCGTTCCGATTTGCTACCAATCGGCCGGATCTGAAAGCGGCGTTTGTTTTCTACGGTTCGGCGCCGGCTGCTGCTGACGGCACTCCTGATAAGACCGCGCTCGAACGCATAAAAGCTCCCGTCTATGGCTTCTACGCAGGAAACGATGCACGCATCAATGCAACGTTGCCGAAAACTACGGAAGCGATGACCGAATTAAAGAAAAAATTCGAGCCCGTTACGTACGAGGGCGCGGGCCATGGGTTTATGCGATCGGGCGATGCGCCTGAACCAACAGCACCAACCGCAACCGGTAACAAGGAGGCTGACGATAAAGCTGTGGCAGATTATCAAAAAGCCCTGACCGCGTATAAAGCAAATAAGAAAGCACGCGACGAAGCGTGGATCAGGTGGAAGAAAATCTTAGGTAGCGTTTGACGATATGCTGTGGCTCGATCCGTAGCGTATTCGCAGACCGCAAACAAACGACCGTCTCTCCCCTTTGCCCAAAAATAATCACGAGACGATCCTGATGAACGCCAAACTTTGCTTTGCGCTTTTTCTTTGCTTTTCGCTTGTTACTCCGTCCGCTGCTCAAGTTCAACAACCTTCGCCACCGCCAACCACACCACGACCTACTGCAGCACAAGATGAGAAAGACGATGTAGTCAGAATCAACACAAACCTTGTGCAGGTAGACGTTGTTGTCACTAAGAACGGTAAAGTCGTCCCGGACCTTGCGGCAGACGATTTTGAAATCTCCGAGGACGGACACCGCCAAACCATTACGAACTTCCTGTATGTGTCGAACGTCAGTAATGTTGCAGCGAAAACAACCTCTCCGCTCACTAAAGACAACAAGCCACTCGCCCTTCCACCTCCGGTCGTAAAACCAAACGAAGCTCGTCGCATCATGGCGCTCGTAGTCGATGACCTGGGACTATCGGCTGAAAGTATTTCTCAAGTGCGGAAGCAGTTGCGGAAGTTCGTCGATGAACAAATGCAACCCAATGACCTGGTCGCGATTATTCGCACGGGAGCAGACATCGGAGCGCTTCAACAATTCACGAATGATAAGAGATTGCTTCACGCCGCCATCCAGCAGGCACAATGGAACATCTGTAGTCGTGTTGGCCCCAGCGTATTCCGAGCTGTCGCACCAAACACAGTCCCACTTACTACAAATACCGGCTCAACCTGTGGGTGGGAATCCGTACGCTCGTCTCTAATGTCACTTCGTTTCATTTTACGAGCAATGGGTGACTTGCCCGGGCGTAAGTCGATGATCCTCTTCTCGGACAGTATTCCGCGGCAGGAACAGGACGTTTTAGTGCGCGACGATGACGTCGGTAATCAATTAGACGAGAGAAACTATTACGGCTTGTTACAAAGACTGGCGGAGATAGCGATTCGAAATTCCATAGTGATCTATGGGGTCGACACGCAGGGCCTCCAAGTCGCTGGACCGACTGCGGCCGACACCGTCACCAACAGCAACCTAAAGGGCGGAATCGACAGACAGATGATCAATACACAGTTGGACGCGATCCGCCGTCAGCGCATGATGGAATTAATAAGGAGGCGGGAAGGCGCTGACGTTCTGTCGAAAGACACCGGCGGCTTTCTCATAAAGAACTCCAACGACTTTCAGTTGGATCGCATATTGGAGGATCAGCAGGGTTACTACTTGCTTGGATATCGTCCGAATTCCGAGACTTTTGATCGTCACTTTCACCACATCTCAGCAAAAGTAAAACGATCAGGTCTCAGTGTTAGGACGCGCAAAGGTTTTTATGGTTTTACGGAGGATGAGGCGAATCGGCTGCAGACAGCCGAAACCGGTAAGACGGACCTTGCGCTAATTTCTCCGTTTCGCGCGCATGATATCGCCATCGATCTCGCCACTGTTTTTGCCGAGGATCCCGCTTTCGGCTCGATATTACGCTCGTTTCTTTACCTCAATGCGAAGGATCTAACCTTCATCGACGATGGCGACGGCTGGCACAAAGTCGCGGTTGAAATGCGTGGCATCATTTTTGGGAACAATGGCCAGCCTCTGGATCAAATTGTGGTTACGCCAACTGTCCGCGTCCGGCAAAAATCTTATGACCAGGCCTTACGCGATGGACTCGTATTGCGTTTCGATATGCCGGTGAAGCGGCCGGGTGCGTATCAGCTTCGGGTGGCAGCGCGCGACCTGGTTTCATCGCGCGTTGGATCAGCCGGACAGTTCGTCATCGTTCCAAAACTCACGAATAAGGAACTGGCACTCTCCGGTATTGTTCTGTCTGGAGAAACTGATAACGGAATTCTCACGATCAGTGCGCCACCTCCCTCGGGAAACGTCGTCGATACCAGGCAAGGTGAACCAGAAGTAACCACGAATCCGGTGAATCGAAAATATAATGCTGGAACAAGCCTGACGTTCGCGTGTGTCATATACAACGCATCACTCGATACGACTGGTAAGCCGCGGTTGGCACTTCAGGCCAAACTGTTTCGCGAAGCTCGACAGGCACTTACAGCTGACCCGATGACGGTAGATGTGGCGGGACAAAAGGATTTGAGCAGGATCATCGTGACCGGTATTGTGCGATTAAAACCGGATTTGGAACCGGGCAGATACTTTCTGCAATTGTTAGTAACTGATTCGCTCACTAAAGAAAATCATCGTGAAGCGATGCAGTTGATCGATTTCGAGCTGGTGAAGCCTTAAGCAGATCCGCAAAGCATATCCACAGATTACACAGATTACACAGATTAAGAGCTGAGGCAGGCAAGTTGAATGTGATTAAGCCTCCTGATCGCGGTGCCAACCAAACTCAAGCTCGTCATCATGGGGGCCAACCAAACTCAACTTACCTGTATTAGCTCTTAATCTGTGTAATCTGTGGATGAGCTCTGGTGGATCTGTTTCTACGTAGAAAAGGAGGAACGAGATGCGCAAGGTTATATTTGGTGGCGCAAACAGTCTGGATAATTTCATCGCCCGAAAAGACGACTCAGTTGATTGGCTGCTCTGGAACAAGGAGGTAACGAAGTTGATGACCTCATTTTGGAAGACCATTGACGCCATAGTAATGGGCCGGCGGACGTATGAGGTGTCGTTGCGCATGGGTGGTGGCGAGGCTTACCACCCCGGAGTCAAAAACTATGTGTTCTCGCGGACGCTGAACAAGATTAAAGGAAAGAATACTGAGCTGGTCTCGGAAGACGCGGCAGAGTTCGTCCGCCAACTCAAACAACAGCCTGGCAAAGACATCTGCGTCATGGGTGGGGGCGTTCTGGCGAAATCGCTTTTCGAAGCGGATCTGATCGATGAGATAGGCTTCAATGTGCATCCAGTGTTACTTGGTTCGGGCATTCCTCTCTATCACGAAATGAAGCGGCAGATCGACCTGGAGTTACTCAGTTGCCAGCAACTGAGCAACGGGTGCGTGGTGCTGACATATCGAGTGAAGCACAAAAAAAATTCACCGCGGGGGAGGGATGGGAAAATCAGAAGGCTGTAGCGCAGCGAACCTGCGCCTTCTGACGACTACCGCGGTGAAATTGAGATTGAAGAGATAGGACCTACATGACCTAAGGATCTATTTTGAACTGCACTCTGAAGCACCTCCTACTTCATCAACACCTCTTTAAAAAAGTCGATCGCTCGGGGGTCGCCCGATTCTCCGAGCGAGCGAATTGCTTGTTTTCGAACCAGCTGATTGGGGTGAGTGCGCGCAATCTTGATCAACAAGGGCACTGACTCTTCTGACCGACGCTGACTTATTGCCCGTACTGCTTGGACCTGAACCTCGGTATTAGCGTCAGTGTTTTGTGCCGTAGCACTGAGAAAGTCGAAACTTCGCTTTCCAACTCGCTCTCCCAAGAGTCGAATCGCCTGTCGCCGCAATTCGATCGATTCATCGTTCCGTGCTACTTCAAATAACTTGTCTTCGACACGTGTATTCTTGATTTCCGCCAATGACTGCAAGGCCGTCCGTCGAACTTCGGGAATTCGCTCTGTGTCGTATAGATTGATCAAATCGGCCATTGCCGCCTCGCCGCGCTCACCGAGAACGCGGACTGCCTGACGACGTAACTCAGTGTTGGGATCACTACGAGCTATTTCCAACAAGCGAGGTTGCGCTCGAGGACTCTTGGTTTCGGCAAGTGAACGTAAAGCCGCACGTTTCACCTCTAGATTTGCATCCGAGGCGTAGATCTTCATGATTTCATCGGCTGCGTCTTCACGTTGAAATTGCCCCAGTTGTCTTACGGCGACCCGACGTGACTCCCAATCCGGATCATTCTTTGAAACGGCCACGAGAAAGGTAAACGCCGGAGGATCGTCGTGTAGATTTCCAGCCGCGGAGATAATGCTGCGACGCACTTCTACGTCCTTAACCGTTTCATACAGACTCTGCAACGTAGTCAAAGCGCCACGGTCATGACCCTGCCCGATCGAGTGTGCTGCTTGTCGCCTAAGTTTCTTGTCCTCAGCTTCATCTTTAACGATCCCCGCGAGGAAAGCCTGTTCACCGCCGACCTGCCCGAGCCAGTAAACCGCACTTGTTCGAATCCGTTGATTCTGCGATGTAGTGACGAAATTCTTGAGCATGCCACCGACACGTGAATCGTCATGCAGCGCGATCGCCAGGACCGCTCGTTCGCTCAAGCGATCAAGCGGCGCGGCAGCTGACAAGGCGCGAAGGTAATTGAGACTCTCCTCGTTGTTCGCGCGTCCCAGCCAGTAAACCGGGTACCCACTGTATTCTCGTTTCCGCTCGAGGTTATAGACTTCCATCCGCGTGATCTGGTTTGTTCCGGGATCACGAAGTAGAAAGATGGCCAGGCTGCGTGTTTCAACGGGCAGACCATTGGCTGTCGTTCCCACGAATACAGACGTGTCTCCGATAGTGTTGATGGAGCCGTTGAACTCTCTTATAGCGGGGTCGACTGCAACTCCCGGTCGTACATCGAAGGCGTAAGCCGACCAATATGGTGACGTGCTGCTGCGAGCCTTTGTTCGTGCAGCCTCAAGCTTAGTCATCAGGTCAACACCTTCAACCGCGGTAAAGCTTCGTACGGTTGTTTCGGACGACTGGACCTGCATGTCGTCGCTGATACCGGCCACTTTCAGCGTTTGCGACTGGTCGCTACGAGCGCAAACAACAACGGCGAGCGCGAGGGTGAGAAGAATAGAGTCAAAGACTTTGGCCTGTCGCATCTAAAGCCTCCCGGAAAATGCTGTTCAATAAATGCTGGTTTCTATTTAAGGAGATCCTCCAGAAACTTTATGGCTTCTGGATCCTTGCTCTCGCCAAGGTATCGCACCGCTAATTTACGAAGCTCTACTGACGGATCATTTCGTGCGATAACCATTAGTTTGTGGACGGCACTCTTGTGTTTCGAGTTTCCAAACCCACGTAGCAAGGCGCCACGGACTTGCAGGTTTTGTTCGCCGTCGTACATCGCGATCAGTTGATTCACCGTCTGTTCGTCATCCTTGTCCCCGAGACGTCGAAGGGCAAACAGACGAAGGTCCATTGGTTCACCGCTGCGAGCGATTTCGAACAGCTTGGCTTGCGCACGGGGATCCTCGGAATCTGCGAACGTACGCAGATACGCCTGCTTGATCGTGGTGTTAGTCTCGCCGTTGTAAAGTCCCAAAAGATCGTCCATTGACAAACGCCGGTGGTCAGCCAATCGGCGGATAGCCTCAATTCTTATTTCCGGCGTTTCTCCAGCACGCGCAATCTCCAACAATTTGACACGCGCTTTAGGATCTTCACGTTCTCCCAGGACCCGAATAATCTGCACGCGGATCTCTGGAGTTTTGTCGGAGTCGTAGATTCGAATTAACTCGTCTAAGGAATTGGCGTCTCTGAGTTCGGCCATGTAGCGAATGGCCCACACTCTGAGGCCAACATCGTCCCCGGCACGCGCAACGTCAGCTATCTTGGCCGTGCCCCGTGTGGTTCGACTCTCAGCGAGAGCCCGCAAGACTTGAATCCGCACATCTTTATTTCTATCCGTGTCATAGATTTTTATCAGCTCATCAGCGACAGCATCCGTATGTTGTTCGCCCAACCGTCTAATCGCCGTGAGTCGCAACTTCATATCGGGATTGGAACGAGCAATCTCGAGCAGCATTGGGATCGCACGCGCGCCGGCATGCGAGCCAAGTAAAGACACGGCAGCTGCTTGCAAACCGGGACATTGCGTTTGGTTCGCTTTCAACACTTCAGTCACAAATGTGATCGCTCGTTCCTGATCAGCCTGAAACAAACTTTGCAATGCCAGTATCTTGATTTCGCAGTTGTCACGATTGAGCGCCTCATTCACTTTGTCCTGACGACCGAGCACAACCAGGAGTGCGTCCGCTTCCCGCCGCCAAGTAGAACTCGGATAGTTATCAACAAGCCTGATCAGAGGTTTGACGGCTTCGTCTTTCAGGCCTTGTTTCTGTAGCGCATATCCATACCAGTAAAGCGCGGCATCAAGATCTTTATCTTTGGGATAGCCTGTGATGAAGTCTCTGAATTTCTCGGCGGCTTTCTGCCAGTTCTGCGCCTCAATAAGATCGCGGCCTTCGCGAAAAATTTGCATCGCGGCTGTATTGACCTTCGTGCTCTGAACAAAATGGCTCAGCTTTTGTAGTTCCTGATCCTTGCCATAGGCCGTGGGGGATTCGATGGCGATGATCACGAGCGCGGTCAGTATGACGAGCGCAATGAGCGGGAATTTGATTTGATTCGTTCTGAAAAGGTACATGGCGTCAATTCTCTTCCTTCGTTTCTGAGTTTGTTTGTTTTAGGCTCACCGCACAGGCACAGAGAACCGAGAACAAGCGCAGACGATCGAGCGGTGATCAATGTACGCAGACATCATTTCTCTGTTCCCTGTGCCTCTGAGGTGAGTCGATTACGGTATCCAGCCAATGACTCGCGATTCAATCAATCGTCGTCCATTGCTCGAGCGAGCACTGTCGAATTCACCTGCAGTAAAGCAACTATATTCTTGCGTTCGACGCGTTCGTTTATGACACGAATGTCGTCGGGCGCAGCATCATCGGGAAGGTTTGCGATATCCAAAAGAATTGGTTCGAGATTCTCGAGTAAACTGGCTACTTGTACGTCGCCTGAGTTATCTGCCTCGCGCCTTAACATCATGTTGCGCACAATTAGTTGTTGAGCTTGTTTGCGTTCGTAAGCGATCTCTGCACTTTCGGTTTCTCCAGTGCGAATATTTCTAAATGCCCGCAACAACAGCTCAGATTTTTCAAGATGCAGAGCTGTTAAAGCCTGCATGTCGGCAGCGCGAACCGATTCGTTAACCGAATTAATGTTAGAACCAGGTTTAATCCGATTTGCTGCAAAGTTTTCTGAATCACGTGGCGTGCGCCGTGGTATCGAAGGCGTAGAAGATTTCGGTTGCGCAGGTTTGTTTGGCGGTGCCTGACGATCTTTTTGACGGGTGCCGGCATCCGAGGGCGATGGTTTTGGCGAAGGTTCAGATGCAGGAACTGGATTGGTTTTAGCGACTTGGGCCGGTGCTGTTGTGTTGTTTTGGGTAGCCTTGTAAACGATGAACCCGACAAGCGCTGCGAGCACGAACATTGTCGCAAACGCCGCCATCCCAAAGCTAAAGTTCCATGCGAATCTGGGCTTTCCGCTCGTGATGCCTGGCGCGATTCTATCTTGTCGGCCAACAATGCGAGCCAGTCCTTCGGCTTGTACAATTGGACTTATGGCAGGAATGTAATTCGCGATCTGACTCCGAAAACTTAGAAAGTCCTCACGAGCTTGCTGACACTCGCTGCATTCGTTTAGATGGCGCTGCATCGTACGTGCTTCAATCTCTGGAAGCTCACCATCGATCAACTGCGAAATCTTTTCTGTACACTCACAACTCATAAGACAACTCACATTTCCAACGTACTCTGAGAACCGGCATTTGCGCTGAAGGCACGAGCTTTCTTAGACCACGTTTCACGAAGGGCCGTTCGTGCCCTGAAAATATCGATCTTTACCTTACTCTCTGAGATGTTTAGGACCTGGCCAATCTCGCGGTAGCTCAATTGCTGCTGCTCCCGCAACAACAATGCGACACGCTGGTCCTCTGGAAGCCTGGCTAACATTTTGAGCACAATTTCCTGTCGCTCGCGCGCTTCATACTCTTCTTCCGGGTTACGAGTCCGGGGCCTCATCACTTCCACTACACGATCAAATAGCCGGTACCTTGTATTCGATTTGCGAAACTCATTTAGAGCAAAGTTGCGGGCTACCCGGTAAAGCCAGAAGCGCGCTTCATTAACCGGCAGTGTTCCCCACGCCGTGCGGTGTAGTTGCAGGAAACTTTCCTGAGCCAGGTCCTGCGCCAGAGCGGCGCGGCCGCCCAACAAACACTCAAGAAATCGGCACAGGCTCGGGTAGAAATCCTGAAACAGCATGGTGAACTCGTCATCTTCGCTCGCCATAAGCTGCGCTACGCTACCTAAAACACCTGAGTTCAGCAAAAGTTACAGGGAAAGGGAGGAATATCCACAGATTACATAGTCAGGGGCAGGAGCAGCAGGCAGGAGCAGGAAAGTGTTCTGCCCCTGCGGTGTGCGTCTGCTCCTGTTTTTCCTGCTCCTGCCTGCTGCTCCTGCCCCTGAGTGTGGGTTTCAAACGTTATTGAGGATTCTGAGTGCATTGCGGGAGAGGATTTGTTCCTTCTCGGCCATCGGGACGTCCAGCCCTTCGATGCTGCTCACTGCGCGATCAATCGACCCGAGCAGGTGAGGATAGTCGCTGCCCATCACCATGTGATTGGCGCCAACCATGTCGCGCACCATCTTCAATGTATAAGGACTGAATGAAACTGTGTCGTAGTAAAGCCGTTTGAGATACTCGCTGGGCAGTTTGTCGATCTTTTGGCGGCATTCTGCAAAATCTCGAAAGCCGTTATCCATCCTTTCCATCAGGTACGGCACGGCCCCACCCAAGTGGCCAACGATCCAACGAATGCCCTGAAACTCCTCAAACATGCCCTCGTAGCACATTCTTGCTACAGCGAGGGTAGTGTCAAACGGAAAGCCGATAATCGGTCCTAACACATATTCTCTAAACGGCTCCGCATTGACTGGCAACATTGGATGAAGAAAGATGCAAAGCTTCATCCGGTTAGCCTCTTCGAAAAAGGGGCGATACTGCGGCGCCGTGAGCGCTTTTCCTCCAATGTTACTTAGCAGTACAACACCGTTAAGTTTGAGCTGATCAATCGCACGATGAAGTTCCTTGAGCGCCTCGTCGCGTGCATCCATCGGGATCGAAGCAAATCCTTTGAAACGGTTTGGATGTGAGGCGATTAGATCGGCGTATGCGTCATTAATTAATCGTGCCACTCCGGCCTGATGTTCACCACTAGTGAAGAAAACATTTGGAGTCGATAGTGATACGACTTCAACATCAATCCCAACGCAGTCCATCTCTTCGATACGTTTCGCGACATTGGTCATTGGGGGCGTCACGCCAAAAAAACGGGCGCCGCGAAATGTAATGATGGTTTGCCCTGTCGGACTTTGAGCGAAGGAAAACTCCGACGGCAGCTCGCGAATGCGTTCGAAGTATTCCTGGGTGTAATAGTGAGTATGAAGGTCAAATTTCGACACGCTCATTTAGTTCTCACCAGCCGAAGCATTACTTCGCCAATCCAACTAACCAGCCGGCGAAATGTATCCACAGCTGCGTGCCCGAGAGCAGAATCCGTAATGGTTGAAAGGCTATTACGGCAATTGTTCCCCAGAGAAATACAGGATGCAGTCTCCGGTTTCTATATGTGTCAACAGCATCACTGATTTAGCTTCTGAATCTGTGTAATCTGTGGATGTTCTTACTGTTTCATCTTTAGGATCACAGCATCCGCAAATTCCGCCGTCTTCGCGTTACCACCAACATCGCGCGTGCGCACGTTGCCTTCGCGATATACGTCGAGCATTGCCTTTTCGATCTTGTCAGCAGCCTCGCGCTCATTGATGTAACGCAACATCAAGATTCCTGACTGCAAAAGAGCGGTTGGATTCGCAATTCCCTGGCCCGCGATGTCAGGAGCGGAGCCATGCACGGCTTCAAAAACAGCTCCAAGCTCCCCGATGTTTGCACCCGGCACCAAACCGAGGCCGCCAATCAGTCCGGCGCATAGATCGGAAACAATGTCGCCGTATAGATTCTCGAGCAGCATCACATCAAACTGTTCCGGACGCATAACCAACTGCATACATACGTTGTCGACAATCTTTTCATCGGGTTCGATCTCCGGATTTAACTTTGCGATGTTCCGGAAACATTCGAGAAACAGGCCGTCCGACAACTTCATAATGTTTGCCTTGTGCACGACGGTAATTTTCTTTCGTTTCTCGCTCTTTGCGTAGGCAAATGCGAACCGTGCGATGCGCGTGGAGGCTTTCTCAGTGATTATCTTTAAACTTTCGACGACACCCGGAACGACGACGTGCTCGAGTCCCGCATAGAGGCTTTCCGTGTTTTCTCGAACAACGACTAAATCGAGTGTTGGATTACGACAGGGGACATTCGGCAAGGCGCGAACGGGACGGAGGTTAGCGTAAAGGTCAAGCGCCTTTCGCAGTCCAACATTGACTGAAGCAAAGCCTTTGCCAATGGGAGTGGTGATGGGCCCTTTCAGAGCGACCTTGTTGCGCTTGATGGACTCAAGTAGATCTGCCGGCAACGTCTCGCCGAATTTCTCGAGGGCCTGAGCACCTGCGTAATGAGTTTCCCACTCAATATCAACTCCAGAGGCTTCAATTATGCGGACGACATTGGAAGCCACTTCAGGGCCAATGCCGTCGCCTGGAATCAGTGTGATACGATGCGTCATTGGAAATCTTCTTTTTGCAATCTGAGATCGGAGAGTTGCGATTCGTTCCTTTGGTCTTTGGTTTGGGCCTTCGGAAGGATAAGCCTTTGTCCTGGAACTGACAATAAACGAACCTGTCAGACACCACTGGCTTTAGCCACGTGGAGCTTCACCTTCAACCTACGACGAACGCTCCCGATCATTTTTCCCGGACACCACTGGCTTTAGCCATGTGGAGCTTCAACTTCAACCTAAATCTCGCAAGGACATGCGTACAGGTTAAAGTTGAAACTCCACGCAGCTGAAGCTGGTGGTGTCTTGGACTTATGCCTTCGAAGCTTGTAGGCTCAAGTTGAAGCTCCACGTGGCTGAAGCCAGTGGTGTCTAATTCATTTTCGCGCACACGCAAAATGTCGCCGCAACACACAGCAGACCTAGTCATTATTGGGGGCGGCGTTATCGGTCTAACCATCGCGCGGGCACTGCGACGCAGCGGTGTACAGGATGTCTGCCTGATCGAGAAAGCCGAGTTGGGTAGCGAAGCCTCCTTCGCTGCCGCCGGAATTCTTGCTCCGCAAGTCGAGGCTGATTCAGATAACGAATTCTTCAGGCTTGCTTGTCGCAGCCGCGACATGTATGTCGACTTCGCTGCAGCCCTCCTGGAAGAAACTGATGTCGATGTTGAGCTCGATACCACGGGCACGCTGTACGTCGCTTTCACTGAGTCAAATGAACTCGACTGCGAAGAGAGGTTTCTATGGCAAAGTCGGTCGCACTTTGAAGTCGAGAAGCTAACATCTCTTCAAGTCCGAGCTCTGGAACCTTGTGTTAGTCCGTCTGTGCGGATCGCCTTGTTGTTTCCGCGCGATATTCAAGTCGAGAACCGTCGGTTGGTCTCGGCTCTCGCGAATTCAGTTAAGAGATCTGGAGTTAGAATTCTTACCCACACACGGTCACACGAAATTCGAGTCGACAGGAACAAGATCATAGGTGTCGAAACTTCTAGCGGCTTCATAAGCTGTAACACCGTTGTTGTCAGTGCAGGCTGTTGGACTGGCAGCTTACGGCTCACCAATCGAGAGGGCCATCCCATTGGCATCACAACACCGAAGATCGAACCTGTTCGCGGTCAAATGGTATGTCTGGAAGCGAAGCCTCATCTAACCAGTCACGTAATTTATGGGCCCAAAGGATACGTCGTCCCCAGACGCGATGGTCGCCTTCTGGCAGGATCTACGAGCGAACCTGGGATCTCCGTGAAACAAAATACAGCCGGTGGCGTCAGGGCAATCCTCGATCAAGCCCTGCAGATTACGCCTGAAATCACGCGGCTGCCACTTATCGACGTGTGGTCCGGATTGCGGCCTAAAGCCGCCGACGGTTTGCCTGTGCTCGGTCCTTGTGGTGAAATTGACGGGCTGCACTATGCAACCGGCCATTATCGGAACGGAATCCTGTTGGCGCCGATTACGGGTGAGTTAATCGCGCAAGCAATACTCGACCCGGCTAACGCGACAGCGCTCGCTCCTTTTAGTCCAAATCGATTTCGCACGGTTCCAGCAGGTATCAATTGAAAACAATTCTTGCAACCTTACTTCTATTGACGAACCTCGCCGTGTCGGGCTTTTCGCAAACCCCCGTTAGTGAGGATCCGTCAACCAAAGTCGACGATCGGCCGGCCGATGTGTTGTATGAGGATGCAAACGGATACCTTGGGCGGAGATACAAAGAGTTCAATAAGCAGAAGCTTCCATATGACGCGAAGCTCGAGGCAAAAACTCGTAAAGAACAGCGAGAGCTAGCCGCACGAAATGCGGACATACTGCGGACTCGTAAAGGGCTTGCTCCCACAGATCTTTACTATCTTGGACTACTCCATCACCTTGCCGGTGATGCTGACCGTGCGCTCGAAACGATGCGCACGTTCTTAAAGGATGATCCCGATGGCGCTCAATCACAGACTGCTCGAACTGTCATTGTTCTTTACGCCGTAAAGAAGAATCTGATTCCCGAAGCTGAAGCAGCGATTGGTTCATACAGTCGTCATAAACCGCAAAACCCCGAAGACCTTTACAAAATGGAGTTCTTAGTTGCTGATGCTTATCTGCGCGCGAAGGATTACCTGCAGCAGATAGCACATGCCGGACGAATGTTGGCGGCAGCAAAAGACTTCGCGTTGGACCGAAAGCGAGAAGTGTTTACGCGCGATGACATGCTGATGAAGTCTGCTTTCCTGCTGGCCGACGGGTATATGAAGCTTAACGAGAAGGAAACTGCGTTCAAACAACTCGAAGAGCTTAGACGCCTGGCGATTTCATTGCCGTCAGGCCGCCTTTACAAGGAAGCGACGCTTCGGCTCGCGCGGACTTTTCCGGATACCGATCTCGGCAAGATCTTCAGCGAAATGACGGCGACTGTTTCAACTCCACCAGAGCTCACTGCCTCTGAGTGGATTGATCAGGCGCCGTTGAAACTTTCAGATCTACGAGGACAAGTTGTGCTACTGGATTTCTGGGCGCACTGGTGCGGACCTTGTCGATACACGTTTCCTAAGCTGGCGCATTGGAACGAAGTCTATAAGAACAAGGGGCTCGTCATCCTGGGAGTCACGACCTACTTCGGCAGCGCCGAGGGTCGTAAAATGACGCCGGCCGAGGAACTCGTCTATCTGCGAGATTTCAAGCTGCGAAATCACCTGCCGTATGGCTTCGTAGTAACGGATTCCCACATCAACGACTACAATTACGGGGTCTTTTCGATACCCATGTCGTTCTTAATTGACCGTAGAGGTGTAGTCCGGTTTATCGCTTCGAGTGCGTCAGAGCTAGAGATTAATGCGCTCGGGCAAATGATCAAGAAGTTGATTGACGAGCCGGCGGAAAACAAAGCTGAGAGTGAAACAAAAGGTAGCGCCGCGTCATCGAAGCATTAGATATGGAAGACCAGGGCATTACATTATTTCGAATTCTGATTTCTTTTGCTGCAGGCATACTGTCGTTTCTGTCGCCGTGCGTTCTGCCATTAGTCCCTGGATACATCTCACTCATCTCAGGCGTGAGTATCGATGGCTTGAAAGAAGGTACAAACAATAAGCGCGCAGTCATTCTTAACTCCCTCGCGTTTAATGCCGGCTTATCTGTCATCTTTTTGCTGCTTGGAACGACGGCTGGTTTGGTTGGTGCAGCGATTACCAGTAATCCCTGGGTTCGCATCATTGGCGGTATCGTCATCATCGCATTTGGTCTGCAGTTGATCGGCGTATTGAAAATCACAGCGCTCTACAAAGACACTCGTTTCTTCTCGGACGATAAGCCACGCGGGATCTTCGGCTCTGCGGCACTTGGCGTTGCCTTCGCTGCCGGATGGACGCCGTGTATTGGACCAATTCTCGGCGGAATTATTGGATTGGCGGCAACGAGTGGTGGCTGGAGAAGTGGCTTGGTTCTGTCTGCGTTTTACTCGGCGGGTCTGGCTGTGCCGTTTCTGTTGACAGGTCTCGGAATTAACCAGTTCCTGGGGTTCTACAAAAACTTCCGCAAGCATTTACACAAGGTGGAAGTGATTTCCGGTATCGTGCTTATTGTGGTCGGCTTGTTAGTGATGACAGGTCAATCGACTTTGCTTGCGAGTTCGCGATTCATCTCCTGGATTCCGAACCTGGAAGGCATTCTTAAGATCAAGGAAAAGACTCCACCGCCTCCGCAGACAGCGAACGCCAACTTCGAAGCCGCCCCCGACGTCGAATTCCAGACTCTCTCTGGCAAATCGTTTCGTTTAAATCAACTCAAAGGGCAGGTAGTATTGCTCAATTTTTGGGCTACTTACTGTATCCCTTGTCGAGAAGAGATCCCGGCATTGAATTCTCTCCAACATGAACTTGCTGCTAAGGGTTTGAAAGTAGTTGGCGCATCACTCGACGACAGTGCTGCCGATGTGAACGCGTATCAGAAAGAAGTGACTAAGTTTGAATACGATGTTCTGCTTGGTGGCAGCGATGCGAAAGTCAAATTTGAACAATCGGTGCTTCCGACTACGTACCTAATCGATCGTCAGGGGCGGATCCGGCAGAAAATCATTGGCGCTCGTGACAAAGCAACGTGGGAGGCAGTTGTAAAACCACTTTTGGATGAGGCTCCCGCGACAGCAAGAACTGGTAACTAAATGGATTTAAGATTTTAAGGAGTAGTAGCAATGAAGAAGTATTTGATTCTCACCGCAATTATCCTGGCGCTTGCAGCAATCAATGCACTAGCACAGACTCCAGAGCCGGCTCCAGTTCCGGCCCCACCGCAAACCCCAGCTCAAGTTCCTGCTCAGACGCC
>Ga0114129_10007143_pt1 | contig 15892 bp, 14 predicted proteins | sample RhiMetdeltSRZDD1_FD_80071 | JGI IMG/M metagenome (GOLD analysis project Ga0114129, IMG submission 80071) | Populus rhizosphere microbial communities from Tennessee, USA - Rhizosphere MetaG P. deltoides SRZDD1 (version 2) (version 2) | ecosystem: Host-associated > Plants > Roots > Rhizosphere >... | reverse complement strand
TCGATGATCGCGTCGTCGACGATCGGCCTCACCACCAGCCAGCCGATCGCCGCCACAGCCACCACGCCGGCCAGGCCGAGCAGCCACCGGCTGCGCCGGCGTGTCGCGTGGCGCTGCCGCACGCGTGCGCGCCCCGCGGGTCGGGCGACCGCTCTCACGAGCGCGCCGCCTCCGCGGTCAGCCGGCCGAGCAGCCTCCGTACCTCTCGCTCGAGGTCCTCGAGGGAGCCGTCGTTTCGGATCACGTGATCCGCTCGGCGTGCCTTCTCTTCCTGTGTCATCTGCCGCGCCGCGCGCTCGTCGATCGCCCGGTGATCACGGCTCGCCGCGCGCCGCTGTCGCAGCCGCTCGTCGGCCACCACCGCGATCGTTGTGTCGAAGGCGCCCTCGACGCCCGCCTCGAACAGCAGCGGGACCTCGACGACCGCCGCGGCCGGCTGGTCGGCGCCCTCGAGCTCCGCGCGCCAGGCCGCCACCTCCGCGCCCACGAGGGGAAACAGGTTCTGCTCGAGCCACTGCAGCTCGTCTGGCTTGTTGAACACGATCTGGGCCACCGCGCTCCTGTCAATTTTCCCGTCTGCGAGGACGGCTTCGCCCCAGCGAGCCTCGAGGATGTCCGTCACCTCGTCCGTTTCGAGCAGCTCGTGCACGATCTGGTCACTCGACAGCACGGCCGCGCCCGCACGCCGGCAGGCGGCAAGCGCCTCGGACTTGCCGGAGCCGATCCCTCCGGTCAAGCCGATGAACAACAATCCTATGAGGGCTCGGGCTGCTCGGTGGAGGGTTCGGGCTCGGCGTCGGCCTCGGCCTCGGCCGATGCTTCCGGCCCAGCGGACTCGGGCTCCGCGGGCTCAGGCTCGCCGACGTCCGCGGGGGTACCTGGCTCGTCGCCCGAGAAGACCTCCTCGGAGAGATCGAGGTCCGGCACCTCACCCACCTCGTCGCCCTCCGCCCCATCCTCCGACGGAGCGATCTCGCGCGTCGGCAGCACCTGTCCCTCGACACGCTTGAGGCTCAGCGAAAGGCGGCGCCGCTCGTCGTCGATCTCGAGGATCTTCACCTTCACCTCGTCGCCGGGGTCGACGATCTCCCTTGGATTCTCGACGTGGTGCTGGGCGAGCTCGGAGATGTGGACGAGGCCCTCGACTCCCTCCATGATCTCGACGAAAGCCCCGAAGCTGACGACCTTGGTGACTTTGCCTTCGAGCACGTCGCCCACGTTGTAGGTGTTGACCACGCGCTCCCACGGATCCTCCTGCGTCTGCTTCAGGCCCAAGGAGATGCGCTGGCGCTCGCGGTCGATGTCGAGCACCTTCACGCGCACGGTGTCGCCGATCGAGAGCACCTCGGACGGGTGGTTCACGTGGCCCCACGAGAGCTCGGAGATGTGGATCAGCCCGTCGATCCCGTCGAGGTCGACGAACGCCCCGAAGTCGACGATGTTCGAGATCGTGCCCTCCACGACCATGCCGCGCTCGAGACGGTCGAGGATCTGCTGGCGGGCCTCCTTGCGCTCCTCCTCGAGTACCGCCCGCCGCGAGAGCACGACGTTGTTGCGGCTGCGGTTGAGCTCGATCACCTTGGTCTCGATCTTCTGGCCCAGGTACTCGTCGAGGTTCTGCACCCGCCTGATGTCGACCAGTGACGCCGGCAGGAAGCCCCGCACGCCGAGGTCGATGATCAGGCCGCCCTTGACGACCTCGATCACGTTCCCCTCGACCGGCTCGCCCGATTCGGCGGCGGTCTCGATCCGGCGCCAGGCGCGCTCGAAGCGGGCACGTTTCTTCGAGAGGATCAGGCGACCGTCCTGGTCCTCCTTGGTGAGCACGAGCGCGTCCACCTCCTCGCCGAGCTGCACCTCCTCCGCCGGATCGATCGAGCGGCGGATCGAGAGCTCGCCCTGCGGGATCACGCCCTCCGACTTGTAGCCGATGTCGACCAGGACCTCGTCCTTGTCGATGCGGACCACCTTGCCCGTCACGACGTCGCCCTCCTCGAATGAGACAAGGGTCGCGTCGTAGTTCGGGACCAGCTGGCCATCGACCTCGATGAAGAGGTCTGCGGGCGGAGCTGGAGGGGTGGCTACGGCTTCCTGGGGAGGCGTGTCGACCTGCGGCACGGGGCGAACTATAGCGGCAGGTCGCGGGGCCGAACGGGGGCCGGAGCGGCCGCTGGTAGCCTCCGACCACGATGCCGAGGCGGCGTACCAAGCGGGGTTCGGAGCGTACGGCCCTCGATTCGACACACGACGTCGTGATCTGCGGAGCGAGCTTCGCGGGGCTCGCGACCGCGCGCGAGCTGGCCGGCACGGGAGCGCGGGTCCTCGTGCTGGATCGATACGAGGTCGGCGAACGGCAGACGTCGGCATGCGCGGCGCCGACCGCCTGGCTCGATGCGCTCGGGCTCGAGGCCTCGGTGCGCCAGACCTTCGACCAGCTCGTGATCCACACGCCGCACACGACCGTGCGGCTCCCCCTCCCCTGGACGTTCTCCACCTTCGACTACCGCCATCTCTGCGAGCTGCTCGACGCGCAGAACGACGCGCAGTTCGAGACCGCGACCGTCACCGGCAGGTCGGGCGGTGCGGGCAACGGCGCGATCACCGTGGACACCGATCGCGGGGCCGTGTCGGCCCCGCTCGTGATCGACGCCCTCGGCTGGCGCCGCGTGCTGGGAGGCGGCTACCAGCCGCCGGACGCACCCCTGTCCCGCGGGCTCGAGGTGCACCCCGGCGGCCGCAGCAGGGAGCTCGAGATCTGGATCGACCGCGCGATCGTGCCGGCGGGTTACGGCTGGAGCTTTCCAGCCGACGACGAGGTGCGCGTCGGAGTCGGGTCGTTCGACCCCAGGTTCCACGTCAAGGAGCCGACGGTGGCGCTGGCCGATCGGCTGGAGCGCGACGCCGTGCGTTACCAGGGCAACTGGATCCCGCACAAGCTGCGAGACGCCGCCGAGGATGGGGTGTTCTTCGTCGGGGACTCCGCCGGCCACTGTCTGCCCCTCACGGCTGAGGGCATCCGCACCGCCTTCTATTTCGGTCTCGCGCTCGGGCGGGAGCTGCGCGGGGTCGTCGAGCGGCGTACGAGCCGCGATGCCGCGCTCCGGCGCTACGCGGCTTTCTGTGCCGGCCACGAGTGGCACTTCCGCTGGATGCTGCGGATGCAGCGGCTGATCCCGCGTGTGCCGCCACGGCTGCTGGCCGGCGCGCTTCAGCCGGTGTCATCCCGGCGTTTCGCGCACTGGTCGTTCGGCCACTACCTGAACATCGCGCATCCGAGCTACGTCGAGACCGCCCGGCCGGCGTCCGAGCGCGTGCTCGCCACGGCCGCCTGACGTAGCGTCACGCCGCGCTGATCAGAAGACCGCGCGCGTAGAGGCCGGCAACAGAAGCAGCAGGGCGATCGTCAGCGCCGCGGCCGCAAGCACCAAAGCCATCCGGTGATGAGACGCGTGATGCGGAAATTTCCTCACGAAACTCCTCCGACGCAGGGAATGTAGCGCCGCCTCAGCACGACCTCAAGGGCATGTTTGCGAGGTAACTCCCCGGGAATGTTCCTATGGTGCGGCGATCCGCCGCCGGGCCATGAACTCGACACCAAGGGATCGGTAGATGAGCATCATCGACAAGATCATGGGCAGGACGAAGAAGGCAGCAGGAGACGTGACGGGCGATGCGTCGCTGCAGCGCCAGGGCCGGCGCGAGGAGGCCAAGGGAGAGGCCAAGGACCAGCTCGAGAACGCCCAGGACAAGGTCGCGGAGAAGGCGAGCGAGGTCTCGGACCTCGACCGCAAGACGTAGGTAGGACCAAAGGCAGGGACACTTTCCCTGATTGGGTAGGGGCACGTGCCGCCGCGCAACGCGCGGCGGCGTCCCCTTTACGTCCTTATGACGAGCGCCGTGCCGGCGAACAAGAGGAGGACGCCGATCATTCGCGCGGCGGTGATCGGTGTCTTCTCCAGGCCCAGCACGCCCAGGCGATCGATCACCATCGCGGTCGTGAGCTGGCCGGCGACGGTCGCGGCGGTGACCCCGCCGGCGCCTAGATTCCGGACGGTGAGCAGCACCGTGGTCACGTACGCCGCTCCGAGCACGCCGCCGAGCAGGTAGTACCAGCGCACGTGGCGGATGCCGGATACGTCGCCGAGCTGACCGCTCACGAGCACGATGCCGAGCAGCACCACCGTGCCGATCGAGAACGAGATGAGCGCCGCCGTGAATGTGTTGGTGGCCTTGCCGAGATGCGAGTTGATCGGGGCCTGCAGCGCGATCATGCCTCCCACGACGGCGGTCGTCAGGCCGGCAACGACCTGGGAGCTCACTTCGCGTCCAGCCAGTTGTCGCCAACGCCCACGTCCACCTTCAGCGGCGGGTCGAGCTCGAACGCGCCCTCCATCCGCGACTTGACCAGCGCGCTTGCCTCGGCGATCTCCTCCTCCGGTCCTTCGAAGAGCAGCTCGTCGTGGATCGTCAGCACCAGGCGCGTGCGCATGCCCGCGGCACCAAGGTCGGCGTCGCACCGCACCATCGCGATCTTGATGATGTCCGCGGCCGTGCCCTGGATCACGGTGTTGACGGCGAGCCGCTCGCCGAGCGAGCGCGTCTGGTACTTCCGCGAGCGGAGCTCCGGGATGTCGCGGCGGCGGCCGAAGAGCGTCGTGACGTAACCCGCCTCCGAGGCATCCGCGATCGTGCGCCCGATGAACGCGCGCACGGCCGGGAACCGCGCCAGGTAGTTCTCGATGTACTCGGCCGCCTCGTCGTGCGGGATCTGGAGCTGCTCGGAGAGGCCGTGCGCGCTGAGCCCGTACACGATGCCGAAGTTCACCGCCTTGGCCCGCGAGCGCTCCCCGGGCCCGATCTGGTCGGGAGGCAGTTTCAACACCTCGGCCGCGGTTGCGGCGTGCACGTCCTCGTCTCGTTCGAAGATCTGCTTCAGCACGTCCTCGCCGGCCACGTGCGCGAGGATCCGCAGCTCGACCTGGGAATAGTCGGCCGAGATCAGCTTTGCGCCCGGCTCGGCCACGAAGCACCTGCGGATCTTGCGCCCGAGCTCGGTTCGGATCGGGATGTTCTGGAGGTTCGGGTTCGTGCTCGACAGCCGGCCCGTCGTGGTGGCGGCCTGGTTGAAGGTGGTGTGCAGACGGCCGGTCTCGGGCGTGATGAGGTCGGGCAGCGCGTCGAAATAGGTGCTCTTGAGCTTCGACAGCTCGCGCCAGGACTCGATCTTGGCGACGATCTCGTGCTCGTCGCGGATTGCGGCCAGCACGCGGGCGTCGGTCGAGAAACCGGTCTTGCCGCGGCGCTTGCGGCTCAGCCCGAGCTTCTCGAAGAGCACCCGGCTCAGCTGCTGAGGCGACCCGACGGTGAATTCCTCGCCCGCCAGCTCGTAGATGTCGCGCTCGAGCTGCTCCACCTCCTGTCCGACGGTCGCCGCGAGCCGGCCGAGCTGCTCGACGTCGAGCTTCACGCCCTGGCGCTCCATGCGGCAGAGCACCTCGACCAAGGGCAGCTCCACCTGCTCGAAGAGCGTCCGAAGCTCGAGCCGCTCCAGCTCGGGGCCCTGGGCGGCCGCCAGCGCACGTACCGCGACGGCTTCGCGCGCGGTCCCGTTCGCGCCCTCGACGACCGCCTCGATGCCCTCCTGCTCGAGCAGCTCGTCGAGCGGGTACTGCCGGCGTGCGGCGTCGATCAGGTAGGCGGCGATCATCGTGTCGTGTCCGAGCCGCTCGGGGCAGAGGCCCTCATCGTCCAGAGACGGGGCAAGCGCCCTGCTCATCGACTTCCAGTCGTGCGCGATCATGGGCCGCCCGCCCCACGCCAGCAGCAAGGCCGGCAGGCTCTCGGCGGTGCCCGTCAGGACCTCGTCCCCGGCGGCTGCGGCCCAGTGGATCACACCGTCCTCGCGCTGCGCGGCCACCGAGGCCGCCCCGGCCGGCAATGCCGACAGCTCGGCCACCGACGACTCCCGTGCATGAGCTTCGACGCGCTGCTCGCCGCGCGCCCGGGGCGCTGCGGTCTCCTCGCCGAGCGCCTCCTCCAGGCGCCGCAGCGGCTCGCGCAGCTCGAACCGCATGAAAACCTCCCGCAGCCGCGACCGGTCGGGGTCGGCGCCGGCGACCTCGCTCACGTCGAGCCCCGCGTCGATGTCACGCTGAAGCGTGGCCAGCTGACGGGAGATGCGGGCCAGATCCGCGTGCTCGCGCAGGTTCTGCTTGCGTTTCGCGCCCGAGATCTCGTCCACGTGCTCCAACACTCCCTCGAGCGTCCCGTACTGCTGAAGCAGCTGGGCGGCGGTCTTGTCCCCGATCCCCGGCACGCCCGGGATGTTGTCCGAGGTGTCTCCTTTGAGCCCGATGAAGTCGGGGATCAGCTCGGGGGCCACCCCGTACCGTTCGATCACCCCGTCGCGGTCGTATACGCGGGTGTCGGTGATGCCGCGCGAGGTCGTCATGATCCGAACGCGGCCGTCGTCGGCGAGCTGGTACGCGTCGCGGTCGCCCGTCACCACCATCACGTCGATGCCCTTCTGCTTGGCCTGTTCCGCGAGGCTCGCGATCACGTCGTCGGCCTCGTAGCCCTCGACGCGCACGTTGCTGTAGCCGAATGACTCGACCAGCGGCTCGAGATGAGGCCACTGCTCGCGCAGCAGATCCGGGCGCGGCTTGCGCTCGGCCTTGTAGGGCTCGTACTGCAACTCGCGTCCCGACATGCCGGCATCCCACACGACGATCGTGGCCTTGGGCCCGTACTCGGTCAGGATCTTCACCAGCATGCTGGCGAAGCCGAAGATCGCGTTCGTCGGCTCGCCGCGCGAGGTGGCGATCGAGTCGGGCAGCGCGTAGTAGGCCCGGTAGGCGAGGCTGTTGCCGTCGATCAGGAAAAGCTCGCGTCCAGGAGGCACGGTCCAATCATATGAACGGGTCGGGCGGCCTCAGGAAGGGGAAGAAAGCGCCGGCCGTCGAAAGTTCACGGGTATGATCAGCCTCGGCCTTCAGTTGCAGGGCTTTTCTTTCTCGTAGGCACAACCAACGGCAGGGGTCATGCCGGTAACTCCAAGCGCGTCGTTCAGTCTCACCCTTCGCATCCGCTTTGACAACGAGGCGGGCGTGCTCGGCGAGGTGACGTCGGCGATCGGACACGCCGGCGGGTCGATCGGTGCGGTCGACATCGTCCAGTCGCACGAGCATCAGGTCGTGCGCGACATCGCAGTGGACGCGCGCAGCCGCGACCATTGGGAGGAGATCATCGCGGCCGTCAACGCCGTCGAGGGAGTAGAGCTGCTCGACTGGACGGATCGCACCTTCAAGATGCACGAGGGCGGCAAGATCGCACAGCTCAACAAGCACCCGCTGACTTCCCGGGACGATCTCTCGATGGCGTACACGCCCGGCGTCGCGCGCATCTGCCAGGCGGTGCACGAAGACCCAGAACTCGCCTTCCGCTACACGATCAAGCGCAACTACGTGGCGGTCGTCACCGACGGCTCGGCGGTGTTGGGGCTGGGCGACATCGGGCCCCTGGCGGCGATGCCCGTGATGGAGGGCAAGGCGATGCTGCTGAAGGAGTTCGCGAACGTCGACGCATTCCCGATCTGCCTGGACACGAAGGACCCGGACGAGATCGTGGCCGCGGTCAAGGCGATCGCGCCGGGATTCGGGGGTATCAACCTCGAGGACATCTCCTCGCCGCGGTGCTTCGAGATCGAGGAGCGCCTGAAGGAGGAGCTCGACATCCCGGTCTTCCACGACGACCAGCACGGCACGGCGGTGGTCGTGATGGCGGCGCTCTTCAACGCCCTGAAGGTGACCGGCAAGCAGCTCGAGGACCTGCATGTGGCGATGGTCGGCCTCGGCGCGGCGGGCATCGCGGTCACGCGGATGCTGCTGCAGGTGGGTGTCGCCGACATCGTCGGCTGCGACACGAAGGGAGCGATCTTCGTCGGCCGCGACGACTGGGACGAGATGCACCCGCTCAAGCGTTGGTACGCGGAGAGCACGAACCGAGATCGTCGTGGCGGCGGCCCCGCCGAAGTGCTCGAGGGCGCGGACCTGTTCATCGGGCTCTCGGGCCCCGGCGTCATCGACGCCTCCGACCTCGACCGCATGAACGATGACGCGATCGTGTTCGCGATGGCGAATCCGGATCCCGAGGTGACCCCCGAGGACGCAGCCGATCACGTGCGCGTGCTCGCGACCGGCCGCTCCGACTACCCCAACCAGATCAACAACGTGCTGTGCTTCCCCGGGCTGTTCCGCGGGGCGCTCGATGCCCGCGCGATCCGGATCACCGAGGAGATGAAGCTCGCTGCCGCGCACGGGATCGCAGACGTGATCCCCGAGGCCGAGCTGTCGGAGGAGTACATCATCCCGAGCGTCTTCGACCGCCTGGTGGTAGAGGCGGTCGCCGCGGCGGTCTCGGGCGAGGCCGAGCGCGCCGGCATCGCGCGCACGGACCTGCCCGGCGAGATCGACGCCCACGCCACCGTGGGCGTGCGCACCCCGGCCGCCTAACCGCTCGGCTGCCCCGCCAGGGGCGTCGGCGCCACCGCTCTGCCGTTGCGGATGCGATAGCCGGCGAGCTGCTTGAGGCTCGTGTCGCCGTTGTCGTCGATCGAGAACTTGCCCACGACGCTGTCGTAGTCATTCGTGTCGAACAGCTCCCGGATCACCTTCTCGCGGTCCCGACCCGCCCCACCCGCGCGCTGGATCGCGTCCAGCAGGAGGGACATCGAGGTGTATCCATACGCCGCGAGCGGGTCCGGAGGGGACTTGAACTCGCGGCGGTAGTCGCGGACGAACCGCTGCCCCCGGGCCGGGAGCTGGCTCGGGTCCTGCGCCACGGACGTCAGGTAGGTCTGGCTCTCCGAAGCGCCGAGGTCGCCGTAGAAGTTCTGGGACAGCAGCGTGTGGGAACCGATCAGGCGTGCGTGGGGAACGGCATCGTGCAGCTCGTGCCACAGAGCGTTGGCATTGCTGTCGGCGCCGCCGCCGAAGAACACCGCGTCGGGCTTGGCCTGCACGATCTTGGAACCCAGATCGCGATAGTCGCTGGCGCGGGGATCCATGCGATCCTCGCCGACGACGTCCAGGCGGTGCTTGCCGGCCGCCACCCGAAACAGTTCGGCAACCCCGTCACCCTCGACGCTGCGGTCCCCGAGCACGAACACGCGGTGGGCGCCCAGCTTCCGCGTCCAGGCGGCGGCCGCATCTGCCTCGACGTCGTCCGCCGGGACCACCCTGACGAAGTTGCGCTTCCCGGAGGGATAGAACTTGTCGGGCTCCCCCTTCTCCGCCCCGGGCACCAGCTTCGTCAGGCCCACCGCCGTCGAGCCGGGGCTCACCTGGGCGATGCCCGCTTCGTTCGTGATCGGGATCGACACGGCGGAGCCGCCCGAGTCGAGCTCGCCGAGGTAGCCGATCGTGCGCAGGTCCTGGACCGCCTTGCGCGCGTTGTCCGCAACCGTGTCCGGGTTCCACCGCGCGCTGCCGTCGCTGCCCTTCGAGTCGTCCGTGAACGAGAAGTTCACCTTGAAGCTCCCCGCCTTGCCGCCAGCGTCCTTGAGGGCCAGCTTCTCGGCGTTGAGAATGCTCTTCGACCGATCTCCCTCCGGGCCCTGGAGGGGCAGGCTGGAGAAGATCGTGAGCGTGTCGCCCTTGACCGAGCCGCCGCCACTCTGGTCGTTCCCGCACCCGCCCGCTGCCGCGGCGATGGCCACAGCCGCGATCAGGACTACGACCGTAGCTCTTCGAGGGGACGCTCTTCTCAAGGCCTACAGGGGTACGGGGAGCCGCGATTCTAACCAGTGACCCCGCTGTCCCACGCCGCCCGGATCGGCCGGTGGGCGTGGCTATATTGCACCGATCTTGAAAGTGGGCGTGCTCACAGCCGGCGGCGACTGTCCCGGCCTGAACGCCGTGATCCGGGCCGTGGTGCGCCGCAGCCTCGCCGGCGGGCATGATCCCATCGGCCTGTGGCGGGGGTACGCCGGGCTCGCCGAGCGCAGCTACGTGGATCTCGACATGCGCACGGTGTCGGGGATCCTCCACCTGGGCGGGACGATCCTCTCGACCTCCAGTTACGACCCCTACCGCCACGACGGCGGTGTCGAGCGCGTGCTCGAAGCGGTCGAACAGGACGGCTTCGACGCGATCGTGGCGATCGGTGGCGAGCACACGATGACGATCACGCGCCGCCTCTACGAGGAGCACGGGCTTCCGCTGATCGGGGTCCCCAAGACGATCGACAACGATGTGCCGTGCACCGACTTCACGTTCGGCTTCGACACCGCGGTGCAGGTCGCCTCCGACGCGATCGACCGGCTCCATACCACGGCGCAGTCTCACGACCGGGTGATGATCGTGGAGGTGATGGGCCGCAATACCGGCTGGATCGCGGTGTTCGGCGGGATGGCGGGCGGCGCGGACGCGATCGTGATCCCCGAGCTGGAGCTGACCGTGGAGGAGATCTGCGAGGCGATCAACGCACGCCACGACCGTGGTAAGCGTTTCTCGATCGTGGTGGTCGCGGAGGGTGCCCAGCTCGCCTTCGCCTCCGGTGAGAAGCGCTTGATCAGGGCATCGCCCGAGACCGACATGTACGGATATCCGCGCCTCGGGGGCATCGGCCAGGCGCTCGGGAAGGAGATCGAGGCGCGCACCGGCTTCGAGACGCGCGTGACGAACATCGGGCACGTGCAGCGCGGCGGCACTCCCACCGCGCGGGACCGGGTGCTGGCGACACGATACGGCGTGATGGCGGCGGAGCTGGCCGAGCAGCGCGAATTCGGCCGCATGGCCGCCCTCCAGGGAACCGAGATGACGAGCGTGCCGCTGAGCGAGGTGGAGGGCGTCAAGCACGTCGACCTCGACTACCTGCGCATCGCGGCCACCTTCTTCGGTTAGCTCGCGGCCCGCTGCGTGAGCTGCCGGACCCGCACGAGCGTCCCGTTGCGGAACTGGAGCACGTCGTAGACGCCTTCGGTGGGGTCGCCGTGGCTGTTCAGGTCGATCGGCCCGGAAGCACCCTGGTAGTCGATGTCCTTGCCGTCCTCGAGGTCCTTGATCGCCTGCGGCAGCTGCTGCCACGTGTACTTGGTTCCCGGCGGGGCCGAGACGTCTTCGATGTGGTCCTTCATCGCCGAGCCGTCGGCTTTGCCTGCCGCGACCGCCGCCAGGTAACAGAGCACGGTTGCGTCGAAAGCCTGAGCGTCGAAGGTCTGCCGCTTCACGGTCTTGGGGGGGCTCGATAGATACAGCCTCGTGAACGCCTGCTGCACGATGCCGGTCTGTGTCGTGCCGGGAGCGGTTCCCCGCATGCCCTCCGTGGCGTCGGCACCGATGTCGCGTGGCAGGCTGACCGATGCCAGGCCGTCGGCGAAGAACGTCTTACGCGGACTCCACCTGCCGGTCCGGAGGAGCGCCGGCGCAACCTTCTGGAAGGTCTCCGGGAAGTCGGCGATCATCCACGCGTCGGGATTGCCGGACACCATTCTCTGCGCCTCCGAGTTGTAGCTCGGCGCGGACGGGTCCCAGATCACCGCCTGGCCCACGCGGCCACCCCTCGCTTTCCACGCCCGCTCGAAGTAGCTCGCGATGCTCTTTCCATAGGCGTCGCCCCGCGCCCCGACGTTGACGGTCCTCCGCGCGGCTCCGCCGAGCACGCCGGCGATCTCTGTCGCGAGTGCGGCGCCCTGGAGGGAGTCGGGCGGCGCAGTCCGCGCCAGGTAGCCCTGGTCCGGCAGTGACGTGATCTCGGCGCTGGTCGAGGCGGGCGAGATCTGCAGGATCCCGTCAGGGGTCGTCACGGCCCGCGAGACCGAGATCGTGTCGGGCGCCCCCCATGCGCCCACGATGCAGGACGCGCCGTCGCGGGTCACAGCACGGGCCGCCGCGACCGAGGCGGCCGAGTCGGTGCGCTCGTCCGAATTGAGAAGCCTGACCGTGTGCCTCGCGCCCGCCTCACGGATCGCCAGGTCGATCTGCCGAACGGCGAGCTCGGCGGCTTTCCGGCCCGGTGGCCCGAAGTCGTGCAGCGCCCCGGTCAAGGGCACGATGTCGCCGATCTGGAGCGTGAACCGGTGGTGGCCGCCGCCGCCGTCGCTGCCGTCACACGCGACGAGCGCCACGGCGCCCGCTAGCGCGACGGCCGCCAGGAACGCGCGCCGACCCTGTGGCCCGCTCAGCGTTCGGCGCCGGCCCGCCCGCGGTCGGCCATCTGCGCCAGGATGCCGATTCCCAGGATCGCAAGCGCGATCAGGCCGCCCACATCGGGGGTCAAGCCGATCGCCCAGAGCACGACGAGCAGGCACATGCCAAGGGTGGCTGCCAGGAATACCCACACAGCGGCGGCAGTCTACCCTGCGCTCAGGGCGGCGGCAGTCTGATCGAGAAAACGTTCGATCCCGGCGAGCGCGTCGTCGAACGATGGCGCTTCCGCCACCTCTCGCACGAGCCGGCTGCCGATGATCACGCCGTCGGCGATCTCGCCCACCGCCGCAGCCTGCGCGGGAGTGCCGATGCCGAAGCCGACCGCGGCCGGCACGCCCGCGGCCTCCCGAGCCCGCTCCACGATCGTGCGCAGCTCCGGCGGGAGCTCCGTGCGCTCGCCCGTCACTCCGATCACCGACACCACGTACACGAAGCCGCGCGCGGACGCGCCGATCTCGCGAAGCGCGGCCGGCGGCGTGGTCGGCGCGACCAGGGGAATCAGCGCGACGCCGTGGGCGTCGAGCGCGGCGCGCAGCTCGGACGCCTCCGCGGCCGGCATGTCGGGCACGATCAGGCCGGCGATACCGCGGGCGGCAAGCGCGTCGGCGACCCGCTCGAATCCTCGCGTGAAAATCGGGTTCGAATAACACATCACGGCGACCGGCACGCTCTCCGCGAGCGGAGCGGCGACCTCGTCGAGCACCCGTTCGAGCGTCGTCCCCGCGACGAGCGCGCGCTGGCCGGCGGCCTGGATGGCCGGCCCGTCCGCGAGCGGGTCGGAGAAGGGCACCCCCACCTCGATCAGGTCGGCACGCGCGGCGTAGACGCGGCCGATCTCCAGCGATCCCTCCAGGGAAGGGAACCCGCCCATCAGATACGGCATCAGGGCGGCCGTGCGGCCGTGCCCGCGAAAGGCGGCCGCGATCCGCTCTGCGCCGGTGGCGGGCGCGGCGCTCAGGTCAGACATCCAGCGCGAGCACTTCCGCGAGGTCCTTGTCGCCCCGGCCGCTGAGCGTCACGAGCGTCGCTCCGCCGACGGGCGCCTTCTCTTCCAGCACCCAGGCGATCGCGTGCGCCGGCTCGAGCGCCGGGATGATGCCCTCGAGCCGCGAGAGCTCGCGGAAAGCGCGCAGCGCGGCGATGTCGGTCACGGCCTCGTAACGCACCCGGCCGGTATCGCGCAGGTGGGCGTGCTCCGGCCCCACGCCGGGATAGTCCAGTCCGGCCGACACCGAGTGCGCTTCGACGATCTGGCCGTCCTCGTCCTGGAGGATTGACGAGAACGCGCCGTGCAGCACGCCTTCTCGGCCCGCTGCCAGGGAGGCGCCGTGGCGAAGGCCCTCGAGCCCCTCGCCGCCGGCCTCGACGCCGACCAGCTCCACCTCCTCGTCGGCGGTGAAAGCCGTGAACGTGCCGATCGAATTGCTGCCGCCGCCCACGCAGGCGACGACGCGCCGGGGCAGCGCGCCCGTCCGGTCCAGCAACTGGGCGCGAGCCTCGTCGCCGATCACGCGTTGCAGGTCGCGCACGAGCGCCGGGTACGGCGCGGGGCCGACCGCCGACCCGATCACGTAATGGGTCGTCTCCACGTTCGCCACCCAGTCGCGGATCGCCGCGCTCACCGCTTCCTTCAACGTGCGTGCGCCGGTCTCGACGGGCTCCACCCGCGCCCCCAGCAACCCCATTCGCTCCACGTTCGGGCGCTGGCGGCGCATGTCCTCGGTGCCCATGTAGACCACGCATTCCTGGCCGAGCAGCGCGCACGCGGTCGCGGTCGCGACGCCGTGCTGCCCGGCACCCGTCTCGGCGATCACGCGAGGCTTGCCCATCCGCTTGGCCAGGAGCGCCTGTCCGAGCGCGTTGTTGATCTTGTGCGCGCCCGTGTGGAGCAGGTCCTCGCGCTTCAGGTACACGTCGCCGCCGATCCGCTCGGAGAGCCGGCGCGCGTGGTAGAGCGGGGTCGGTCGCCCCACATAGGTGGCCAGGAGCCCATCGAGCTCGGCGCGGAAGCCGGCATCCTCGCGCGCGTCGAGCCAGGCTTGCTCGAGCGCTGACAGAGCCGGCATCAGCGTTTCGGGCACGTAGCGCCCGCCGTAGCGGCCGAAGCGCTCCTCGAGACCCGGCGCTGCCTCTGCTGACTCCTGCGAGGGCTCCATCAGACGGGCGCGGGCGCGCGCTCGACGGATTCGAAGAAACGGCGCAGCAGCTCGGGGTCCTTGCGGCCGGGCGCCGCCTCGACGCCGCTGGCGACGTCGACGGCGAACGGCTTCGCCACCTCGATCGCCTCGCGCACGTTGTCCGCGTCGAGGCCCCCCGACAGGATCAGCGGCGGCTCGTGTGGATGTTCGGCGGCGAGTTTCCAATCGAAACGCTGGCCGGTGCCTCCCCAGGCGCCGGGCACGTGCGAGTCCATGAGATGAAAGTCGGTCCGGTAGGCGGAGAGCGCCCGCACCGTAGCGCCGTCACGAACGCGCACCGCCTTGATCAGCTTGACACCCGTCCGGCGGCGCGCCTCGTCGCAGTAGGAAGGACCCTCGTCGCCGTGCAGCTGCACGATCGTCAGCGGCACGCTATCCAGTACCTCCATCACGCGATCGAGCGGCGCGTTGACGAACACGCCGGCGAGCTCCACCTTCCGCCTGAGCGCGGCCGCAATCGCGGCGGCCTCCTCGAGATCGCAGCGGCGTGGGCTTTCGTCGTGAAAGTTCATCCCGAGCGCCCACGCGCCGAGACCCGCGGCCGCCTGGGCGTCCGCGACGTTCGTGATGCCGCATACCTTGACTTTCGTGGCGTTCGTCACGGGCCGTCAAGGTTACCCAGCAACGTCGCAATAGCGCGAACCTTGCAACCGCGCAGACCAGCCCGCGCTGGCGCGGGCTGTTTTTCTCTCTACGGAATGGTCGGCTGCTGCTGCGGCTGCAGCGCCTGCAGGTTCGCCGGCCTGTTCCCGAGCGTCACGGTCGCGGTGCGCTGGGTCTTGCCCCGCAGCAGCTCGAGCGTGATCTGGTCGCCCGGCTTCTTGGAGTCGACGATCGAGATCACGTCGTCCATCGACTTCACGCTCTTGCCGTCGATCGCCGTGAGCACGTCGCCGCCCAGCACGAGGTCGTTCCCGCCCAGCGTGACCTGCGTGTCGCCCCCCTTCACTCCTGCCTTCTTGGCGGGCCCGATCGCACGCTGGATCAGTACGCCCTTGTCGGTCGGCAGGTTCAGGCTCTGCGACATCGACGACGTGATCGTGACCCCCGTGATTCCGACGTAGGCGTGCTGAACGGCGCCGTTCTTCTTGATCTGGTCCGCGATCTTCTTCGCGGTGTTGATCGGGATCGCGAAGCCGATCCCGATGTTGCCGTTGCCGCCTGCGGTCGCGATCTGCGAGTTGATGCCGATCACGCGTCCGAGCCCGTCGATCAGCGGCCCGCCAGAGTTGCCGGGGTTGATCGCTGCGTCGGTCTGGATCACGTGCTCGATCGAGAAGCCATTCGGAGCCTCGATCTTTCGCTGCAGGGCGCTCACGATCCCGGTCGTGACGGTGCGGTCGAGTCCGAAGGGATTGCCGATCGCCACCACCGGATCGCCCACCCGGGCGTCGGACGAGTTGCCGAGCTGGAGAGGATGCAGGTCGTTCTTGCTTGCGCTGACCTTCAGCAGGGCGACGTCGGAAGAAGGATCGCGGCCGACGATCT
>Ga0114129_10007141_pt1 | contig 15893 bp, 18 predicted proteins | sample RhiMetdeltSRZDD1_FD_80071 | JGI IMG/M metagenome (GOLD analysis project Ga0114129, IMG submission 80071) | Populus rhizosphere microbial communities from Tennessee, USA - Rhizosphere MetaG P. deltoides SRZDD1 (version 2) (version 2) | ecosystem: Host-associated > Plants > Roots > Rhizosphere >... | reverse complement strand
CTGGCGAAGCTCATGCCGGCCCAGCAGGCGGCCATCGACGCGGACTACCAGGCGCTGCTGGGCCGGGTGCCCGACGGCTCCGCCAAGACGGCGGGCATCGCGCTCGGCGAGCAGGCCGCGACGGCCATCGTGTCTCTGTGCGCCGACGACGGCGCGCTGGCTCCCGACGTCTATCGGCCTCACGCCGCGCCGGGGGTCTACGTGCCGACCACGGGGCCGGCGGTGCCGCACTGGGGTGCGCGACGCCCATGGGTGATGCCGCGCGGCGACCACTTCCGGCCGGGCCCACCCCCCGCCCTGACCAGCGCGGTGTGGGCGCGCGACTACAACGAGATCAAGGCGGTGGGCGGCAAGACCAGCACCCAGCGCACGCCGGAGCAGACCGCGATGGCGAAGTTCTGGGAGGCGACGCTACCGGTCGTCTACTGGCCGGTGGCCCGGGCGGTGGCCGGCGCGCCCGGCCGCGACCTGACCGATAACGCGCGGCTCTTCGCCCTCGCCGGGATAGCGATGGACGATGCGCTGATCGCGGTGTTCGACGCCAAGTACCACTACAACTTCTGGCGACCCGTCACCGCCATCCGGAACGGTGACCTCGATGGCAACGACGCCACCGAGCGCGACGGCGGTTGGGCGCCGTTCATCGACACACCCATGCATCCGGAGTACCCCTGCGCACACTGCATCGTGAGCGCGTCCCTCGGCGCGGTGGTCGCCGGCGAGATCGGCTCCGGGCCAACGCCGAAGCTCAGCTCCGCCAGCTCGACGGCCGGCGGCGCGGTCCGGACGTGGGCCACGGTGGCGGACTTCGTCAAGGAAGTAGCCGAGGCGCGTATCTACGACGGGGTGCACTACCGCAACTCGACCGAAGTGGGCTCCGCGATGGGCCGAAAGATTGGCGAGCTGGCGGTGCAGAGCGTCCCGAAAGCGCCGACTCGCTGAGCCGTCGTCCGGCTAGGCGCCACTATCGCCACAGGTGTCAATCGTGACGCCCCGCGGAGTAGCCCGCCCATGAGTTAGCGGGGGCTGCGGAAGGGGGTAGGTCGCGCAGCCAGACAGAAGTAGGGCGATCAGCAGCCCGAGACCGACGTAGCGCATGGTGCCTAGAGTATAGCAACCGGGCCCTGCGTCAATGCGGCCCCGGCCAGGGGCAGCGCCTGGCTCGGCGCGTCACATCGGCAAATTCGACGGCACGGCCGCCGGCTCGAGGGCCTGGCGGACGGCCTCGGTTCCGGCCACCGGGAGTCCCGCCGGGTCCAGCAGCCCCAGCCGCACCAGGGCCGGTGCTCTTCCCATGGCGCGACCAGGCCCCACCACAGTCGCAGAGCTAGATCGTCGACGGCTCAGCGTACCGAGATCGATGACGACACCGCCCGCGTCATGGTCCTGTAGTAGTCCGCTGGCGGAGGTCGTGGTACGCTCCGCGACCCGAGAGGGAGATGCGCTCGTGGTCGCCAATATCGATACCGATACGTTAGTCGTGACGCTCGGCCGGTGTGGGTTCCACCACGTATCGCTGCCGCAAGTCTGGTGAGTCGTCGCGCGACGCCCCGGCGATGAAGCGCGCTCGCGTGGCCGCTCTCACTTTGATCGGCCTCGCCCTGCTGCTTCTCGCGCTCGTTCTGCTGCCGGAGTAAACGACGGAAGCCGCGGTGAGGATTGAGGCCCAGGTAGGATCATCACTACGCAACCTTTCGCCCCACGCTTGTCACCACCTCTTCGCCCTTAGTTCATGGGCGCGTGATGTCCGTGCGCCATGGTGTCACCCCTGCCCGCTGACGACCCAGGATCTCCTGCGGGTCATGGAAAGGAGTGGCCATATTGAATCAGAGTAGCGTTGAAGGAGAGCGGCAGTCCGCCGGCGTGAGCTCGCCAGACCAGACGCCAACTAAGCTGCCGGTGGCCGAGGTCACGTCGCACCTGCCCTTCCTGAGCTTTCGGCGCCTGATGGATCTCGCGCTCAAGTCTGACCTGTTTCTCGCGCCAAGCGTGACCGCCGCGGACGGGGACGCCGAAGGGACGCCGTTTGTGCTCCAGCAGATGATGGCGACCGGCATGCCCGCCATTGCCACGACGCATACCGACATACCGTATCTCTTCGGCGAGCTCGGCGACTCGCTGGTACCGGAGCGAGATGTGCCCGCCATTGCCCGCCGGCTGCAGCACTACGCCGACAACCCCGAGGCGTTCACGAAGGACGGGATCGCGCTGGCCGCGTGGATCCGACAACGGTTTGCCGCGCGCGCGTGTGCTTGGCGTCTGGCCGATCTATACGATGTGGTCAGCCCTAAGAGATAGTCTCGCCACGGGCCGGCAAGATCCCTTGTCGCACCGCGGCTCTCCAGACTGGACATGACGCCAATGTGACGATTAGACTACGTGCTCTATGAGTCCCGCCAAGCGCAGGAACAAGTCCCCGAAACGCGTCGCCTTCCGGCGCCTCTCCGCGGCCCTTCGTGCGGCCCGCGGCACGAAGGCGCTGAAGCTCGCTGATCTCGAATGGCAGGCACTCCAGGCCGGCAGACGTCGGAAGGGGCAAGCGGCCTAGGACCTACAGAAGCCGATCAGACTCTTCGCGCCAAATCACCGCGCAGCGTTCGTGAGCATGGAATCCCGCGACATCGACCTCGTTGCGTCCGGCGACGATCACAAACCCACAAATGATGCACGTATCCCCACCGTAGGATTGCCGGCCCGGGGGGATGGCGACGGTCGTCGGAGGCAACATGCCCTCTCGCATCCGGCTATGGACCAGCCGTCGAATATCCGTCTCGGGGAGCTCGGGGGGCATGGCGGTAACAGATCGTACGCCCGCAATGTGACAAGACGATGACAGGGCTGCCTTTGCCCTGCGTTCGCCTAGTCTAGACTGGCGCCATGGCTTCTACCATCCGCATCGGCGACCTGACGGTCAATCGTCTCGGCTTCGGCGCGATGCGCGTATGCGGCACCAACATCTGGGGACCGCCGAAGAATCGTGCCGCCGCGCACGCCGTGCTGCGCAAGGCGTACGACCTGGGCCTCAATTTCTTCGACACCGCCGACAGCTACGGCCCGCACGTGGACGAGGAGCTGATCGCCGAAGCGCTGCATCCGTACCCGAAAGATCTGGTCATCGCCACGAAGGGCGGCCTGTTGCGGCCACGCCCGGGCGCCTGGGATCCGGACGGCAGGCCCGAGCACCTCAAGCGCGCCATCGACGGCAGCCTCAAGCGCCTGAAGCTCGAGCGCATCGACCTCTACCAGTTGCACGCGCCGGACGCGAAGGTTCCGTTTGCGGACTCGGTCGGCGCGCTGGCCGACGGGCAGCGCGCCGGCAAGATCCGTCACGTCGGCCTGTCCAATGTCAGCGTCAGGCAACTGAAAGACGCGCGCCGCATCTGCGCCATCGTGTCGGTGCAGAACGAGTACAACCTCGAGAACCGCTCTTCGGAGAACGTCCTCGAGGCATGCGAAAAACTCGGCATCGCTTTTCTGCCGTGGTACCCGCTGGGCGCGGGGGCGGCGCTGAAATCGCCGAAGGTGAAGTCCCTGGCGAAAAAACATCGTGCCCGGCCTGCCCAGATCGCGCTGGCCTGGCTACTGGCGAAATCGCCGGTGGTACTCCCGATTCCCGGCACCGCCGATCTCGAACACCTTGAAGAGAACGCGGGCGCGGCACGGCTGACCCTGTCGCCGGCCGAGATGAGGGAATTGAACTAGGAGGCGCGGCCGACTCACGTCGGGTTCGGCCCCTGGAGTACCGCGCGTAGCGTCTGCTCGAGGCCTCGCACGCGACGCGACAGAATGGTGAGGATCCGCCTCATCAGCTCCGGGGTCTCATCCAAGAGCCGCCAAAAATTGGCGCGATCCACCACAAGCACCCGGAGATCGGTCGTCGCCACGATCGTCGCGGACCGGGGTTCCCCATCGACCAAGCTCATCTCGCCAAAGCAATCACCCGGCTGAAGCCGACTGCCAGCCCCGACCGGAGTGCATACCGCCGCCATGCCATCTATGATGATGAAGAACGAGTCTCCCGCGTCTCCGATCTGCGTGATGACCGCTCCGGCGGCCGCCTCGCGGATCCTCGAGAGCTCCGCGATCCGGCGGAGCTCGTCCTCGTTGAACCCGCTGAAGAGCGGAACTCGCTGCAGATGCCGTAGGTGCACATCGTGTGCGGGCTCGGTCGCGCCCGCATATGGTTGCTGGCCTTCATCTATCTCATGGAAAGGCAGCCGGTCAGCGGTTCGCGGATCGATCTCCATAGTCACCTCCTCCTGACTCGTCCATATCCTAGACCCTACTGGCCTGGACGCAACAGACAGTCCCGTAGCCGGCCGCCGTGCCGCATCACGGGTATCAGCCCGCCTTCCGGAAAGTCAGGTTGATGCGGCACGCACCCAGCACCGGATGCTGTCCTGGGTCGAGCGGCATGACCCCGTGATAGGTGAGCCGAGCGGGCCCTCCCCAGACGGCCACGTCGCCGTGGGCCAGCGGGACGCGACGGGCCGGATCACGTCGCTCCAACCCGCCGAACAAGAAGATGGCCGGCAGGCCGAGCGAGATCGAGACGATCGGCGCTTCGAAATCCCGCTCGTTCTTGTCCTGGTGGAGCGACAGGCGCGTTCCCGGCTCGTACCGGTTGACGAGGCACGCGTCGGGCGCAAAGCCGTCGAATCCCGCTCGCGCGGCCGCCTGGACGGCGAGCGCGGCGAACTCGTCGGGCATCGCCGGCCAGCGACGCCCGCTCTCCGGATCGCGGTGGTCGTAGCGATACCCGGCTCGATCGGTGACCCAGCCGACCGCGCCGCAGTTCGTCATCGCAACGGACATGCGGTGGCCCCCCGGGGTGACCATGTGGCGAAAGGGCGCGCGCGCGACCACCCGCCCCAGCGCGGCGAGGAGGCGCTCGCCGAAGGGCTGCGCGAACCCACGCAAGACCATCGCGCCCGCCGCGAGCGGCACGACCCCGCGCTCGCGCTCGAACAGGTCCTCGATCATGCCGCGTCCTCCTGCCGAGCAACGGCCGCATGGGTGCCTCGGGTACCCCCCTGCGGCCGTCCCGCGGTATTTGGTCAGGCCGCGCGGAGCAGGCCGAGCTGCTGCAGCGCGGTCACACCATCGTCCAGGCCAATCTCTTCCGCGATCTTGCCGTCCGCGACACGCAGCACGGTCACTCCGCTGAACCGCATCCGCCGGCCGGAGCCCGCCGGCAGCGCCCCGGCGAGGAAGTCACCGAAGGCCGGTCCGGTGTGGGTGCCGCCGCCTTCCCAGCGGCCGACCACAAAATCGCCTTCGGCGATGAGGTCCGCAGTTCCCGCGAAGCTGAGGTCGGGGAACGCCTCGCGGAAGGCGATCATGAAGGTCCTCACGTCGTCTCGACCGCGCCGCGGCGCGTGCAGCGAATACTGCAACAGTATGTCCGGTGCGGCAAGATTGTCCACCACCTTGGGATTCCACGGATTGCCCCAGAACTCCTTGAACCAGCGGCCGACGATGATGCTCTCAGACAGGTATACGCATCAGGCGAAGAAATGGGTGGGGCGCTGAGCCACGGACGCGCTGCGCCGCGAATACGAAGAGAGTTCCAGCCAGGTGAGGCCACACCTTGTAAGCTCGACCACCGGGATGACGACCACGACAGGCTACCTGCCTATGCAGTGACGTCGTTGCCAATGATCTCGTAGACATTTCCGTCGGGCGCCCTGAAGTGCTGCCAGATCCTGCCGGAGGTGCGTTGTGGCTCCGGGTAGATGAACTCGATCCCGGCGCTAAGCAATCGGTTGCGACCCACGGGAAAGCTGTCGACTTCAAAGGCGACTACCGGACCGTTGCCGAAGAACTCGTGATCTCCATCGTTTGGGCCATAGACATGAACTTGTGTCCCGTTGTCCAGCTTGAATCTCGCTGACTTGTCGTCGATCGACAGAACGCCCAGATTCAACACGTCTCGATAGAAGGTGATCATGCTGTCGAACTGTCGCGTCTTTGTGCCCATCCAGCCTAAACCGGTTACTTTCATCCGAGCCTCGACAAGGAATGTTGGTTGAAAACTGCTTCGTCGATCGGATCACCCCAGTAACTTGCCGGCGAGCCAATAGTCGGCACCGAACTTTCCCGGACCAGTGCAGATCAGACAGATGAGATGTGCTGTAACGATCCCCCAGATCTTGCGCCGCGAGATTATGCGTCCATCTTTTCGACCCATTGAGAGCGCCATGCGGGAGCCACGAATGGATCCGCAAAGTACTGTGTTTCCCGCATGACCTTGCCGCCCTCGAACTCCATGATGCTCACGGTATACGACGGCTTGCCGTCATATGTCAGGGTGAATTCGGTGATCCAAAGATCACCGCTGCCAATGATTCGTCGGACAGCAAACCGCTTTTTGCTCGGCTGACTAGCGCGCTGGTTCTGTATGTTGCGTCGACCGCGGGTTCGCTCGCCTGACTGCGGGTATTCCAGCACCGCGTCCTCGTGATAGACGCCGTGCTCCGTTTCAAAATCGTTGGCATCGGACGCCGCCCAATGCTGATCCAGTGCCGCACGGATCTCTTGATCTCGAACTCCAGAATACTGCTCCTTCTCTCGATGATCGTTCATCTTGAGCCCTCGGAAGGTGGGAACGCCGGGAACGGTTTCAATCGACATCCTCGGACAAGATCGTTTTGAAAACCTCCCTCCTTCGTGCAAACAATGCAAAACATCACCCCAGACATTCGAAACATGTCTGCCAAGATTGGCTCGTGGAAGCCGCGCGCCATCGCGTTTCCGGAGCGAGCTACCAAGGTATCTCGGTCCGAGTATCGGCCGAGTCGCCCGGTCTCGACGACGACTGCGTGAGCGACTTGCGCGGAGTGCGCTGGAGTGCGCCGGAACCCAGGCCTCCTACTCGATCACCTGATCCGCCCGCTGCAGGAGGGACGGAGGGATCGTCAGGCCGAGGGCCTTCGCCGTCTTGAGGTTGATGACTAGCTCGAACGTGGTGGGTTGCTCAACGGGCAGGTCAGCTGGCTTGGCGCCCTTGACGATCCTGTCAACCAGGGAGGTCGGCAGCCGGTGCTGGGTCATGTGGCCGACGATACGCGGGCGATTGAGGAACGTCGCCGCGCTCGACAGTACCCACGCCGCATCCGGGCGATCCCGGGTGGCCGGGTGCCCGGGGAGATCGTCAGCCCGAGCCCCTCCGCGGTCCCGGCCGCCGGTCACGCGGGCAAGAAGAGGCGAACGTAGTGGTTGTCCACGACCTGCCCCTTCGACCCGACCGTGAAGTTGGAGGTAATGAGCCCCGTGGCCCCTGCGAACTGGCCGCGCCCCTCGGTCACTTCCCAAATCACCGCGCCCCGCTGAAGGCCGTCCACGCCGCTGGCCCCAAGCACACCATGCCCCGACGTCTTGAACGTCAGTCCGCCACCCTTGCCGTAGCTGATGCGCCCGCTCTCAATGAAGCTCCCCGGGCCGGTCATCTGCACCTCCGACTCAAAGGTGGCACGGGGGCCCGGTTTCGACTCGGCCTTGGCTTGCACGCCCTTTGCGGTCAATGCTGTGCGCAGGACCTGGCCGACCGCAGTCGTCTTGGCGGCCAGCTTCCCCTCGGCCCCTTCCACCGGGTGCGCTTTCCCCTTGAACTGCAATGCGAACACGAGTTCTTTCATGTTGTCTCCTTCCGTCTACGTGAATGCGTTCGCCCGCTCCAGCCAGCACCGGGGCGGCGGACTTGCCTGTCGCAATACGGCGGAGCCACGTGGCGCACTGGCCGCAGAACTTGCTCTCGGGCGGGTTTGCTGCCCCACCGGACGGACACGTTCAGCCAAGTAGAGAGGCTCGCATTCTCCGCAGACCTTCTGTCCTGCAGGGTTCTCACACTTCATGCCGGAAGCCTCTGAGCGAGTCGAAGCTGGGCCGGTCGGACAGGTGGCGAGAGCTTAGTCCCCTGGGTAGGAGGGGTCAAGACCGCCTTGGGAGATCTTGTCTTCTCCCCTTCGGGCTCGACTTCGACCTCCTTGAGATCGGCGACAGCGCCGAGCTTCACCAGCCTCACGGCTCACTCCCTTGGTCTGTCGGAGTTGGCTATCGCGCCGGCGGACCGACGATCGCATCGAATATGACCATCCGAGCCACCGGTCGACCCTGTTCCTCCTCCTCCGGCGCATAGACCCGGTGGGTCTCCACGTCCACCGCGAGGCTGTGAACCTTCCGTTCCACCGGAAAATCCTCGATCTTCCGGACATGCTCCGGATCGTCCACTTGGAATACAGAGATGAAGCCGCTGGAACACGCCACATAGATGCGCCGCAATCCTGGATCGTACTGGACGACATCGGCGCCCTTCGCCATGGGCAGATGGGCGGCAGGCTGATGCGTGTCGACGTTGAAGACCGTGAGTACGTCGTTCCCCTCGCACGAGAGAAAGGCCAGGTGACGCTCCGGATCAAGCGCCATCCCGTGATTCCCAGTACAGCCACTCACGGGGTACTCGCCCACCACCGTGTCAGAGGCAGGGTCGATCACGGCCAGGACATTCCGGTCCTGCAGATTGACGTACACCTTGCGCGCGACCGGATCGTACTGCGGCACCCCGGTCTCGCTGTCAAACTTGAGCGTCTTGACGATGCGATCCTCGCGCACGTCCACCACCTTCTTGGTGACTGCCATCTGACCGAGGTCGACCACCCCTATCTTGTTCTCGTACCAGTTCGAGGTGTAGACCTTCTTGCCCTCAGGAATATAGGCCACACCCTCGATCCCGGGAACGCCGTGGATCGTCTTCACCACCGCATTCGTGCGTAGGTCGATAACATACAAGAGACCTGCGCCGAGATGGACGGAGAGCAGATAGTGGTCATCGTAGTCAATCGCAAGGTAGTCGAACCGCCGGCCCGGCGGGCCTGGCAGGTCGATCACCGCCGTCCGTTTGAGCGTCGTCCCGACCAGCGACTCACCCCCCGGACCGGCACCAACCCCAGCAATCGTCAACATGGACAGCGCGCCGATCATCACCGGATGTTTCAGCCCTGCCTTCGCCACGATGTCCTCCGTGTCGGCCCTCGCTGCTCCCGATCCCCCTCCCTGGCTCGTCGCCCCCCGCCCCGGCTAGTCCAGCTTTTCAGACACCGCCTTGAACTCGCCGCCCTTGACGAGCGTCACCTCCGCCACCGGGTGGCCATCCTTGAGAGCCGGCATCACGCTCACCACCCGGTATCCCTTGTTCTCCTTGGCGGCCTGGTCGGCTGCACTCCGAAGCGAGCGCTTGGCCTTGGCCATCGCCTCGCTCTGCGTCTTCGCGGCCGTCAGGTCGTCGCCGCTCGTGATCGCCTCCGTCTTCGCGACCTTCCCCGTCGTGTGATCCACGATGACCTCTGAAAATGCGGGCCCCTTCATGGTGTAGACCGACAGCTGCAGCTTGCCGTCCTCCACCTCATACTTCGCGGAGATTGGCTTCCCGGCGCCGGCGCTGGCAGAGAGACCGCTCTGCAACGTGACCCTTGCCGCCCCGAGCGCCTTGGCGAGCTCGGCGTGTTCTTTGGCCTCGTCCTTCTGGGCCCATGCCAGATGAGCACTCAACAACCACCCCACCGCGACCGCAAGCGCGATGCCTCGCTTCATGACCATGTCCTCCTTCGTTCGGTCTGGACTCGTCCTACTTCACAAACACCCACGCGGGCTGCAGCAGCGGAAAGGCGATCAACCGGATTCGCACTCGACAAGGCGGGCTGGTGGGCTCCATGAGTGTGTCCTTGTCTGCCGTTCAACCGGCCCGGCGGCCGTCACGGCTACGTGAAGCGCTAGGGTCGATCGCTGAGCGCCGCATACAGGCCATCGAACAGGACCATCCCCTGGACGAGCACCTCCTGGTCATCCTTGAACGTGGCCAGAAGGCCACGAATAGCCAGATCGACGCCCCGCGCCTCATCTCGAGGGAACTTTTGATCCTTGAGGTCCACCTCGTGGACGATCTCGGCCAGGTGCGTCAGACGCCGATCGCGTTGCCCGAGGCGTTTGACCAGCGTCTCGAACGTGCAGTCCTCGCCCTGATGCCCGAATTCGACGCCGGCTGCGTCGAACGGGATTGCGTCCGAAGGGAATTCCTTTGTGGGAGCGAAGACAAACTCCGCCTCGGGATCGATGAACCGCTTGATGAGCCACGCCGATCCAATCCGGTCGACATGGGGACGGGGACGCGTGACCCAACGCCGACCCCTGAGCGAGTCCATTGGAAGATCCGCCGCCGCGGGAGAATCGGTTTGGCTAGGATGCAGTCGCATCTCGATGGTCTCCTGCAGCCGTTTCGCCTCGTGGTAGCCGGGCGCGTCGAAGAAGTCGATTTCGCGGATGCGCTCCAACTCACGAGCGAGGCGAGCCAGTTCCTCATTGCGCCGTGCGGTGCCCTGGGATGCTTTCTTTCGATCGAGTCCACGTGCCACCTTGCGGTATCGCTCCACCAGAACCCGATAGTCCTGGTCCCGCACCTGCTGAAAGAGCCGGACCACCTCGGCCCGCTTCATGTTCTCGACGTTGTCCACGCTGAGGAAGGTCGCCTCACCGCCGTCCTTTTGAACTTCTTGGCTCAGCCACTGGAAGCGCTCGAAGTTGTCGGGCGTTGGCGGTAAGAGATACATGGACTTGCGAAGGGGTATGGCTCCCAGCGCCCGGAGCTTCCGCCACACCCGCACCCGCAAGCTCGACGGATGCGGAGGGAGACTCACCATCAGGACAAGCCAAGAGACCGCCATCGAGGATCCTCCTCAAGTACGAGACATGGCTGGCAGGTAGGTCCGCAGCGCACCGAGGAGGGGCGGCGATTCGCTGCCCAGGTTCCCGCAAAGCTTGGCCCCATACGCAACACTCGTTGCAGAAGTAGCGCCGTCGTTTCATACTGTCAAGCGCTTTCTGAGAACTGACGAGATGCGCTGCCGACAATGCTCCACCGAGAATCCAGGAGGCGCGCGATTCTGTAACGCCTGCGGGCAGCCGCTCGCGGACGCGGCGCCCTCCGCGGCAGTCGTTGCCTACACGCCCAAGCATCTGGCCGAAAAGATCCTGACCTCGAAGGTGGCACTCGAAGGCGAGCGCAAACACGTGACCGTGCTCTTCGCGGACATGAAGGGGTCGACGGAGCTCCTCGCCGACCGCGACCCTGAGGAGGCGCGCACTCTCCTCGACCCGATGCTCGAACGGATGATGGAGGCCGTCCATCGGTATGAAGGCACCGTCAATCAGGTGATGGGCGATGGAATCATGGCGCTTTTCGGAGCGCCGCTGGCGCATGAAGACCACGCGGTGCGGGCATGTTATGCCGCGCTTCGCATGCAGGAGTCGGTCAAGCGGTACGGCGAGGAGGTCCGCCGAAGGGTCGGCGTCCTACCGCAGATTCGAGTCGGGCTGAACTCGGGCGAGGTGGTCGTCCGATCCATCGGCAGCGACCTGCACATGGACTACACGGCGGTCGGCCAGACGACACACCTGGCCGCTCGGATGGAACAAGCGGCAGCGCCGGGGTCGATCTTGATCGCGGCTGGAACATGGCGGCTCGCGGAGGGCTACGTCCAGGTCACACCCCTCGGTCCCCTCAACGTGAGGGGCCTCGGTGAGCCGGTCGAAGTGTACGAGCTGAACGGGGCCGGGCCGGCGCGGTCCCGCTTTCAGGCACTCGCCGGCCGCGGCCTTACCACGTTCATAGGCCGGACCGGCGAGATCGAGCGGATGAACGCGGCGCTCGATCAGGCGAGCAGCGGGGCAGGTCAGGTGGTGGCCGTCGTCGGGGAGCCCGGAGTCGGGAAGTCCCGCCTCCTCTGGGAATTCACCCATTCCGCTCGCCTCGAGAACTGCCTGATCCTCGAGGGCGGGTCCGCGTCCTACGATAGAACTGCGAGTTATCTTCCGGTCGTCGAGCTCCTCAAACGGTACTTCCAGATCGAGGGCCGAGACGACAAACGCTCGGTGCGTGAGAAGGTGATCGGAAAGGTTCTCTCACTGGACCGGACGCTGGAGCGCTCATTGCCGGCGTTCCTGGCCCTGCTCGACGTTCCGCCTGACGGTGACCAGTGGATTCAGCTGGACCCGATAGAGCGCCGGGAGCGGACGCTAGAGGGTCTCAAGCACCTCCTGCTCCTCGAGAGCCGGGTCCAACCACTCCTCGTCGTGGTCGAGGATCTTCACTGGATCGACGCCGATAGCCAGGCCGTTCTGGACACCCTCGTGGAAAGCCTGCCAAGTGCTCGTCTGATGCTTGTCGTCAGCTACCGTCCTGAGTATCAACATGACTGGGTCAGCAAGCCGTGCTACACGAGGATCGGCGTCGACCCCCTGGCAACACCGAGCGCTGAGAGCCTCCTCGAGGTTCTTCTCGGCACCGACTCGGCGCTTGACGAGCTCAAGCGCCTGCTGATCGAGCGGACCGAAGGGAACCCATTCTTCCTTGAAGAAAGCGTCCGGACTTTGGTCGAGACGAGCGCGCTGGCCGGGGAACGCGGTCGGTATCGCCTCGTCGAGCCCGCGTCCGCCCTCCAGGTCCCGGCAAGTGTGCACGCGCTCCTGGCCGCCCGCATCGACCGGCTGCCCGACGATGAGAAGCGCCTGCTCCAGTCCGCCGCCGTCGTCGGCCTCAACGTGCCCTTCCTGCTCCTTCAGGCAATCCTCGAGTGGGACGAGTCCGACCTGCGCCGTACCCTTGCCCATTTGCAAGCCGCCGAGCTCCTCTACGAGACGAGCCTCTTCCCTGATCTTGAGTACACGTTCAAGCATGCGCTGACCCACGAAGTAACCTACGGCACCCTGCTGCGGCAGCAACGCCGTGACCTTCACGCGCGGATCGTTGAGGTGATCGAGCGGCTCCACCCGGACCGGCTTCCGGAACACGTCGACCGGCTTGCTTACCACGCTCTCAAAGGAGAGCTGTGGGATAAAGCAACGACGTACCTCCGTGAGAGAAGCATGCGGGCGGCGACGCGCTCAGCGTTCGCCGAGGCACTGACGTCCTTCGAAGACGCACTTCGCGCCCTCACCCACTTGCCCGAGAGCCGTCAGGCGAAGATCCAGGCCATTGACCTCCGACTCGATTCGCGAGCGGTGCTCGCTCCTCTCGGTCGGTACGGTCAGATCCTGGAGTACATGCGGGAAGCCGAGACCTTCGCCACGGAACTCGGTGATCGACGGCGATTGGGGCTCGTTCTCGCCGATCTAGGGGCGCGATTTAGGAATGTGGGCGACCACGAGCGGGCCCTCGAAGCGAGCCGGCATGCCGTCGACATCGCCATCGAGCTTGGAGACGCGTCTCTCCAGATCGAGGCGAAGTACCGACTGGCCCAGGTGTACTTCGCGCTTGGCGACCTGGTGCGGTCCTCCTCCATCTTCCTGGAAACCGTGCAGGCTCTGGCGGATGAGGGCACAGCTCGTGGAGCACCGCTGCCGGACTTCTTCGCCGCGTGGCCCCGAGCGTGGCTTGGTCTGGCCTTGTCCCAGATGGGCCGGTTCACGGAGGCTTTGCCGCACGCCGAAGAGGCATTGCGAATTGCTGACCAGGCGAAGCACCCGCATACCGTGATCGAGTCTCACGGTGCCCTCGGAGGGGTCAGCCTCGAGCAGGGCGATCTGCGGGCCGCGCTCCGCGTGTTAGAGCCTAGTCTAACTCTGCTTCGAGCAAGTGGCTTCGGCGCCCCCAACATACTTTCAGCGTTGGGCTATACGTACGCTCTCTCAGGGCGCCTGACCGAGGCCGTTCCCCTTCTCGAAGAGGCGGTCCGAAGCGAGGGGTCGATCAACGCCATGGGCCTCGGTCACGCCGTCCGTCTCAGCCGCCTGGCCGAGGCGTACCTGCGAGCCGGGCGTGCCGACAAGGCCGTCGCGCACGCGCGCCGCGCCGTCGACCTCGCGAGGAAGCACAACGAACGAGCGAACGAGGCGGTCGGGCTCAGAGTACTCGCCGAAATCGCGGCCTGCGGCGAGCCCCTCGATGCACATAGCGCGCAGGAGCACTACGCGAGCACCCTGGTCCTGGCCAACGAACTCGGCATGCGGCCGCTCGTGGCTCACTGCCACTTCGGACTCGGGCAGTTGCACCGCCGGACAGCCGCACGGGAACTGGCCCGGAGCGAGTTCAGTACCGCGGCGGAGATGTACAGACAGATGGGAATGGCGTACTGGCTGGAGAAGGCCAAGAGCCAAATGAACGGCTGACGCTCGAAGTCGCTTACTTGCAGGCCGCTACGCGCCGGCCCCTAAGTACCTAATTCTTATCATTTTTTACCCAATACCTCGACCTCGCTTGACACTCGACTGAAACAGTAGTTTCATACATGCAACTTTAGTACATAGCAGAAGGTCTTCTCGATCTCTACGGAGGTTTGAAATGACATATCGCATCGCCCCTCTATTCTGCCGTCCCTGGACGTTGAACGGCATGTCGCCCCGTCTCATCGAGAGCCACTACGAGCATAACTACGGGGCCGCCCTCAATCGCCTGAATTCCGTCACTCGTGAACTGAAGGCGCTCGATCTCAAGACGACGCCACCTCCGGTCATCAGTCGCCTGAGTCGGGAGCAAACCACGCTGCTCAACTCCACTCTGCTTCATGAACTGTATTTCGCGAGTCTGGGTGGGGACGGGCGCAGTCTACCCGACACAATAGCGAGTGCTCTTGCTCGTGATTTCGGGTCAGTCGATCGCTGGCGCCTGGAGTTCATCGCCTTGGCAGAGGCGTTGACAGGCGACTCTGGCTGGATACTGCTGACCTATGTACCGCGCGATGGTCGGCTGATCAATCACAGTGCCTCGGATCACGCAGAGAGCATTGCCGGGGGCATTCCGATCCTTGCCCTCGACATGTACGAGCACGCCTATCACATTGAGTACGGAGCGAATACGACGGCGTACATCGCCGCCTTTATGCGCAACATTCATTGGGAAGCCGTCGAGGCGCGGTACGCCGATGCGATAACGGTCTCGCCGCCGCGATCGCTCGACCAACCAGAGTTCAAGGATGTGCCGTCCATCGCGCCTGAAGAGGTTCAGGAGATGCTGAGCTCCGGCAAGCGAGTACAGATCATTGATACCCGGCCGCGCCACTACAGCACTCGACATCGTCGAAGGGGCGGTCTGGCGTGATCCGGAGCGCTTAGAAGAATGGATGCCAAGTCTTTCGAAGGACGAGCCCGTGGTCACATTCTGTGTATACGGGTTCCACATCGGGTGTCAGAGCGCAGCGGCGCTGCGAAAGGCTGGCTTTGACGCCCGCTACATGGCTGGTGGGCACTACGCATGGAAGGCCATCAAAGGCCCGGTGAAGCTCTTTGAGTGAAGGTGGGCGGGCCTCTCCTCCTATGACGGGCGTTGGTTGGAGCGGTGGCGGGCGGCGGTGAGCTACGCGTTCGTCGCCCTGCTCGTTGGTGGCTGCGCTCCTCAGTCGGACAGAGGGATAGTCACACACGAAGGACGCAGGCAGTGGGACATGGTGTTCGACATCGCCGGCCCTCCGGGCCGGAGCGTCGCCTCATGAGCACGACCGGATACCTCGCTATCCGCAGCGGGGAGCGTTCCGCCATCTACCGCGTCCCCGGAGCGATGAGCCGGATGAAGAGCGGACGGACGGTCCTTGATTGCACCGGCTTTCGGCAGACGGATGCGGCGGAGTTCCCCGTGAGTACGTGGATTCGGCTGACGGTCGACGAAACGACGGCGGTCGTATGCGTTCAGCGAACCCGACTGCCATCGGAGGGACAGTAGGTGGGCCCCATCGGTACATTCCCTGGTCGCAACATGATGAACATTTCCACTCACCGCAGAAAGGATCCGGCCATGCCCCAGGAGATCGCCCCGATCGCGGTACGCCCGTCGACGCTCAGCGGACTCTCGGAACAAATGGTGGTCAGTCACTACGAACACAACTACGGGAACGCCGTGCGAACACTGAACG
>Ga0114129_10007140_pt1 | contig 15899 bp, 17 predicted proteins | sample RhiMetdeltSRZDD1_FD_80071 | JGI IMG/M metagenome (GOLD analysis project Ga0114129, IMG submission 80071) | Populus rhizosphere microbial communities from Tennessee, USA - Rhizosphere MetaG P. deltoides SRZDD1 (version 2) (version 2) | ecosystem: Host-associated > Plants > Roots > Rhizosphere >... | reverse complement strand
AGATGGATTTGGCATTCGGCATCGCCGTGGGGGCCAGCACCCAAGTCGCATTATTTGTCGCACCAGTACTCGTGTTCCTCGGCTACGTGGTCGGACAACCCATGAACCTCCATTTCACGTACTTTGAAATTATCGCGATTGCGCTCACTGTCGCGGTCGTCAGTCGTCTCACGTCCGACGGCGAGTGCAATTGGATGGAGGGCGTGATGCTGGTGTCTGTGTATCTGATGTTTGCGATCGGGTTTTTCTTTTTGCCGGTGTGACAGTCGCGTTTTTTCGGCTGCTCGCCTACGCATTATCGGCTCACAACACGATCACGAGTCCAATGGCTCCGTAGACGAGCCATTTCATCAATGACGCCTGCTTCTCCATGGCCTGCACGCGACTAAGAAGATCTGCCTGCCCTGAGGATTGATCTCCAATCGGGGGGGCGGAGAGGGGGTAACGATGCGCTGGATCGGATGCTGGTGCGTCTAGCGGGTTTTCTCCGATCCTGCGTAAGACTCCCAACCATCTGTAACTTTTGACAGTATCTGCCCACTCGAAATTCCTTGTAGAGTCCGCCACGTCCCGACGTGAAGGCCGCCATATAAAATACGAGCGGCCAGGACTGCGTCGCGTAAGTCCGGTCCGGTGGAGACCTCAGCAGTTGCAAGTCAAAGTCAGTAATGGACATCACTATTGCATCTGAACAGATCACTAGGCTAGGATTTCGCCTCTCATTCGTAAGCAATAATTGAGTTCAATTCGGGTAAGACTGGAAGGAGGAAATCATGGAAACGATCATCACTGGAGTGGTAGGAGTCGTTGCTGGTGCCGTCATCGCGCAGGCAGCTCCAAAAATCGTTGAAGGTCCCGCCTCGCTTCTGCGCAGCCTCACGCGTGAAGTGATCAAGGGCGGGTTGGTGATTCAGGATTCCGCCGCATCATTATTCTCCGGGAGCGGGAACGTCTTCAGCGATCTGGTAGCAGAAGCGAGGGCGGAATTGAAGTCAGCGGCGGCAACGCCAGCGAGAATCGGGTCCCATAAATAGGCTCAGCAGGAGTATTCTGCGAGGCATCCAATCGTATACTCGAAGCCCGTTGCTTGGTGAGTGGAGGTTCCGCACCTGACGGCGTGGAAGCAGAGGAGGGAACACCGATGACGGATTTTCTTTCAGGGGTAGGATCGGCATTGCGTCCTTTGGCCAAGGAACTGGTCAAAGGGGGGATGTATCTGTTCGATTCACTATCCGAAGTGGCTTCGGAGGCAGGAGAGCAGTTTAAAGATCTTGTCGCTGAAGCCAAGGCCGATCTGGCCAAGCAGAACGGTAAGCCCTCTGCAAAGGAGCGTGACGAGGACCACGAATCAGCATCGTGATGCTCAGAAACCGCGTGATCGGGGCCGGCGATCTCGAGGATGAACGTTGAGGCGGGATCCACATGCAGCCTGGTATGGCCGCTGGGGGGAATCCTTGATGCCCAGTAACCGGTACATGGCATTGAGGAAAGGAGAGCTTGACCATGGCGGTCGAACAGGCGACGGTCGAGGTGCTACATACGTCACCCGGGCGTGTGCGTCTCAGGGTGGATCAGCTCAAGAGGAACCGCCGATACGCCCAAGACATCGAACAGAGCCTCCAGTCCATTCCCTCCATTCGAGAGGTCTCACTTACTCCGAGCATCGGTAGTCTCGTCGTTCAGTTTGATTCGGCAGTCACCCCGTCCGCGGGGTTGTGGCGATCAATGGCTTCGGCGCTCGGCGTGGCGCCACAGACATTCGATGGTCTGATATTCAACTCAGTTGCTCCGCGGCCGCAAGACGACAAGCAGACCCCTCCATCTGATTCTTTCTCTGATGAGGTTGGCCGCGTTCCGGTAGATGGTATCGGCACACTGGCCGATACCATCATTGTCCATAGCCTTCAGGGCCGCGTGCGCTTGCGAGTCCCCGCGCTCAAGACTTCTTCCGACCTCTCTGAGGGAATTGAACGGATCCTCCGTGATCAACCGGGGGTAACCGAGGTCAGCGTGAGTGCATGTTCCGCGAGCGTCACCGTTTCGTACGATCCCTCGTTGTGGACTTCCGAGCGGCTCTGTGAGTGGCTGAGAGGGTTAGGTGTGGAGCAAGTCTCCGCGTATCAGCCCACCGGGACGAGATCGGCTCAGGCGACGGTTGAAGGGGAGACCTCCGGCGATGAGCTGTGGTATTCCAGCGCAGGGATTGGCATTGCACTGTTGCTCGAGCCCCTGGCGGCTCCATTGCTGCCAGTCTTACTATTGGCTAGCGCATTGCCGATGCTGAAACGGGCTCATCGCTCGCTGTCGGTAGACGGTAAACTGAACGTTGATGTGCTTGATGCGTCCGCCACTTCGCTCCTCGTCGTGCAAGCCAACTTCCCGATGGCGCTTTTCATGGTCTGGCTGATCAACGTCGCTGACTGGATACGAGACCTGACGATGATGCGTTCCAAGAAGGCGATCGAAGAGATCCTCGGCTATCAGCACATCGAAGCCTGGGTCGTCCGAGACGGGCAGAAGATTCGTGTCAACGTGTCAGAGGTTCAGCTCGGCGAGACGGTGGTTGTCTATCCGGGCGAGCGCATTGCCGTAGATGGCACGGTGCTGAGCGGCAAGGCTCTGGTGGATCAGGCCGCTCTCACCGGTGAATCGGTCCCGGTTGAAAAGGAGGAGGGCAGCCTCGTTTACGCCGCGACAGTCGTGCGGGAGGGAAAACTCTATATTTGCGCCGAGCGGATCGGAAGCGAAACCGAGGCGGGCCAGATTCTGCGTCTCGTCGAGGCCGCCCCGGCTCGTGAAACCAAAATCCAGAATTACGCCGTTAAGTGGGCGAATGATCTCGTGCCATATAGTTTCTTGCTCGGCGGGTTCGCTGCCGGCATCGGCGGCGGGATTCCCGGTGCGGCTGCGGTACTGATCATCGATTACGGAACCGGGATTCGAATCGCCGCCCCGACAACCGTGCTGTCCGCCATGACGAAGGCGATCCGGAACGGCATTTTGATCAAAGGGGGACGGCACCTGGAAACCCTTGCAGAAGTCGATGCGGTCGTCTTCGACAAGACCGGCACGCTCACCACAGGGCATCCGGATGTGATCGAGGTCGTGTCATTCGAATCCTGGACATGTGACGAGGTCTTGGCAGTGGCCGCCTCTGCAGAGCTGCGGCTGACACATCCCGTGGCCGATGCCGTTGTCCGGGCGGCTGAGGCGAGACATCTGACGATTCCTGAGCGGACCGCTTCGGAGTATACCCTGGGACTTGGTGTCGAGGCACTCGTCAACGACACGGTCATCCTTGTCGGCAGTCCTCGGTTCATGACGCAACGCGGGGTGGCCTTCTCATCGGACGCGCTGGAGCGCATCGCTGATCTGCAGCGACGCGCGATCTCGCCACTGTGTGTAGCGCGGGACGGGTCGATCATCGGTCTCCTGGCGGTCTCCGATCCCTTGCGACCGGAAGCGCAAGAGGTCGTCCAGGCCCTGCGCGCACGTGGCATCAAGCACATCATTATGCTGACGGGCGATCACAAAGATGTCGCGCGGCAGGTGGCCGAAGAGATCGGTATCACGGAATACGAGGCGGAAGTATTTCCGGGCGAAAAATCGAAAACGGTCGAGCGCCTCCAAGCCCAGGGCTACAAGGTGGCCGTGGTCGGGGATGGGATCAACGATTCTCCCATGTTGGCGTACGCCGATGTGGGTATCGCTGTCGAAGGGGGAACGGAGGCCGCCAGGGAAACTGCTCCTGTGGTGCTCTTGCATGGTGGGCTCTGGAAGGTTCCGCTCGCGATCGACATCGGTCGAGAAACCGTCGCTCTGATCCAGCAAAACTGGAAAATCATTTCGATTCCCAACACGATCGCCCTTGGTTTAGCTGGCATTGGCTTACTCGGGCCAATCGGTGCCACGTTGCTCAGCAACGGGTCGGCGATTATCGCGACGATGAACGGCCTTCGCCCGATCATGGAACAGCGCCCCATCAAGGTCGTTTCTGCGGCGCATGAAACCACAAAACTCTTACCTGATCCTGCGGCCGAGAAGGTTATCCTCGCGGGATGACGAGGTCCTACACATGGCCATGGATGATATAAGCGCATCCGATGTGCCACCTGAGAGAGGGAGTAATCGCTCCCTCGGGCCTGGGCCTGCAGTCGCTAAGGATTCCCGCGTCGTAACGAGATTCGACAGACCTTTAGCCGCCACCAGTGTCATCCATTCACTCCCAGGTCGAGTCCGGCTGCGTGTACCGGCGCTCAAGACCGGTTCGCAGCTGGCGAAGGGCCTCCAAGCGCTGCTCTCGGATCAAACCGGTGTCATTGAGGCCACGGTCAACACGGGATGCCACAGCGTGACCGTGGTGTACGAATCAACGGTGTGGAACCTGGACTCGCTGCGCGACTTCATCCAAGCTCGCACGCGCGGAGAGCTTGAGTCGCGCGCATCTGTTGCCTTGGCGGACGATGCGACTGGCACCAGCTTGTCGCCGACAGACTGGCTGCAGCCGTGGCGATTCTTAAGAAAGAGCGAAGAGTCCAAGGGGGCGCTTCAGACCCAACCTAGATCAGGCTACTGGACGGCAGGATATGTCAGCATGGTTGTGGGCGCGATTCTGGTGCCCGTGCCCTTGATTCCAGGCATCCCGCTTCTGATTCTGGCAAGTTACTTTTTTGCCAAGGCCAGCACCTCGAAAGCGAGCGATGGGCCTGAAGTCAGCGAGCAAGCTCCTAACACGAAAGAGTAGCTATTTCCCGAGCCTTCTGTGCGGCGCCTTGGTCCATCACTCTTCCTGATTTCGTTTTTACGAGCTATCCGTGACATGGTCTTTCTTTACCATCGTTGGCTCAAGCCAAATGGACGCTGCTCAAGATGCTATTAAAGGCGTGATGAGGAGGATGTATGAGCATGCTCTCAGTATTGAAGCGCGAAGCCAAAAATACAGGAGCCGTTGCTCTCTATCTATTTATTTGCCTTGGGTTCTTTACCACCCTCAGCAAGCTGGTACTGGCGACCTATCAGATTGAATACTATCCCTTGCTGCCGACGGTGATCGGGACGGTTGCTCTGGCAAAGGTTGTGGTACTCCTCGACTTGACCCCTTTCGCCATGCGTCTCGAAACAAGATATCCCATTTGGCTGGCGACACTCTATAAGACGCTGTTCTATTGTGCCGTCAGCACCCCTGTGTTAATCCTGGAAAGGGTCTGGCACTTTCACGAAGAGGCCGGTTCGTGGGGGGGAGCGATCGACTTGACCTGGGAACACGCAGATCACAACCGCGTATTAGCCAAAGTTCTTATTGTCGGCTCCATCTTTGCCTGCTACCACCTCTATCATGGAATAGACCATCGTCTGGGAAAAGGCCAACTCTGGCACATGATCCTCAGCCGAGCAGGATAAAGGCGGATACATGTTGCGCCCTCTTAGAAGATAAGCCGCCCGGCACACCCTGCTTGAGAAGATTGGAGTAATAGCTCCCTTTGATCAGATAGAGCCCTCCGCCTTCCACGATGAGATTCGGGCTGTCAATAATGACAGTAGTGGCACAAGCCTTGTCCCTGTACAATTTTCACCATTCCGCGGCGCAGACCAATGAGGATCTTATGAAAGCATAACGACACCCCTCCTGGCTGCCTAACCCTAAGAGTACGAGGATACATCGAGGAACTACGCATGAAGTTTCCTTCCCTCATCGCGTGCCATGAATGCGATCTCCTCCAACGGCGTGTGCTGTTGCACGCCGGAGAAGTGGCGCGTTGCCGGCGATGCGGGGCGGCCTTGTATCGGAATCAGCCCAACAGCATTGACAAAGCGCTCGCCTATACCCTTGCCGCTCTGGTGCTCATCCTCATCGCCAATGCCTATCCGATTGTAGGGCTCGAAGTCTCAGGCAATCGACAAATGGCCAGTCTCTACGGCACACTTCATGCGCTCTGGGTCGAGGGCCGGGAGGAAGTGGCGCTTCTCGTTGGATTGACCACCATGGTTACTCCCATCGTTCAGATTGTGCTCATGCTTTATGTGTTGATTCCGCTTCGACTCAACCGCATGGCGCAAGGGACCATTCCAGCCCTCAGGTTCCTGGGTACTGTCAGTCCGTGGAGCATGATGGAAGTTTTCCTACTCGGGATTCTCGTGGCACTCGTGAAGCTTGAACATCTTGCTCACGTGGAAACAGGGACTGCCATGTGGGCATTCGGATGCCTGATACCCGTGTTAATTGCCGCCGGAAGAGCCTTTAATCCGGAGGACATATGGGAGAAGGTGAAGGCGTTGTCATGAGGAACTCAACACCTACGGCCGCCCAATTGGGCTTGTACGGGTGCCATTCGTGTCAGTTAGTGAGCAAACCTGAGCCGGGGCATCATGATACGGTCTGCAGCCGATGCGGCGCTCACCTCCACATGAGGAAACCCGACAGTATTGCCCGTGCCTGGGCCTTTCTCATCGCGGGCTACATTCTCTACATTCCCGCCAACGTGATGCCGGTCATGCACACCAGCTCGCTCTTTGGTGCGCAGTCCGACACGATCATGAGCGGCGTGATCTATCTCTGGCATTCCGGGTCCTGGTATCTGGCCCTTATCGTATTCATCGCCAGCATCCTCGTGCCGTCCGCGAAACTGCTCGGGATGACATTCCTCTTGATCTCCGTACAACGACGATCGCTCTGGGATCCCATGCAGCGCACGACGATGTATCGAATTATCGAGCAGGTCGGTCGTTGGTCCATGCTCGACATCTTCGTCGTGGCGATTCTCGTCGCGCTGGTGCAGTTACAGTCACTGGCAACAATTCAGGCAGGCCTCGGCGCCGTCGCGTTCGGGGCTGTCGTCGTTCTCACCATGTTTGCCGCGATGGAATTTGACCCGAGATTGATCTGGGATCCGCTGGAGGATCATCATGGCTCGTTCTGATATTGATATCGACGAATTACAGGAAGTGCTTCATGAGCGCAAAAAACGGAAGTCGCTGCCATTTGTCTGGATCGTTCCGCTCGTCGCAGCGATCATCGGTGGCTGGCTCGTGGTCAAGGGCATTCTGGAAAAGGGTCCGACCATCACGATTCGTTTTACGTCGGCCGAGGGACTCGAAGCCGGAAAAACCAAAGTCAAGTACAGAAGCGTGGACGTCGGAGAAGTCAAACGGATTAATGTCACCGAAGACCTGCTGGGAGTCGTGGCCACGGTCGAAATGGTGAAAGCCGTAGACCCGTATTTGGTTGAAGACACCCAGTTCTGGATCGTCCGTCCGCGAATCGCTGGCGGGCAAGTGTCGGGATTGGGAACACTGTTTTCAGGATCCTACATCGGAAGTGATCCCGGAAAATCGAGAACCAAACGCCGTGATTTCGTTGGCCTTGAAGTCCCACCGATCATCACGACGGGCATGGCCGGGCACCATTTTGCGCTCCATGCGGAGACACTGGGCTCTTTGCAGGTCGGCTCGCCGGTCCTCTTCCGGGAGGAGGAGGTTGGCAGCATCGTGGCGCACGAAATCAACAAAGATGGCCAAGGCGTCACGTTTCGCATCTTCGTCAATGCGCCATACGATCAATACGTCAACGCCAACAGCCGGTTCTGGAATGCCAGCGGAATTGATGTGACCATGGATGCAAACGGTATAAGAGTCGACACAGAGTCTCTGGTCTCAATTTTGATCGGCGGAGTGGCATTTGAGACATTCCCCGGTGTTGGTCCTCAGTCTTCAGCGAACGAGTCCCAGGAATTTACGTTGTTCAAGAGTCGCACCGAGGCCATGAAACGACCGGACGCGATTTCATTGCCGGCGGTGGTCATCTTCGATCAATCGCTGCGCGGCCTTACCGTCGGTGCGCCGGTCGAATTCCGGGGCATTGCTATTGGAGAGGTCAAGGCGATCAACATGGAATACGACAAGGTCACAGACAAGCCGAGCTTCCCAGTTACCATCGCCATTTATCCATTGCGGCTGCAGGCGCTCTTAGGCGGCCAAGCTGAAATTGCCAATGACCCGGAGGTTCGTCGGGCTAAATGGGACGGTTTGGTGGCGAAAGGCCTTCGCGCCCAATTGAGGACAGGCAGCCTTCTGACAGGACAGATTTTTGTCGCCTTTGACTTCTTCACGAACGCTCCAGCGGCGCAGATCAACTGGACCAGGAATCCTCCTGCTCTTCCGACCATTCCAAGCGTGTTGGAGGAGGTTCAACAATCCGTGGTGAACATCGTTCACAAAATTGACAAGATGCCGTTGGAGCAAATCGGGCTCAACCTGAGGCAATCACTCGCGACGTTGGACCGGACGCTCACGAGTACTGACAAGCTTGTGAAAGGATTTGAGTCGGAGGTCACGCCATCGGTAAAAGCGACGCTGAAGGAGGCTCGCAAGACGCTGCACTCAGCGGACCAGGTGCTGACGGCCGACTCGCCATTCATGTACGAGACTCAGGAATTGATTCGGGAGCTCAGCAAGACAGCACGGTCATTGCGGGAACTGACCGACTACCTCGATCGTCACCCTGAAGCGCTCATTCGCGGGAAGAAGGGAGGCGGATAGTGATTGCCTGTCCAAAAAGGGTGGCGGTTCTCTCCCTATGGATTGGTATGTTGTGCGCGTGCGCCTGTTCACCGACGGTGCAGTTCTATACCCTGAGCGCCGAAGCTCAGCCAGGCTCTGATCAGGTATCCGGAGACACCCATCTCGGGATCGTGATCGGCCCGGTTATCCTGCCGGATGTCTTAGACCGCCCACAAGTCGTCGTTCGAACCGGAGCGAATCAGGTCAGCCTGACGGAAGAACACCGCTGGGCGGAGTCGCTGAAAACGAGTATTCCCAGAGTCATCGGCGAAAATTTAGGCCGTCTTCTTTCGACCCGAGATGTCTGGGCCTATCCTCAGACCGCAACCGGTGCGGTGGATTACCGAGTGCAGGTTGCGATTCAACGCTTCGAGTCGGTCCCCGGCCAATGGGCAGCCATAGACGCCTTGTGGACTGTTCAGCGGATGTCGAATGAACACTCGGAGGTCAAGACTGGCCGCTCGAGTTCACAACAACCGGTGGCGGGACAAGGTTACGATGCGATTGCGGCTGCCCACAGTCGAGCCCTCGCCGCTGTCAGTCGAGACGTTGCCGACGCGATGCGCGCCTTCGTTTCAGCCAGTCCCTAGGTGAGTCCATCTTCCTTAGACCGCCAACGTGACCATGGAGAATTCGTCCCGCAAATTAACATTTGCGTCACGGGGAAAGAGGCGATACCCTCTTTCTTGGACTTATCTTAATGGGATGGTTGGTGACAAAAAAGGCCACTCACGCTCGCAGATGAACATAAATGGCCATCTTCCGGGACGATGCCGGGTCTCGCACGTGTTCGGCCTGCAATGACAGTCGTTAGGTTTAAACGACGACGACTTTCAACAAAAGTACGACAACGTCAATACAAAACCCCAGGATGGAGAGTACGAACACCAGGTTCTGCATGCTTGATCCTCCTTGGTTGATCCCTTGGCCCTGAGTGATACCTGCAACCTTAGTGCCACACAACCGTTTTAGCGAGGTGGTTGCAAAATCGTCCGTTCTATGAGGGGATATAGCCTAAACCGAACCTCGATGCTGGCGCTCAGAGGCCGAGTAACAGACTAAATACGTATAGCGGCTGTGACAACCTGTCTAAATAGGAGGTAGCAGTTCGAACGTTTTATAGCACGGGAGCGCTGACAGCGCAATAGAACAGCTCTTGTACAGCGCGGTCACCCAGATTGGATATCTGGTGTCGAGATGGGTGGCGATGGGCGTCAGGTCGAGAAGTACGATAATCTTCGCGAGAGCAAGCGCGAAAATCACCCCCGGGACGAGGGCTGGGCTTCGATTTGATGGGAGGCTAGAAACAGCTTGTTAAGTGTCGCAAAGATGCTCCTCCTCCGGTCTGTTCGCCTCTGAGGTGATCTCAGATCTTGCTTCACAGATCGGTTCTCTCTCCTCGGTGTCGCGTTCGCATCACCCTCCTTGCGGTTAACGAGAAATGTTCTCAGCGGTCGTACCCGTTTTCGGTTGGTCTGCCTCAGTGTTGATCATCGAGATCGTCGAACATGCACACGCCTCTTAGGCTCGCGACGATCCTTACGGTCGTCTTTCTCAACCACTTCTTCAGCCCGCTCTGCAGGTGGCTTACCGTTCTGCTGAGCCAGATCAGCCTTGGCTTCGGCGACGAGGTCCTTGAAGTGCTCGCCGGCCTCTAAGGCCACTTCGGACAGTGAATCGAACAGATACATCCCCCCCTTGATCATTTCTTTGGCTACAGGACGCAATGCCGATCCTATGTTTGAAAGAATGTCCGCCATTGGTGTTTCCCTCTCCTTGAGATCAAATGCGACCTGCTGATAGTCAAATGCGGAACCCTCAGCCTTTGCACTGGCCTCACCGCTCACATACAGCAAGCCTTCAAACAACCTTATTATTATGTGCAGACGGATTTATAAGGAGACATCGCAAGGGGGAGCGCGAGGACCTTGAGGGATTGCAAAAACAAGATCCTGCCGATGTCGCGCACATGATTCCATAGCCGATATTGGAGGGAGTGGCTTGACGAGAAGCGATTCAAGATCGCCGAGAATACAGAGATGTCTCGCCTTATCATCCTTCAATTCCTCGGAGAGGACGAAGTCAAGCTCGAGCTGATCCTGAGGCTTCGCATCCGCAAAGCGGGAGAACTTCCCCGGGAGATCAGCGGAAAAAACCGTAGGAGGCCCACTGCATCGAGAGTCTGGTCGATCGGATAAGTCCGGAAGATGGACATGGAACAGAGGAGTGACTGTCACCCACGCAATCGTCCACGCCGAAATCCATAGATGGGATGATTCGATCCTTCGATTTTTCGAGGGCATTGTTCCCCCCAGATCACCTGCTGAGATTCTGTACCAATGAGCCATCTTCCGTCAATGCTAATGCGTACGGACAGATTCTAGGGCCGATTGGCCTTCCGAGAGAATCCGATCCTTGCTAGGGTTGCCCCTATGTGCTCTGGTGTCGGATTCCCCGACGAAGAGAGGAGGCACAGAGTCTCATTGGGAAGGCCAATTTACAAGCCCATTGAATTTCAGTTAGATTACTCCTCTCTTAAATGGTCTCTTGAGGAGGCGGACATGCAGAAAGCTAGAGCCGGCACAATTGAAACAGATGAAACAGAATCAACCTCGTGGACCGAGTCTGTTGCCCCCGGTGGCGACAGCATTTTTAGGACGGTCGAGGACGGCTTCAACTCGGCGGGCCACGCAACTTGGGAATTGTTTCACCACCTGCCCGGTCACGGCGCGGTGATTGGTGGGGCATTAGGTCTTGGCGCTGCCATGTTAGTCGGCGTCGCTGAATTGGCTACGGCCTGCTTCGCGGGGTATGTGAGCTACCGGATGTTCGGGTACGGAGAAGGCTTGTGCGAGGCAATTGAAAACGCCATCAGATTTGAGTCAGGCAAATTTGACAAGGAGGAAATTGATAGGCCACTCCCGGATTGAGATAGAATGTGCCAGCCCCAGCAAAAGCCTCGCGACGAGGCTGTCAGTCTGACACTTGGCATTCACCTTGTGCGAGCAAAACCCTCTAACCTCTAGAGCTTCATCTTCGGCAGGTTCAGATGTTTCCCGTCCAACACCGCATAGGCTGATCCCGGCCACACAAAGTGCCGCCCGTCCGGGGTGTGGATTTGGATGCCGGTGAATAGGCCATAATCGCTTCGCGTGGGATCGACAGTCAGTCGAATCATCCGCTCGAGTTCTTCGAGGATGACTGCATGAGCGATCCTGGTCAAAGACGGTAAGTTCGGGACCTCACCGTACCGGAGCTTGCGCACCAGGTGTTGCTTGAGCACGCTTTGCTCCAGGTCATCAGGATCGAGCGCCACTTCTAGGGACCCGGTCTGAAGTTCGTGCTGAAACGCCACCAACGCGCCACAGGCATGGGAAGGCTTCTGGCGACCTGGACGGTGATAGATCCCAAATTCTCCCTGAGCATCGATCGCGATGTGAGGGAGAGCGTAATAGGCATATCGCTCTCGGCTATGTTCAATCGGAGCATGCTGCTGAGCGGCCAAGAATCCAGTTTTGCCCAGAGTAAGCATTCCACCGAGGCTGGAAAACGTAAATACCTCTCCCCATGTTCTCTCTATCTCCTCCACCAGGGTTAAAGTGACCTCGTCGCGGGAGACACTAGCGAATGCGATCGTATGGTGCACCGGACAGCCGTGTCTGTGCAGTGTCTCATACGAGTGGGCGACGAAGTGGTCCTGTGGCATAGCCCCAGGAAACTCACGGGTCATCGGTGTTTCCCAATTCATCTTGCTCTCTCCGTATCAGACGAAACCAATTCGTGCGATCGATGGTTGTCGTCACAGTAGCCTAACCCACAGTGGTAATCCACATACAACGATCGGAGGCATCGGATTGTGCGGGCATCCGCGCATCATCTTTTTTCCCACATCAGGAGATGAGACTATGTTACATCGTGACGCTTGAACCATTACCGCAGTCGTTTCCAACCTTCCTCTGCCGCTCCCGTTCTATCGCTTGGACGATGGTGGCGTAGTCGGGCGTCCACATGGTCGACACCATCGAGCGAGAGGTCGGCACCGATCGGCAATTCATCCGCATCCAACAGAGCGATTGTCAGAGGCCTTGTGGGACTCCTGCTTCACGGCGCGGCCCTGCTGATCGGGATGATGTGAATGGGATGCCGTCGGATTTGACGTGCATGGCAGTGAGTCGTTCGATTACGAGGGGAGGTTTAGGATTTGCGAAAAATGCGGGTGGACTGGGCAGCCTGGCAGAGGCGCTTCTGGTCAGCTATTAATTACCACCACGACCGCTCCAACCAGGGCCATAAGGACCCACAACAATTCTCTGTCTCCGCAGCGGTTGAATAGGGTACGCACGTCTGATCTCCTTTTGAGTATAAAAGGAGAGAGGCAAGGCAGATGCCTGTATGATAATCAGCGATTTTCCCGTGTTTTCTATTGATGCGGGTACGCAGGATCGAGCGATTCCGCACAGGTCGCACTGTGCGGATTAGGCGTAAGTAGGGTGTTGCCATGCGCTTTTATTTATTATGATGCTCCCTCCAAGCTTGCTCGTTCCTTTATATAAAAATATATAAAAAGACGCCCCGCTTGTCCGCCCGTTAGCGCATCTTCGTCACACGGAAGTCGCCTTCGAGCGTCCAAGTGTGACCATCGGGATTCAGCGCCTCCCCGGTCCAGTGAAACGAATCGGGCGTGATCTCGGTGAACATCCATCGCGTGGGCGTCCCGTCGGCACGAACTCCTACCTGCACAACATTCTTGCCGCTCCAGCGACCGATCTGTTCTTCCCTGTGGTCTCCCGCCGGATTAATCCAGGTGATGCGCCAAGCCTGAATCGAGGAATCCCAGACTCGTAGGGTCGTGCCGTACATATTCATCCTCTTGTCCAGATTCGAGGTGCGCTCGACCAAACGGGGCATGATCCACACATCCTGGATAGCACGGCCTTCGAGCGCCCAACCAAAATGTGCCTCTCCTTTGAGGCCTCTTGCACTCACATCGGTCGCCCAATACACACGGATATCCAGATCCCAGCTCCCAACGAGCCATCCGTAGGCGTCCGCCGATTCGGGGATCTCGGGCGAGCGACCAGGAGATGCCAGCAAGATGGCGCGCGCGTCCACTCTCTGTTCGTGGTCAACTATAAATTGGTGTGGTGCCATCGATCCCTCCAGAAAGCATGAGTGTAAACGAAACTTTGGACCATACGAGGAATGGTTGGGACTGGGAAATCAACCAGTCAGGTCACCAGAGCCCCTACGAGTTGGTCCATCGTCCTCACAAGCTCGTTACGGATAGCGCGGGGCGTTGCCGGGTTTCCACTTGATGTTGCAGCCGATGCTGGGCTTTTGGTCTCGGGCAACCGGCTTCCCGGCGAGCACGGCATCGATGGCCGTCCGCAGATCGCGACCCGTCACGGGCTTGTTGTTGCCGGGACGACTGTTGTCGAGCTGCCCGCGATAGACCAGCCGCTGCTGGGCGTCAAACAGATAGAAGTCCGGGGTACAGGCGGCCTTGTAAGCCTTTGCGACCTCCTGTGTCTCATCGAAGCAGAAGGGAAAACGAAAGTGAAGTCGTTGGGCCATCTCCTTGAGCCGATCCGGGGCGTCATCGGGATAGTACACCGGATCATTGCTGCTGATGCCGATGAGGCCAAGCGTTGTATCCTGATAGTCCTTTCCGATCCTGCCGATCTCCTGTTCGACGTGCTTCACGTACGGACAGTGACGGCACAGAAACATGACCAGCAAGGCAGTCTTGCCGGTAAACGAGTCGAGCGAGTAGACCTGACCGCTCACGACATCAGGCAGCTTAAAAGGCGGAGCTGGTGTTCCGAGCGGGAGCATGACCGATTCAACTTCCATAGACCCCTTTCTCCTGGTGAATAAACTCAACACATTCTACCTCAGCCTCGCCCGCGAATGAGTCGAGTTGCAGCGTGAGGTCCTACCTCAATGCTGACGCGAGTGACCGGCTAGTTACGCGGCGTGGTGGCGGTGAGGGTCGTCGGATGCGCTCTCGCCTTCGGACGCAGGACGGACAGCGACGGCTTTGCCAGTGGGCCGTACCTGCGATCCATATTGGCTGGCATAGACGGCAATAAACGCCGCGCCAAAGAGGAAAATTTGGGAGGCGTAATAGGCCCACAACAACAGCAGAACCAAGGATCCGGCTCCACCATAGAATGTGACGAGGGCACTATGTCCCAGCTTGACCACGATTAACATGCTTCCGATCGTATAAAGCACCCCCGTCAGACCCGCTCCTATCCAGACGTCAGTCCAAGCCACCTTTGCCTGCGGTACCCATTTATAGATAACGGCAAAGAGCACCACAATAATGATGAAGGAGATGGGGGTAGCGAAGGCTTTCCGAATCCATTCCGGCCCGCCCATTGTCCCGGCTGCGGACTGAATCGCGAGGCTCAGCCAGGTGCTGACCGTCAAGGATGCGAGCAGGATGAAGGCAATACCCAAAAGGGTAGAAAGGGACGCAAATCGCTGCCGCATGCGCCCCATTACACTAGCAGGCCGTTTCGACTTCAGCCCCCAGATACAATCCAATGCGTCCCGGAGTTGGTCCATGACACGGACTATGCCCAGAACGGAGACTCCGAGCGCCACCACGATCTTTGTCAGCGGGGACCCGGCGGACTTCCATTGATCGATTAGATGAAACAGTCCATTTGCTGCCGGTTCCCCAATGAGACCACCGATGTGCTGATGCAGGTCTCCTTCGATGTTCTCTCCCATCATCGTGGCGACCATGACGATCAGCACGACAAACGGCACAATCGTGAATGCCGTGTAGAAGGCCAGGGCCGCAGCAAACCGGGGTGCCGGCTCATCGTTCCATTTGTCAATGGTCTTGGCGACCAGTGATCTGACGATCTGCCAAGGTCCGGAGCGCTGGTGTGTTCGACGAGTGCCGATTGCCCGTATTCGCGTGGATTTGGTCACTAGTTCAGTCCGGATCTATGGAGAGGGCTACCTTTATATACGCTATCAGGAGGAGGAGATACTCACAGCAGGGGAGATCCCCTGCCCAGTCTTTTCAATTCTCAGTTCTGAGTCCTGGGTTCTAGGCCCTATCTATAATGATCCTTCCAAGCTTGCTCATCCCTTCACGCATGTGACAAAAGTGCAGCAAATGCGTCCGTCCGGCACGGTGCGTACTGAGCGAGTTCGCTCACTTGTTGGAGCGGTTCCAGGCAGACTGTCAATTTTAAAGTGCTATAGTTTTATGTATGAGCTTGTATCATTTCGACACCTGGTCCTACAGGCGATACGTCGGGTGGTGGGTCTTGACGGCTCTAGCTATGGGCTTGTTCGTCTCACTGTCGTGGGCGGGTTCT
>Ga0114129_10007137_pt1 | contig 15901 bp, 13 predicted proteins | sample RhiMetdeltSRZDD1_FD_80071 | JGI IMG/M metagenome (GOLD analysis project Ga0114129, IMG submission 80071) | Populus rhizosphere microbial communities from Tennessee, USA - Rhizosphere MetaG P. deltoides SRZDD1 (version 2) (version 2) | ecosystem: Host-associated > Plants > Roots > Rhizosphere >... | reverse complement strand
GGGCGGCGGTACCGAGCCGCTCTGGTCGCGCGACGGACGCGAGCTCTTCTACCGGTCTCCGAGCGGCGCGGTCATGCGAGTGCCTGTGGCGCCGGGATCGGTGTGGGTCCCGAACGCGCCCGCGCAGCTCTTCGAGGCGAGCGCATACGCGCTGGCGGCGAATCCCGACCTGAGGCCGACTCTGTCTCGAACGTATGACGTGGCTCCTGACGGCCGGCGATTTCTCATGCTCAAGAACGCTGACGCGCCGGGTCGGAGCGCCGTTGCGCCGCGCGTCGTCATCGTTCAGAACTGGCTCGACGAGCTGAATCGGCTCGTGCCTTTGAAGTAGCACGATCCAGCGAAGCGGCGCGGAATGGAGGCACCGATGGCAATCGTCTTTCGACGCAATCTCGGCATGACGCTGCTCGGCATCTGGCTGGTGTTGTCCGGCCTGTCGGGATTTCTCGCGCTGGGACTGCCGCACCCGCTGATGCCCGCGCTCGCGCTGGTGGCGGGCGTGTTCATCCTGGCCGGCCGCTGAGACCAGCCTTCGCTCGCGCGATCGCGCGCGAGCTTCGGCCAGGGCGGGCGAGTCGCTTCGATCTATGCGACGCGCGCCGCTTCGATCTTGCGGATGTCGTCGATGCCGTAGCGCAGCATCGCCAGCCGCTCGAGCCCGCATCCGACGCCGACCGCGGCGTGCACCGCCGGATCGGCGCCGATGTGGCGCACGATCTTGTCCGTGAAGACGCCCCACGCGAGGACCTCGGACCAGCGTCCCGCGTCCTCGACCTCGAGCTCCCACGCCTGGCGGCACATCGGGTACTCCGTTGGCACGATCTTCACCGCGCGCCCGGGCAGCAGCCGATCGATCGACTGCACCACCCGGCCGGTGATGCGCCACGGATCGAGCCGCGAGCGATCGTCGACATACAGCACCTCGGCCTGGTGGAACGCGTCGAGGTGCGTCGCGTCGACCGGGCAGCGGCGATATGCCTTCCCCGCCGTCCAGATCCGAAGCGGCTCGCCCTCGTAGCGCACCGTCAGCAGCAGCGGCAGCGTGAGGTCGTACCGCAGGATGCGGTTGTCGTCGATGCGCTGCAGCTCGATCGGATCGAGATACAGCGCTTCGTCGCCAATCGTCTTGCGCGCCTCGGCGAAGTCGACGACCTCGGGCACCGACACCTCGCGGCAGTCGGCGTAGACGCCGCGCAGCGCCTCGAGGATCCGGCCGACCGGGTTTTCGGGCAGATCGGTCAGCTCCGGCCGGGCGAGCAGCTCGATCACTTTCGCCGGAAAATCGCGCGAGAGCCCGGTGGGACCGACGCCACGTTGTTCCGCCACTTCCATCTCCTTCCGCAGCTTGTCGCGGACGCGCTGCAGCCGCTTCCGCATCGCCGCCTCGTCTATGCCTGCGTCGCGCGCCAGCCGCGCGATGCTCCATTGGCCGTGATACCGCCGATCGCAGAGCCGGCGCTCGTCGCTCGTCAGCGTGAGCAGCGCGCCGGCCAGCCGCTGCCGCTGCAGCTCCGACCAGCTCGTCTCCTCCTCGTCCAGCACCGGCACCTCGGGCACATCGTCGAGCCGCAGCAGCGTGCGGCGTCTGGCGCGGCGCATGTTGAGCGCGACCGTGATCACGATCCGGCGCAGCCAGCCGGCAAATGCCGCGGGCTCGTCGAGATTCGCCAGCCGGCGAAACGCGCGCAAGTAGGCTTCCTGCGCCACGTCCTCGGCGAGCGCGGCGTCGCGCACCACGCCGAGCGCGACGGCGTACGCCAGCGTCTGCGTCGCCTCGACGAGGCGGCCGTACGCGTCGAGGTCGCCCGCCCGCGCGCGCGTGACGAGATCGGTCAGCGGCTCCATCGCTCTTTCGTAGTAAGACACCCCTCACGCCGAAATGTGACGCGGCGCTACAACCGTAACAGCTTCAGCGCGTTCCCGGAGTAGATCTGCGCGCGCCGGGCGTCATCGATCGGCAGCCGGTCGATGACGTCGATCGTCTCGCGAACGTACAGGCCCGGCTGCGGCTCGAACGGTGTGTCGGTCGAGAACAGCACGCGATCCGGCCCGAAGAACCGCAGCCCGCACTCGGTTGCGGCGGCGGCGCCGAAAAGCGCCGTGTCGGCGTAGAACTGCCGGAAGTAGTCGATCGGCCGCCGCTCCAGTCTCTTCAACACCGCCGCGTAGTCGACGTCCGACGACCGTGTGCCCAGCTGATCCCACCCGTGGCCGACGCGGCCCTCGAAATACGGAATCATGCCGCCCATGTGATGCGTGATGATCTTCAGCGCCGGGTGCCGGTCGAAGAGGCCCGCGAAGACGATTCGCGCCATCGCGACGCTGGTCTCGTACGGCCAGCCGAGCGTCCACCAGATCTCGAACCGCGACGCGGCTTCGGTCGGGTAGTCGGCGACGTCGGCGCCGCGCGCCGGATGCAGCCAGATTGGCCGATCGCGCGCCTCCATCAGATCGAACAGGGGCAGGAGCTCCGGCGCATCCAGCGGCGCGCCGTTGACGTTGGTGAACGCCTGGACGCCGCACGCGCCGAGATCGTCCATCGCGCGCCGCGCTTCCGCGATCGCCGCATCAGGGTCGTTCATCGGCAGCGACGCGACGAACGCCGGAAAGCGATGCGGATGCCGCGCGACGAGATCGGCGAACCCGTCGTTGCCGATGCGCGCGAGCTCGGAGGCCTCGCGCGGGCCGGCCAGCGCTTCGAGCGGCGGCGACGGCATCGACAGAATCTGCTGGTAGTCGGCGAACCGATCCATCACGCGGAACCGCGCGTCGAGATCGTGCAGCTCCGGGATGTTCCGGACGCGCTTGCCCATGTCCTTGTGCGCGGGCGCCAGCTCCAGCATCCGCGCGAAGTAGCGGTCGGGGAAGAAATGGTTGAAGACGTCCAGCTTGCGCACGCGCGGCTCCGTCGGTCGATGTCGCGGCGCTATGTTACCGTTGACGCCCGTGCGCTGGCTCGTCTGCGGCACCGCGGCGATCGGCTTCGCGTTCGACACCTACGAGCTGCTGATGCTGCCGATCATCGCGCGGCCGGCGCTCGTCGATCTGCTCGCCCTGCCGCCCGACAGCGCCGCCTTCAACCGCTGGGTGGGGATCGCCTTCTACGTGCCGGCGATCGTCGGCGCGCTGTTCGGGATGGTCGGCGGCTATCTCACCGACCGGCTCGGCCGCCGCCGCGTGCTCGTGTGGAGCATCCTTATATATGGCGTGTCGGCGTGCGCGGCGGCGTACGCGACGAGCATCGGCGTCTGGCTGATCTGTCGATGCGCGACGTTCGGGGGCGTCTGCGTGGAGTTCGTCGCCGCCGTCGCCTGGCTCGCCGAGCTCTTTCCCGATCCGATCGAGCGCGAGCGCGTGCTGGGCTACACGCAGGCGGCCGCATCGCTCGGCGGCCTGATGGTCAGCGCCGCCTATTACGCGATCGTCACGATTGCCGACGCGCTGCCCGAAGTCCGCGGCGGCCACGAGCCGTGGCGCTACATGCTCATCTCCGGGGTGGTTCCCGCGATTCCCCTGGCGCTCGCCCGACCGTTTCTGCCGGAATCACCGCTCTGGATGAACAAGCACGAAGCCGGCGCGCTGCAGCGTCCGCGCGTGCGCGAGCTCTTTCGTCCGCAGCTTCGCCGCGCGACCCTCGTCGCGACGCTGATGGTCGCCTGCGGCTATGCGGCGTCGTTCGGCGCGAACCTGCAGGTGCCGCGAATCGTGCCCGCGCTTCCGGACGTTCAAACGCTGTCGAAGACCGCGCGCGAGCAGACGGTCGGCACGGTGCAGCTGGTCCAGGAGCTCGGCGGGCTCGCAGGGCGCGTGGCGCTCGCCTCGCTCGCCGTGCACATCGTCAGCCGGCGGCGATTGATACGACTGTTCCTCTGGCCTGGGAGCCTCGTGATGCCGTTCGTGTTTTTCGTCGCGACCTCGCGGGGATTGCGGCTCGTCGAATTCGGAACGTTTCTCGCCGGCTTCTTCACGGTGGCGCAGTTCAGCTTCTGGGGCAACTATCTGCCGCGGATGTATCCGACGTATCTGCGCGGCACGGGCGAGAGCTTCGCCGCGAACATCGGCGGGCGTCTCGTCGGCACGGGCGGCGCGCTCGTGACTTCGGAGCTGATGGCGTTCATGCCGGCCGGCTGGCCGGTGCCCCCGCTCGCGCTCGCCGCCGGCGCCGTCGGCTTCGGAAGCTTTCTCGTTGCGCTCGCGGCGAGCGCGTGGCTCCCTGAACCCGAGGGCGCGGGCCTCCCCGACTGATGCGCGCCGTCGACCTCTCACCCGTCCCGCCGCACGAACAGACGCAGCGGCCGTTCGACCTCTTCCTGATCTTCGCCGGCGCCAACATCGTCGCGACGACGCTGCAGGTGGGAGCAAGCCTGCCGGCGAGCCTCAGCCTGCGCGCGGCGCTCGTCGTGATTGCGGTCGGCGCGGTCGCGGGCGCGGCGCTCGTGGCGGCGCTCGCGCCGATCGGACCGCGGCTCGGCGTGCCGTCGATCGTCGCGGCGCGGGCGCCGCTCGGACTGCACGGCACGCAGACGCTGGCGCTGCTGCTGTTCGTCACCAACTTCGCGTGGATCGCGTTGAACAACGTGATCGCGGCCTCGATTTGCATGAAGCTCACCTCGCTCGGCGACGCCCGCGCGTGGGCCATCGGCCTCGGGCTGCTCGCGACGCTCGTCGTCGCCGGCGGACCGCGCGTGGTGGCGCGGGTCGATCGCCTGGCGGTGCCGCTGCTCTTCGTCTCGGGCGTGATCTTCACGATCGCGGTCGTGCGGGCGCCGAGCGCGGCGTGGCCGCGCGGAGCGGCCCGCGCGGCGGACGTCGTGCGCGGCCTCGACGTGGTCGCCGGCTATCAGGTGTCATGGCTGCTGATGTTCGCCGACTACCCACGCTTCGTGCGATCGCCGCGGGGCGCGACCGTCGCCGTGTTCCTCGGGCTCGCGCTGCCGGCGCTGTGGTTCATCCCGCTCGGGCTGGTCGCATCGGCGCTCGCGCATTCGCCCGACCCGGGCGCGATGGTGTCCGCCGTCGGCATCGGCTGGTGGGGCGCCGTGCTGCTCGCGATCGCGACGCTCACGACCAACTTCGTCAACATCTACATGTCGGCGCTGGCGTTCAAGAGCCTGAGGCCGACGATCCCCGATGCGGCAGCCGTGTGGATCATCGGCGGCGTCGGCGCGGCGCTCGGCCTGCTGTCGAGTGTGTGGATCGATCGCTTCGCGGCCCTGACGCTGCTCCTGGCCTGCGCGTTCGTGCCCATCGGCGGCATCCTGCTGGCGCACTACTTCGTCCGGCCGCAGCCGGTGCACGTGCCCGACCTGTACGATCCGCGCGGCCCGTACGCGGCGCACGGCTGGTCGGTCGCCGGAGCAGCCGCGTGGGCCGTCGGCGCGGTCGTCTTCTATGCGGCGCAGCCGATCGGCGGATCGCTGCCGAGCCTGGTCGCGTCGATGGTCGTGTATGTCGTCGTCGCGCGCTTTGACAAGAAAACACGCTCGCGCTACTTGACGTGACCGCGAGGTGGAACTATGCTCCCGGCTCTATCGAACATCGATATCGATGGGCAAACAACAGACCGGGATCATCAAGGGCACGCTCGACCTGCTCGTCCTCAAGACGCTCGCACTCGAGCCGCGGCACGGCGTCGGCGTCGCCGATCGCATCGGGCAGATCACGCGCGGCACGTTCCAGGTGAAGCCGGGATCGCTCTTCCCGGCCCTGCACCGGCTCGAGCAGAACGGGTTCATCCACGGCGAGTGGAGCGAGACGCCCGAAGGCCACCGCGCGAAGTACTACCGAATCACCGCCGCCGGCCAGCGTCAGCTCGCCGCCGAAAAAAGGAACTGGGCCCGGATCGTCGTCGCGATCGGACAGGTTCTCGAGGCTGACTGATCATGCGTCTGTTCACGCGGATCGCGAGCCTGTGGGCGACGCTGTTTCGCAAAGCGCGGCTGCACCGCGAGCTGGACGACGAGATCCGAGCCGCCGTCGACACGCTGGCGGCGCGCTATGTCGCCGCCGGCGCGGACGCAGCCGACGCGCGGCGCGCCGCGCTGGCCGCCGTCGCCGGCCCGGGCGGCGTCGTCCGCGTCAAGGAAGACGTGCTCGACGCGCGGATCGGCGCGGGCCTCGATTCGCTGCTCTTCGATCTGCGGTACGCGTGGCGTGGACTGCGGAAGGCGCCGGGGCTGACCGCGGTGATCGTCGTGACGCTGGCGCTCGGCATCGGCGCGAACACGGCGATCTTCAGCATCGTGCACGCCATGCTGCTGGCGCCGCTCCCGTATCGCGACGCCGACCGTCTCGTGTTCGTCTGGCTGAACCGCACGCAGGTCGGCTACCCGCGCGGACCGATGTCGGGCCCCGATTTCGGCGACCTGCGGACCGGATCGCAGACGATCGCGAGCTTGGGCGGCATCTGGGCCAGCAGCGCGATCGCGCTGACCGGCGACGGCCCGCCCGAGCAGCTCCGCGCGGCATTCGTCACGACGAACTTCTTTCAGGTCCTCGGCGCCGAGGCCGCGCTGGGACGAACGTTTCGCGCGGAGGACTCCGCGCGCGGTGCCGATCCGACGATCCTGATCGGCTGGGATCTCTTCCGGCGCCGCTTCGGCGGCGACGCGTCGGTGGTCGGCCGCAGGATCCGCATCGACGATCGTCCCGTCACCGTGATCGGCGTCCTGCCGCGCGGCTTCCGTCTGCTCCTGCCGTCCGACGCGAGCGTGCCCGACCATCTGCAGGCCTTCACGCCGTTCTGGCCCGACCTCGAGACGGGGCCGCGCCGAAATCTGTTTCTCCGCGTGATCGGCCGGATGCGGCCCGGCGTCACCGTCGCGCAGGCGCGCGCGGACATCGACGCCGTCGGCGCGCGCGTCACGCGTCAGCTCGGTAACACCCGCGCCTTCACGACCGTCGGCCTCCAGGACGATGGCGTGCGCGAGATCCGGGGGGCGCTGGTGGCGCTCTTCGCGGGCGTCGGCATCCTGCTCGCCATCGCGTGCGTCAACGTGGCGAGCCTGCTGATCGCGCGCGCGGCCGCTCGCGCGCGCGAGACCGCGCTGCGCCTCGCGCTCGGCGCGAGCCGCGGACGCCTGCTGCGGCAGGCGCTCGTCGAGGGACTGCTGCTGACCGCGCTCGGCATCGCGGCCGGCGTGTTCGCGGGCTACGCGGCGCTGCGCATGCTGCTGGCGATCGCGCCCGACTCGCTCAGCCGGATCGCCGCGTCGCGGATCGACGTGCCCGTCCTGACGTTCACGCTCGTAATTGCCGCGGCGTGGGGGCTCCTCTTTTCGCTCGCGCCCGCCACCGAGCTGCTGAGCGCGGACGCGTGCGGATCGCTGCGGTCGTCAGCCGACGCCTCGCGCGTGTGGCGCCGCCGCGACGCGCGTGGCGCACTGCGCGGGCACTACGGTGTCGGCCGCTACCGCACGCGGGGAGCGCTGGTGGTCGCGCAAATCGCGCTCAGCCTGGTGCTGCTCGTCAGCGCCGGCCTGCTGGTGCGCGCGTTCGTCGCCGTCGCGCGCGTGGATCCCGGCTTCCGCGCGGATCGGCATCTGACATTTCGCCTCGCGATCCCCCCGCGCTACGAGACGACCGAGGCGTTCAACCTGTTCGCCGCGGAACTGCAGCGGCGGCTGGCGGCGATTCCCGGCGTCGGCGGCGTCGGCGCGTTCAGCCATCTCCCGTACGACGATCTGCCGAACTGGGGCTTGCCCTACAGTCTCGACGCGCCAATCGCGCCGGACGCGCCGATGGCCGACTCGCGTGCGATCTCGGCGGGCCTCTTCGAGACGCTCGGCGTGCGGCTCGTCGAAGGGCGCTTCTTCGACGCGCGCGACGCCGATCCCCGGAATCCCGTCGTCATCGTCGACGACATGCTGGCGCGCGAATTGTGGCCGGGCAGGAGCGCGCTCGGGCAGCGCCTCGTGCTCAACGTCGGGTCGAAGAACGTCCGGGTCGTCGGCGTCGTGCGGCACCTGAAGCTGCGCAGCCTCGTCGACAACCTGTCGCCGCAGGTCTTCGTGCCGTGGCCGATCGCGCAGCGCAATCCGATCGCGTACGTGGTGCGGACCGCGGATCAGGCGATCGCGCCCTCGGCGCTGGCGCCGGCCGTCGCGGCGGCCGTCGCCTCGCTCGACCCGCGTCTGCCGGTCTACGACGTCCGGCCGCTCGCGGCCTACGTCGAGAGCGCGCGATCGACGCGGCGATTCACGATGGTGCTGGCGGCGGCGTTCGCGAGCTGCGCGCTCCTGCTCACCTGCGTGGGCGTCTACGGCGTGCTCGCGTACGGCGTCGCGCACCGGCGCCGGGAGTTCGGCGTCCGGCGCGCGCTGGGCGCCACGACGCGGCAGGTGATGGCCCACGTGCTGCGCGAAGGGATCGCCTTCGCGGTCGCCGGCTGCGCCGCCGGCCTTGCCGGCGCCGTCGTCGCATCGCGCCTGCTGCAAAGCCAGCTGTACGTGGTGCATCCACGCGACCCGATCACGTACGCGATTGCGGTCGGCGCGATCCTCGTCGGCGGCGCGGTCGCGTGCGGGATTCCAGCCTATCGCGCGACCCGTGTGAGCCCGATGGATGCGCTGCGGACCGAATGACGGGAGGATGTTATGAAGTCTCTGTCGATTCTCGCGATCGTCGTCCTGCTGATCGCAGGCGCGGCGGCAACGCTCGTGCGCGCTGTTTCCGCCGAGGATCCGATCTCCGGCACATGGGGCAATTCGGGGAAGCCGTATCTCGAGCTGAAGCACGACGGAAAGGGAGAGATTACGGGCACGGTGGTCTGGTACGGCCCCGGCCAGGAACTACGCACGCCGATCAAGGCCGGATCGTTCGATCCGAAAACCGCCGCGTTCAAGCTCGAAGGCGATGGCAAACGGCCGGACACCGGCGAGGCGGCGACGTACACGATCGAGGGCAAGGTGGAGAACGATGCGGTCAGCGGGACGTACCGGTTCGGCACGGTCAGCGGCAATTTCCGGTTCACGAAGATGAGTTAACGGAGGATACGGAGGCAACGGAAAACAACACAGAGAAACGGAGAAACGGAGAGAAATTAGAATCTCCGTTTCTCTGCTTCTCTGTGTGATTCCGTTGCCTCCGTCCCCTCTGTTTGTCGATCACATGTCTCCTTTTCCGGAGTGGATCGAGCCGATGGCGGCGACGCTGACGCAGGAGCGATTCACCGGCCCCGAGTGGATCTTCGAGCGCAAGCTGGACGGCATCCGCGTCCTCGCCTTCAAGCAGGGCGGCGACGTGCGCCTGTTCTCGCGGAATCGGCTGCCGCAGCACTACCCTGCTGTCGCGAGCGCCATTGCCGCGCTGCCGGTACGCGACATCGTCCTCGACGGGGAAGCGGCCTGGCATGCGGACAGCAACGTGGCGTACCACGTGTTCGACGTCATGTGGCTCGACGGACGCGACGTCACGTCGCTGTCGCTCGAGGCACGCAAGACGCTCCTGCGCGCGCTGCCGCTCGGGCCGCCGCTCGCGCACGTGACGCCGCTCGAGGATGCGCAGCCGTGGGAGCGCGCGTGCCGCGAAGGCTGGGAAGGCGTGATCGCGAAGCGGCGCGACTCGCGCTACGAGCATCGGCGCTCGCCGCACTGGCTGAAGATGAAGTGCGAGGCGTCGCAGGAGCTCGTCGTCGGCGGCTTCACCGATCCGCAGGGCGGCCGCGTCGGGCTCGGCGCGCTCCTCGTCGGTTACTTCGAGCGCGACGACTTCGTGTTCGCCGGCAAGGTCGGCACGGGGTTCGACACGAGGCTGCTGCTCGACCTGCGCGCGCGGCTCGACGCGATCGAGGTCGCGAAGCCGCCGTTCACGAAGGCGATCGGCCTGCCGCGCAAGCGCGCGCATTGGGTCACACCCGCCATCGTCGTCCAGGTGGCGTTCATCGAATGGACCGCCCACGGCAAGCTCCGGCACTCGCGCCTGCTCGCCATTCGAACCGACAAGTCGCCGCGGGAGGTCGTACGGGAAGCCCCGTGATCACGCACCCCGACAAGGTGCTGTTCCCGGCGTACGGCGACGAGCCGGCGATCACGAAGGGCGAGATGGCCGCGTACTACGACGCGATCGCGCCCGCGATGCTGCCGCATATCGCAGGACGGCCCGTGACGATGGAGCGGTATCACCGCGGGATCGGCGAGCCAGGGTTCTTCCAGAAGGACGTGTCGAAAGGATTTCCTGCGTGGCTCGAGCGTGTCGAGGTGCCGAAGAAAGGCGGGACCGTGCACCATCCCGTGGTGCGCGACGCGCGATCGCTCGTGTGGCTGGCCAATCAGAACAGCATCACGCCGCACGTCTGGACGTCGCGCGTGCCCGATCTCTATCACCCGGACATCTGCGTCTTCGATCTCGATCCCTCGCGGGACGACGAGCCGGACCAGCTTCGCGCGGCGGCGATCGCGCTGCGCGATCTGCTCGACGAGGTCGGGCTCCCGAGCTGGCTGAAGACATCCGGCTCGAAAGGCTTTCACATCGCCGTGCCGCTCGACGGCAAGACCGACATGGGTCGCGTCGCGCGGTTCGCGCACGCGATCGGCACGCTCCTCGTGAAGCGGTATCCCGCGCAGCTGACGCAGGAGTTCCACAAGACCGATCGCGCCGGGCGCATCCTGGTCGATACGGGACGGAACGGGTACAGCGCGACGTTCGCCGCGGCGTATGCCGTGCGCGCCAAGCCGGGCGCGCCGGTGTCGGCACCCTGCACCTGGGAGGAGCTCGAGCGCGGCGAGGTCGGACCGCGGACGTTCACGCTGCGCAACATGCGTGATCGCGTCGACAAGGTCGGCGATCTGTGGAGCGATATGAAGCGACGCCGCCGCTCGCTGGCCGGTCCGATCGAAAAGTTACGGAAGGCGATATGACTCACGCAGCCACGTCGGCCCCGTCATCGACGTCCCGCGTCTCGTCGCGCGTCGCCTCTGTCGACATCCTTCGCGGCGCCGTCATGGTGCTGATGGCCATCGATCACGTCCGCGTCTACGCCGGCGTCCCCGCGGGCGGACCGACGCCGGCGATATTCTTCACGCGGTGGGTGACGCACTTCTGCGCGCCGGTGTTCGTCTTCCTCGCCGGCACGTCGATCTTTCTCCATGCGGAGCGATCGAGCGATCGCGCGGAAATGACGCGCTGGCTGCTCGTGCGCGGCGCGACGCTCGTCCTTCTCGAGCTCACCTACCTGCGGCTCGCCTGGACGTTCAACGTGAACGTGAGCGAGTACATGCTGGCCGGCGTCATCTGGATGCTCGGCTGGTGCATGATCCTGATGGCCTTCCTCGCGCGCTTGCCGATCGCCGCGAACGCCGCGATCGGCGTGGCGATCATTGCCCTTCACAATCTCACCGGCTTCATGAGCCGCGGGACGATCCAGGCGATTCAGCAGAGCCGCGTCGGCTGGTTGTGGAAGCTCTTCTACTTCGGCGGCGGCATCAGCATCGGCTCCGGCGAGAACCCGAACTTCCTGATTCTCTATTCGATCGTGCCGTGGATCGGCGTCATGGCCGCCGGCTACGCGTTCGGCGCGGTCCTGCGACTCGAGCCGCGCGAACGGAACCGCGCGTGCCTGCGGATCGGACTCGGCGCCATCCTGCTGTTCGTGGTGCTGCGCGCGACCGCCGTGTACGGCGATCCACGGCCGTGGTCGCGCTCGAATGGATGGCTGATGTTCCTCAACACTCAGAAGTACCCGGCGTCGCTGCTGTTCCTCCTGATGACGCTGGGACCCGCGATCGCGCTGGTTCCGATCGTCGGGTCCGCGCGAAGCCGCGTCGCGGGCTGGCTGACGGTCTTCGGCCGCGTGCCGCTCTTCTACTACCTCCTGCACATTCCGCTGATTCACCTCGTCGCGCTCGCGATCTCGCTGGTGCGAACGCCGGCTGCGACCGGCTGGTTGTTCGCCAATCATCCGCTCGCGCCGCCGCCCGTGCCCGACGGCTACCAATGGAGTCTCGGCCTCCTGTATCTCGTCACGGCGGCCGTCGTCGTCGCGTTGTACTTCCCCTGCCGCTGGTACGCCGATTTGAAGGCGCGCCGAAAGGAGACGATCGACATGCCCGCACGCCTCGTCTTCCAGATCCTGTCGATCGCGACGATCGTCGCGCTCGGTCCGACGGTGCTCGCTCAGGAGCGCGACAACGGATCGAGCCTGCGCCAGCTCGCCGCCGCGGAGCGGACGTCGCTGCTCGAGGCGCGCGAGGCGGTGTGGCGCGCGTGGTTCGCCGGCGACGTCGACGCGCTCGGCAGGCTCGTGCCGCCGGAGCTGATTACGATCGAGCCGGGCTCGTCGAGGTTCGGCACGCGCGACTCGACGCTGGCGGCATCGCGCGAGTTCGCGAAGTCGGGCGGCACGCTGACGCGGCTCGCGTTCCCGCGCACCGAATTCCAGGCCTACGGCAGCGTCGTCATCCTGTATACGACCTACGAGATGGACATCGCGAGCGGCGGCAAGACGACGAGCGAGCGCGGAACGGCCACCGAAGTGTTCGTCCGGCAGAACGGGCGGTGGCTCAACACGGGCTGGCAGCTCGCGCCCGCAGGGAGACAGCCGTGAGCGAATCGGACGACCTGACGTCGGCGTTCATCAAGGCGGCGTGCGTCCCGCGCGACAGGAGCCACAAGTCCGGCACGCTGGAGCGCGCCGAGGAGATCTTGCGCGCGCAGCCGGACATCGCGGGCCGCAGCATCCACACCGCCGCGATTCTCGGAGACGAGGGACGCGTTCGCCGTTTTCTCGAGACGGATCGCGCGAGCGCGACCGTCAAGGGCGGACCGTACGAGTGGGACGCGCTCACCCATCTGTGCTTCTCGCGGTACCTGCGCCTCGATCGATCACGGTCCGACGGATTCGTCCGCGCGGCGTCCGCGCTGCTCGACGCCGGCGCCAACCCGAACACCGGCTGGTTCGAGAACGATCACGAGCCGCAGCCGGAATGGGAGAGCGCCATCTACGGCGCCGCCGGCATTGCGCAGCATCCCGCGCTGGCGCGGCTGCTGCTGGAGCGCGGCGCCGATCCGAACGACGGCGAGACGCCGTATCACGTCATCGAGGCCGACAACAACGACACGCTGAAGGTGGTCGTCGAGAGCGGCAAGCTGAACGCGACGAGCCTCTCGACGATCCTGCTCCGCAAGTGCGACTGGCACGACCTGGAGGGCGTCGTCTACGTGCTCGAGCACGGCGCCGATCCGAACCGGCGCACGCGGTGGAAACAGCGGACCGCGATCCACCAATCGGTTCTGCGCGACAACAATCTCGAGATCGTCGAAGCGCTGCTGAAGCACGGCGCCGATCCGACGCTCGTGTGCGACGCCGGCTCCGCTGCGCAGATGGCGGCGCGTCGCGGCAGGGGCGACGTGCTCGAGGCTTTTGAGCGCCGCGGGTTCGAGACGAAGCTGTCGGGCGTCGATGCCCTGCTGGCCGCGTGCGCGCGGCACGACGATGCGGCGATCCGCGCGCTGGTCGATGGGCAGCCGCGCCTCGTCGACGAGCTGCGCGCCCAGGGCGGCGCGAGGCTCGCCGAATTCGCCGGCACGGCGAACACCGAAGGCGTCCGGCGGCTGCTCGATCTCGGCGTGCCGGTGACCGCCGTGTACGAAGAAGGCGACGGCTACTACGGCATCGCGAAGAACAGCACCGCGCTGCACGTCGCCGCGTGGCGCGCGTGGCACGACACGGTGAAGTTCCTGATCGAGCGCGGCGCGCCGCTCGACGCGAAAGACGGCCGGGGGCGAACCGCGCTGGCGCTCGCCGTAGCCGCAACCGTCGATTCGTACTGGAGCTGGCGGCGCAAGCCCGACTCGGTGAAAGCGCTGCTCGACGCCGGCGCGTCGGTCGAAGGTGTGAAGTTTCCGTCGGGCTACGCCGACGTCGACGCGCTGCTCCGCTCGCGCGGTCTGTCGTGACCGCCGTCGCCGATCTCGACGGCGAAGTCCAGGGCTGGCTCAGCGCGGTTCTCCGTAAGAATCCCGGGGCGTCGAAACGGCTGCGGCTCGCGCATCCGAGCGCGCCCGCGCAGCCCGAGCTTCGCGACATCCAGCAGGCGCTGGAGCGCGAGCGCGGCTTCGACAGCTGGCAGGCGCTGACGGCCGCCGTGGCCGCGCAATCGGACGCGCGCGCCCCTGCGAAGACTCCGCACGAACAGCGGGTCGCGGATTTCCTGCAGCTCGCGTGCTGGGATCATCACATCCACGGCCGCGACGATCATTCGTGGCCCGAGATGGCCGCCGGCCGGCTGCTGCGGAAGCATCCGGAGATCGCGCGCGACAGCATCTACACCGCCGTGGTCAGCGGCGACGTCGCGGCGGTCGAGCGCATCCTCGCCGAGCGGCCCTCGCTCGTGAACCAGAAAGGCGGCGTTCGCGGGTGGGAGCCGATCCTGTATCTCTGCTACGGCCGGCTGCCGATTCCGGCGGCGCGAGACAACGCCGCCGCGGCGGCGCGCGCGCTGCTCGCTCGCGGCGCCAATCCGAACGCGTACTACATGGCCGGCGACGCGCTGTACGGCACGCTCGTCGGCGTCGCCGGCGAGGGCGAGCAGGAGGCGCCGCCCCATCCCGCGCGCGAAGCGCTGTATCAACTGCTCCTGGACCGCGGCGCCGAGCTCTACGACATCCAGGTGCTCTACAACACGCACTTCCGAGGCGACCTCCTCTGGTGGCTCGAGCCGACGTACGCGCACGCGTTGAAAACGGGTCGGAAGAGCGACTGGGACAATCCCGATTGGCCGATGCTCGACATGGGCGGGTACGGCTCGGGTGCGCGCTTCCTGCTGGAGACTGCGATCGACAAGAACGACGCCGCGCTCGCGGAATGGGCGTTGGCGCGCGGCGCGAACCCGGACCCGCCGCCGGCGCCGCACCGGACGTTCTCCAAGCGCAGCGTCTACGAAGACGCCGTCGCCCTCGGGTGCACGGAGATCGCGGCGCTGCTCGTCCGCCACGGAGCGCCCGCGCGGGCGCCGTCGCTCGAGGGAGAAGAGGCGTTCGTGAGCGCCTGCCTGCGGCTCGATCGCGACCTGGCGGCCGCGCTCGCGCGGGAACATCCGGATTACCTGCGATCGACGACGGCGATCTTCGCGGCCGCCGGGCGCGACCGGCCCGATGCGATCGCGCTGCTGCTGGAGCTGGGAGTGCCGGTCGACCTCGCCAACAACCGCAACGCTCGAGCGCTGCACGAGGCTGCCTGTCGGAACGCGCTCGCCGCGGCGGCGTTTCTCCTCGAGCGCGGCGCGGACGCCAACGCCCGCGAGGCCAAATACGACGGCACGCCGCTCCAGGGCGCCGCGCACTTCGGGCACGAGCCGATGATCGATCTCCTGACCCCGCACAGCCGCGACATCTGGTATCTCACGTACCTGGGAAAAATCGATCGCCTGCGGCAGGTCCTGAGCGAAGAACCCGCGCTCGCCAAATCGATCCGCGGCGGCGTGACGCCGCTCTGGTGGCTGCCGGACGACGAGCGGCTGGCGGTCGAGACCGTGGAGCTCTTCGTCGCGCACGGCACCGATCCGGCGTTCGTGTCGGAGAACGGCACGACCGGGGCGGACTTCGCCGAAAGGCGCGGGCTCGATGAGGCGGCGGCCTCGTTGCGCCGCGCGCAAAAGGGATGACATCTAACTTTATTCACTTTCGCGTAGGGCCCCACCCCCACGCGCTGATGCCGTTGTATGCAAGCGCTGACGCGCTTGCATACCGGCATGGCCGCAGGCGCCCTACCTGCCCCCTCGAATCCACTCCTCATTGAAGTGCGCGTGCTTGATCGTCTTGCGGATCGCACGGCCCTGCTCGTCGCGCGTCGCGTGTGACGGCGGAATGAAGTAGCTGTAGCTCGCGTGCAGCGATCCGTCGCGCGCCTGGATGATCGACGGGTAGTGGTACTCGCCGCGTTGTGAATGCGCTTGACCCGGAGCCG
>Ga0114129_10007136_pt1 | contig 15902 bp, 10 predicted proteins | sample RhiMetdeltSRZDD1_FD_80071 | JGI IMG/M metagenome (GOLD analysis project Ga0114129, IMG submission 80071) | Populus rhizosphere microbial communities from Tennessee, USA - Rhizosphere MetaG P. deltoides SRZDD1 (version 2) (version 2) | ecosystem: Host-associated > Plants > Roots > Rhizosphere >... | reverse complement strand
TGCCTCGCACCGACCCGAAAAGCCCCGCCATCGCCGACGCCGAGCAATTCGACGCCACCGTGAAATGGAAAAACCAGCTCGGCGCCGTCACCCGAGACTCTCCGCCCTCTTGACCTCTGATTCTCGAAGGCCCCACCTCCGAAGCTTGCTTCACGAGCCATCCTCTCGAGGCGGGAGATGTCAGGATGGGACCAGTTCGTGGTATAGAACGTCCAGGCGGGAAGTACACCGGCTTCGACATAGATCGGCTCGCCTGGAAGCAGCGCCGTTTGAAGGAAGGCGACTGCCGGGCGTAGGTGTCCCGACCGATACGGGTCGTCCGCGCGAACGACGTTCCGAAGCTGTCCCGCCAGGACGATCACGCCGAGGACCCCCGCAATCCCCATCCGCAATCGCCGCCGTCTTCGGTAGAGATCGGTCGCCCCGACTACTAGCAACGTGAGCAGAATGGGCACGGCGAACAGCATCATCCTCGCGGCGACCGGATAGAGCCCAAGGCAAGACGCAAGCAGCGAGGCCGAAATCGAACCTATGAAGAGGATAGCGATGGACGGATTCGTCCTCATCAAGCGTAGCACACCGAGCAGCACGAGAAAACCGACTAGGCCTGCCGTTAACAAGAGGCAACCGTTGCCAAGAAGCGTGTCCGCGACCTCGGAGACGTCCGACACGACGCTGGTGAACAGCACCTCACGGGCCGCCCCATATGCCCGTCCCAGGACTCCCGGGACCCAAAGTGTCAAGAACCGTTCGCTCCAGAACCAACGCAGATATGGATTCGCTGACGCCGACCGATAGACCAGCCAGTATGCTACAGCGAACGAGAGACCCCAACAAAGGACAACGGCGCCAAAGACCCCCGGCTTTCGCCGAAACGTGGGATAGGAAGCAGCTGCGATTCCGGCGAGAACAAAGGGAGTGGTGACTGAAAGCCAGACGGCCACTGCTCCGAGCATGAGAGTCACTGGTCCCGGTCCGTGGTCTTTTCGACGGGAGGACTCGGCCACGAAGGCCAGCAGCAAGCTCACGCAGACCAGGGCGTCGGTCTCGTACGGCTTGAGTTGAATGGAATACTGAACTAGAGAGGGAGATAGAGCGGTGAATCCGGCGGCGAGAGCCGCCTCGCTCTTTCCGGCGACCCGCGCCGCGAGAAAGTACGTCAGCACAGGGGTAATCAAGCCCGCCAGCAGAGGCAGAGCACGCAAGGCGTATTCGTTGGGCCCTCCCACAATCATCGCCAGCTTCTCGATCCAGAGAAACAAGAGCGGCGCGGACTGATCGTATGCGAGCGGGCCAATCAGTCCCTCGAACGATTTTGCCCCAATGTTGAGGGCGAGTCGTGCCTCGTCGAGCCAGAGAGACGGGCGCAGGAAGTAGGGGACCAGCCGGAAGAGTGCACCGGCGGTGAACGTGGCGATCAGGATAAGCTGATGGGTCGGTACCCTGACGACCCTCGAACGAAAGTTCGCCGATAGTGCTGCGCCGGTCAGGGGCTGACCGGAGTGAAGTCGTAAAGGCGGGCCGTGGAGGACCAAGCCGTTACCGTCCTAGTGTCCGTGGCAGTTGATTGGTGAGATCGCTACCCGCCGACGGCGACAACCTAGCGGGTCGCAGAGTGAGCCTCTCGTCATCGAGCCGAAACCGAGAACGCGGAAACACAATCGCCAACGATGGGCGCAAGCGCGCAATCGAAATCCCCGGCTCTAGCAGCAGAGTTATCGGATCGCGAGCTTGCGCAAATACGTCGCTTCAATCGACAGCATTCGGTCCCGCTGGGAGAGAGGAAAGTGAGCTCGGCATAGGGAGCAGCGCGTGCCGGAAGTCGGGTCTCGGGAAGAACCGTCGGAGCCGGAGGCAGTGCTTCTCCAGTGCGTGCCAGCTTAGGAAAGCTAGGCAGCAGGTCGCGGCGGTCAGGACCAGTAAGTATGCGAGATAGCCCACGATGCCTGTCCCGGCAATTGTCGGAAAGACTCTCCAGCTAAAGTCCGTCCGTTCGGCCGCCGCAACCAACGGCATATGCACGATGTACATTGCATAGCTATATCGGCCCACCCAGCGTAACGTTGGCAATCGGACAAATCCCGCCCACCTCGAGGCAGCACCACCCGTCAGCGCTCGCACCAGCAGCCCCGAGAACCCCACGGTAGAGGCGGTAATGGTCAGAGCGAAAAGCCAAGGTGAGTATTTGTCGAGTCCCGGCGCATGGAGAAAGAGAACGCCAAGCGCGAGTGCGCCGGCAAGTGCACCCGTTTTCGCTAAGCGAGCGTATCGGGCCGAATCGTGAGGATCCCGCGCAACAATCGCCAGCCACGCGCCAGCAGCCAGTGGTTGAAAATGTAGAAGGTGCTGTGCAGCCCATCGGGTTTCTAGACTGGCGTGCGCTGCGAGCCAGACACGGAGAACGAACTCTCCCGCCGCAGCGGCGACAAGCACCTTTCGGAGTTCCGTATCAGAGAGCGTGAGGACTGCTAGAGGCCACACGATATAGAACTGCTCCTCCAATGACAGACTCCAAAAGTGAACAGTGTGATACCCGAAAACGCCCTCGGGAGTCGGGACAAAGTTCATTGCGTGAAGCCAGTAATACCACCTATGCGAGCCAAACCACCAGCGATCCACCGCGTCGTACGCATCAGTGTCCGGCAGAATGACGAGCAACACCACGAGCGCCGCGAGATAGGCAGGCCAGATTCGGAGGACGCGCCGGATGTAGAAGTCTCGCAGCGCGCCAGGTTGGCCCCGAACGGAGAGCAGGACACCAGTGATCAGAAAACCAGACAAGACGAAGAATAGATCGACGCCGACCCAGAGCGCCGCCGCGGTCGCCCCGAGCGCCTGAGACGCGCGATCTGGGGCTGGGTCAGCCGAAAAATGGCAGGCCATGACCATTAGAATGGCCAAGCCGCGCAACCCATCTAGCTCGGGTATTCTGACCGGTGTGCGATCCATGGACGAACCTGGGAGTCCCGGAGCAGTGGAGCGGACAAAGGGGACAAGCCGCCCCTCGGCTTGAGGCCAAGCTTGTCTCGATTCCTCGGTACACCACTTGAGGTGCGGCGGAGCCGCCTTGACGCTCCTGGTTACACCACAACGCCGCTCAGTTTGGTTGCGGCTAATGTCTCAGGCGAAGGCAGGAGCAGGGGAAGATGAAGCCGACCCGCCATCCATGCTACCAGCATCGCAAACGGCACCGCGGCGGCCGCGTCCAAGATCCAATGGCGCCCGAGATACACCACCGTGAACGCAATGACGCCAGCCAGGACGGCATAAGCCCGTCCGACCCAGTGAGCTCTGTGTCGGTACGCTACTCGGCTCACCAAAGCGGGTAGCGCCACGTGCAGACTTGGAAGGCAAGCGGCTGTGGCCCAGTGCACCTGGACAATGATTTGCGAAAGGTCTACTGCCGAACGGTCGGCAGATAAAAACAGCACGGCAGTCTGGCCGGGACCGCTATACCCGTACAAAGGGTTGAGAACCCACGGCTCGTAGATAGGGAACAGTACGAAGAATGGGAGTGCGACGAGAGGGGCGATAACCCAACCAACCAACAGGTCGTTAACGGCCCGCGGGCGATTTAAGGCCGCAAGGAGGGGCACAGCGAGAAGCAGAGCTACGAGCCATCCTGAGGAGTAGATAACTCCGCAGATTCGACTCAGAGTATCGGTTACCAGCCCAGTTTGGAGTCGCGCCAGGACAGACCCTTCGAAACGGGTCAATACGGGAGTGTAATCTGCCGATACACGCGCGCTTGCCAGGTATACGGCATTGGCAACCCAGCGGTGCATGTCACCCACAACGAACGCCAGTACGGGCACCGCCAAGGCGGACTGGTATGCCAGCCTGATAACTGCTGGAAGCCGGTGGCGCCGGCCAATCAACAAGGCCCCCAGGCCAAGTAGCAAAGGCAACGAGAAAGAAACGAGGTCAATTAGGCGAAGGGCGATCTCGATAACCCACTGGCCCAGACCCGGACGAGGCCACATCAAGAGGATTACTCCTGCAACGTCTCGGTCGAAGGGGAGCGACAGTCCACCCAGCCATAGGCGGGCAATACTCAACAAGGCAGACACAAGCCCGCCAGCAACGAGGAAGCGTCGTAGGTGCGAATCCGCGTCTGTTGCCGGGGGAAAATTTGCGACCGTGGACGGGCTTCGCGGCGCCGAGACGGCGTCAGGTTGGCTCATTCGAATGGCGTAGCCGCGGGGCCGGTCGCTGTGGTCACGTCAGTTCCAATCTCCGCGAGCGTTTAGCCTCGCTCGGCTGCCCATCCTGCGCTATGATCGCCACTGCCGGTACTACAACGTCCGCCACGCCTTCCCCATTGACTCCACTCACCAGCTCCAGATCGGAAGGCGATCTCAACGAAATGTTGACGCTGCAAGGTTTCCTACAGGTGATTTCCTGTCGAACCCAATCCACCCAGAAGCCGTGTTTAGGCAGCAGCCTGGCCCGGCTCCACGCCGACGCTGCTGCCGTACAGGGCGGGCGTCGCCGTTGCTGGGCGCAGGCGCTCTCTGAGCCGAAGGAATGGCCGCTCGATGACATAGTATGAAAGGGCTGCCACAGGTACTGCGAGAAGCGCGCCGAGAATCCCTCTGGCAAGCTGACTGGACACTACCCAACCGACTGCGGTCCAGATCAAGTAGTGGTACAAGTACAGAGAATACGAGATCGTGCCGAGCCAACGCATGAGCGGCCGGTCTAGGATCCCCCACCATCCGCGGCCGGCCAGAGTCATTAGCTGCACGAGCAGGACTCCAAGAAGAATTACGTCTACTGGTGAGGTCACCTCAAATTCACGCGCCAATCCAAAGAAGGCAGCGGTAAACCCCAAACCACCAATGCTGATCAAAGGCAACCACGACCACCGTGTAAGGCGGGCTGCAAACGCTCTAAAACTCTCGGCGTTCCAAGCCACGGCGATGAGTGCGCCCACAGCCAGGAAGTCAGCTCTCGTGTCCAGCGCGAATTGCAGATAGTGGCGCGGAACGCCGACGATCCAGAGAAGGCCGCAGCGCCAAAAAGTTATGAGCGCCATCGTCCCGATTAGGGCAGCGATCGTAGTACGGCGCCTCTTGCGCAGGAGAATCGAGAGCGCGATGGGCCAAAGAAGGTAGAACTGTTCTTCGACCGCCAGGCTCCAGGTGTGGGTGAGTGCGCCCGAAGGTTCGACATGCGTGGCGACGTAGTAGTTCGCGGTGTAAGTGGCGGCAGCAATCCAAAAGGCCGGCCGTGGCATTGCGGACGAACCGGCCAGGACAGCGGCGTTGACAAGCAGGAACGTATAGAAGGCCGGAAAGATCCTGAGGGTTCGCCGGAACCAGAACGTGCCCTTGTTGATGGTTCCTGTAGCTTCGTGCTCTTCGAGTAACAGCCATGTGATTAGGAAACCGCTGATCACATAGAAGGTCTCCACTCCGAGCGAGCCAACTATCGTGACATGAGCAAAGTGCCCCACCATGACAAGGCCTACCGCGACGGCTCTCAGTCCATCTAAGGCGGGCCACCGTTGCTTAGTCATGGATGCTCACTCCGAAGTTCTGCCGGTCATCCCGTAAGGCGTTGAGTACCTCTCCCCGGTGTGAAGTCCACGAGGGGGTCTGTCAGCCTGTATTTGCCGGGACAGGGGCCTTACCCTTGGAAGGATCGGCCTGCTTCCCGCCTTGCGCCAGCACCTTCGCCGCATCTCTGGGCTGCCCCTCCGGCACCGCAAGGCTGAACCGCACGATGTGCCACAGAGCAGCGACGCCATCCTTCCAGCCGATCTTCTTTCCTTCTTCGTAGGTCCGCCCCGAGTACGAGATCCCGACCTCCCAGATCCGCGCCCGCGCCTGCGCCAGTCGCGCCGTCAGCTCAGGCTCGAATCCAAACCGGTCCGAGGTGAGTACCAGCGACTTCATCAACGGCGCCCGCACCATTTTGTAGCATGTCTCCATGTCGGTCAGGTTGAGATCGGTGAACATGTTCGAGAGCAGGGTCAGCACCTTGTTACCCACAGAGTGCCAGAAGTAGAGCACCCGGTGGTCCCCGCCCAGAAACCGCGACCCGAACACCGCGTCTGCCTTGCCAGTCCGGATCGGCTCAAGCAATCGAGGCAGCTCGGCCGGATCGTATTCGAGATCGGCATCCTGAACTACGATCACATCCCCGCCGGCGTGCTGGATTCCGGTGCGAATTGCGGCACCTTTTCCCCGGTTTTTGAGGTGATGGATCACAATCTCCAACACACCTTCATGATGCAGTTGCTCCAGCAGATCGCCTGACCCGTCGCTAGAGGCATCGTTCACCGCCACGATCTCCAGATCGAGCGGAACTGCCCGCACCCGGCGAATTAGCGACGCTACAGTCCGAGACTCGTTGTAGACGGGAATAATGACCGACAGCCGCTCAACTGGCGCCATATTGCCTCGCATGACCTTGAACCTCCAACCGAATGGGCGGGAGCCGCGAGCGCAAAGCCTATGCCCTTGTGATTATGGTGTGAACGACTTGACCGTCAACGTAGCTGCATAGGCTACTACTGCGCGCACACTCCGGACGGCAGATCGAACCGCGTGAGATTGTCGCCCAGCCCCATCACCGCAAAAGCCACGCGGCCCCCAACCTCCTCGAGTCGGTCAAGAAGCTGAGCATCCGCCCCGTTTGAGTGTGACGTGAGAACCCAGACCGACCGATCGCATCCGGCCGCCCGCCGGATCCGCCCAACCTCGTTGTTCGCCCAACCGAGGTCCACTTTGGCGGGCGTCAGGTGCTTCGGCCTGAGCCAGGTCCCGGCGGGGACTCCCAGCAGCTCGACTCGATTTCCCTCCACGAACTTGAGATTCCACCCTTCGCCCGGAGCGACTCGCCCCCGACTGGCCGCATTCTCGAATGCCGCTCCGTCGCTCGCGCCCAGCGTGGCGTAGCGCGCGAGCCTGGCAGAATCCGGTTGACTCCAATCGGTGCTGTAAAACGCCCAGGCCGGGAGCGCGCCTGCGTGCACATAGACGACCTGCGGAGCACGCGCCTGCGGCCCAAGCAACGCAATCATATCGCGGGTGTTCTCGATTTGTGGCGACCACCGCAGGTACCGGCCCAGCATGACGAGCTGCGCGCCCAACGCGAGACCGATCACTGCTCGACCGGAATACCTCCGGTATTGCTCTGGCAGAGCACCGATCATCGCCGATGCCCCCGCGGCCTGGCAGAGATAGAACACCGGCACGAGAAAGAGCACGAGCCGCGTGTTTGCCGGATAACGGCTGAAAGCGGAGGCACCAGCCAGCAGCACCACCGGACCAAAGAGTAGCAGAGATTCCCACCGTGCTCGGGATCGGAGTAGCTGCACGGCGCCGACCGCACCCACCAGAAGGAGGAGCCAACTGACCCAGTGTTGCACCCGGATGAACCAGAACGGAGTGATCAGTGGTGACGTCGGCGGAACGTAGAGGCCGATCGAGAACGAAATCAGGATGTCACGCCGAATTGACCCCAGCCGATTCACCAGCCCTGGCTCCCACGGCCTCAGAAAGCTGTACCACCAGAATCGCCTGAGGTATTCATTGTGCGCACCTGGAGCGTAGACTAGCGCATAAGCCACCACAAAGGAGACCAGCCAAAGCACTCCGATGAAAATGGCCCTGGTCCGCCGCTCCGGCGCCGCCAGCACCATGGCGCCGGCTGCCGGCACCAGGGTGAAGATGGCGGGGGTCGAGACCCAGGGAGCGATCACGCCGACAAGGGGCAGCCAACGGGCAAAGCGCGACTCCGGCCGCTCGATCCAGGCAAAGGCACCCAGCAGAATGGCCAGAGCGAAGGTGAGGTCTCCGATGTACGGCTTGGCGTTGGCGGAGAAGTGAACCAGCGTGGGAGCGATGCAGAACGACGCAATCGCAATCACACCCAACCAGCCCGGTAGCAATCGCCGCGCCATTGGAACGAACAGAATAAGAGCAAGGACGCCAGCTACGAACGGAAGCAACCATAATGCGCGCTCGTTCATGCCAAACAGCTGGCTCATCAGTTTCTCGCCCCACAGAAACAGGGGCGACGCTGCCTGGTCGTAATCGAGCGGTCGCAGCAATGCAGCATACCCGCGCGTGCCGACATTGAGCGCCACGCGCGCTTCGTCGATCCAGAGCGATCGACCACTCAGGTAGTAGACCGCGCGACAAACGACGCCAGCACCCAGAGCGCAGATGAGTAGCCACGTTTGCAGCTGCTCCGCTGACGGTGGCGAAACTCGACCTGGCTCTTGCGATTCGGGTTCTTCGGCGGGCGCCGCCTCCACCGCAGCGATCCCGCCGTCGACTCGGTCCTTCAGATGCTTTCCTTCGGGGGCTGCTCGCCCCATCTCATAACGTCGTATTCTGCGCTACTACCTGCGCCGATACCGACGACGCTTCTGTAGTTAGCTCGTCTTTTTTCATCGCCGCGCTCCGCTCCCAAGCCAAGCCCCTGCCCGGAAACAGGTTATCGAATCAGCCGATCGTGTCGCCCACCCGTACCTTGGCTCCGCATCGCAACTCTTTTCCTACCAAGGCGTTAAATCGGCTTGACTTGGCTCAGGCTGCCCGGGTAATTGCGCTGAACCGCTCCGAGGCCACTATGGACCCCGATCGTTTTCGCCGCCTCCCGCCTGGCGCAGCTGCCGTCAGTCTCCCGGCGAGCGACCGTTCTGCTGCCGCCCCCAGCCGCCGAGTTCCGCTGCCCGACCCACCCCGCGCGGCTCAGCTCGAGTGGGTCGATCTCCGGAACGGCGACCGGCGTGAAGACGAGTTTCACTGGCTCCAGAAGCGTGATCATCCAGCCGTTCTCCAGTACCTCGAAGCCGAAAACGACTACGCCACGCTGGCCATGCAGCACACCGAGGCCCTCCAGGAACGCCTCTATCTCGAGTTGCTCGGGCGCACCGACGAAACCGACGAATCGGTACCCGACCGAATCGGCCCCTGGCTCTACTACCAGCGGTTCGAAGCCGGCCGGCAATATCCAGTCCTCTGCCGCAAGCCGGTCTGCGAAGGGGCGCCAGAGCAGGTTCTTCTGAATCTCAATCAGCTCGCCCCTCGTCCGCATCTCCGCCTGGGTGCCAGCGAAATAAGTCCTGAACATGGCTATCTAGCCTTCGCGCTCGACTTTTCCGGTGACGAGGCCCACACCTTGTTTATTCGTGATCTTACGGCCGGCTGTCTGCTGAGTGAGAACATCTGCGGCACGGCCAATACGCTCGCGTGGGCCGATGAGCGCACGCTCTTCTACACGGTCGTGGACAAGGTGTCCCGGCCGTGGGCCGTTTTCCGCCACCGCCTGGGTACCGACGCGACGACAGATGTGATGGTGTATGCCGAGGTAGATGACGCCTTCTCGGTGGAGGTGAGCCGGGCTCGAGGAGGCGAGTGGATCCTGATCGAGAGCGCGAGCGGGGGTAGCACCGAGATCCGCAGTATCCCGGCCCAACGCCCGTTTGAAGCGCCGCGAGTTCTTCTGCCCCGCGAGCCGGGAGTCGAATACGCGGTCGCACCGCTCGGCGATCGACTCTTCATCCTCACCAATGAAGCGGCGGAGAACTTCCGGCTGGTGGAAGCCTCGCTCGCGAATCCGAATCGGACGGAATGGGGCGAGATCCTGCCCCACTCGGCGTCGGTGAAGCTCGACGCGATCGATGTATTCCGGGATCACCTGGTCGTATGGGAGCGTGAGGCCGGGTTACCCTGGGTTCGGGTGCTGGACCTCGCCACCGGGGCTCAACACCGAGTCGAGCTACCCGAGCCGGCCAATGCGATCTCCCGCAGCAGCAATCCGGAGCTCGACACCACCACCGTGAGGTTCAGCTGTACTTCGCTCGTGAGTCCATTGGCGGTCATGGACTACGACATGGCAACGCGCACCCTCACGCTGCGCAAGCAGGCCACTGTTCACGGGTACGACCGCACTCGCTATCGGGCTGATCGGTTGACCACAGAGGCGCCCGACGGATCTCCGGTGCCGATTTCGCTGATCTACCGGTGGCCTTTTCCCCTCGACGGCAGCCGCCCCGGGCTTCTGCTGGGATATGGGGCGTATGGGACAGCCTTTGAGGCAGGATTCCAGTCTCATTTCCTGAGCCTGCTCGATCGCGGGTTTGTGGTTGCGATCGCGCACGTCCGAGGAGGGGACGAGTTGGGGCGCAACTGGTATCAACAGGGGAAGCTCGAGCGCAAGCGAAACACATTCACCGACTTCATCGCCGCAGCCGAGTACCTGATCGCCGAGGGCTATACCTCGGCTCATCGGCTGGCCATCAACGGTGCCAGTGCGGGCGGGATGTTGATGGGCGCAGTCACCAACCTGCGGCCGGAGCTGTTCCGCGTCGTCGTCGCAGAGGTTCCGTTCCTAGACGTCGTCAACACGATGCTCGATCCCTCGCTACCGCTCACAATCACGGAATACGACGAATGGGGTGACCCGAGAGACGCGGCGACGTATGCCTACATGCGCAGCTACTCGCCCTACGACAACATCCAGCAAAAGGCGTATCCCCACATGCTGGTTACCGGCGGGCTCAACGATCAGCGGGTGCCATACTGGGAACCGGCCAAGTGGACGGCCAGGCTTCGGGCCCGCAAGACCGACAACAATCGGCTATTACTCCGGACGAACATGGGCGCCGGTCACGCAGGAGCCTCCGGGAGATACGACGTGATCCGGGAGGTGGCCTTCAAGTACGCCTTTATTCTGGATGTGCTCGGTGTTTCCTGAGCTAACGGATCCGGCGATAGATATTCGAGTAGTCGTCGGTCCATAGCGCGCCCGGCACGGCTTCGAGCCGCGCCCACCGCGGATCTCGCGTAATTCTCCCCAGATCCTCTTCCCGCCTCGCCAGCACAGCCCACGTGGACCCGAACGCGCCGCGGTAGATCTGTGCGAGCGGGGGTTCCTGACCCCACACCCGGCCCACCAGGCCCGCGTCCGCCGCGAGAGCCGCAACGACGGGCGGGAAATTGATGTAGCGGTTGCTGAGGTGAATGGCCAGCAGGCCACCCGGAGCGAGCCGCTCGAAGTAGAGCCCGACGGCTTCCCGGGTGAGAAGGTGAATCGGCGGCGCGTCCGAGCTGAACGCATCCAGAATCATGACGTCGTAGCGAGCGGTCGAGTCGTGCGCCAGCGAGATGCGCGCGTCGCCCATCACGATGCGTGGCGGGCTCCGGGCGTCGACCAGGAAGGTGAACAGGGTGGTGTCGCGAGCGATCCGCTCTACCAGGGGATCGATCTCATAAAAGGTCCATGATTCCCCCGGACCGGCATAAGCCGCAGTCGTCCCTGCTCCCAGTCCCACCACGCCCACTCGACGCCCCGGCTTCGGCGGAGCGACTCCCAGCATGATGTAGCCGAGCGGTCCTTCTGGGTGATAGTAGCTGGTGGGCAACCTCCGCCAGGGGGGGAATCGGCTCTGCAGCCCGTGGATGGTGGTGCCGTGGTAAAGGACGCGGAAGCCGCCTCCGCGGGTGTACTGCACTCGATAGACCCCGAAGAAATCGCGTGCCAGGTAGATCAGGCCGGGATGTCGACGTACGACTGCCCAATGCAGCCCCACCGCCAGAGGGAGCCCCAAGCCGAGCATTAGGTGAAATCGCCGGCGCCAGAGGAGAAGCGCGCCGAACATCGCAGCGATGGCCGCCGCATTCAGGAACCAGAGCGATCGCAGATTGAGCGGCAGCACGCGACGAACCTCGAGTGCCACCGCGGTGTGGCCCAGTACGACGGCCAGCGCGACCATGGACAGACCGATCGTTACCACGCCGGCAGCACCGGTCAGGATAGGAGTCCAGGTCGCGAGCGCCGCGGTTGCCGCAATAGCGAGCGGGTATTCCGTGACGTTCGAGAACACCACGGGGGCTACCAGAACGTTGAACGCACCGCCCAGTGCCCCGCCCAGCGCGACCCAGAGGTAAAACGCGGTCAGCCGCTCGGCCGGCGGCCTGAGTCGAGCCAACTGGCCGTGGCACAGCAGCCCGGCCACGAAAAGCATGCCATAGTTGAGAGCCAGGCTGGTCCGGAGCGACGCCTCGCCCATCACGGCTGCCACCAGCTGAAGGAACAGGAGCGGCAGCCAGTGTTCTGCGATGCGCGGGGAAATCCAGGGATGGCGAGCGAATGTCGCGACGAAGGACAGGAGATAGAGCGCGAGCGGCAGTACCCAGAGGAGCGGCACTGCCGCGATGTCCGTACTGAGGTGAGTTGTCACTCCCAGCAGCAAGCTGGACGGCACCGCGGCCAGGAGGAGCCACCGCCAGGGCTTGGCCTTTGGCTCCGATGGCGCAGGCGGCGCCGCCTTCGTGGCGGCCTTCTTTGAAGGCTCAGGATTGGACTGCCTCACGGCCCAGAGCCCGACCAGTCCGATCGCGACGATCAGCGCGGTGTAGCCGACCGTCCATGCCGTGCGCTGAGAAGAGAGCCCCAGCCATGGCTCGATCAGAAAGGGATACGCCAGCAATCCGGTGAAGCTTCCCAGATTGCTGGCGGCATATAGAAAGTAGGGGTCGGACGCGTCGGGATGGTCCAGCCGGCTGAACCAGCGCTGCAACAGAGGAGCGGTTGCGGCGAGAAGAATGAACGGCGCACCGACTGTTCGGAGCAGCGCGACCAGCAGCCAACCGATCGGGCTCTGGCCCGATTGCGGGAGGTCGTTGGCCGGCAGGGCGACCGGCAGCGTAGCGAGCCCCACCGCGAGCAGTCCCAGGTGCAGCCACACCTGCGGGCGCAGGGCGAGCTGCGCCTGGATGAGGTGCGCATACAAATAGCCCGCAAGCAGTGCGACCTGAAAGAACAGAAGGCAGGTCGTCCAGACTGCGGGCGTTCCCCCCAGCATCGGCACCGCCATCTTGCCGACCATGGGCTCAACTACGAACAGCAACCCCGCGCTGAGGAACACCGCGAGCGCGTACAGGACGCGCGTGGCGCGGTGTCGATCCTCAGCGGGCAACTACCATCTCGCAGGAGAAACCGGCGTTGCCCGAAAACCCGGGGTGGTTAGGCGGTTCCCACCCCGGCGCGTCCGAGCCACCGATCGAGCAACCCTTCCCAGCCCAGCGTCTGCCGGATCTCTCCCGGGCGCGCGCCGAACAGCCGCACGGCCTGCCGGCTGAGCGAGGAGTGATCGCTGTAGCCGCACTCGACGGCGATGGTGAGCAGCGACGTCTGCCGCTCGCGCTGGAGCCGAAGCGCGGCGTACACCGCATGGGCAGCGGCGAGCCACGCGCCGGGACCAGGAAGCCCGGCACGCTGGAACCAGTTCCGCACAGTGCGCTCGGGCCGGCCCAGCGACTGGAGCAGGCCATGCAGCCGGGGATGCGACGGAGCCTGGCGGAAGATGTCCAGAATGAGATTCCGGAGGGGGTCCGGCGGGTCCACACCGCGCACGGCGAGCCAGTCTTCCAGCTCGTGCGTGAGACTGGCGGGATCCGTGAGAACCGTCTGCAGGGTCTCGCGAGGCGGGGCGTCGTCGCCCAACACTGCCCGAATGTGGAACGGTGCGGCGATGCGAGCCGCCTCCGCCGGGTCGATGCCGACCCCGCTCCGGACCCGGAGCGCAAGGGGAGCCGCCGGAAATCGCGCGCGAAGCCGCGGCGCGAGTGCTTCGACAGCCGGCCAGTCGTTGGAGCTGGTGAGCTCGATGACGAGCACGGAGCCCAGCGGAAGATCTGCTTCTGACGCATCCAGGTCGGGAAGTTCCTCGAATCGGTTATAAGGAGGCGTCAATCGGAAAAGGGCGAGGGGCCGCCCGGAGTGCTCTGGTTGCATAGCCGGGTCCTGCGAAGAAGGAAGAGTGCGCCATGGTAGCCCGGGGCAAGCGAACGGCTAGAGGGAAGGGGCTTACGGGTGTCCTATCCGCTGTCTCCTGCTCGCTGCCTCGCGGCGAAATTGCGTCCACCCAAGCTAGTATAGTAGGCAAATAATGGTAGCCGGTCGGGCCAATCTGGCTCGAAACCCCTGATAGCTGATAGCCGATAGCTTACCCCATGTCCACCGATCAATCCATCCACCGCGTATGCGTCTTCGCGGGATCGAATACCGGCGCCCGGCCCGACTATGTCACGGCCGCCCGGCGGTTGGGCGAGGTGCTCGCCGCCGAAGGACTCGACCTGGTCTATGGTGGCGCCAGCGTGGGGCTTATGGGCGAGCTCGCGGCGGCGGTCCTCGACCACGGCGGGCATGTATTCGGCGTCACCGTCTCGACCCTGCGAGACAAGGAGCCGCCCAACACCGAGATCCCCGATCTGATCGTGGTCGGGTCCATGCACCAGCGAAAATCCCAGATGGCCGACATGTCGGACGCGTTCGTCATGCTGCCGGGTGGCCTGGGCGCGCTGGAGCAGTTTTTCGAGATCGTTACCTGGGGTCAGCTGGGGTTCCACGCCAAGCCCTTCGGGATGCTCAACGTCGCTGGCTACTTCGATGAGCTGGACCGATTCCTCGATCTGGCGGTCAAGGAGGGTTTCGTCGCCGAGCAGCACCGGGCCATGATCCTGCTGGACGACGATCCCGCTCGCCTGGTAGCGCGGCTCAGGGCACACCAGCCAGGGGAAAGCGAGCAGTGGATCGGGCGAACGAACCGATAAAGGCAAGAGAAGCGGGAGAAGGGGGAAAGCGAGAATGGATCCCTTTCCCGGTCCCTTTCCCGCTTCACCGCTTCCCCCTTTCCCCCGCTTCTCCCTGGCCTGTCGCTTGCGTAGCTTTTCCTGAGCGCCGGGGTTGCCGCTCGGCTGCGTAGCGAAATAAGTCCAACAAGTTGCGAATGTTGTTGCGACCGGCGCCGCCGGACCGCCGACCTCCGTGTGCGTTGGGGTGCGGCCACGGGCGACGGGTCCGCGCCACAGTAAGGGAGCGAATCCATGAAGCGAGCGCTAGTCCTGCTGTCCCTTCTTGCGCTGCTGGCCACCTCCCTCGAAGCCCAGGTTACGGGCGACTTCACTCCCCGAATGGGCGTCTACATCCCGCTCAAGGACCTCACCGTCGGAACGGACCCGACGACCGGTCTTGCGCAGCGGCAGAAAGCCGAGACCAAGTTCACCATTGGAGGCCGAGTGGGCATGTGGTTTGGTCCGACCTTCGGTCTGGAGGGGGTTGTCGACTACAACACGAGCGGCGTCAATAGCTTCCTCGGTGGGGTGCCAAGCCCCCCGACGGCCGGCTCAAAGTTCTTCGCGGCCAGTGGTCGGGCCAGGCTCAGACTCCACGTCGTCGACAACAACTTTGCCGTCATCCTGAACGGTGGCGCGGGATTGGTCGATCGCGGTGGTGAGTACATCAACGGAATCAATCCGCCCTCGACCACTTACACCGGTCGCACCGACTTCGCACCTGCGGCGGGGATCTCTTTCCTGGTAAGGTTCAGCAAGGATGTCGCCGGGCGACTCGATCTGGACGGGTACACCTACACTGCGCAATACACGAATCCAATTTTCGGCTCTACTGGTCAACAGCGGCAATACGATCTGGTGATCATGTTCGGCCTCACCGGGCCCTTCAAGAACTACGGAATCCCTGGGGACCGGACTTGGTAGCCGATAGCTGATAGCTGCTTGCTGGATAGCTGATACTGCTCGCTGGATAGCCGATAGCTGATAGCTAGCTCCTAATGGCTAACGGCTATATTCCCCCATGCCCGCCCTCCGCACTCTGCTCAACGGCCTCATCGATTACGCCGGGCTCTTCCCTCCAGCAAAACTCGATCTCGCGACAGCCGCCGCGCAGTATGCCTCCTATCGCTCCGGCGACGAGCGCTGGGCACTGGGGCGCTTCATCATCCCCGCCTCGCGGCTCACTGAGCTCGGTACCATCCTGGCTTCTTCCCATCCGCCGCCGGACGCGGCTCCCTGGAAGCTGAGCACGATCGCCGGGGCCGATTTCGGCATCGACCTTCTCACTATCGATCAGTTCAACCG